>ERZ894177.5-NODE-5-length-373344-cov-103.927_pt1 | contig 373344 bp, 315 predicted proteins | sample MGYA00380277_ERZ894177 | MGnify/ENA primary metagenome ERZ894177 (study PRJEB32331, sample SAMN06328428) | human gut metagenome | biome: human gut microbiome; feature: stool | host: Homo sapiens | collected 2014-06-03 ... | reverse complement strand
CCGTTTTCAGAAGAAGCCTCCGTGTCTGATAAGGATACGGAGGCTTTGTTCGTTTTTGGCGGTCTCATAAACTTTTCTTATATTTGCGCCGAACTAATTTTATATCAACGTTTAAAGCAAATTGAAAGTATGAAGACTAAAGTTTTATTGGCTGCCGTTGCGGTAGCGTTTTCTTTCGCAGTGACATCTTGTGGCAACAAAAAGGCTGCAGATTCTAATGCAACTGAGGCAGATTCTTGCTGTGCTGCAAAAACAGAACAAGTATGTGACTCTGCAAAGGCATGTTGCCAGGCTGCTGATTCAGCAGCGTGTCTTAAGGCTGCATGTGATGGTGCCAAGTGTGACAAACCTTGTGAGAAGAAGTAATTCAGAACTTGTATTGAACTGAAGAATAAGGAAAGGCGTACCTTGAGGTACGCCTTTTTTTGTGATATATTTCAGCGATAAATGAATACAAACTTATAAAATGATATTTTTTATCGGAAAAAAGTAACGAATTTGTTTGTGTGGTACGAAATAATATCTACCTTTGCAACGTCAAAACAAAAAAGAAGATGATTCAGAACTTTACATATATTCTACTGTGTGGTATTATTATTCTACTGGCAAAGTTTAGTGGAAGTGAGTGCTGTGCGTGAATATATATGTAAGATGCAATGATATATGAAGCCTTTCTCACTTCCAAGTGTGAAAGGCTTTTTTTATGGAACATAAATTAAATACAATAAAGCAATGAGTGACAAATTATTTATTTTCGACACAACGCTCCGCGATGGCGAGCAGGTTCCGGGATGCCAATTGAATACAGTGGAAAAGATTCAGGTAGCCAGACAACTGGAAGCCCTGGGGGTGGACGTGATTGAAGCCGGATTTCCGATTTCAAGTCCGGGAGATTTCAATTCGGTCATTGAGATATCAAAAGCTGTGACATGGCCCACCATCTGTGCCTTGACACGTGCCGTACAGAAAGATATTGATGTGGCAGCAGAGGCTTTGCAATTTGCCAAGCATAAACGTATCCATACTGGCATCGGTACATCTGACTCGCACATTAAATATAAATTCAATTCCAATCGCGAGGAAATAATAGAGCGTGCAGTGGCTGCCGTAAAGTATGCACGTAAGTATGTGGATGATGTAGAGTTCTATGCCGAAGATGCAGGCCGAACGGATAATGAATATTTGGCACGGGTGGTAGAAGCTGTTATCAAGGCAGGTGCGACTGTGGTGAATATTCCCGATACAACGGGGTATTGCTTGCCTGATGAGTATGGCGCGAAGATAAGATATCTGATGGAACATGTCAACGGTATTCATAATGCCATTATTTCTACTCATTGCCACAATGACTTGGGCATGGCTACTGCCAATACAATGGCTGGCGTACTGAATGGTGCCCGCCAGGTGGAGGTAACCATCAATGGTATTGGTGAACGTGCCGGCAATACTTCTCTTGAGGAAGTGGCGATGATTATCAAATGTCACAAGGACATAGAAATCGAGACCAACATCAATACACAGAAGATTTATCCAACCAGCCGTATGGTGTCCAGTCTGATGAACATGCCGGTGCAGCCCAACAAGGCTATTGTAGGTCGCAATGCTTTTGCCCATTCGTCGGGTATTCACCAGGATGGTGTGTTGAAGAATGTACAGACTTACGAAATCATTGACCCGCATGATGTGGGTATTGATGATAATTCCATCGTATTGACAGCCCGTAGCGGACGTGCAGCCTTGAAGAATCGTTTGTCGATATTGGGAGTACAGCTGGATCAGGAGAAGCTGGACAAAGTGTATGAAGAGTTCTTGAAACTTGCCGATAAGAAGAAAGATATCAATGATGACGACATTCTGGTATTGGCAGGGGCAAATCGTACGCAGAACCACCGTATCAAACTGGAATATCTCCAGGTGACCAGTGGGGTGGGGGTTCGTTCGGTTGCCAGTTTGGGATTGAACATCTCTGGCGAGAAGTTTGAAGCCGCTGCCAGTGGAAACGGTCCGGTAGACGCTGCTATCAAGGCTTTGAAGAAGATTATTGACCGCCATATGACATTGAAGGAATTCACTATCCAGGCTATCAGCAAGGGTAGCGACGATATGGGTAAGGTACATATGCAGGTGGAATACGATAATCATATTTATTATGGGTTCGGTGCCAATACGGATATTATCGCGGCATCAGTGGAAGCGTACATCGACTGTATCAATAAGTTCAAGATGTGATTTTAATCGTAAATTGTAAATAGCTAAATTGTACATAAAGAGATGAATACATTATTTGATAAAATCTGGGATGCCCATGTGGTACAGAAAGTGGAAGACGGTCCCACACAGCTTTATATTGACCGGCTTTATTGTCATGAAGTAACCAGCCCGCAAGCCTTTTCGGGATTGCGCGAACGTGGAATCAAGTGTTTCCGTCCGGAAAAGATTTTCTGTATGCCCGACCATAACACGCCGACGCATGACCAGGACAAGCCGATTGAAGACCCGGTTTCAAAGACTCAGGTAGATACACTGGCCAAGAATGCGGAAGAGTTTGGATTGGCCCATTTCGGCATGATGGACAAGAAGAACGGAATTATCCATGTAGTAGGTCCGGAACGCGGGCTGACCCTGCCTGGCATGACCATTGTCTGCGGTGACTCGCATACTTCCACCCACGGGGCGATGGGAGCAGTGGCTTTCGGTATCGGTACGAGTGAGGTGGAAATGGTAATGGCCTCGCAATGTATCCTTCAGACCCGTCCTAAGACAATGCGCATCACTGTCGACGGCAAACTTGGCAAGGGAGTGACGGCAAAAGATGTGGCATTGTACATGATGTCGAAGATGACGACCAGCGGCGCTACGGGATATTTCGTGGAATATGCCGGAGAAGCTGTGCGTAGTCTGACTATGGAAGGCCGTCTGACCTTGTGCAATCTGAGTATAGAGATGGGTGCCCGCGGCGGTATGGTTGCTCCGGATGAGACCACTTTCGAGTACATCAAAGGACGCGAATATGCTCCGAAGGGTGAGGCATGGGACAAGGCATTGGCCTATTGGAAAACATTGAAGAGTGATGAGGATGCAGTGTTCGACAAGGAAGTCCGTTTTGCTGCCGAAGATATTGAACCGATGATTACATACGGTACCAACCCGGGCATGGGTATGGGTATCACACAACATATTCCTACTACCGAAGGCATGGGAGAAGCTGCCCGGACCTCTTTCATGAAGTCTATGAGCTATATGGGTTTCCAACCGGGAGAACCTTTGCTGGGTAAGAAGGTTGACTATGTGTTTTTGGGTGCCTGCACCAATGGACGCATTGAGGATTTCCGTGCATTTGCCTCCATTGTGAAAGGCCGTCGGAAAGCCGAGAATGTAGTGGCATGGCTGGTTCCGGGCTCCTGGATGGTAGATGCACAGATTCGCGAAGAGGGACTGGACAAGATTTTGGAAGAGGCCGGTTTTGCCATTCGCCAACCGGGTTGTTCTGCTTGCCTGGCAATGAACGACGATAAGGTGCCTGCCGGAAAGTATGCAGTGTCTACCAGTAACCGTAATTTTGAAGGACGCCAAGGACCGGGTTCCCGAACACTGCTTGCCAGCCCGCTTGTAGCTGCAGCAGCGGCAGTGACTGGAGTAATTACTGACCCGAGAACGCTGATTTGATGTACGATTGGACGATTTACGATTAAAATTACTTCGTAAATCAAACATCGTTCAACAAAGGTAAATCAAGAGTATTTTCAATCGTAAATTGTAAATCGTAAATACAAAGATGAAGACAAAATTTGATATAATAACCAGTACTTGTGTGCCTCTTCCATTAGAGAATGTGGATACAGACCAGATAATCCCTGCACGTTTTCTGAAAGCTACTACCCGTGAGGAAAAGTTCTTCGGAGATAATTTATTCCGCGATTGGCGCTATCATCCGGACGGTTCTCTGAACAAGGACTTTGTTTTGAACAATCCCACTTACGGTGGACAGATTCTGGTGGCGGGAAAGAACTTTGGTTCCGGTTCCAGCCGTGAGCATGCTGCATGGGCCATTGCCGGTTACGGTTTCCGCGTGGTGGTATCGAGTTTCTTTGCCGATATACACAAGAACAATGAACTGAACAACTTTGTGCTTCCGGTGGTGGTAAGTGAGCCGTTCCTGAAAGAGTTGTTCGACTCTATCTCTGCCAATCCGAAGATGGAAGTAGAAGTGAATCTGCCCGAACAGACCATCACCAACAAAGCTACGGGCAAGATCGAACATTTTGAAATCAATGCCTACAAGAAACATTGCCTGATGAATGGCTTGGATGACATCGATTTTCTGGTTGAGAATAAAGATAAGATAGAAGCTTGGGAGAATAAAAATGAAGCATAATCATCCGAAGATAGAAATCATGGACACTACGCTCCGCGACGGTGAACAGACCAGCGGAGTCTCCTTTGTGCCCCATGAGAAGCTGATGATTGCCCGTTTGTTACTGGAGGAATTGAAGGTAGACCGGGTGGAGGTGGCTTCTGCGCGGGTATCCGAAGGAGAGTTTGATGCCGTAAAAATGATTTGTGACTGGGCGGCACGCCGTAATCTGTTGCCAAGAGTAGAAGTGCTTGGCTTTGTAGATGGCCACACGTCGGTGGACTGGATACATGCGACCGGTTGCCGTGTCATCAATCTGCTGTGCAAAGGCTCGCTGAAGCATTGCACCTACCAGTTGAAGAAGACTCCCGAAGAGCATATCGAGGATATTCTGTCCGTAGTGGATTACGCCAACGAGCAGGATATGGTAGTGAATGTCTATCTGGAAGACTGGAGCAACGGCATGAAAGATTCTCCGGAATATGTGTTCCGTCTGATGGACGCCTTGAAGCAGACCAATATCCGCCGCTATATGTTGCCTGACACGTTGGGCGTATTGAACCCGCTGCAGGTCATCGAGTTCATGCGCAAGATGGTGAAACGCTATCCGCATGCCCATTTTGACTTCCATGCCCACAATGACTATGACCTTGCCGTGAGCAATGTGCTTGCCGCCGTACTTAGCGGTTGCAAGGGACTGCATACTACCATTAACGGCCTGGGCGAACGCGCCGGCAATGCTCCGCTTGCCAGTGTGCAGGCTATCCTGAAAGACCACTTCAATGCCATTACCAACATTGACGAAAGCCGCCTGAACGACGTAAGCCGTGTGGTGGAGTCCTACTCGGGCATCGTCATTCCCGCCAATAAACCGATTGTTGGCGAGAATGTATTTACCCAAGTGGCAGGCGTCCATGCCGACGGTGACAATAAAAGTAACCTCTACTGCAACGACCTCCTGCCCGAACGCTTTGGTCGCAAGCGAGAGTATGCCCTGGGCAAGAACAGCGGTAAAGCCAATATCCGGAAGAATCTGGAGGACTTGGGGTTACAACTGGATGAAGATGCCATGCGCAAAGTGACCGAACGCATCATTGAGTTGGGCGACAAGAAAGAGCTGGTGACGCAAGAAGACCTGCCCTATATCGTTTCGGACGTACTGAAGCACGGAATGGCAGAAGAACGCGTCAGCCTTAAGAGCTATATTGTGAATCTGGCGTATGGATTGAAGCCGATGGCTACGTTGAAGATAGAAATTAACGGAAAGGAATATGAGGAAAGTTCCAGTGGAGATGGCCAGTATGATGCTTTTGTGCGCGCCTTGCGCAAGATATATAAAGTGACACTGGGTCGTAAGTTCCCGATGCTGACGAACTATGCCGTGACCATTCCTCCCGGTGGGCGTACCGATGCCTTTGTGCAGACGGTTATTACCTGGAGTTTTGAAGATACGATATTCCGTACACGCGGATTGGACGCAGACCAGACGGAAGCAGCCATCAAGGCGACGGTGAAGATGCTGAATATCATAGAAGACGAATACGAATCATAAAAAATGAATCTCATGGAGAAAAAGAAATCGTTTTTTGAGAGGCGTCCTTATGTATGCTATGCGTTGTATGCAGGCTTGCTTTTTGCTTTCAACCTCTTTCTGCGTTGGTGGAGCGGCGAGTTGGATGCGGACGAGTATCTTATGTCAGTCATCAATACCCTTATATTGACAGCTGGTTTTGTGTGGGGTGACCGGTATCGCCGCAAGAATCTTGCAAACAAAAAGAAGATAGATGAACTTTTAAATAATAAAGAAAACAATGGATTTTAAAATTGCAGTGTTGGCCGGTGACGGTATCGGCCCCGAAATCTCTACCGTAGGCGTGGATGTGATGACTGCCGTGTGTGAGAAGTTCGGACATAAAGTGAACTATGAATATGCCATCTGCGGTGCAGACGCGATAGACAAGGTGGGTGACCCGTTTCCCGAAGCCACTTATGAGGCTTGTAAAAATGCGGATGCTGTATTGTTCTCTGCCGTAGGTGACCCGAAATTCGACAATGACCCTACTGCCAAAGTGCGTCCCGAGCAGGGCTTGCTGGCTATGCGCAAGAAACTGGGACTGTTTGCCAACATCCGTCCCGTGCAGACCTTCAAATGTCTGCTCCATAAGTCTCCCCTTCGTGCGGAACTGGTGGATGGCGCCGATTTCCTTTGCATCCGCGAATTGACCGGTGGCATGTACTTCGGTGAGAAATACCAGGACAATGACAAGGCGTATGATACGAACATGTATACCCGTCCTGAGATTGAGCGTATCCTGAAAGTCGGATTTGAATATGCCATGAAACGCAGTAAACATCTTACGGTGGTGGATAAAGCCAATGTGCTTGCCTCTTCCCGTCTTTGGAGACAGATTGCCCAGGAGATGGCACCGCAGTACCCCGAGGTGACAACCGACTATATGTTTGTGGACAACGCCGCCATGAAGATGATTCAAGAGCCGAAATTCTTTGACGTAATGGTTACGGAAAATACGTTTGGTGATATTTTGACGGACGAGGGTTCCTGCATCAGTGGCTCTATGGGATTGCTGCCTTCTGCTTCTACGGGAGAGAGCACGCCGGTATTCGAACCTATCCATGGTTCCTGGCCGCAGGCGAAAGGCTTGAATATAGCCAATCCGCTGGCGCAAATTTTGTCTGTAGCCATGCTTTTCGAATACTTCGACCTGAAAGAGGAGGGGGCGTTGATTCGTAAGGCAGTTGATGCTTCACTCGATGCGAATGTACGTACACCGGAGATTCAAGTAGAAGGTGGCGACAAATACGGTACCAAGGAAGTGGGCGCGTGGATTGTAGACTATCTTAAGAAGTCTTGATAACAGTGTCCCATTACCGTTCTGTTCATCAGTAACTTCTCACTGCAAAGTTCTGCAAACCTTTTGCAGTGTCACTGCAAAGCTGTTACAGTTGCGCTGCAAAGCAGTTGCAGTACCACTGCAAACTTATTTGCAGTAACGCTGCAGCTCGTTTGCAGTACTACTGCAAAAAGCATGCACCATCTTTGCAGTGGGAAGTCGCTGATTGTCAGATATGGTTCTTCCTCCTCATCCTGCCTTCTTCAATCGTTTCATATCCTTTCATCCTCTTTATTCGTGTTAAGCTTTGATAGATGGCAGTATAATCTTTCCTTTCCCGCACGGTTTATTTCTTGGAATTTCCATATCTTTGTCAGCATATCCATGTTACATAAGTGTGTACGGGAAGAATGTATTAGACAGTGAGATTATGGCGAAAATTGCAAAGAACCTGACGGAGTTGATTGGGCATACTCCTTTGATGGAATTGGCTGGATACAGTCGTAAATACGGATTGAAAAGAAATATTGTGGCTAAGCTGGAATCTTTTAATCCGGCGGGAAGCGTGAAGGACCGTGTGGCATTTGCCATGATTGAGGATGCCGAGGCACGTGGGGCTTTGAAACCCGGAGCCACGATTATTGAACCTACCAGTGGCAATACCGGCGTGGGACTGGCGATGGTAGCAACCATCAAGGGATATCATTTGATATTGACCATGCCGGAGACCATGAGTGTGGAACGCCGTAATCTGTTGAAAGCCTTGGGTGCGGAGATTGTACTGACCGACGGACTGGCAGGTATGGCCGGCTCCATTGCCAAAGCGAAAGAACTGCGGGATGCGATACCTGGTGCGGTTATTCTGCAGCAGTTTGAGAATCCCTCCAATGCCAAGGCTCATGAACATACTACGGGGGAAGAAATCTGGACGGACACGGATGGTAAAGTGACTGTTTTTGTTGCCGGTGTGGGCACGGGCGGTACGGTCTGTGGAGTGGCGCGTGCCTTGAAGAAACATAATCCGGATGTCTATGTTGTGGCTGTAGAACCGGCCTCCTCTCCGGTTCTGGAAGGAGGGGAAGATGCACCGCACCGCATCCAGGGGATTGGGGCCAATTTTATTCCTTCCATTTATGATGCTTCTGTAGTAGACGAGATTATTCCGGTGCCCGATGACGAGGCCATTCGTGGAGGACGAGAGCTGGCTTCTACGGAAGGCTTGCTGGCGGGCATCTCATCCGGTGCGGCGGTATATGCGGCACGGTTGCTGGCCGAACGCCCTGAATTTGCGGATAAAATGATTGTTGCCCTACTGCCCGATACGGGGGAACGCTATTTGTCAACAGAACTGTTCGCTTTCGATACCTATCCTTTGGAATAAATACTGAACTATTATATGAAGAAACTTATTTTTTCTTTCTTCTTGTGTGGAGCCACGATGTTCCCTGCCTTTTCACAAACCTATCAGGAACTGAGCGAACGTGCGGTTGCAGCCACGGAGCAAGACAGCTTGTCATTGGCCGAAAAATACATTGAACAAGCTTTGAAAATGGAGCCCGCCAATCCTCATAACGCTTTGCTTTTCTCCAATTTAGGAACGATACAGCGTTGGCAGCACCGGTATGAGCAGGCTCTTGACTCGTATACGCTGGCATTGAACATTGCTCCGCGTGCCATACCCGCCCTGATGAATCGTGCCGCTCTTTATCTAGAGTTGGGAAAGGATGACTTGGCCCGGATAGACTATTCTTTGGTGCTGGATATAGAGAGCGATAATCAGGAAGCCTTGCTGATGCGTGCCTATATCTATATGCGGCAGCGCAACTATAATTTTGCAAAGTCTGATTATGAACGTCTGCTGAAACTTGTCCCCCAGAGTTACAATGGCCGTCTGGGGTTGGCTACACTGGAGCAGAAGGAGGGCAAATATGAAGCGGCGCTTTCGATATTGAATGCCATGATTGCAGAAAAAGGAGGAGAAGCTACCCGGCTGACTACCCAGCAATATGCCGTACTTTACGTAGCACGTGCGGGTGTAGAGCAGGATATGAAACATGTGGACCTGGCCATGATGGACTTGGAAGAAGCCATCAAGCTGGATGCTTCGCAGACAGAAGCCTACTTGATACGGGGGCAAATTTACCTTTCTCAAAAGAAAAAGGAGTTGGCAAAACGTGACTTCGAAAAAGCCATTTCGCTTGGCGTGCCGCAAGGTGACCTTAGGGATTTACTGTTACAGTGTAAATAATATTCAACTGTATTTCCGTATCAGTTCCACAAACTCTTTTCCGTATTTCTTCTTTTTATATTCACCGATACCGCTGATATTACCAAATTCTTCTATGGTAGTGGGGCGGGAGGTGCTGAGTAGGTGGAGCACTTTGTCGGACAGTACGATATAGGCAGGAAGTGCTTCCTGGTCGGCAAGGCGTTTGCGGAGAGTGCGGAGAGCCTCGAAAAGTTCCCCACTTTCTTTATTGGGCAATCCCAATGGCAATTCTTTGGTTGGAACTGTAGCCTTGCGTTTACGGCCTCTTGTAGCTTGTACAGCTTCCTCGCGGCGGATGGTGACAAGCAGGGCGCGTGCTCTGCCAAACAAGACATCTGTTCCGCTTTGAGTAATTTTCAGATGGTTGTTTTCATTGTAGGCTATTTCGAAATAGCCGAGTTGCAACATTTGCAGCAGGTAGTCATGCCAATCTCTGGCAGGTACTTCACGCCCGGCTCCAAAGGTCTTAAGGCGATGGTATCCCCTTTCTGTAACTTCAGAACTCATGTTTCCTCGGAGGATGTCCACTAAAATACCGGTTCCTATCTGTTGCTCGGAACGCGCGATTGCACTAAGTGCCTTTTGTACGATTATTGTACCATCGAAACGTTCGGGGGGATTTTTGCATACATCACAGTTTCCACAGTCGCAGGTCGTATTTTCACCGAAATAGCTTAACAGAATGCGGCGGCGGCAGATATCTGCTTCCGCATATTGCTGCATGCGTTGCAGTTTTTCCAGGTTGATGCTTTGTTGTCCGCTGTCCGTTGCGAATTTAGTGAGCAGAATGAGGTCGGCCAGTGAATAGAACAAAAGGGTGTCACTGGGCATTCCGTCTCGTCCGGCACGTCCTATTTCTTGATAGAAACTTTCAATGCTTTTGGGCAAATTGTAATGAATTACCCAGCGCACATTGCTTTTGTCAATTCCCATTCCAAAGGCAATGGTGGCGCATACCGCTTGCACGCGGTCGTTGATGAAGTCGTCTTGTGCTTCATCTCTTCGTGCCGGCGATAGGCCGGCATGATAGACTGCTGACCTTATTCCATGTTTCTGAAGCATCTGTGCCACCGATTCGGTCTTGCTGCGGCTCATACAATAAATGATGCCGCTCTCTCCCGGATGGCGAGCGATGAAGTCGAGGATGGCTTTGCTTTTTTCCTTCTGCTGGTAACCTCTTTTTACGGTGAGACTCAGGTTGGGACGGTCGAAAGATGAAATGAAAATTCTCGGTTGGTTGAGGTGTAGCTGTTTAATAATATCTTCACGGGTTATTTTATCGGCTGTGGCAGTAAGTGCAATGATGGGAACCTGGGGAAACAGTTGGTGAAGGATGCCCATCTGTGTATATTCCGGACGGAAATCGTGTCCCCATTGTGAGATGCAGTGAGCTTCATCAATGGCGAAAAGGGAAATATGTATATCCCTTAACAGATAGTTGGCTTCCGCCAATAATTTTTCAGGAGAAATATATAGCAGTTTCAGCTTGCCTTCCATGCATGCACGTCGTAGGGAAGCATTCTCTGTTTCATCATTATTGCTGTTCAGTGCACCGGCCGCGATACCGTTTGCACAGAGCGTTTCCACTTGGTCCTTCATCAAGGAAATGAGCGGAGAAACCACTACCGCCGTGCCTTCACTCAATAGGGCGGGAAGTTGGTAGCAGATGGACTTTCCACCTCCCGTAGGCATCAGTACCAATGCGTCTTTACGGTCCATCAGATGGCGTATGATGTCTTCTTGTAAGGGGCGGAAACTGTCGTAACCGAAATATGTCTTGAGCGTTTGTAGCATAATCTGGCAGTATGTATTTCTTCCGGCAAAGGTACACTAATTATTGCATATACTACAAATGGAAAGTCATCAAGATTTTGTATCATATGAGTTTCTGCAAAAAGTTAAAGTTTCTTATTAATGGCTGAATTGACCTACTTTTCAACCTTTTTCGTTGTTTATTTATCAAAAATATATACGGGAAAAGTTGTGTATTAAAAAAAAATGTCTGACTTTTGTAAAGTCTAAGGGGCTAACCCTTTGGCTTTTCCGATTTTAAACAACCCTAACCAGTTAATTCAATGAGTGATTTAGAAAACAATGCCCAGGAAAAAGGAACGAAGAAACGTCCTTACAACTTGCGCGAAAAGAAAGAAAAGGATGCTGCCTACCGTTCTTTGATAAGGCCGGAATTGGCAGATGAGTTGTATGACAAGATATTGAATATCGTTGTTGTACAAAAGAAGTACAGAGATGCTGATTATTCCGCTAAGGATTTGGCGAAAGAATTGCAGACCAATACTCGCTATTTGTCTGCAGTGGTGAATTCACGCTTCGGCATGAACTATTCTTGCCTGCTGAATGAATATAGAGTAAAAGAAGCGCAGCATTTGTTGACAGACAAAAGATATGCTGACAAGAATGTAGAGGAGATCAGTACGATGGTCGGCTTTGCAAACCGTCAGTCTTTTTATGCTGCTTTCTATAAAAATGTAGGTGAGACTCCTAATGGATATCGTAAAAGACACGCAGAAAAAGAAGCTAAGAAGAAATAATTCTGTATGACTGAATGAATAAAAAGGAAATATTCCGGAACAGTTGTTTCGGGATACTTCCTTTTCTTCTTTTTTAATACCAATCTATATACTCCCGACACATGAAGAAACAACTAATTTCTATGGTGACTGCCCTTTCTCTATTGACGGCTTGTGGCGGAAATCCGAAAACAACTGCTGAGGCAGAAAAATTTGACTATACAGTGGAACAATTTGCAGATTTACAGATTTTACGTTACCGCGTACCAGGTTTTGAGGATTTGTCCCTCAAACAAAAAGAATTGGTTTATTATTTGACGGAAGCGGCTTTGCAGGGCAGAGACATTCTTTTCGACCAGAATGGCAAGTACAACCTGACGATTCGCCGGATGCTGGAAGCTGTCTATACCGGCTATAAGGGAGATAAGAACACTCCTGATTTCAAGGCTATGGAAGTGTACCTCAAGCGGGTATGGTTCTCCAACGGCATTCATCATCACTATGGCAGCGAAAAGTTCGTTCCGGGATTTACTCCCGAATTTTTCAGGCAGGCTGTACAGAGTGTGGATGCAGCTACGTTGCCGCTTGCCGAAGGACAGACTGTGGAACAACTGTGCGAGGAAGTGTTCCCCGTTATTTTTGACCCCACGGTGATGCCCAAACGGGTGAACCAAGCTGCCGGTGAAGATTTGGTTTTGACTTCCGCATGCAATTATTACGATGGCGTGACGCAGCAGGAGGCCGAAGATTTCTATAATGCCTTGAAGAATCCGCAGGATGAAACTCCCGTTTCCTATGGTTTGAACAGCCGTTTGGTGAAAGAGGATGGCAAGATTCAGGAGAAAGTATGGAAAGTGGGTGGCTTGTATGGACAGGCACTTGAAAAGATTGTCTACTGGCTGAAGAAGGCAGAAGGAGTTGCCGAGACTCCCGAGCAGAAGGCGGTGATAGCCAAACTGATGGAATTCTATGAAACCGGCGATTTGAAGACATTCGATGAATATGCCATTTTGTGGGTGAAGGATTTGAACTCACGCATTGACTTTGTGAACGGTTTTACCGAAAGTTATGGTGACCCGCTCGGCATGAAGGCAAGCTGGGAATCTCTGGTGAATTTTAAAGATTTGGAAGCTACCCAGCGTACAGAGTTGATAAGCGGCAATGCACAGTGGTTTGAGGACCATTCGCCGGTAGACGGACAATTCAAGAAGGAGAAAGTGAAAGGGGTGTCTGCCAAGGTAATCACGGCGGCTATTCTGGCCGGTGACTTGTATCCTGCAACTGCTATCGGCATCAACCTGCCCAATGCCAACTGGATACGTAGCCATCATGGTTCGAAATCCGTTACAATCGGTAACATTACAGATGCTTATAACAAGGCAGCTCATGGCAACGGGTTCAATGAGGAGTTTGTGTACAGTGATGCAGAGCTTCAACTGATTGATAAGTACGCAGATGTGACAGATGAACTGCATACTGACCTGCATGAATGTTTGGGACATGGTTCCGGTAAATTGCTCCCGGGTGTGGACCCGGATGCGTTGAAGGCATATGGTTCTACTATCGAAGAGGCGCGCGCCGACTTGTTCGGACTCTACTACGTGGCCGACCCGAAGCTGGTGGAACTGGGGCTTACTCCAAGTGCGGATGCTTATAAGGCTCAATACTACACCTATCTGATGAATGGTTTGATGACACAGCTTGTACGTATCGAGCCGGGTAACAATGTAGAAGAAGCCCATATGCGCAACCGTCAGCTCATAGCCCGCTGGGTGTACGAGAAAGGTGCGGCAGAAAAGGTTGTGGAATTGGTAAAGAAGGATGGGAAGACGTACGTCGTGATAAACGATTATGAGAAAGTGCGTGACTTGTTTGGCCGGTTGCTTGCCGAGATACAGCGTATCAAGTCTACCGGTGACTATGCCGGCGCCCATGATTTGGTGGAAGCCTATGCCGTGAAAGTCGATCCCGCTTTGCATGCCGAAGTGCTGGAACGCTACAAGAAGCTGAATCTTGCGCCGTATAAGGGGTTCGTCAATCCCAAGTATGAAGCGGTGACGGATGCCGACGGTACTATAACAGATGTGACAGTGACTTATGATGAAGGTTATGCGGAACAGATGTTGCGTTATAGCAAAGACTATTCTACATTGCCTTCTGTCAATAAATGATGAACTATGATAGATACTAAAGAGCAGCTGCATCAGCGGCTGAAAGATATAAAGACACAGCTCCGTCTCTCAATGAACGGGGTTGTGTCCCAAAGTATGCGTGAGAAAGGGCTGGTATATAAGCTGAACTTTGGCGTGGAGTTGCCCCGTATCAAGGGTATTGCTGCCGGTTACGAGAAGGACCACTCTCTGGCTCAAGCTTTGTGGAAAGAAGATATCAGAGAGTGCAAAATATTGGCGGGACTTTTACAGCCGGTAGAGAGTTTCCTGCCCGAGATAGCCGATATCTGGGTGGAAGATATCCGTAATATCGAGATTGCAGAACTTACCACCATGAATTTATTCCAACATCTTCCTTATGCGCCTGCCAAGTCCTTCCATTGGATTGCAAGCGAGGACGAATACACGCAGGTTTGCGGCTTCCTCACCATAGCCCGTCTATTGATGAAGAAAGGGGATATGAACGAACGGGTTGAAAATGAGTTCCTCGACCAGGCAATAACGGCTTTTTTGTCGGGCTCCTACCATGTACGCAATGCAGCCATGACTGCCATCCGCCGCTTTATGCAGCAAAATGAGGAAAATTCTTTTCAAGTTTGCCGCAGGGTGGAGGGTATGGACAATTCTTCTTCTGATGTAGAACAATTACTATACAATCTTGTAAAAGAGGAGGTTTGTTAGATAAGTTCTATGGTTATAGAGACTGATGCGGTAAGGGAATATTTCCCTTATCGCAATTTTTATCTCTTTCTCGTTTGCTTTCCACAAAAAAGGATTAACTTTGTTGGCTGTAAAACTGCGCCGTCAAATGGAAAGTCAGAATGTGAAAGATACAGTTAGGCAGATATTCACTGAATATCTGAATGCGAACGGGCATCGGAAGACTCCCGAACGTTATGCTATACTTGACACCATTTACTCCATAGACGGTCATTTTGATATCGACACGCTCTATTCACTGATGGCCGACCAGGAGAACTTCCGCGTCAGCCGTGCAACGCTTTACAATACCATCATTTTGCTTATAAATGCTCGTCTGGTCATCAAGCATCAGTTCGGCAACTCTTCCCAATACGAAAAATCTTATAATCGCGATACGCACCATCACCAGATATGCACCCAGTGCGGAAAGGTGACCGAGTTTCAGAACGAGGAGTTGCAACATGCCATTGAGAATACCAAACTGAGCCGTTTTAATCTTACGCACTATTCCTTATATATGTATGGGTTGTGCAGCAAGTGTGACCGGGCCAATAAACGGAAGAAAAAGAATAATAACCATAAAAAAGAAAAATGAAAGTAGACGTATTATTAGGATTACAATGGGGCGACGAAGGCAAAGGCAAAGTCGTTGATGTGTTAACTCCGAGATACGATGTCGTAGCTCGTTTCCAGGGCGGACCGAATGCCGGACATACACTCGAGTTTGAAGGGCAGAAGTATGTGCTCCGTTCCATTCCGTCTGGAATATTCCAGGGAGACAAGGTGAATATCATCGGTAACGGAGTGGTGCTTGACCCGGCTCTCTTCAAAGCGGAAGCCGAATCATTGGAAGCGTCCGGCCATAACTTGAAGGAACGCTTGCACATTTCCAAGAAAGCACACCTCATTCTGCCGACTCACCGCATACTGGATGCTGCATACGAAGCAGCCAAAGGCGATGCAAAGGTAGGAACGACCGGAAAAGGTATCGGACCGACTTACACGGATAAAATCAGCCGTAACGGTGTGCGTGTAGGCGACATTCTGCATGACTTTGACAAGAAGTATGCAGCGGCCAAGGCCCGTCATGAGCAAATCTTGAAAGGCTTGAACTATGAGTATGACATTACCGAAATGGAGAAGGCATGGTTCGAAGGTATCGAATACTTGAAACAATTCCAGTTGGTGGATAGCGAACACGAGATGAACAATCTGCTGGCTGCCGGCAAGTCTGTATTGTGCGAAGGTGCGCAGGGGACAATGTTGGACATTGATTTCGGTTCTTATCCGTTTGTAACGTCTTCCAATACGGTTTGTGCAGGTGCTTGTACCGGTCTGGGTATTGCTCCCAACAAGATTGGTGAGGTATATGGGATTTTCAAAGCCTATTGTACGCGCGTAGGTGCCGGTCCGTTCCCGACGGAATTATTCGACAAGACCGGTGACCAGATTTGCACGCTGGGTCATGAGTTCGGTTCTGTGACAGGACGTAAGCGCCGTTGTGGCTGGATTGACCTGGTGGCATTGAAATATGCCATTATGGTAGACGGGGTTACCAAACTGATTATGATGAAGAGCGATGTGCTCGATTCTTTTGAAACCATTAAGGCTTGTGTAGCTTACAAGATGGATGGGGAAGAGATTGATTACTTCCCGTTCGATATCAATGAGACTGTTGAACCGGTTTATGTAGAGCTACCCGGTTGGCAGACGGATATGACCAAGATGCAGAGTGAAGATGAGTTCCCGGAAGAATTCAATGCATATTTGTCATTCCTGGAAGAACAGCTTGGTGTGCCCATCAAGATTGTTTCTCTGGGACCGGACCGTGAGCAGACCATCGAACGGTATACAGAGGAATAATAAAACAAACAGATAACCTTAGACACGGATTACACGGATTTCGCGGCTTCATCTGAAGAACCGTGGGTGTCCGGATAATCCGTGCCTTTTTTATTTATTGCCATGAAAACACGTCTTTTGTCTTTTTTACTGTTGTTTCTTCTTGTGTGCTCCGCACAGTCGCAGACTTACCAGCCGACGGAGGAGAACCTGAAATCCCGTCAGGAGTTTCGGGACAATCGCTTCGGTATCTTCCTGCATTGGGGGATATACAGTATGCTGGCTACCGGAGAATGGACCATGACGAACAAGAACCTTAATTATAAGGAGTATGCCAAACTGGCGGGAGGTTTCTATCCTGCCAAATTCGATGCTGCCAGATGGGTGTCAGCCATTAAGGCGTCCGGGGCAAAGTATATCTGCTTTACATCCCGGCATCACGATGGCTTTTCTATGTTCCACACACGCTTTTCCGATTACAATATTGTGGATGCTACCCCTTTTAAGCGGGATATTCTGAAAGAATTGGCGGACGAGTGCCACAAGCAAGGTATTCGTCTGCATCTCTACTATTCGCACATCGACTGGTATCGCGAAGATGCTCCGTGGGGACGCACCGGACGTGGAACGGGACGACCGAATCCGAAGGGCGACTGGAACAGCTACTATAAATTCATGAACAACCAGCTGACCGAGCTGCTCACCAATTATGGAAAAATAGGTGCCATTTGGTTTGATGGCTGGTGGGACCAGGACCAGAATCCGGATTTTGACTGGCAACTGCCCGGGCAATATGCCATGATACACCGCCTGCAACCGGCTTGCTTGGTTGGGAACAACCATCATCAAGCACCGTTTGCCGGCGAGGACATCCAGATATTCGAGCGCGACCTGCCGGGAGAGAACCGTGCCGGTCTTTCCGGGCAGGATATCAGCGCCTTGCCCCTTGAAACCTGCGAGACGATGAATGGAATGTGGGGATATAAGATTACGGACCAGGATTATAAATCCACCAAAACGCTGATACATTACCTGGTGAAGGCTGCGGGTAAAGATGCCAATCTGCTGATGAATATCGGTCCTCAGCCGGACGGTGAGCTGCCTGCTGTTGCATTGGAGCGTCTGGCAGAAGTAGGGGAATGGATGAAGGTATACGGTGAAACCATCTACGGAACCCGTGGCGGCTGCATTGCTCCGCATCCTTGGGGAGTCACTACACAAAGAGAAAATAAATTATACGTGCATATTCTCGAATTGCAGGATAAGGCTCTCTTCCTGCCGTTGGAAGGCAAGAAAGTGAGGAAGGCAGTGGGGTATGCCGACCGTCTTCCAGTGAAGTTCCGTAAGTGTGAAGGAGGGGTGATGCTCTACTTGCCGGAGGTTCCGACGGATATCGATAAAGTGATAGAGGTGGAGATTGAAAAATAAATTATAAATCAGAAATCTTTAATTCTTCCTAAAAGATAAAGGAAACGCTGGCATTGCTCACCGTTTCCTTTTATTTTTGGCAGACTATTTGTTATACAATAAGAAACGACTGATTTATTCACAATTTAAAGAAAGAAAATTATGGGAACAGGAATGATAGGAATGCAATGGATTATTTTTATCGGTATTGCCGTCGTCAGCTGGCTGGTACAGATGAATCTTCAGAACAAATTCAAGAAGTACTCTAAAATCCCTACCGGCAACGGAATGACGGGAGCAGACGTGGCCTTGAAGATGCTGCACGACAATGGCATCTACGATGTGACTGTGACGCATACTCCCGGACATCTGACCGACCATTATAATCCTGCCAATAAGACAGTAAACCTGAGTGAGAGTGTTTATAGCAGTAACAGCATCATGGCTGCTGCCGTTGCAGCCCACGAATGTGGTCACGCCGTGCAGCATGCACGCGCATATGCTCCGTTGACAATGCGCAGCAAGCTGGTGCCGGTGGTGTCTTTTGCTTCACAATGGATGACGTGGTTGCTGCTGGCAGGTATCTTGATGCTGAACTCCTTCCCACAACTGTTGCTGGCGGGCATTATATTGTTTGCATTGACAACTTTGTTCAGCTTCATCACCTTACCGGTGGAAATCAATGCAAGTAAGCGTGCGCTGGTATGGCTCAGCAACTCCGGCATTACGAATTCATATAATCATGCGCAAGCGGAAGATGCACTCCGTTCGGCTGCCTATACGTATGTAGTGGCTGCTCTCGGTTCGCTTGCTACCTTGATTTATTATATCATGATATTCCTGGGACGCAGAGATTAAACACATGATGCAGACATAAAAAACAGACCATCTGTTCATCCGAAACAGATGGTCTGTTTGCTTTAAATAGATGATGTGTCTCTGCCGGATGTATCATCTGTTTTTTTATTCCTGATAGGGCGACTGCCAGAACCAGGTATCGTCATTGACCACGTACTTGGCTTGGAAGAAGTTTTCTGCATTAGGGTCTGAGGGGCAAAGCAGTACATCGTCTGCTTTTATGCTATAGAGATTCTTGGCCATATAGCTGTCTAAATAATATTCTTTGGTAATCTTCTGCTGGTTGTTCCAGTTGGCTTCTTCATTTAGGATTACCGGACGACCGTCTCGCAGGCGTTCGCGCACTTCTTGCACACTTAGCATGATGCCGTTTTCATCCATCACCCAGGCATTGTTGGTGGGGTCTATCCATATCCATTTATCCAAGGTATTGGAATAAACTACGTTAATGGAATGGCATTCGCCGATGTATTTTTGAGGTAATCCGCTGATGTGGCGTGCCTTAAATCCCATGGACAGATAACAATCCTTCAGTACATGGGCAAGACCTCCGCAATGCAGACCTCGCGCACCGCCTTTGCAAGCTTCTGCCCATTTGATGATGTTGCTGCCTGCCGGACTTTCATGGTTTCCGTCATGTTTTATGGTATTGTGTATATAAGTCAGTATGTTCTTTATTTTTGATAATTCGTCGCCTGCGCCTGCCACACTGTCCAACTTGAAGTATTGGCGTACCTCTACTAAATACTTGTTGTTGGGATTGATGTATTCGAAGCGGGGGAGTGTATCAGGGCGCTCATTGTGGGTGTATCCCGGTGCTTTTTGAAGTATGTCGAGGTAGTCACCCACTTCCTTCACTTTGGCAAGCACTGTCTTGAAGCGTTTATCGCTGCGCAGGTTGTCTAAGTCGGTATCATTCATCATGTGGTTGTAATCTTGAAATCCATTGTCGTAGGCCAGTTCTAAATTTTTGATGGCTTCACCTTTTTTCTTTAACAAGGATTGGAAGCAGGCTAAATTGTAGTAATAGGACTGTATGAGCCAGCTGTACTTTTTCTGAGTGTTCTCGTCTTGTTCTTTGAACAGAGTTATCAAAGCCTTACCGTTCTTTTCGGCTTCTTTATAGTTTTTCTCATTGACGGCTTGTTGCAGCTTTTGTACGATGGCTTCTTCTTTTTGGTCGAAGTCTTTGGCGTTGCCGGATTGTGCCCGGCTAACACCGATGCCGCATAGCAACAACATGCAGAATAAAATCAGTCTCTCTTTCATAAATGTGTAAGTTTGAAGTTTGTTTTGGTCGTTTTTATGCGACGGTAATGATACAAAGGTAAACATTCTCTTTTCTTAATCAATAAAATACTGTAACTTTGTCGTCCGATTTTTAAAATAATTGAACTGATTATGGCAGCAAAACCAAGTATTCCGAAAGGAACCCGTGACTTCTCGCCCGTAGAAATGGCGAAGCGTAACTATATATTCAATACGATTCGTGAGGTGTATCATCTCTATGGTTTTCAGCAGATAGAAACGCCCTCGATGGAAATGCTTTCTACCTTGATGGGGAAGTATGGTGAGGAAGGCGACAAGCTTTTGTTCAAGATACAGAACTCCGGTGATTACTTTTCCGGACTGACAGATGAAGAACTGTTGAGCCGTAATGCTCCGAGACTTGCCTGCAAGTTTTGCGAGAAAGGTTTGCGCTATGACCTCACAGTACCTTTTGCCCGCTACGTGGTGATGCACCGCGATGAAATAACTTTTCCTTTCAAACGTTATCAGATACAGCCCGTGTGGCGCGCCGACCGTCCGCAAAAAGGACGCTATCGTGAGTTCTATCAGTGCGATGCCGATGTGGTAGGCAGTGATTCCTTGCTGAATGAGGTGGAGCTGATGCAAATTGTCGATACGGTATTTACCCGCTTCGGCATCCGTGTTTGTATCAAGATTAACAACCGTAAGGTATTGAGTGGCATTGCCGAAATCATCGGTGAGTCTGACAAGATTGTTGATATTACTGTGGCCATTGATAAGTTGGATAAGATAGGTCTGGACAATGTCAATGCCGAGTTGAAAGAGAAAGGCATCAGTGACGAGGCTATCGCCAAACTGCAACCTATCATTTTGTTGAGCGGAAGTAATGAAAAGAAACTTGCAACTCTGAAGGAAGTTCTTGCTGCCAGCGAGACCGGACTGAAGGGCGTGGAGGAAAGTGAATTTATCCTTTCCACCTTAAAGAACCTTGGCTTGAAGAACGAAATCGAGCTGGATTTGACATTGGCCCGTGGCTTGAATTACTATACCGGTGCCATCTTCGAAGTAAAGGCGCTGGATGTGCAAATCGGCAGTATTACTGGTGGAGGACGCTATGACAACTTGACGGGTGTATTCGGTATGTCCGGTGTCAGTGGTGTCGGTATCTCGTTCGGTGCAGACCGTATCTTTGATGTGCTGAACCAGCTTGACCTTTATCCGAAAGAAGCGGTGAACGGTACTCAGTTACTGTTTATCAACTTTGGTGAGAAAGAGGCCGCATTCTCAATGAATGTATTGACTGAAGTGCGTGCGGCAGGCATCCGTGCCGAGATTTTCCCCGATGCAAGCAAGATGAAGAAACAGATGGGGTATGCGAACTCCAAAGCCATCCCGTTTGTGGCCCTGGTGGGTGAGAATGAAATGAATGAAGGTAAGGTGACATTGAAAAACATGGAGACTGGAGAGCAGAAAATGGTCACTCCCCAAGAGCTGGTTAGCGAACTGAAATAATAAAAACTGAAATACATTTAAAAAGGAGCACAAAATTGCTCCTTTTTTTGTATATTTATGGCACAAATATAGGTATTTGTAATAGTGGCGTAGGAAAAATGAAACATCCTGCATTTATCTTTGTACTGACAAAAAAGGAGGTTTTTATGGTTTCTGTTGAGCTTAAGCAAGAAAAACACAATGCCCTCGTCAGTTTCCTGATGATTGTCATAGCGGCATTGTTCCTGCTCTATATGGGCAGTTCATTGGTACATTCTACAAAAGCGTTCTGGGAAAATTATTCCATAGAAGAGCTGCTGGAATAGAAGGAATTCAAGTCAAATCACTACCTTTGTCGGCAAAACATATTGCCGATGATACTTTATTTTACCGCAACCGGAAACTCACGCTGGATTGCAGAATTGCTTGCAGAGGCTATGCATGATACTGCCGTCAGCATTGTTGATTGCCTTAAGCAAGGCTCGATACCCGCAGGACTGTCGACAGCTGACAGACTGGGTATTGTTTTTCCGGTACACTCATGGTATGCACCCCGTGTCTTGATTGATTTTTTGTCGCAGCTCCGGTTGCCGGACTGCTGTTACCGTTATACCGTGTGTACATGCGGGGACGATATGGGAAAGGGAATGAACCGCCTGGCGGAACATTTTCCGTTGGATGCAGCCTGGTCTGTTGCAATGCCCAATACCTACGTACCGATGTTCGACTTGGACGATGAGGCGCTTTGCCGTAAGAAGATAGAGAATGCACGGCATGCCATTGCTTCGATTGCGGCAGATGTCATTGCACGGAAAAAGGTTTGGAATGTGCATGAAGGCGGTGCTGCCTGGTTGAAAACGTATGTAGTGAATCCTTTGTTTGTACGTTTTACCATTGGTACCAAGGGATTTCATGTAGATGAAGGCTGTGTCTCTTGCGGAATATGCAGAAAGTCTTGTCCGGTAGGCAATATCAGGATGGTAGATGGACGTCCGGTGTGGGGAAAGCAGTGCATTCACTGCATGGCGTGCCTGCATGCTTGTCCCCAGGAGGTGATACAGTATGGAAAAACGACACGGAAGAAGGGGCGGTACCGGTTGACCGACTACTTATAGGCTATCGGGATATCAACTTGTCCTTCAATAGGGCATTCAGTACCTCATCGCGTAGGTTGCGGGCTATCGGTATCTTGTGTGTCCCTATGATGAGCATATTCCCTTCTATGGCTTGTACTTTGCTTGTCTGCACAATGTAGGAGCGGTGTACTTGTATAAACAGGTTGTCGGGCAGAAATTCCAATAAACTCTTTAGGGGAGAATAGGTGATTTCCTTTGAGGAGGAAGTATGTATCAATACGTAGTTGCCCATACTTTCTATGAACAGAATATCCTGGATGGTCACCTTCTTGAGCAGTTTGTCTGTCTTTACGAAGAGGTAAGGCTCGGGAGTGGATTCTTGCTCTTTCTGTAGCAGTTCATGCACTCTGTTCACCGCTTTCAAAAAGCGGTCGAAGGGAATGGGCTTGAGCAGATAATCGGTTACATTCAGCTCATATCCTTTCAATGCATACTGCTCGTAGGCTGACGTGATGATGACTTTGGGAGGATTATGGATACCGCTTAGAAAATCAATGCCGTTGATGTAGGGCATTTCTATGTCCATAAACAGCAACTCTGGCTGTTCTTTTTTCAACAGCTCGTTCAGTTGCAGGGCGTTCTCGCATTCTCCTGTCAAAGTCAGGAAATCTGTTTTTTCAATGTAACCGCGCAATCCTTTGCGTGCAATCGGTTCATCGTCGGTTATCACACATTTTATTTTCATAGGGTGTCAGTTCAATGGTGAGTTCTGCAAAGAAAGTGTTTTCTTCGGGACATATCTTTAATAGGTGTCTGCCGGGATATAGAATCTGCAGGCGCTTCTTCATATTTTCAATTCCCAGGCCACTGCTCTTTTTACGGTGGGCGATTGCCGGTTGGTCTACAGAGTTCCATGCTGTAAAAACAAGCTTATTTTCAATAGCTTTCAAGGAAAAGTGAATCCAATAGGCTCCGCTGACATATTTGAAGGCATTTTCTACTAGAGGCTGGAATAGGAGAGGATGAATCTCCTGCGTGTGGAGGTGTTCGTCGTATTCCTCTGTAAGTACAAGTCGTTCACTCATCCGTAATCGCTGAAATTGGATGTATGCTTCCAGATAGTCGAGTTCTTGCTTTACGGTTACTTTCTGCTTGATGTCATACAGTTGATAGCGCAACAGTTCGGAAAGTAGCTCAATGGAGTGCTTGGCCTGCATGTTGGAGTCTTCTATCTGGAAATAGATGGTGTTCAGCGCATTGAAAAGGAAATGCGGATGATATTGTGATTTCAGTAGTTTGAGTTCTGTATCCAATTGCTCGTTTCGGAGCTTTTCCAACAGCAAGCTCTGGTGCTGGTAGTAATTGGATATTTCCTTGTTGCGGATGATTGTATAGTATAGTACGTTGAGGGGAACATAGATAATATTGACTAAGATATAGTCACTTATAGGTTGTCCTAATTCTATGAGTCCTAACGCGTAGGTGATTGATAGGGTAACGTTGGTCGTTATGAACAGTCCGAGTGTTATGTACGAATACTCTTTGCCTATGGATATTTCTTTTCTGAATATGTATTTATGAAAGATGTTCCGGAGGCAGTAATCCACTATATAGCAAAGTAATATGGTCAAGAGCAGGGCACGTAGCTGGTTGTTGAAGTCAGGCCACCACTCAGTTCCCCGCGAAGGGTCCGTTGCCAGCCTCAGGAAATAGAACTCAATTACTCCTAGGATTAGGGGAGATACCCAACGCAGGAAATGCTTCATTCGGAATTGTTTTAACTGGTTACAAATTTATTCGTTTACTTTCACTTATACTACTTTTAGGGGTAAATTCTTTCGGTGTCTTTCCTTTGTGGAAACGGAAAGAAAAGCCTACGCCCAGTTTCATTCGCATTTTCTCTTTATACCATCCTTGCTGGGTGGTGCTGAATACATCTATGTGTATGTGGCGTGAGGAGAATAGGTTCTCGGCAAAGAGGCGTAATGTCCCCCGGTCACCGAACATACTTTTGCTGATTCCCCCGGATACGGACCACATGGGGGAGATGATTGCTTGTCCCTGGGGTGTCTTTCCGTTCCAATAGCCGTTCAGCTCGGCTGTCCATCCTTGGGGCAGATGCAGTTGGTGGCCTATGTAGAGCATGGGAGTAAACTTTTTGTTCCGGTATTCGTCCCCATCCATTTGCCAGGCATACTTCCGGTAGGTGAGGAGCAGGTTTGTATTAATCTGCCACCACGGGAACGGTTTCAGGTTGGCGGCACTCAGCCGTATACCTGCTGAATAGTCGGAAGAAAGATTCATGGGCAGTACCAATATGCGTTTGTTTTCTTCGGCCATGTAACTTTTAGTTATGGGATGCCGGGTATAGGAAGCCAAGAAACTCATCCGATAGCGGCTCTTCAGGATATAGGAGAATTCGGTGTTATGGGCGAGTTCCGGTTCCAGGCGGGTATTGCCTTGTTCATACAGATAATTGTCGTTAATGGTGACAAACGGGTTCAGGTCCCGGTATTGCGGACGTACAATCCGTTTGCTGTACAGAAAGGAGAGCTGGTGCATATCCTTCCACTGGGATTGCATTTGCAGAAAGGGGAAGATATGGGTGTAGTGATTGGTGAAGGAAGAGTCTGCACGCAGGGCGTTTCCTGCCAGTTCTCCTTTTATATTGGTATTTTCTACACGTATCCCTGCTTCTATCTTCCAGGATTTTCCGAAAGATGTATTCAACGCTATATATCCGGCGTTGATATTCTCATTGTAGATGAAGTGATTGTTCAGTGACAGTATTTCTTGCCAGTTGTCATATTCTTTATTACAATAGGTGGCGGAGTTGTCGATAGATACAAAGGTAGTCTTGCCACCGATACCCAATGTCGTTTTCTCAGAGAGTGGTACAACAAGGTTCGTTTGTCCGCAATAGATTTGAATATCCCCTTCCATGTCTCCCTTGAGTAGGCTGTTCCTATATATTTCCGAGGATTCTATGAGCGAGAAACTACTTTGCTGGTCCTGTTTGTTGGCGTTGCCGAACAATTGGAAATCAAAGGAAGCATCCCATTTCAGTTTGTTGGGAGATTGATAGCCGGTACTGATTCCGCCAATCAGGTTGTGCTGGCTTGCTCTCAGGCGGTTCCGGGTGATGGAGGAGGAATCTGGAACTGCTGTGAGTGAATAGAAATCCGAGCCCAGCTTTTCTTTTCCCCGCCGGCAGATCCAGCTCCCGTTGAGATAGCCGTTCAGGTTGGTATGCGGAGTCAGCTCATAGTCGGCTACAATCCTAAAGTTATGTGATTTATACGCGTAGGTACGATAGGCTTGCTGCCCCATATGAAAATCAAGGATTTGTTGGGTAGTCAAGTCTATGTACTCACGGGACATGGTGGTTTCGTTAAGGTCGATTCCCTCATAATAGGCATAATCGGTATATAGATTGAACTTGTTCTTACGCAGGTTTAGATAAATGTTGCCATAACCGGAACCGTAGATGTACGCCTGATTGTAACCGGCATTCCCGCCGGTAATCAGTCCTTTTATATTTATCCTTTTTATTTCAATGTTTATCACTCCCGTTTTTCCGGCTGCATCGAGATGGGAGGACGGATTGTTTATCAGTTCTATTTTCTCCACTGTCGACGCCGGGATACTTCGCAAGTAGTTTATCAGCGTTTCTCCGCTCAGATAGGTTGTCTTTCCATTCATCAGTACGTTGATGCCTCCTTGTCCGTCCAACAGAATATTGCCGTTGCTTTGAATTTGCACGCCTGGCATCTGTCTCAATGCGTCGTACAGATTGCCTTGTGTACCCGAGATGGTAGCCGAGAGGTTGTAGACCGTTTTCCCGGCCTTCATCTCTACCGGTACTTTTTGTGCAGTAACGGTGATGCCGGACAATGCATAGGAATCTTCCTCCATAAGAATCCTACTCAGTTTGGCGGTTTCTGTGTCGGTGATACTGAAAGGGATATAGCGAGTTTTGTACCCTACGGCTGATGTCTTTAACAGATAACTGCCGTTATGCCGCAGGGGTAGGGTGAAGTGACCTTGTTCTCTGGTGACAGTGCCTTGTACAAAGGAAGAATCCTTTGCATCCAGTCCCACTACGGTAGCTCCTTCTATGGGTAGTTGCTTACTGTCGGTTATTTCACCTTGTACCGCTTGTGCTTGAAGTATGGAGAAGGGCAACAGTAATCCCCACAAAAGAATCGGAATTTGTTTCATCATCATATCCATTTGTTTTCTGCACGAAAGTAGATATGAAGAGGGCGTTAATCAAATAAAAAGGATGAATGGCAGGAAATCCGTGATGAACGGTTGGTTTCTTATCTTCGTTTTACTATTCCCACGTAAACCAGCAGAATGACGTTCATCATCAGTGCGTAGATAATAGCAGGTATTGCAATGATGTCATTGTTGAATACAAACGGACTACTGGCAACAGCAATTGCTTGTGCGGCATTCTGCATACCGATTTCTATAATGAGTGTACGTTGTTCTTTCCGGTTGAGGCGCATGGACTTCGATAGCACTACGCCGCCTCCCATAGCCAGCAGGATAAGAATGGAGATGCAGAGGCCCAGTTTGCCGAATTGGCCGGTGATGGTAGCATGGTGCTGTATGAAGAAGATGGTTGCCAGCAGGATAAGTGCGGGAAAGGCTGTCTTGGACAATATCTTATGAATCCTTTCTGCCATTTGCGGACGGTAGCGCTTCGTGAATATGCCGGCTACAATGGGAAGAAGCATCAGAACCAGGTTCTGCATGCTAAGGCTGCCTACGGGGAGATGGATATCTATGTCCAGATTGCTGTCTACAAAGTGTGTGGCGAATTCCATAATCACGGGGATAGTGAACAGCGTAATAATGCTGCTGCATGCCGTCAGTGACACGGACAATGCTACGTCTCCTTTGGCTATCATGGAGAAGATGTTGGATGAGCTGCCGCCTGGCGAGCAGGCTATGAGTATGATGCCGATAAAGAACAGAGGTTCGAGCTGGAAGACATGTCCTAAAGCAAATGCCAGCATCGGCAGTAGGATGATTTGGCCTACCAGCCCGGCAATAATGGGGCGGGGGCGTTTGCGGAACAGTTGAAAGTCTTCGGTTTGTAATGTCAGTCCCAGTTCAAACATCAATAAGGTAAGAATGGGGAGGACTATCCATATTGCATTCATAAGTCAAATCATTTTGGAGGCTGCAAAGATAGCAAATCTTGTTTATACTTTGTCATTTTGTCAGTCTTTGTCTGCCAAACAAACAGCTTGTCGGTTTGGCACGGTTTTCGTAAGTTGTTTATTGCTTGTTTAAAGCAAAATTACTATTATAATAAATGTATAACATATAAAACAAAAAGACTATGAACATTAAACCATTAGCAGACAGAGTGCTGATACTCCCTGCACCTGCAGAAGAAAAGACAATTGGCGGTATCATTATTCCTGATACAGCGAAAGAGAAACCTTTGAAAGGTGAAGTTATTGCAGTAGGCAACGGAACAAAAGACGAAGAAATGGTGTTGAAGGTTGGTGACACAGTGTTGTATGGCAAGTATGCTGGTACTGAACTGGAAGTTGAAGGAACCAAGTATCTCATCATGCGTCAAAGCGATGTGCTCGCTGTTTTGGGATAATTTTTAATTAGTAAACCGTTAAATAGTAAATAAAATTATGGCAAAAGAAATATTATTCAATATCGATGCCCGCGACCAATTGAAGAAAGGTATCGACACACTGGCAAATGCAGTGAAAGTAACCCTCGGCCCTAAAGGTCGTAACGTTATCATCGAAAAGAAATTCGGTGCTCCCCACATCACGAAAGATGGTGTAACGGTAGCGAAAGAAGTTGAGTTGGCAGACGCATATCAGAATACCGGCGCACAGTTGGTAAAGGAAGTTGCTTCCAAGACCGGTGATGATGCAGGTGATGGTACTACAACCGCTACTGTTTTGGCTCAGGCCATCGTAGCCGAAGGCTTGAAGAACGTGACTGCTGGTGCCAGCCCGATGGATATCAAACGCGGTATCGACAAGGCTGTTGCCAAAGTGGTTGATTCTATCAAAGGACAGGCAGAGAAAGTGGGTGACAACTATGACAAGATTGAACAAGTTGCTTCTGTTTCTGCCAACAATGACCCCGTTATCGGTAAGCTGATTGCAGACGCTATGCGCAAAGTTTCCAAAGACGGTGTCATCACTATCGAAGAGGCCAAGGGTACTGATACTACTATCGGTGTGGTTGAAGGTATGCAGTTCGATCGTGGCTACCTCTCTGCTTACTTCGTTACCAACACGGAGAAGATGGAGTGCGAAATGGAGAAACCGTACATCCTGATTTATGATAAGAAGATTTCCAACTTGAAAGATTTCCTGCCCATTCTTGAACCGGCAGTACAGACTGGTCGTCCTTTGCTGGTTATTGCAGAAGATGTGGATAGCGAAGCGCTGACAACTTTGGTTGTAAACCGTCTGCGTTCTCAGTTGAAGATTTGTGCAGTGAAGGCTCCGGGCTTCGGTGACCGTCGCAAGGAAATGTTGGAAGATATTGCAGTGCTGACCGGTGGTGTTGTCATCAGCGAGGAAAAAGGTCTGAAGTTGGAACAAGCTACTATCGAAATGCTGGGTACTGCCGACAAGGTAACTGTCTCCAAGGATAATACAACCATTGTAAACGGTGCCGGTGACAAAGAAAACATCAAGGAACGTTGCGAGCAAATCAAGGCTCAGATTGTATCTACGAAATCTGATTATGACAAGGAAAAACTGCAGGAACGTCTGGCCAAGTTGTCTGGCGGTGTAGCTGTTCTTTATGTAGGTGCTGCTTCTGAGGTTGAAATGAAGGAAAAGAAAGACCGTGTAGACGATGCGCTTCGTGCTACCCGTGCCGCTATCGAAGAAGGTATTGTTCCAGGTGGTGGTGTAGCCTATATCCGTGCATTGGATGCTCTGGAAGGCTTTAAGGGTGACAATGTAGATGAAACAACCGGTATTGACATCATCAAACGTGCTATTGAAGAACCGTTGCGCCAGATTGTTGCCAACGCCGGTAAAGAAGGTGCTGTTGTTGTACAGAAAGTGCGTGAAGGCAAGGCAGACTTTGGTTACAATGCCCGTACAGATGTTTATGAAAACCTGCATGCAGCTGGTGTGGTAGATCCTGCCAAGGTTACTCGTGTGGCTCTTGAGAATGCCGCTTCTATTGCAGGCATGTTCTTGACTACAGAATGTGTAATCGTAGAGAAGAAAGAGGATAAGCCCGAAATGCCGATGGGTGCTCCCGGAATGGGCGGCATGGGTGGAATGATGTAAGACTTTTCCCCTGATTGCTTAATCAAATAGAAGAACCGCAGTGTCTTTTTGATAGATACTGCGGTTTTTTTGTTTCATTTTCCTTCTTGATTATCAATAAAAAGAGTGTAATATTACAAAAGTGTTGCAAAAACGGTTCATTTTTATATCTTTTGTTCGTTTTTGTTGTTAGTTAAATAAAAAATCATATCTTTACCCTTTGTAAAGATAACCTAATCAACAAGAGCTATTAACCTTTTTAATTAAAGAGAAAAATGAACAAAAGCGAAATTGGACTAAATGCTGGGAAAGTTTGGCAGTTGCTTAGCGATTATACCAGATGGAGCTACGATTCTTTAAAGAGGAAGTCCGGACTGAAGGACAAGGAATTGGGAGCCGCATTGGGGTGGCTTGCCCGTGAGGACAAGATTGAAATTCATCAGGAAGAAGATGAACTTTATGTTTCACTAGGGGTAAATGTTTATATCGGATAAAGGGAACCGAGTGAATGGATTGATTGAGGGGCACAGATTTCATAGTGCGGAAGCATTTTCTGCCGGGGGGATGAAATCTGTGCTCCTTTGTTTTTTCATGTTGCAGAATATTCTTTCCTTTGCACATTCTTTTCAATGAACAAAAACAGAAAGATTATGAGAAGTTTTGCTTCAGACAATAATTCAGGCGTACATCCGTTGGTAATGGAGGCACTGAACCGGGCCAACAGTGACCATGCTGTCGGTTATGGGGATGACCCTTGGACAGAAGAGGCTGTCCGTAAAATAAGGGAAGCGTTTACGCCGGATTGCGAACCGTTGTTCGTATTCAACGGTACGGGCAGTAATGCGGTGGCTTTGCAGCTGTGTACCCGCCCTTATAATTCCATTATTTGTGCGGAGACCGCACATATCTATGTCGATGAATGCGGTGCGCCTGCCCGCATGACAGGTTGTCAGATTCGTCCCATAGCTACCCCTGACGGCAAGCTGACGCCCGATTTAGTCCGTCCTTATTTGTGCCATTTCGGCGAGCAGCATCATTCGCAGCCCGGAGCCATTTATATTTCGCAATGTTCGGAGCTGGGCACTGTCTATAAGCCGGACGAGTTGCGGGCTTTGACGGATTTGGCCCATCGGCATGGCATGTATGTCCATATGGACGGAGCCCGTCTGGCCAATGCTTGTGTAGCCTTGAATCTTGGCTTTAGGGAGCTGACAGTGGATTGCGGAATAGATATTCTGAGCTTCGGCGGTACGAAAAATGGACTGATGTTGGGAGAAAGCGTGGTTGTCTTTAACCCAGCCTTGAAGAAGGAAGCTTATTTTGTGCGCAAGCAGTCGGCACAGCTCGCATCCAAGCTCCGCTATCTGTCCTGCCAGTTCACTGCCTACCTGACAGACAGCCTTTGGTTGAAAAATGCCGCGCATGCCAATCGTATGGCAAAGATTCTTTACGACGGATTGAAGGAATTGCCAGGTGCGCATTTTACGCAGAAGGTGGAAAGTAACCAGCTTTTCCTTACGATGCCCCGTCCGGTGATTGACGAGCTGTTGAAGGAGTATTTCTTCTACTTCTGGGATGAGGCCATCCACGAAATCCGTTTTGTAACCTCTTTTGATACTACGGAAGAAGATATCGAGCAATTGCTGCAATCGGTAAAAAGGCTTCTCTGAAATATATAAAAGCTCCTAACCTTCACAGGCTGGGAGCTTACTTCGAAACTTTCCCCTCTTGGGGGTAGGGGAAGGTTTACTGAAAACAAACCGATTGAATATTTACCTTAAATACCTTTGCACGATAACCTTTTTAACTAACCTTTTCAATAAATCCTTGTTAGAGTATGCTTATATACCGACAGCCTCGCGGACCGGTACAAAAGTGTAGCCTTTTCGTTTCAGCGTCTTAATCATCTTGTCCAGATAGCCATTATAGAACTTGTCTGTGCGGCGGTCGTCCGTTCCGAAGTGTATCAGCATTAGGTGTCCGTTCAGACCTTCTTTCTTTTCCACCTCCATAATCTTGTCGTAGATGAATTTGCTGCTCCGGTACTTCTGTCCCATGTCCGGAGTGGTGTAGTCGGCATTGCTCATGGTACCAGGGGTATAGTTGATGACTTGAATACCCATATTCTTTGCCCAGGCGGATATTTCCTTGTTATAGTATTCGTAAGGAGGAATATAGACGGGAGCGTCTTTGTATTCGATACTTGCCTTGCGGAGGGTCTCGTAGCTTTTCATCATATCGTTCTCAAACTCTTCGCGGGTGACCAGCAGAGAATCACGGTCTTCCCAAGGCATGTACAACAGATGTCCGTAACTGTGGCTGCCTACAAAATGCCCTTCGTCGAGCAGGCGTTTCACTACATCGGGATAGAGTTCATAGAACTCTCCGGTAAAGAAGAAGCCACCTTTGATGCCATGCTTCTTCAAGGTACTGATGATGGCATCGGCACCGTCTGCTTTGTCGGCGGCAGTGAATACGAGGGTGATTTGCTTTTTTGAGGGATCGGTGCGGATAATGCCTCCGTCCACATATACATTCTTGTCATTTGGGATACCGGCTTGCTTCATTCCATCCTTCTGCATGGCAGAGAGGTAGTACGTGAGGCAGGCGGTTCCGTCCATGGTAGGCTCATTGGTGGAATAGTCGTGGATGGCGTCGTGATATACCATCAGGTCCGGCTGGAAGCGTTCGTAGTCTTGTCCGGGAGTTCCGGGAATTCCCGTCATATTGACACCGCGCAGGCTTTCGAAGATGGTACGATAGACAGGACCGTCCACCAGTCCGCCGGTAGTATTGCCCACGCCTGCATTCAGCAGTGAGGAGTGGGGTTGCGAGGGATAGTCTCCGTAAAGGGGAAGTTCCACAATCATGCTGGTTCCCCAAGGGTTACAGCCGAACAGCCAGTCGCGCAGGGAGGCTTCCATTTCGGCGTATGTGTCATCGCCGGTGGTTTCACGGTACAGCCGGCATTGGGTCAGCATGGCGGTAGTCAGATTGTTGGAACACCAGATGTAGGGTATACCGTGCAGAAAGGGGCTTTCTACCGCTTTCTCGTACGTGCGTTCAATGCCCGTACGCATGTTGCGGATGAATTCCTTGCTGATGCGGCTGTTGTCCACTTTGGCAAGATGGTAGTGCCCCATGTTCATGAACGGATACCATTGGTAGTGGCGTGCACTGTCGGCGCCCATCCAAGGAGTCACCGGTTCGCGACGTCCGTATTCAAGGGCTTGGGCCAGGTATTTGTTGTCGCCGGTGGCTTTGTACAGTTCCATGGCTCCCAGTTCCATATCGTCCACCCAGTTGTCCTCTTCGTAAATGTAGGGAGACAAGACAGAGGCAGTCTGGCATGCTCCCGGTTTCTTTACGCCTTCCTGATAGGCGGCATCGGCCTTGGCTTCGATTTCTGCTGCAAATTCAGGATAGTAGTCTTTCAGTATCTTGGCGCCTAAAGCGAAGCAGGAGGCAAACTTGCCGGCAGTGCTTGCCACTCCGGTCGTTGCATTCTTGAATTCTCCACGTACTTGCGGTTCGCCACTGCAAAAGTAAACGGGGCGTCCTTTACCCGGTCCGTAGCCATAATTCACCAGGTCTTTGTTAGGTAGGCGCATTCCGGCATGGTCACGGTCGTCGGCTATCTGGTTGTACAGCTCGCCCGGAGCAGGATTCATCCTGTTCAGCCAGTCCAGTCCCCACTTGATTTCGTCCACGATGTCGGGAATGCCGTTGGCTCCCGGATTTCCGGCTGCATCATAGGCGTCACCGAATGATTCCGGATTTTCTTGATAGGCAAACATCATCTGGTAGATGGCATTGGCGGAAGTGGTGGTGTATTGCAGATAGTCCGTAGCATCGTGCCAGCCTCCGCGGACGTCTATATGTTGTCCGGTTTTGGTGGGATGATAGACGATGTAGCCGTCGTGCACGTGGCAGCTGTCTTTCAGGAACGGATTATAGCCGCAGCGTTGCTGCCGCATGTAGTGCAGCAGGTAGTCTGCGGTACCGTTGTAGACTTGTGCATTGATGGGGAAACGGGGGGAGACCGCTTTGCCTGCTTTCAGATAATACGTGCCCAGTTCTGTGAAATCACTGAAGTTCAACCGGTAGGTACTCTTCATGCCTCCCATCTTGCCGGTGGCCTTGGCCGTGTTGAAGGTACGCACCACCTTTCCGGTGAAAGCGTCAATCAATGAATAATTTTCTACGTTTGTTCCTTCCTCGCTCATGAATACAGCGACTTTGACGGATTGCGGCAAATAGCCGAGTTGGTTGATTCTGATCCATTCGCCTGCTTTGCCCGGCAGGGCTACGAGAGCGAATATTACCGTTAGGAGCCAATAATTACTTTTCATAATGGGGGTTTTTAATCTAAGGTTGGGGATTATATATAAAACAAATTTTCCTTATTACAAATAAAGCATTTTCTGTCAATTTTAGGAAGATTTAGGATGAATAATTAGACGATATTAGGTGTCGTTTACACTATTTTGGTATTTTATAGACGTGAAATAAGTGTTTCGTTGAAACTAAATGTTTGTTTATCACGTAATTATTATGCTTGATGATGTTTTTTAATTTTCGTTTACCTATTTTAGTAATGCGTAAAACAAATTGGCGTGTTATTTGTTTTATGGTATTTAGACAATAAAACTAATAGACTATGGCTTATATTGATTACTATCAGGTCCTTGGAGTGGACAAAAAGGCATCTCAGGATGACATCAAGAAAGCGTTCCGCAAGCTGGCGCGCAAGTACCATCCTGACTTGAATCCGAACGATGCTACGGCCAAGGATAAGTTTCAGGCTATCAACGAGGCGAATGAGGTGCTGAGTGATCCTGAAAAGAGAAAGAAATATGATGAATATGGTGAACACTGGAAACATGCCGACGAGTTTGAGGCGCAGAAGCGGGCACAGCAGCAAGCCGGAGGCTTCGGGGGATTTGGAGGTTCCGGTGCGGGATTTGGTACGGACGGAGGCGGTACGTATTGGTATTCTTCCGACGGCCAGGAATTTTCGGGCAGTAATGCCGGTGGTTTCTCAGACTTCTTCGAACAGATGTTCGGTCATCGTACGCGCGGCGGAGGCGGTGCCAATGCCGGTTTCCGCGGGCAGGATTATCATGCGGATTTGAACCTATCGCTTCGTGAGGCTGCGAAGACCCATAAACAGATATTGACGGTGAATGGTAAGCAAGTGCGTATTACCATTCCGGCCGGTGTGGCCAACGGACAGGTCATCAAACTGAAAGGCTATGGTGGCGAGGGTATCAACGGAGGTCCTGCTGGTGACTTGTACATCACGTTTGTGATTCCGGATGACTCGGTATTCAAGCGTTTGGGAGATGATTTGTATGTAGATGTGACCGTTGACCTTTATACAGCCCTGCTGGGTGGCGACCAGTTAGTGGATACTTTGGATGGTCAGGTGAAGCTGAAGGTGAAACCCGAAACCCAGAACGGGACTAAGGTACGTCTGAAGGGCAAGGGCTTTCCCGTATATAAGAAGGAGGGACAGTTTGGCGATCTCATCGTGACTTATTCCGTGAAGTTGCCGACGAATCTGACGGAACAGCAGAAAGAGATGTTCCGTAAAATTAAGGGTATGAACTAATGAAAGGAGAACGGAGTATGCAGAACGAATGGATTGTCATCAGCGAATATTGTGACAAGTGTCATATAGAGCCCACTTTTATTGATATGTTGTGCGAAAGTGGGCTGATAGATGTGGAGCAGGAAGGTGGAGAACGTTATCTTCCTTTCTCCGAGTTGCCGGATGTGGAACGGTACAGCCGTATGTACTACGACCTTTCTATCAATATGGAAGGGATTGATGCCATCCATCATCTGCTGGCAAGGATGGAAGAGATGCAGCGGGAGATACACTCGCTGCGCGGCAGGCTGAGGCTGCACGGAGAGTATTAATTTTCCTTTCGTCTCTTTGAGAGCTTTTGTCCCTTTAAGAAGGAGCAAGCAGGAAATTTTTCAGAAAAAACAAGCGGGCATCGGAGAGTTTAGCTACTCCGGTGCCCGCTATATTTGTCTTGTCAAGCAATGCGTTTATTTGCGGTAGCTTTCCAGCTCTTCTGCTTTGAACTTACGGATGAAGTTAAAGTGTTTTTCCACTTCGGCTTCTGCATAGTTCACATACACCAGAGCCGATTTGCCGAACAGTTCGGGAGCCTTTGTCGCATCCTGGATGATGAGATGCGACATGATACATACCGCAGCCATCTCATAGAGGCGACGTGCCACGAAGTCCAGCAATTCCTGATTCTGTGCCTCTTTCACCGCATTGGTGCAGGCTTCGAACTTGTTGGTCATCTCTTTGATGCGGTCCATCAACGGTTGCATTTCTTCGCTGCACGGCACTTGCTCGTAGTCGCGCAAGGTGGCAGAGTATGAGCCGTTTGTTACATAGCGGATAGCAGCTACGGTCTGCAACTGAGTAGTACCTTCGTAGATAGAAGTAATACGTGCATCACGATAGATACGTTGGCAAGCATACTCCAGCATGAAGCCCGAACCGCCGTGAATCTGAATACTGTCGTAAGCATTCTGATTGGCATATTCAGAGTTCATACCTTTTGCCAGCGGAGTGAAGGCGTCGGCAAGTTTGGCATACTTCTTTTGTTCCTGGCGTTCTTCCGGAGTCAGTTTGCGTTCGCGAGCAATGTCGTCCAGCGCTTTGTAGATGTCAACGTAGCGGGAAGTCTGGTACAGCAAGGAGCGTCCTGCATCCAACTTGGCTTTCATAATAGCCAGCATGTCATATACAGCCGGGAATTCGATGATAGCCTTGCCGAACTGCTTGCGGTCTTTGGCATAAGCCAGACCTTCGTTGTAGGCAGCTTGTGAAAGGCCTACCGACTGTGCGGCAATACCCAGACGGGCACCGTTCATCAAAGCCATAACGTATTTAATCAAACCAAGCTTGCGGTCGCCGCAAAGTTCTGCCTTTGCATTCTTGTAAACCAGCTCGCAGGTGGGAGAGCCGTGGATACCCAGCTTGTTCTCGATGCGGCGCACGTCTACACCGCCTTCATTCTTATCGTAGATGAACATGGACAAGCCACGTCCGTCTTTGGTACCCTCTTCTGAACGTGCCAGTACGAGGTGGAGATTGGCGTCACCGTTAGTAATAAAACGCTTCACGCCGTTCAGGCGCCAGCAGTTGTTGGCCTCGTCATAGGTCGCTTTCAGCATTACGCTCTGCAAGTCGGAACCGGCATCCGGTTCTGTCAGGTCCATAGACATGGTCTCTCCGGCGCAGACACGCGGTATAAAACGGCTGTGCTGGTCTTCGTTACCGAATTCGTAGAGCGTTTCGATACAGTCTTGCAGTGACCAGATGTTACCGAAACCGGCATCGGCGGCGGCAACGATTTCCGCACACATGGTGTACGGAGTAATCGGGAAGTTCAAGCCACCGAAACGGCGCGGCATGGTCATACCGTTCAATCCGGCTTTTACCATGGCGTCGAGGTTCTGCTTGGTGCCGCTGGCATATTCCACACGGCCGTTGGCACAGTGGGGACCTTCTTCGTCCACGCCCTCGGCATTGGGAGCGATAATCTCTCCGGTAATCTCTCCGGTGATTTCAAGTACCTTGTCAAAAGAGTCCATAGCATCCGCATAGTCCTGCGGGGCATAGTCATACTTGTCTTTGTCTTGGTAACCGCGTTCTTTCAGTTCGCAGATACGTTCCATCATCGAGTTGTTCAGATGATACTTCAATTCGGGAACTTCGGTATAAAAATTTGCCATAATTTCTTGGTTATTTAGGTATTCTGAAGTATAGGGGTATGGTGAATTTCACTCGCTTGGCCTCTCCGTCCTGATAGCCGGGCGACCAGCGGTAGACGTCGGCAATGGCCTCGAAAGCGCGTATGGCTTCTTTGTCGATGTCATAGCGCACGGACTGGAGAATTTGGGGATGGGTCATCTTGCCTTCTTCGTCTACAACGAATCGCAGGATTACCCTTCCTTCTGCCTTTTGCTTCCAGGCGTCTTCCGGATATTTGGTAACATTGGCCACCAGTTTCATGAGGTTCTCTATTCCACCGGGGAAGGATGGAAACACGAAATACGGCTGATGTTCCATTTCAGTTCCGTGCTCGTCGAACATCTTTCCACCGGTACACTGATTCTCTGAATAGTGTTCCTCTCTACGGAGTTTCCCGTCGGGATAGTACTGCAGGAGTGTTCCGTCAAGTTTACCATCGCTGTAGCTCCGGGCCAGATGTATGGCACCGTCGGGATAATACACCATGGTCTGCCCCTCCAGGCGGTTGTCTCTATATACTTCTGTCAGGCTGTCCTTGCCATTTGCATAGAATGATGTATGCAGGCCTTCCCTTATCCTTTTGCGGGGATTGCTTTTGTATTCGGAGAAATGCCAGACATCCTTCTTTTGTCCTTCCAAAGCATACTCTTCCACCTTGATGCACTTCTTGTTTATCTTGGAAACAAGAGCATACTTGACTGCCTGGATGGAGTCGTCCGTCCATTGGTAATTCTTGTCCAACCAGAGCTTTTCTTGAGCGATAGCGGAAGATATACCTGAAAGAAGAACAAATATAAGAATCAGCCCTTTCATGATTACCTTTATTGTTATTTACTGTGTGATTTATAATATTTTATCATCTTCGGGATAACCTCTTCCACCGTACCGTTGATGACATAGTCGGCAATCGTATTGATGGGAGCGTTCTCGTCATTGTTGATGGAGATGATAATACCACTTTCCTGCATACCGGCAATGTGCTGGATTTGTCCGCTGATGCCGCAAGCAATATACAGTTTGGGGCGGACAGTGACACCGGTCTGGCCAATCTGGCGGTCATGGTCGGCATAACCGGCATCGACGGCAGCACGGCTGGCGCCTACCTCTGCATGGAGTTCTTTGGCAAGCTCGAACAACATGTCAAAACCTTCCTTGCTTCCCATGCCGTAGCCGCCGGCAATCACGATGGGAGCGCCTTTCAGGTTGTGTTTTGCCTTTTCTACGTGGCGGTCGATGACTTTTACCACATAGTCCGTCTCGGGCACGTACTTGGCAACGTCGTGGTTGATGACTTCGCCCTTATAGTCAGCGTCCAGTATCTCTTTCTTCATCACACCTTCGCGAACGGTTGCCATCTGCGGACGGTGCTCGGGATTCACAATCGTGGCAACGATGTTACCGCCGAATGCGGGACGGATTTGATACAGCAGGTTCTCGTAAACCTTGCCTTCCTTCTTGTCTTCGTGGTTGCCGATTTCCAGTGAGGTACAGTCGGCAGTCAGTCCGCTGGTCAAAGCGGAAGAAACGCGCGGGCCGAGGTCGCGACCGATAACGGTGGCGCCCATCAGGCAGATTTGCGGCTTTTCTTCTTTGAACAAATTGATGAGGATAGAGGAGTGGGGAAGGGAAGTATAGGGGAACAAGCCCGGAGCGTCGAATACGTGGAGTTTGTCTACTCCGAAGGGCAATACTTGTTTTTCAATGCCTGCCAGATTGTTGCCGGCAGCAACTGCCTCCAGTTGACAGCCCAACTGATTGGCTAATTTACGACCTTTGGTCAAGAGTTCGAGACTGACGTCGGCAACTGTTGTGCCTTCTATCTCTAAATATACAAATACATTATTCATAATCTTATCCTATCGTATGGTTAGCTAACAGTTCAACAATCAAATCTTCCACATCCTTGTCGCTGCCCGTCAGCGTTTTGCTTTCTTTGGCCTGGAATGAGATGTTCTGAATGGTCTTCACCTTGGTAGGCGAACCGCTCAGACCGCATTGTGCAAGGTCGCCGTTCACGTCGGCAACACTCCATTCCGTGATGTTCAGATAGGGATATTTCTCGTAGAGGCCGGCGTAGGCAAGCTCAGCGCCTTCCTTGGTGATGGCAGCTTTTTCCTGGGCACCGAGGGCGCGTTTGTACTTCTGCACCAGTTTGGCATTGCGCGGGCGGCAGGGAGCGGCACTTCCGTTTACGGTGATGACTATGGGCAGGGGAGCCTCAACGGTTTCCACACCCCCGTCGATATGACGTTTCACGGTAATTTTCTTGGCGGCTTTGTCCACGTTCAGAATCTCTTCTGCGTAGGTCACTTGCGTCAGCCCCAGCTTTTCGGCAACCTGCGGGCCTACTTGGGCGGTATCGCCGTCGATGGCCTGGCGTCCGCCAATGATGACGTCATAGTCGCCTATCTTCTTGATGGCTGTGGCAAGGGCATACGAAGTGGCAAGCGTATCGGCACCTGCAAAGGCGCGGTCGGTCAGCAGATAGCCGTTGTCGGCACCACGGTAAAGTCCTTCACGAATAACTTCGGCTGCACGTCCCGGTCCCATGGTCAGGATGGTTACGGTGGAGCCCGGATGTTCATCTTTCAGTCGGAGAGCCTGTTCAAGAGCGTTCAGGTCCTCGGGGTTGAAGATGGCAGGGAGTGCCGCGCGGTTGATAGTTCCGTCGGCTTTCATGGCATCTTTCCCAACGTTGCGTGTGTCGGGAACTTGTTTTGCCAATACAACAATTTTCAAACTCATGCTATTAATTATTAGTATTAGTATTTCTTTGTATGTCAGTACCGGGAATAGGAGTAGTAGAATCCTGCTACTGAAATTGGCCGGTTAACTCATTATCAGCCTGCAAATTTACGGAAAGAGTTGGGTTTGACAAGAAAATGGGGTGAAAAATGCACAAGTTGAGGGATTTTGCGCAAATATCAGTTGGCTCTATATCTGTAAAAAAGGTAATAAAACCGGTAATTTATCTACCTTTCCGTTCCCGTTTCCTCTGTACTTTTGCAGCGTCCGGATGAGGCCTGCACGACGGGCGGCATCGGATAAACAAGCATCGCTACTTAAATGTTATTATAGAATATGTATATTGAAAAAGTAAATTCCCCTGCTGACGTGAAAAAGTTATCAGTCAGCGAGATGAACGGATTAGGTGGAGAAATCCGCCAGGTGTTGTTAAACAAGTTAAGCTCTCACGGAGGACACGTAGGTCCCAACCTGGGAATGGTAGAAGCCACCATAGCCCTGCATTACGTGTTCGATTCACCAACGGACAAGATAGTCTATGACGTGTCTCACCAAAGTTATACCCATAAGATATTGACAGGCCGCCGGGCAGCGTTTATGAATGCGGACGAGTATGACGAAGTCTCCGGATATTCCGAACCGTCGGAAAGTGAGCATGACTTTTTCGTTATCGGGCATACCTCTACCTCCGTCAGTCTGGCAAGCGGGCTTGCCAAGGCGCGTGACTTGAAGGGGGAGACGGGTAATGTGATTGCCGTCATCGGCGATGGCTCGCTAAGTGGTGGCGAAGCCTTCGAAGGATTGAATGTAGGTGCCGAACTGGGCACGAACTTCATCGTCATTGTCAACGACAACCAGATGTCCATTGCCGAGAATCATGGCGGGCTATACCGCAATCTGCAACAGTTGCGCGAAACGGAGGGTCAGGCTCCCTGCAACTATTTTAAGGCAATGGGATATGATTATCTCTATGTGAAGGATGGCAATAACGTGGAGCAATTGATAGAGGCTTTCCGTGAAGTGAAGGACAAGAAGCATCCGGTTGTGGTACATATCAATACCTTGAAAGGTAAGGGATACAAATTGGCGGAAGAGCAGAAAGAACGTTTCCATTACAGTGTTCCGTTCGACCTTGAGACCGGCAATCTGACCGGTGAGCCTGGGAAGGGTGAAGACTATGCCGACCTTACCGCCGGTTATCTGTTGCAGGAGATGAAGAAAGACCCGACTGTGGTGGGTATCACCGCAGGTACACCTACGGTATTTGGCTTTACACCGGAGCGCCGCAAAGAGGCAGGGCGGCAGTTCATTGATATGGGCATTGCCGAAGAGCAGGCTGTTGCCATGGCTTCTGCCATTGCTGCCGGAGGTGGAAAACCGGTATTCGGGGTTTACAGCACCTTTATCCAGCGCGCCTACGACCAGTTGTCCCAGGATCTTTGCATCAACAATAATCCTGCACTGATTCTTGTCTTCTGGGGAAGCTTGTCGAGTATGAATGACGTTACCCATCTTTGTCTTTTCGATATTCCGGTTATCGGCAATATTCCGAATATGGTTTATCTGGCACCTACTTGCCGTGAGGAGTATATGGCAATGCTGGAGTGGGGCATCCGTCAGACGGAACATCCGGTTGCCATTCGCGTGCCAGCCAATGGGGTTGTCCGCAGGAATGTAGAACCAGAGAAGGATTACGGCAAGACGCTGAACCGTTATGAGGTGTCCCATCGTGGAGAGAAGGTCGCCATATTGGGACTGGGCTCTTTCTATCAGTTGGGCGAAGCTGTGGCTGCCCGGTTGAAGGAAGAGAAAGGAGTGGATGCCACGCTTGTCAATCCCCGCTACATCACGGGTGTGGACGAGGCTTTGCTCGATGACCTGAAGCTCGACCATACACTGGTCATTACTCTTGAGGACGGAGTGCTGGACGGTGGCTTTGGCGAGAAGATTGCCCGTTACTACGGTCCGTCGGATATGAAGGTACTGAACTATGGTGTGAAGAAAGAGTTTATCGACCGTTACGATGTGGAGGAACAGTTGAAGAAGAACCGGTTGACGGTTCCGCAGATTGTGGAAGATATCTGTAGGATTTGTTAAGAATTGAAAAAGGAGATGCAGTTTGATGCATCTCCTTCTTTTATTTATTTAATACCCAGTTTCTTGGCAATATCCTTAGGTAGTGCATCCTTGTGCACAATGATGTTCATTGTTTTATAGCGCACGAAAGCTTTGGAAGCATACCACAAACCTTTGTACTTTCCGGCTTCACCCCAAGAGTTCTTTACCATATAGTATTCGTTGCCTTCCTGGTCTTTGGCTATACCGTAAATCAGCATACCGTGGTCGTCAGTAGTTTCCCAGTTGTCGTATGCCAGCTGGCGCTCTTCTTGTGTGCACCACTTCTGCGGTTGAGGCTTGCTGTTCAGTTTCTTTTCTTCGGGTTTCATTTTCAGCCAGTGTGCCATGTCAGAACCGCTCAGTTCTTGCACCTTTTCTGCATCGGGCATTACGGCTATACCGTCGCGTGTGAAGCCTTGTTCGCTTACGTCACTACCCCATGCAATGGTGTAACCCTTATTGATAGCGTTGTCAAACACTTCCATCAACTCGTCGATAGGCAAGTTGTAGGAAGAAGCCCAACGCCAGTTGTCTTGTATTTCTAGGACGAACGGCTGGTAGAAGGGATGGTGGGTATAGGAAGTCAGTGAGATATAGTCATCTGCATTCAGTCCGGTAGATTCATAGAAAGACTTCGGAGTATATTCCTTGCCTTTGTAGGTGAACTTCTCGGGACGTTCGCCCAGATAAATATCGTGGATAGCGGTAATGGCTTTCTTCCAGAGCGGGTTCTTGTCTTGGTCTGTTTGCAGGCTGCGGTGTTTTCCCTTGGCAATGGCTGCCACTACGGCATCAGATACGGCTGTCAATTCGGTGTGGTTGCTCAGCGTGTCGCCATACATAACGCCCGGACGCATTTCCTCTTCGGGCACCAGACCGAAAGTTTTCATACCATAAATTACATCGTAGAACGAACCGCCTTGTGAGAACGAAACGTCACCATGTGTACGCACTGCCTTGTCGGCACGGTCCAGATAGGTGTTGTGTACGATAAACATTTCAGAAAAGTCGTATTCGCCTTTGCCCATGCGGAGCAGTTCGGATTCGATGAATGCCAATCCGGAATAGCACCAGCATGTACCGGCGCGGTTCTGGTTCTTAACAGAAGTGATAGGATTTTCTTTTACGGTCGTAAAGATGAAACCTTCCTCTTTCAGAGTGTCTTGTGCTATTGTGTTTAAACTTAATAAACCCAATGCAGCCATCAGTATTGATTTCTTCATCATAATTAAAATGTTATAGATTTATTGTTGCAACTGCAAATATAGGTAGAATATCGTAAACAAAAGCTATCTTTGAAGCGTTAATTCCGACACTTATGGAGAAAATAATACATATTGATGACCGTAGCGGTCTTGTTTTGGAGGGTGGCGGTATGCGCGGCGTCTTCACTTGCGGTGTGCTCGACAACTTTATGGATCGTGGCATTCGCTTTCCCTATACCATCGGCGTCAGTGCCGGAGCCTGCAACGGACTTTCCTATATGTCCGGTCAGCGCGGGCGTGCCAAGTACAGCAATATCGACTTGTTGGAAAAATACAATTACATCGGATTGAAGTATCTGTTGAAGAAGCGGAATATCATGGATTTCGACTTGTTGTTCCAGGAGTTTCCGGAACACATACTTCCCTACGACTACGAGGCATACTTTCATTGCCCCGAACGCTATGTGATGGTAACTACCAATTGCGAGACGGGCGAAGCGAACTATTTTGAGGAGAAGCGGAGTAAAGAGCGCGTCATTGATATTGTGCGTGCTTCGAGCAGTCTGCCGTTTGTCTGTCCCGTTACCTATGTGGACAACACCCCGATGCTGGATGGAGGTATTGTGGACAGTATCCCTTTGATGCGTGCCCGTCAGGATGGATTTACCAATAATGTGGTAGTATTGACGCGCAATCATGGATACCGTAAGGAAATTCAGGGAACGAAGGTTCCACCTTTTATATATAAGAAATATCCGCTATTGCGTGAAGCTATCAATCGCCGCAGCATTGTCTATAATCAACAGTTGGAGCAGGTGGAACGGATGGAAGCCGCCGGGGAAATTATTGTTATCCGTCCACAGAAGCCGGTAGTGGTAGACCGCATCGAGCGTGACATCAAGAAGCTGACGGAGCTTTATGAAGAAGGATACCGGTGTGCGGAACAGTTTGTTTTTCGTTTTTGATTCTGAGAGAGTATACTATGAGAGCTGGTACAATTAGCATCTGCTCCCATATTGTTTTCATTCTTTTCTATTAATTTGCTGCTAAAGCTAAAGTTTATTTAGCAAAAAACACGCGTAGAATACCTTTAGAAAGGGGATGTATCAAAAATACCACCTTTCGTAACATTTGTTATAGGTGCAAATTCTGGTTTCGCTTAATTTTGCTGACACAAAACTCAATTGCAGAATTGGTTTATTATTAACTTTAAATTGATAGATATGTTGAAAAGCATTAGTCTCAGGCTTTGCACACTAATTGTGCTTCTCTTTGCGGGCATCTCTTCCTTTGCCCAGCAAGTCCAGGTAAAAGGTACTGTCGTTGAAAAATCGAGTGGTGAATCCATTATCGGTGCTTCTGTCATGGAAGTAGGTTCCAACAGTAATGGAACAATTACGGATATTGACGGAAATTTCATTCTGTCTGTAGCTTCCGGTGCCACATTGTCTGTATCCTATATAGGATATAAAACCGTTACAGTAAAGGCACAGCCCATTTTACGCATTGAGTTGACGGAAGATTCCCAGTTGATTGATGAAGTAGTAGTGACCGGCTATATGTCCGAGAAGAAGGCTAGTTTGACTGGTTCGGTGGCTGTGGTCAAGATGAAGGATGTAGCAGATATTCCTACGGGAAATGTGTTGTCGAGCTTGCAGGGACGTGTTGCCGGTATGAACATTACGACTGATGGCACACCGGGCGGTGGAAATACTTCTACATTGGTCCGTGGTAAGTCATCTTTCCGAAATGATGCCAATTCCCCGCTTTATGTCATTGACGGTGTGATGACCCGTGAGAACATCTCGTCTATCCTTTCTTCCAATGATGTAGAATCCATTCAGGTATTGAAGGATGCCGCTTCCGCTTCTATTTATGGTGCACAGGCTGCCAATGGTGTGATTATCATTACTACCAAGCGTGCCAAGAAAGGGGAGACCCGTGTGGATTTTGATATGTCGTTGACTTTGCAGACCTATCAATGTGGTTTTGATATGTTGAATGCAGATGAGTGGGGCCAGGTTTATTGGTCGGCTTATAAGTATGCCAATAATGGAGCTACGCCAAGTAGCGAAATATATGGTAATGGTGCAACTCCCCAACTTCAGGACTATATCGGCCTGAATGGAGCTAAAGTACATGCCGTTGATACGGATTGGCGCGATGTGGTTTATCGCACTGCCTTGATGCAGAATTACAGTGCGACACTTTCAAAGGGCTCTGACAATGGTGCCTTCTCGTTAGCGTTGAACTATCTCGATCATGACGGTCTGGTAGAGAATACGAATTTCCAGCGAATCAATACCCGTATCAGTTCTAACTATCATTATCTTGACAATCGCTTGCGCATCGGCGAGAACGTTGCCATCAATCGTTGGACACAGACCCTCAGTCCGGCCGGTGTAGATGAGAATGCCATCAAACAGCATCCTGCCAAGACGGTTTATGATGAGAATGGTAATTATAACGATGCCATCAATGATGTTTTGGGTGATGCCCCCAATATGGCACGTTTGTTGGAGAATGAAAAACAGAACAAACATGATTATTGGCGTATCTTTGGTAATGCATTCCTTGAAATTGAACCGATTAAGAACCTGGTGCTGAAAACCAATTTCGGTATGAATTATTATGATGAAACCAACAAAACTTTTGAGCCGGCATGGGCACGCGATGAGGTCAATAAGCTGACTCAATCATCCAACAAAAGACTGGATTGGGTATGGACTAATACCGTGACTTATAGCAAAGCATTTGGAAAGAACAATCTGACTGCACTTCTTGGTACAGAGGCCAAGAAGAATCATTCGGAATCCATGTTCGGTTATGGTACGGGACTGGCTGTAGAAGATGAAGATTATATTTATCTCGACGGTGTGACTGCCGGTAAGAATGTAGGTGCCGGTGCTTCCAATTATGGCATGGTATCTTACTTTGGTAAAGTGAACTATGATTATGAAGGACGGTATCTGGCTTCTGTTACAGTACGCCGTGATGCTTCTTCCCGCTTGGCAAAGGGTAATAACGTTGATTACTTCCCTTCAGTGTCGGCAGGCTGGCGCATTTCAAGTGAGAAGTTTATGGAAGCGACCAAGAATTGGTTGGCAGATTTGAAACTACGTGCTTCATGGGGTATCAATGGTAACGATATTATTGATAATGAGGCCCCCTATACTAAATACTTGATTAGTCTGAAGGATGCAAGCTACAACATGAACGGTGATGGAACGACTTTGGCCCCCGGTGGCTACAAAGTGAGGTCTACCAATCCTGATTTGAAGTGGGAGAGTACAAGACAACTCAATATCGGTGTGGACGCCGCTTTCTTGAACGGACGCCTGAGCGCTTCTCTCGATTATTTTGATAAGAAGACAAGTGATATGCTTGTGGAGAAACCGTATATTGCTGTCATTGGCGAGGGTGGTTACTGCTGGTATAATGGTGGTACGATGAACAATAAAGGTTTCGAGATGGCATTGACTTGGAATGATAAGGTAAAGGATTTTCAGTATAATGTAGCATTCAACCTTTCATATTACAAAAATGAAGTGACGGAGCTGACGGAAGAAATTTACTATACTTACGGTGGCGGTAATGGTGTTGACAAGACTTTGGTTGGCCAACCGTTCGGTTCATGGATGGGCTTCAAGACAGATGGAGTGTTCCGTACCCAGCAGGAGGTGGATGAGTATAAATCCAAATATAATGTACAGTTTGGCGCTCCCGGAGTAGGACGTATCAAATACGTGGATGCTGACGGTAACGGTACGATTGATACGAACGACCGTGTATGGTTGGGTTCTGACAATCCGAAAGTGATTGCAGGTCTGAATCTTGGGGCATCTTGGAAAGGCTTTGACCTCAGCATGTTCTTCAACGGTATGATTCGTGATGCCTATAACAACTCCAAATATTATACGGATTTGTTCCAGTGCTGGACCGGTAATCACTCTACCCGCCTGCTCGATGCCATGCATGCTTACGAGAACTTTGAAAAGACGGGTGTTTACAATAGCAGTGTACCTGCTTTGACCACCCTTAACAGCAACAATGAGCACGAAGTTTCTGAGTTCTATATTGAAAATGGTTCGTATATCAAGCTGAAAAGCCTGACATTGGGTTACACGCTTCCTAAAGCAGTTCTCGACAAGATGAAGATGCGTCATGCACGCATTTATTTCCAGGCTCAGAATTTGTTTACGATTACCGGTTATACGGGTGCCGACCCTGAAGGGCTGGGCTATCCTTATCCGCTGCCCCGTACGTTCTCTTTGGGATTATCATTTGGTTTCTAAACTTTAAAACTATACTATTATGAAATTGAAACATTTATATATACTTGGCGCAGTAGCGCTGATGACTGCAAGTTGTAATGAAGACCGTTTCCTGGATTTGAAGCCCCAGGGTAGCTTGAACGAAGATATTATGACTTCTACAGAAGGTGCCGACCTTTTGGTGAATGCCGCGTATGCAGCTTTGGGTGGTCCCGAGGGACAGAGCTGGAGTGTATGGTGTCATCCTACTTCCAATTGGACCTATGGTGAGGTACGTTCGGATAATGCCTATAAAGGCGGTGGCGGTGTCGGTGACCTTAATGAAGTGCACCGTATGGAGACATTTGATATGGATGCAACCAATGGATTTCTGGACAGCAAGTGGTATCATCTATATTGCAGTGTGCAGCGTTGTAACTCTGCATTGCGCGTACTGAATGCTGCAACAGATGAGCAGGTGAACGGACGTGTATCCCGTATTGCGGAGATGAAAGTGCTTCGTGCCCATTATTATTTTGAATTAAGCCGCCTTTTCAACAAGATACCTTATTTTGATGAGAACGTTGAGATTTCCCAATATCCGGATATTCCGAACAATGAGTTTACCCGTGACGAGATTCTGAGTATGCTGGCCGAGGAGATGCTTGATGCCGCCGAACAGCTTCCTGCATCACAGCCGGAGGTAGGGCGTATTCATAAATACATAGCACTGGCCTATGCGGCTAAAATCAAGCTGTACCAGGCGTATCAGCAAGATGAGACTACGCATGCCGTAACTTCCATCAATAAAGAGCTGCTGAGGGAAGTCGTTTCGCTTTGCGACCAGGTGACTGCCAGCAATCGTTACGGTTTGCTTGACGATTTCCAGGGATTGGATTTAGTAGCTAATGAAAACGGTAAAGAGTCTGTTTTTGCCATTCAATATTCCATGAATGACGGTACCGAAAGTGCCGGCCGCATCAATTGGAGCAATCTGTTGAATTCTCCGGGTGGAGGCAGCCCTTACGGAGGTGACGGTTTCTTCCTGCCCAGCCAAGACCTGATTAATGCTTATCAGACAGATGCAAACGGTCTGCCCGATTTTAATTATCAGTCAAAGTCTGATTATAGTTGGGCGGTATTGAACAATGGGGTTTATACTTTACAAAACACGACTCCCAATGTAGACCCGCGTCTCGATTTTGTTGTGGGCCGTCCTACTATAACTTGGAAAACTTACCCGGACAAACCATGTGAAGGATGGGTGCGTGATAAGGAAACTTATGGCTATAATTGCGCGAAGCGCTTCTGGGTTTCTCCGGAAAGTAGTGATATGTTTAATGGCTGGCCTTGGGGGGCTTCACAGTTGAACTGGCAGATTATACGTTACGCGGATATTCTTCTTTGGAAAGCTGAGGCTCTTATTGAACTCAATGAAGGCAATGGACTCGAAACTGCCCGTGATTTGATTAATCAGATACGCAATCGTGCCCGGAACAGCGCCTATGTAAAGGATTTCAACGACCATTCCAAATATGCGGCCAACTACCTTGTCAATCCTTATCCTGCTGATGTCTGGAATCAGGATTATGCCCGTCAGGCCCTCCGTTGGGAAACACGTCTGGAGAAGGCTTTGGAAGGTGAACGTTTCTTCGACCTAGTCCGTTGGGGCATAGTGGAAACAACCATGAACAAGTACATTACCGCGGAGTCGGACAATCGCATTTATTATGCCAATGCGCACTTTACGGGTGGAAAGGATGAGTATTATCCGGTTCCGAACAATCAATACGGATTTTCTGGAGGCAAGTATGTACAGAATCCCGGTTATGCTCCGTTCAACTAATTATATTTTGAAATAAAAACGTAAGGGAGGGGAAACGTTTGTTTCCCTCTTTTCCTTTAAACAATCTTTTATTATGAAAAACTTTGCCTATTCTATATTAGGCTGTCTATTGCTTTCTTTGAATGCAGCTTTTGCTCAAAAAACATGGTCGTTTGACGGGCAGGACCCCTTACTTTCCTGTGACGGTAAGTCATTGTTGAATTTGTACACTATAAAGGAAATACCAGAATTTGTTACCGGAGTCGAAGGTAAAGCCCTTCGTACAGACGGGTATTCCACTTGGATGGATACAACCACGGAAGGAGATGTTTCGTCGTTGTCCGGATGGTTTGCTCTGGAATCTTATCCGACGGATACTGCTGCCTTTATGGGAATCAGAGACATGGCAGGAACATCTGTAGCGGTATGTGTAGACCGTTATGGTGAGCTGCTGTTGGGAATGGGGCAGAATGGCTCATACTCTTACTGTTCATTAAAGACAAAAGTCGACCGTTTCAAGTGGCTGCATGTGGTCCTTGATTTGAGTAATGAATCGGTTTGCCTGAATGGACAGAGGATGAGTGCAGAGGTATGGCCCCGGAACTTGCAGGATGGTGAAATGATGTTTCGGGTAGGTAAGGATTTCAGGGAAAAGAAGGTTTGGATGTACGATGTTACGGCTATAAACGGGTTGATTGACGGGATAAGCCTCACTCCCTTTTCCGATGATTCGTCTGCATGGAGAGACGAGATTGCCTTAGGATTGAAGAAGACTCCGGTTTTGGCTATTCCGGAAACCCGTTTTGCGAAGGACTTCAACCGTCCTCGCTATCATCTGTTGCCGGCTGCCAACTGGACGAATGAGACGCATGGTTTACTTCTTTATAAAGGTAAATATCATATATTCAATCAGAAGAATGCTTCTGCAATCTTCCTGGGACAGATAAATTGGGGACATTTCAGCAGTCCCGATATGCTTCATTGGACGGAGGAAAAGCCGGCTTTGACTCCTGATGCTGCTTATGACAAGAATGGAATATGGTCCGGGCATGCTGTTATCAATGATGACGGTATCCCCCAGCTGATATACACAGCCGGTGGAGACAAGATGGGAGTGGGTATTGCTTTTCCAAAAGATACTGCGTTGATAGAATGGGAGAAATATGCGGGTAATCCGGTTATTGCCGAGAAGCCTGCCGGATATACCCGTACGGACATGCGTGACCAGTATGTTTGGAAAGAGGGTGATGTCTGGTATATGATTATCGGTTTCGGCATTGAGCAGACCGATACACCCCACGGGGCTTTGCTGCTTTATAAATCGGCGGACTTGAAGAGATGGGATTTTGTACATTTGCTGTTTGAGGGCAATCCGGAAGTGGATGACTCCGGTATTTTCTGGGAAATGCCGGTCTTTAAGAAGATGGGCGGCAAATATGTTCTTTTGGTGAATAGGGTTCCTCATAAAGGCATACCTGCGCGTTGCCAGTATTGGATAGGAGATTTCAAGAATGAAAAGTTTATACCGGACAACCCAGTCCCTCAAAATCTGGAGGTCATCAATCGCTTGCTGTCCCCCTCTGTTGTTGAGACTCCGGAAGGGGATGTTGCTGCCATTGCCATTATACCCGATGAAATAGGAGGGGAGGCCACTTATGAACAAGGATGGGCACATCTCTACAGTATGCCCAGAAGATGGCAGCTGAAAGATGGGAAACTATGCCAAACACCCCATCCCGTGATGAAACAATTGCGTGAACAACCGACGGTTTATTCCAGACAGGCATTGACTGCTGCGAAACCGTGCATTGTGAGCAGAAGGGAACATCAGCTTGAAGTCAAGGCGACTTTTTATCCCGGTGACGCAAAACGGTTTGGATTTACATTGTGTAAGAATCCGGATAATAGCGAATATAGCCTGATTTATTATGATGTGGAGAAGGAGGAACTTATTGTGGACCAGACGCATTCTTCCTTGCGTGCACACATTCCTTTGAAGATTCGTAAGGATCATTATCGGTTGGATACTGCTAAACCGGTGGAGATTCGTTTGTTTATTGACGGTTCTGTAGTGGAAGGATTTATTAATAACGAAGATGCGTTCACTACAAGAATCTTCCCTTTGAAAGAAAATAGTACGCTATTGGAGCTATTCTCTGATGGAAAAACAACGGAAGTTGCTGCCGAAGTTTGGAAACTGAAAGATGTAAAGGTAAAGATGAACTTTTAATGAAAATACAGAAAATGAAGATACCAGCTATATTGGGTGCACTTTTATTGGCAGGAACATTGTCTGCCGGTGCACAAATGAATTCAGACAGTTTATACAAAGAGCCGTATCGTCCTCAGTATCATTTCAGTCCGGAGAAGGGATGGATTGGTGATCCCTCGGGATTCATGTACTATCAGGGTAAATATCATATGTACTGGTGGGGCAAAGTCGAATCTACAGATTTGGTACATTACCAACAGATAACCCCTTATGCCATGACCGGAACGGATGACAATATCAGTTACTTCACCGGTTCTGCGGTCATAGACAAGAACAACACGGCCGGCTTCGGCAAGGGGGCTTATGTGGCGGCTTACACCGTTTTTGAGAAGGACTCCAAGAAACAGGCGCAGGGCATCTCTTTCAGTCATGACGGAAAGACATTTCATTATTATGAAGGTAACCCGGTTCTGGACCTTTGGAGTACGGAATTCAGGGACCCTACCGTCTTCTGGCACGAGCCGACCCAAAAATGGGTGATGGTTGTAGCCAAGGCCCTGGAGAAGAAAATAAAGTTTTATACCTCTCCTGATTTGAAGAGCTGGACTTGGACCAGTGATTTTGGCCCTGCCGGTGACAGTGAAAAGTCTTGGGAGTGCCCGGATTTATTCCAGTTGCCGGTTGACGGGGATTCTGACAAGAAAAGGTGGGTGATGGTCGTATCTGTAAACTGGGCGCAAGAACAATATTTTATAGGAGACTTCGACGGCACTTCTTTTAAGCTGATGGAGAACCATCCTGCAGAGCCTCTATATGTGGACAAAGGGCTGGACTTTTATGCATCCCGCACATTTCAGGATTTTGACGGAACGTTGGATTCCAAAATTTCGATGGGCTGGATTGCAACCTGGGACTATGCACCGGTAGCTCCATCGAAGTATGGGAAGGGCTTCTGGTCCATTCCCCGTAATCTGGAACTGAAGACATACAAGGAAGGCGTGAGGCTGGTGCAGAAACCGGTGGAACAGTTGCAAACACTTCGCCATAAGCCTGCATCGGTGAAACGTGCTTTATCGGTGGGAACACAGAGGTTACCCGGCTTTGTTCCCGATGAGAATGTCTACGAACTCGATGCTTCGTTTTCTACTGACGTATCCAACACCTTTGGCTTGAATTTGTGTGTGGGTGAAGGGCGCAAAGTGGTGGTCAGCTATGATACGGATTCACATAATCTGGTGATTGACCGCACCCATTGCTCCGATGTGCAGATTCCTAAATTCAGCCGTATGGCATATGCCAGGGTGGAACCGGTAGATAATAAGATACGTTTGCATATATTTGTAGACAAATCGAGTATTGAAATCTTTGCCAATGACGGGAAGGATGTATTCACATTATTAACCTATCCGGGCGAGGCTCAAACCGGTATCGAACTTTTTGCGCAGAAGAAGGGGACGAAGATGGAGTTGGATGCCTGGATGCTTAAATCAATATGGAGATGAGGAATTTATTGTTTGCATTGCTGCTTTTGCCTTTGATGGCCTCTTGTGTGAAGGATACGGCACAAGTGACTTTGGACTCTTTGCTGGATGAAATGATATCTGTAGAAGAATCCGCACGTTATCCGCTGGTGCCATATCGTTGCCTGCAAGTCAGCAGTTATGACCGCTCCTCCGTGTCTCCCGATTCGCCGGGATGGTTTGCCAACAATGATGGCTATGGCATTGTCTGTACGGATACGGTTGATGGGAGAGTGGAACGTGTGATGTTCGATGAAAAGGGCCCTGGAGCTATTACCCGTATCTGGATAACTACAGTTGACAAGCGTGGGACTTGGAGATTTTATTTTGATGGCGAAAGTACTCCCGGATGGATAGTTCCTGCCTATGATTTGATGCGTTTCGGAATACCCAGGTTGGGTAGGGGACTGCTTCAACCCCACACCAGCTATACTCCGGACGGGAAAGGCGGCAATACTCTTTTCCTGCCCATCCCTTTTGCCCGGAGTTGTAAAATTACATTTGAAGACGAACCGGGCATTGCGCCTACTCCCAAATACTATCACATCAATTATCGCAAGTATCCCGAAGGAACTTCTGTGGAAACCTTCTCTGCGGCATCCGTAGCCCGCGTCGGTAAAAAGATTTCAGAGGTAGATGATGCCTTGCTGCATCCTGCATCCCGTTCCGGTTTGCAGGTGGACAAGAAGCGGCAGGTGCTCCAGCCGGGCGATTCTTTGTGGATTGACCTGCCGCAAGGGGAAAATGCGGTTTATGAAATCAGTTTCCAGCTCGCGAATGCAGATTCTACGGCTTATGCCCAACTGATGCGCAATCTTATATTTAAGGCTGATTTTGACGGCCGGTCTACGGTTTGGGTTCCTCTTTCGGATTATTCGGGAGGGGGTATGGGTGCTCCGGCTGTTGATAGCTGGTTCTTGTCTGCAGACGGACAAGGCAAGGTGGTGAGCCGCTGGCTGATGCCCTACAAGACAGAAGGCAGACTATTGTTACAAAATATCTCCGCACACACTGCAGACGTGAGTATGGAAGTGGGAACGGCACCTTTGCCATGGGGAGGGCGTTCCCTCTATTTCCATGCTTCCTGGCGCCAGCAGACCGGACTTCCGGTTTATGAGCGTCCGGATGATGATGCAAATTGCCGGGAGTGGAACTTTGCCACATTGACCGGACGAGGCATATACAAAGGGGATGTCCTGACTCTGTATAACCATTCGCGTGCCTGGTACGGAGAAGGGGATGAAAAGATATGGGTAGATGATGATGTTTTTCCATCGCATTTCGGTACCGGAACAGAAGATTACTACAATAGTTCGTGGGCTCCGGTCGTAATATTCCAAACGCCTTTTGGTGGCGCACCCCGTGCCGACCAGGCGAGTTCTCACGGTTATAATACATTCTTCCGTACAAGGAATTTGGACGGTATACCGTTTTCTTCATTATTGCGTTTCGACATTGAATTGTTGAGTTGGGTAAGGGGAACTGTAGATTATGCAACTACCGTTTACTGGTATGGAGATATGGGAGCGAAAGCTGTTGATACTTCAGGACTTGAGGAAGCAGCCCAAGACTTGCTACCCGTTCCCGGCGATTTATCTAAATATCGAAGAGAAAATAGCATAGAATTTGAGGAAACAACTCCAATAGCCTCTTCTCCATCCATTCATTTTGACAAGCAGAGTATGCTTGGTTTCGTTGACGGGCAATGGAGTGGAGGAACCCAACTCTTGTGTATTGGTGGAAAACCGGGTGATTCTGTAGAGTTTGAGTTCAATCAATTGGAAGACTGTCCTTATCAACTGGTGGTGTATGCCACGAAAGCTCCTGATTATGGCATAGTTTCTTTTTCCGTAAATGGACAAGATACACATATAAAGTGGGATGGATATGATACAAAAGTTACTCTTTCTGACCCTATTTCTTTAGGATGCTATAGTCCGGTGCGTGGAGCATTGACTTTGAAAATATCTTTGTCAGGAGCTAACCCAAAAGCTGTTGAGGAGAAGAATTTGTTTGGATTAGATGCTATACAACTTATGAAAAAACAATGATATTATGAAAGAGAGGATACTGATACTTTTACTACTGGCTACTGTTTGTAGTATGCAGGCACAAAATATTCACATGGCACTACGTCCGGATGATTTACTGATAGATAATTTTGAAGGAGATACTTTTGGAAACTGGATATTGGAAGGAAATGCTTTTGGCAATTCACCAGTTTCTATGGAACGTTTGTCAATATGGGGGGATAATAGGTTTGAAGGAAATCGGATGGCTTCTAGCTTTGTCAATGGAGATGCCGGTACCGGTGTATTGAAGTCACCTCTTTTCAGGATAGAACGCAGATATGTTAATTTTCTGATAGGTGGGGGTGTTGATTATCAGCGGGAGTATGTAGCCCTTTGGATTGATGGAAAGGAGGTGAAAAGAAGTACGGGGTATAATAGACGTGTCATGGAATATGAGTCTTGGGATGTTGCTGAATATATGGGAAAAAATGCCCGGATTGTTTTAGTGGACCAATCAAAAGAGGGCTGGGGATTTATCAATGCCGACTGTTTCTACCAGTCTGATACCAAATTGGAAAAAGAAATTTTTGCGAAAAGAATGTTGGTAACTCACCGTTATTTGAATATTCCGGTAAAGATGGGAGCGGTTATAGAACAGATGGATATATGGATTGGTGATAAAATGGTACGTAATATGGAAGTGGAGCTTGGCGGCGATGAACCTGATTATTGGGTTACATTGGAGGTCAAGGATTGGATTGGGCAAGAATTACGGATAGAGGCGAGTAAGAGTCCTAATGTAGAGCAAGCTTTGAATCAATGCTTTTGTTCTGAAACTCCTAAGGAAGAGAACTTGTTTTATAAAGAACCGTTACGTCCTAAAGTACATTTTACTTCTCGCCGGGGATGGCTGAATGATCCGAATGGTCTGGTTTGGCATGAAGGGGAGTGGCATCTGTTTTATCAGCATAATCCCTATGGCTGTATTTGGGGTAATATGACATGGGGGCATGCTGTGAGCCGGGATTTGGCACATTGGACTGAGTTGGGGGATGTATTACATCCGGACTCGTTGGGACCTATTTTTTCCGGTTCGGTAGTTGTTGATAAAAAGAATACGCTGGGGTGTCAACAAAATGGAGATACAGTATTGGTTGCTGTTTATACTTCGGCAGGTGGATTCGGGTATCACACCCGGCATTTGCAACATTCACAAAGTATAGGATATAGTTTGGATAAGGGGCGTAATTGGGTTACTTTTTCCGGTAATCCGGTACTTCCCACGTTGGTCAGGTACAATCGTGATCCTAAGGTGACGTGGCATACGCCGACTGGCAGATGGATTATGGTATTGTACTTGGATAAGCAGGAGTATGCTATCTTTTCATCTCCCAATTTGATGGATTGGACTGAAACGGACCGTTTTAAATTAGAGGGGGCGGATGAGTGTCCCGACTTTTTTGAAATGTCCGTAACCAATGAACCTACTGTCCGGAAATGGGTCTTTACCGGGGCGAACAGTACCTATTTGGTTGGGAGTTTTGATGGATATCGTTTTCGGCCTGAGACGAAACCTGTAAAAATGGATAGTGGTACAAACTATTATGCGGTTCAAACATATAGTAATGCACCAGATGACCGAAGAATACAAATAGCATGGATGAACGGAAGTAATTTCCCGGATATGCCTTTCAATCAACAAATGTCCTTTCCGCGTGAATTAACATTACATCGGGTTGATAAAGGATATGTCTTAAAAAGTATGCCGGTAAATGAACTCGCTTTATTATATGGGAGAAAGTACATCTGGAAGAGTCTGGTAGTTGAAGAAAAGAATTGTTTCACGACAAAGTTGAATACTCCTGCCTTCTATCTGAAAACGGGTTTTGCTGTAGATAGTGTTGATGCGCAGATATTGGCTTTTGATATTAATGGTTTGAATTTGATTTACGATTCTGTCAAACAGATACTCACTGTTAAGAAAGAGAATGGGGAAACCTTGAAGCAGATGGTGCTAAAGCCCAATGAAGGAAGAATTGAATTGGATATATTGTCGGATATTGCTTCTGTAGAAATCTTCGTCAATCAAGGAGCACTGTCTGCTGCTTTCTATCATCTGATTGAAAAAAACACTCCTTCTGTCACCATATCAGTTGAAGGCGGACAAACAAAGTTGAAACAGTTGACAATTCATGAATTGAATTCTATGTATGTTCCCCAGTGACATACAGATACCTTTTTAAGGATGGAATGTAACATTTGTAGTATGCTTTGAAACAAAAAAGATAGTCTCCTGCTGCTTGGTGGCGTATCTTTGCATGCTAGAAAAACATAATTAATTTAATACCAACAGAAACATGATTCATTTAAAAGACTTTTGGCGGACAATCAGAAGGACGCTTACCGTATTTATATTAGGAACTACCGTGGCTGTCTTTACATGCCAGGCCATAAATCCTCCTTTCGTGATTAAACATCTGGGTGACGGACAGAGTATCGTCCAAATTGACGAGCAGAAGAAGTTTTTGCTGCTGCCGGTGGAAGAGGCTTCTCCGGAGGCAAAATTGTATATGATAGCGGACAATGATGTTGTACGCAGTATGAACGTGCGATTGGCAGTCAATAAGGTTGACTATTTTGTTCCGGTCGATTTGACCGGCTTCGATAATAAACATCTCTCTTTCAACTTCCAGCTTATTCCGGATTCGGCCTTATGCTGGGAAGAAATGAAACTGTCGGATGAATTCGATGTTTCGAACCGGGAGAAGTACCGTCCGGTGTATCATTTCAGCCCGGCTTACGGTTGGATGAATGATCCTAACGGAATGTTCTACAAAGACGGGGTCTACCATTTGTTCTACCAGCATAATCCCTACGGCTCCATGTGGGGGAACATGCATTGGGGACATGCCACCAGTACGGACCTCGTCACTTGGGAGCATCACGGAGATGCCATTTCGCCCGATGCGTTGGGAACAATTTTCAGTGGCTCTTGTGTTGTCGACAAGGATAATACGGCCGGGTTCGGTGCCGGTGCCGTCATTGCCTTCTATACATCGGCAAGCGACCGTCAAGTGCAGAGCATGGCCTATAGCCTTGACAACGGAAAGACCTTCAAGAAGTATGCGCGAAATCCCATCCTGACTTCCACGCAGCGCGACTTCCGTGACCCTAAAGTCATTTGGCACGAAGATACCAAGAAATGGATTATGGTTCTTGCCGTAGGGCAGGAAATGGAAATATACTCTTCTGCCGACCTGAAGAGCTGGACGCTGGAGAGCAAATTCGGTGAAGGACAAGGTGCTCACGGCGGAGTCTGGGAGTGTCCCGACCTGCTTGAACTGCCGGTTGAAGGTACGGAACTGAAGAAGTGGGTACTCGTCTGTAACCTCAATCCGGGCGGACCGTTCGGTGGCTCTGCCACACAATATTTCGTGGGGACATTTGACGGAAAGAGATTCGTGAACGAGTCTCCCGCAGTGACGAAATGGATGGACTGGGGAAAAGACCATTATGCAACTGTCACTTGGAGCAATGCTCCTGCAGGACGTACCATTGCATTGGCATGGATGAGCAACTGGCAATATGCCAACGATGTGCCCACCCGTCAATACCGCAGTGCCAACTCCGTGCCGCGCGACCTTTCGCTCTATACCTCGGAGGGTGAAACCTATGTAAAGGTAACCCCGTCTCCCGAATTGCTGAAACTGAGGGATAAAGGCAGCAAGAAGCGTGCTTTCAAAGTAGACCGCACGTATAATCTGGACAAACTGCTGAATGACAATTCCGGAACGTATGAAATCGAAATGACCATCAAGAACAAGGATGCGGATGTGATAGGATTCCAGCTCTTTAACTCGAAAGGCGAGGAGGTGGAGATGTACTATAACCTGGCGGAAAAGACGTTCACCATGGACCGTACCAAGAGTGGCGAGGTGACGTTCAGCAAGGACTTCCCTGCAGTGACCGTGGCTCCTGTCGAGGGTGGCAATGAAATGAAACTCCGCTTGTTCGTGGACAAGTCGAGCATTGAAGCGTTTGGCAACGACGGACGTTTTGCCATGACAAATCTTGTATTCCCGTCGGAACCTTACAACCGCATCAGTTTCTATGCTAAAGGTGGAAGCTGCAATGTCACCTCGTTTACTGTGTACAAACTCGGATTAAAATAACAGATAATAATCTTCAGCATGGAAAATACTAAGAATTCTTCCTTGGCAAAGCTCTTTCCGGTCATGCTTTGCTTCTTCGCCATGGGCTTTGTGGATTTGGTGGGCATCGCCTCCAACTACGTGAAGGCCGACTTGAACCTGACCGACTCGCAAGCCAACATATTCCCGTCTCTGGTGTTCTTCTGGTTCCTCATCTTCTCCGTACCTACGGGTATGCTGATGAACCGCATCGGACGCAAGAAGACGGTGCTTCTCAGCCTTGTCATCACGTTTGCCTCTTTGCTTCTCCCGGTTTTCGGAGACGGCTATGTGCTGATGCTGCTCTCGTTCTCATTGCTGGGCATCGGCAATGCGCTGATGCAAACGTCGCTCAACCCGCTGCTTTCCAATATCGTAAGCGGCGAGCGGCTGGCAAGTTCGCTCACCTTCGGACAGTTTGTAAAAGCCATTGCTTCGTTTCTGGCTCCATACATCGCCATGTGGGGAGCTACGCAGGCCATTCCGTCTCTGGGCATGGGCTGGAGGGTGCTGTTCCCGGTCTATATGGTCATTGCGGTGATTGCCATTCTCTGGCTGAGCGGTACTTCCATCCGCGAGGAAAAGGAAGAGGGACGCCCTTCCACCTTCGGGGAGTGCCTCGCCCTGCTGGGCAAGCCGTTTATCTTTCTCTGCTTCCTGGGCATCATGTGCCATGTGGGCATTGATGTAGGTACGAATACCACAGCGCCCAAAATCCTGATGGAGCGTCTGGGCATGACGCTGGCCGATGCCGGCTTTGCCACCAGCCTTTACTTCATCTTCCGCACGGCGGGTTGCTTTCTCGGAGCCTTCATTCTTCAGAAGATGGCTCCCCGAACCTTCTTCGGCATCAGCGTGTTATGTATGTTGGCTGCGATGGTAGGGTTGTTCGTTTTCCATGAAAAGACAATGATATACATCTGCATTGCCCTTATCGGTTTCGGCAATTCGAACATCTTTCCGGTTATCTTCTCCCAAGCGTTGCTTGCTATGCCACAAAAGAAGAACGAGGTTTCCGGCTTGATGATTATGGGGCTCTTCGGCGGTACGGTATTTCCGATAGCAATGGGCTTGGCAAGTGATGCTGTAGGACAAAGCGGTGCCGTGGCTGTAATGACGGTGGGGGTAGTGTACTTGTTCTTCTATATGCTGCGTATGAAGCGGTAATCTTTGTTCGCAGGCTGCGGACACATATCCCAAGGCTGCGGATATCTGTCCCAAGGTTGCGGATGTCTATCCCAAGCCTTGGGATAGAGATAATCCTTAGTTCTTAGAGACTTTTTAATAGATAATTGGCAACTTTTCATTCTATAGTTAGGAACTTTTTTATTAGGTTTGCAGCGGGTAGGACATTGAGTTTGCCGTGAATAAAATATATCATTCATTAAACAATATAATATTATGAATAAGATAATAGTAGGTATGGGCGAGGCTCTGTGGGACTGCCTCCCCGAAGGAAAGAAGATAGGCGGTGCTCCGGCAAACTTTGCTTACCATGCATCGCAGTTTGGTTTCGACAGCCGTGTGGTCAGTGCCGTAGGTGTCGATGCGGATGGGGACGAGATTCTGGATGTGTTCGCCCGGAAGGGGCTGCGCACGCAGATTGAGCGCGTGCCTTACCCCACGGGAACGGTGCAGGTGACGCTTGATGCCGTGGGCGTGCCGTGCTATGAGATAAAAGAAGGCGTGGCCTGGGACAACATTCCCTTTACCGACGAACTGAAGCGTCTGGCACTGAACACGCGTGCCGTATGTTTCGGCTCTTTGGCGCAACGCAGTGAAACAAGCCGCATCACCATCAACCGTTTTCTCGACACGATGCCCGATGCGGAGGGGCAACTGAAGATATTCGACATCAATCTCCGCCAAGGGTTCTATACCAAAGAGATACTCTGCGAATCCATGCGCCGCTGCAACATCCTCAAGATAAACGATGAGGAGCTGGTGACCATCAGCCGTATTTTCGGCTACCCGGGCATCGACTTGCAGGACAAATGCTGGATTCTGCTGGCCAAGTATAACCTGAAGATGCTTATCTTGACTTGTGGAACGAACGGCAGCTATGTGTTCACTCCGGGAGTGGTTTCCTTCCAGGAGACGCCCAAGGTACCGGTGGCGGACACCGTTGGAGCCGGTGACTCGTTCACGGCAGCCTTCACCGCTGCCATTCTCAGCGGGAAGCAGGTGCCCGATGCCCATAAACTGGCGGTGGAAGTCTCTGCCTATGTATGTACCCAGAGCGGTGCCATGCCGGAATTGCCGGACGCCTTGAAAGAAAGGCTGGCATAGATTTTTCTTATTCTTTTCACATTTTTCGCTATCTTTGCTCATCTGCAATCTTAAATCAGAGGAAAGTGAAGATGAGACAGCATAACCTTCGGATTTTATTCTTTCTGCTCGTGCTTTGGGGAGTGGCGGTTGCCTGCTCCCGGCGCGAGGCACGTTTCCGTATCGGCGTTTCCCAATGTAGCGAGGATGAATGGCGGCGCCAGATGAACAGTGAGATACTCCGTGAAGCCCATTTCTACGAAGATGTGGAGGTGGACATCCGTACTGCCGTCGACGATAATGACCGTCAGGCAAAAGACATTCGTGAGCTGATAGCCGAAGGGGTGGATCTGCTGATTGTGGCCCCTAATGAAGCCACTCCGATAACTCCGGTTGTGGAGGAGGCATACAACCGGGGCATTCCGGTGATTGTAGTGGACCGTAAAATCCTTTCGGACAAATACACGGCCTACGTCGGTGCAGACAACTACGAGATAGGGAAAGCTGTGGGAGAGTATGTGGCCAATGTGCTGCATGGGCAGGGAGATGTGGTGGAAATCTCAGGTTTGGTGGGCTCCACACCTGCCGTAGACCGTCATCAAGGATTTGTGAAGGCTATATCCGCTTATCCCGGTATCCGGTTGCTGGCCGTTGAAGACGGTGCCTGGTTGCAACTCAAGGCCGGAGAGAAAATGGATACTCTGCTGAGCCGCTTTCCGCATATCGACCTGGTGTATGCGCAGAATGACCGTATGGCGGCCGGAGCCTATGCTGCCGCTGCCCGAGAGAGGCGGGAAAAGGATATGCGGTTCATCGGCATAGACGCCCTGTCCGGCAAAGACTATGGAGTGGAGAAAGTGCTTGCCGGCGAACTGGATGCCACGTTTATATATCCTACCGGTGGCGACCGCGTGATGCAGATTGCCATGGATATCCTGAACAAGCGTGATTTCCCCCGTAAAACTATCCTGGGCACTTCCGTCGTCGACCGCGACAATGCTCTCATCATGAAGATGCAGACCGCCCACATCGGCACCCTGGATGGAAAGATAGAAACCCTGAACGGAAAGATAAACCAGTATTTAGCCAGTTATGCCACGCAGCAGGTTGTCTTGTACGGCAGTCTGTCCGCCCTATTGTTGCTGGTCGGTTTGTTGGTGGCTGTCTACCTCTCCTTGCGTGCCAAGAACCGGTTGAACCGTGAACTGTCCATGCAGAAAAAGAAACTGGAGGAACAGAAAACCCAGTTGATACAGCAGAAGGAACTGTTGGAAGTACAGAAGTCGCAGTTAGAACAGCTTTCCCATGAACTGGAGGAGGCTACGCACGCCAAGCTGGTGTTCTTCACGAATATTTCACACGATTTCCGTACTCCGCTGACGCTGATAGCCGATCCCATAGAGCAGCTTCTTGCCAACCGCACCCTCGACGGACAGCCGCGCCAGCTCCTCGAGCTGATGAAAAAGAATGTGCATATCCTGCTTCGCCTGGTCAACCAGATACTTGATTTCCGGAAGGTGGAGAACGGGCGCATGGAGCTCCATCTCGAACCTTTTGATTTGCTCGACAGCTTCCGGGGCTGGAACGACTCTTTCCGCATGGCGTTGCTGAAGAAACATATTGCTTTCAGCTTTGAGGCATCTCCCGATACGGACTTCCGGATGATGGCGGATGCGGAGAAGATGGAGCGCATTTACTTCAATCTCTTCTCCAATGCCGTGAAGTATACGCCGGAGAACGGGAAAATCACCGTACGGTTGTTAAAGTCGGAACAGAACTACAGTCTGTCCGTCTTCAATTCCGGCAGCTACATTTCTTCGACCGATGTGGAAGCCATCTTCGAGCGCTTCTATCAAGTGGACGGGCATCAAGCCGGTACCGGTATCGGACTGGCGCTGGTACGTGCCTTTGTAGAGATGCATGGCGGTAACATTACGGCACGCAGTGACGAGAAAGGCACTACTTTCATCGTTACTTTCCCGCAGCAGGATGTTTCGCAGTACCATCCCACCATAGTGACGTTGCCTGCCGAAGAGAAGGACGTGTCGTCCACCCTGATAGATACGGAAGTGAAGGCATGCGAAGAGGTGGTTGAGGCTGATTGTCCTACTGTGCTGGTAATTGACGATAATGCGGATATTCGCAACTATGTGAAGTCACTTCTGTCGAACGAGTTCCGTGTATTGGATGCTGCGGACGGGACAGAGGGTATCCGGCTGGCCATGAAGTATGTGCCGGATGTGATTATCTCCGATGTAATGATGCCCGGTATGGATGGTGTGGAATGCTGCCGCCGCTTGAAGGGGGAGTTGCAGACATGCCATATACCGGTGATTCTGCTGACGGCCTGCTCGCTGGACGAACAGCGTATCCAGGGCTATGATGGCGGTGCCGATTCTTATATTTCCAAACCATTCAATTCGCAGCTGCTCTTGTCTCGTGTCCGCAATCTCATTGCAAACCGCCGTCAGTTGAGGCAGTTCTTCGGAGATAACCAGACTATTGAGAAGGAAACCATCAGTGATTTGGATAAGGGTTTCGTCTCCCGCTTCAAATCGCTTGTCGAGGAGAGGATGAAAGATGCGGAACTCAATGTGGAGGATTTGGGACGGAATATGGGTATGAGCCGTGTGCAGCTTTACCGTAAGCTGAAATCGCTGACCAACTATTCGCCGAATGAGCTGCTGCGCCAGATGAGGTTGAAAAAGGCTGCCTCACTGCTTGCCTCCTCTGACATGACGGTAGCGGAGATTGCCTATGAAGTGGGCTTTTCGTCACCTTCCTATTTCACGAAATGCTATAAGGAACAGTTTGGGGAGAGTCCTACCGAGTTTCTGAAAAGAAGGGGATAGCTGTTGTCTATCCCCCTTGTTCTTAATACACGTCTGTTTACTTCTGTAAATGATACTGGAACTTATTTCAGTATTTGAGGCAGGTTTTCCCTTCCCCAGAAGTAGTAAACACAGATTCCAATCCAGCTTGTGAGCAGGATGATAATTGCAACTAATAGTTTCTTCACGCCGTCTACCGGCCACTTCATGATTTCAAGTACGGCTTTGACACACAGAACCACACCGATAATCCAAATGATAAATCCAATCATAACCTGTGATATTTAGTATTGTTAATTAAAAACAAATAGAGACTACGCCTTATTCAGGAGCAGCCTCTATTCTTTATTTAGTAATCGGAATTACTCTGTAACTTCAGCGCCCCAATTTTCTTTGGAAAGACGCTTGTAGCTGTTGTAACGCCATTTAGCGTTTTCTTCAGCAGCCTTGAACAGCTCGTCGGCCTCCTGCGGATATTGCTTCATTACGGATGCGTAACGAACTTCACCCTTCAGGAAGTCTTGGAATCCGCTCCAATCCGGTTCCTTGCTATCCAGCGTGAACGGATTCTTGCCTTCAGCCTCCAGAGCCGGGTTGTAACGCCACAAGTGCCAGTAACCGCACTTAACGGCCTTTTCTTCCTCTGCCTGGCTCTTGCCCATACCTGCCTTCAGACCGTGGTTGATACACGGAGCGTAAGCGATGATGAGTGACGGACCGGGATATGCTTCTGCTTCACGGATAGCCTTCAGGGTCTGAGCCTGGTCGGCACCCATAGCGATTTGGGCAACGTATACGTAACCGTAAGTAGTAGCCATCAGACCGAGGTCTTTCTTGCGTACACGCTTACCGGCAGCAGCAAACTTGGCGATAGCGCCTACCGGAGTAGCCTTGGAAGACTGACCGCCTGTGTTGGAGTAAACCTCAGTATCCAGTACGAGGATGTTGACATCCTTACCGCTTGCGATTACATGGTCGAGACCACCGTAACCGATGTCGTAAGAGGCACCGTCGCCACCGATAATCCACTGGCTGCGTTTTACCAGGTATTGAGACAGACTGGCGATAGTCTTGCAGCTGTCGCACTTGTCTTTGGCAGCTTCTACCATCGGAATAATCTTTTCAGCCAGTTCCTTGCTCTTGTCTGCATCGTACATGTTTTCAATCCAAGCCTGGAATACTTCTTTGTATTCGGCCGGAGTTCCTTCTGCTGCGATGGCATCTTCCATAGCCTTCACGATACGTGCGCGCATCTTTTCGTTGGCAAGCTCCATACCCAGACCGAATTCGCAGAAGTCCTCGAACAATGAGTTTGCCCAAGCAGGACCGTGACCTTTTTCGTTCTTGGTATAAGGAGTAGAAGGTACTGAACCGGAGTAGATGGAAGAACATCCTGTTGCGTTGGCTACCATTTCGCGGTCACCGAACAACTGGGAAATCAGTTTAACGTACGGAGTTTCACCACAACCGGAGCAAGCACCTGAGAACTCGAACAACGGAGTGGCGAACTGAGAGTTCTTTACGTTGGCCTTGATGTCAACCAAGTGTTGTTTGCTCTTCACGTTTTCAGCACAGTAAGTCCAGTTGGCAGCTTCCGGCAATTGGCTTTCGAGGTGCTTCATAGTCAGAGCCTTGCCACCCTTCTTCGGGTTGCCCGGACAGACATCGGCACAGTTGCCACAACCCAGACAGTCGAGAACGTCTACCTGAATACGGAATGTCATACCGTCGAATGCTTTACCTACAGCCTTCAGTTGAGTGAAGTTGGCACCCTTCTGCTCTTCAGCATCGAGTACGAACGGACGGATGGAAGCGTGAGGACAAACGTAAGCACACTTGTTACACTGGATACAGTTCTCAGCGTTCCATTCGGGAACGAATGCGGCTACACCACGTTTCTCATATTTGGCAGTGCCTTGTTCCCAAGTACCGTCTTCAATACCCTTGAATGCAGATACCGGCAATAAGTCACCGTCTTGTGCGTTGATAGGACGAACCACTTCGTTGATGAATGCAGGATCGTTGTTTTCAGCCTTGGCGTCGTCTGCCAGATTGGCCCAAGCCGGGTCAACGGTCAGTTGCTTGTATTCGCCGCCACGGTCAACTGCTGCGTAGTTCTTGTTGACAACGTCTTCACCCTTCTTGCCGTAAGACTTAACGATGAATTTCTTCATCTGTTCTACAGCCAGGTCAACCGGAATAACGCCGGTGATACGGAAGAATGCGGATTGCAGGATGGTGTTGGTACGGTTGCCCAAACCGATTTCTTGTGCAATCTGAGTAGCGTTGATATAGTAAACAGTGATATTGTTCTGTGCAAAGTACTTCTTCACCTTGTTGGGCAGGTTCTTGGCAAGCTCTTCGCCTTCCCAGATGGTGTTCAGCAAGAAAGAGCCGTTCTTACGCAAGCCGCGGGTTACGTCGTACATGTGCAGGTAAGCTTGAACGTGGCAAGCCACGAAGTTAGGCGTGTTTACCAGGTATGTAGAGCGGATAGGAGTATCACCGAAACGCAGGTGTGAGCAGGTGAAACCGCCTGATTTCTTGGAGTCGTAAGAGAAATAAGCCTGGCAGTGCTTGTCGGTATTGTCACCGATAATCTTCACAGAGTTCTTGTTGGCACCTACTGTACCGTCAGCGCCCAAACCGTAGAATTTGGCTTCGAACATGCCTTCGCCGCCCAATGCGATTTCTTCTTCCTGGGGCAGAGAAGTGAAGGTAACGTCATCTACGATACCGATAGTGAAGTGGTTCTTCGGCATCGGCATAGCCAGGTTCTTGTAAACGGCGAGGATTTGCGCGGGAGTAGTGTCCTTGGATCCCAAACCGTAACGGCCGCCTACGATAACCGGAGCATTCTCTGCACCGTAGAAGCAGTCTTTTACGTCGAGGTACAACGGTTCGCCGTTAGCACCCGGTTCTTTCGTACGGTCCAGTACGGCAATCTTCTTGGCAGTCTTGGGAACGGCGGCAAGGAAGTGCTTGGCAGAGAACGGACGATACAAGTGAACGGCAACCAAACCAACCTTTTCGCCGTTGGCAACGAGGTAGTCGATGGCTTCACGGGCAGCTTCCGTTACAGAACCCATAGCGATGATTACGCGTTCTGCATCTTCTGCACCGTAGTAATCGAACAAACCGTACTTGCGGCCTGTGATTTTGGAAATCTCGTTCATGTATTCCTCAACGATAGCCGGAACTGCTTCATAGTAGTTGTTGCAAGATTCACGGTGTTGGAAGAAGTGGTCAGGATTTTCGGCCATACCACGGGCAACCGGGTTCATCGGGTTCAATGCACGTGCGCGGAATTCAGCCAAAGCTTCCTGGTCGATAAGCGGAGCGAGGTCTTCGTTCTCCAACATTTCAATCTTCTGGATTTCGTGAGAAGTACGGAAGCCGTCGAAGAAGTTCATAAACGGAACACGGGCCTTGATGGTGGCTAGGTGGGCAACACCTGCCAAGTCCATAACTTCTTGTACAGAACCTTCGGCCAACATGGCAAAACCAGTCTGGCGTGCAGACATAACGTCCTGGTGGTCACCGAAGATACACAGTGCATGGCTTGCCAATGTACGTGCTGATACGTGGAATACACAAGGCAGGAATTCACCGGCAATCTTGTACATGTTCGGGATCATCAGCAACAGACCTTGTGAAGCTGTGTAAGTAGTAGTCAGCGCACCGGCTTGCAGAGAGCCGTGGACGGCACCTGCAGCACCACCTTCTGACTGCATTTCCTGTACCAATACTGTTTCGCCGAAGATGTTCTTGCGACCTGCGGCAGCCCATTCGTCTACGTATTCAGCCATCGTAGAAGAGGGGGTGATGGGGTAGATGGCAGCTACTTCGGAGAACATATACGAGATATGTGCAGCAGCCTGGTTACCATCACAAGTAATGAATTTCTTCTGTTTAGTCATAACTAAATTGAATTATTTATTTAAGTAAAAAAATCTCTCTCTTAATACAAGAAACCGAATAACCAGAGAGGTATTTGGTTGCCTCGGCCTATTTCTGCCTTATGCAGTACATAAGTAACTCCCGGATTATTCTTTATCTTTGTTCCTTCCGGACAAATCTTGAAAGGCATCACCTCATCTACCATGAACGAGATGTTCTTGTCGCCCTTGTTCACCTTGTGGTCCTTCCACATTGTGTTGGCAAAGAAAGTGTCCAGTACGTCTTGCTCTTCCACCTTGACGGGATAGATGGAATACATCAGATTTGAATTGTGCATCATTATCTTCGACGGCTTCTTGGGGAATTCTTCTCCCTTCGGATAGACCATATTGATGAGTCGTGCGTCTGCCAGATACTTGATGTAATTCATTACTGTGGCGCGGGAGGTCTGTATGTCGTTTGCCAGTTGGCTGACATTCGGCGCTTTCGGCCCGTCCACGGCCAACAAATATAGTAATTTCTTTATCTTCGAAAGGTATTTCAGCTCAATTTGTTTGATGAGCAGGATATCCACTTCCACCATCATGTTCATCGTCTTGAGCAGATTCTCCGAAAAGTTACGCTTTTCAAGGAAGAAAGGGTAGAAGCCGTGGTGCATATAGTCTTGTATGTAGTCCAATGGACGTACTTTGGAGAGGATGCCTTTGGCTATCTGTTCGTGGTTGCTCAGGATTTCTTCCAACGGATAGGCATGGAACTTCATGCCCGTCTGCAGGTTCAGGTATTCGCGGAAGGAGAAGCCGCGCAGGTTGTAGCTCTTCACGATGTCGCGCAACTCCATATTCTCCTCTTTCAGACGCATCACGGACGAGCCGGTGAACACGATTTTCAGGTTGGGGAAGCGGTCGTAGCACATACGCAGTTCCTTGCTCCATTCCGGGTACTTGAATACTTGGTCTATCAACAGCACTTTTCCTCCGCGGCGCTGGAATTCGGCGGCGAACTCCACGATGCCATGTCCGGAGAAGTAGAAGTTGTTCATGTTGATGAAGAGGCAGGAGCGGTCTGTGCCGAATTTCTCTTTGGCATATTGCAGCAAGAAAGTAGTCTTACCTACGCCTCTTGTGCCTTTGATACCGATAAGACGGTCATTCCAGTCTATTTCGTCCATTAGGTCGCGGCGTACGGGGGCATTGGTATGCTCTACGAGATAAGCGTGTGTACGGTAAAATGCTTCCATGCTTTAAATTCGGTTTATCGGGCGACAAATATACGGCTTTTTTATAGATTTGCAAAGTAGAGATGGCAAAATATTATATAACTTTGCACTCTCATACAAAACGTGAGTAATTGGTTAACATTTGAAAGATGAAACTTTATGTGTTCAATCCTGATGCAGATATGGCATTGGGAAATAATGAAGAAAATTATATGGCGCCCGCTACCATCCGCCGTATGGCTGAAGACTTGGCTTTGTTGCCGATTTGGTATGCCCAGCCGGGTAGTGGGGTACTGGCCTCTTCCGCCTATAATGCAGATTATCTGAAACAGATGCAACAGTTGTTCCGGCTGGATGTGCATTTGGTGACAGAGCCGGAGCTGCCCGATTATGCTGATGTGCGGGTAATGCCTTGGGGATGGAACCCCGCTATCCGTAAACGGATGTTGAAAGGCGGTGTTCTGGAAAAAAATCTTCCTACGCCGGATGCTTTGGATAAATATCGTATGAAGGCTGCCCGTAGTAACGCTTTGGCTTTTCGCGCACTTTTCTATTTCAATAAAATAGATTATACTTGTGGTGACGGTTGTTGCTTGGTGGAGGCTGATGGTAGAATGACGGATATCTCTCCGGATATTGTTGATCGTTACAAGGAGGGATGTGTGTTCAAATCACTTTGGTCGGGAAGTGGAAAGGGATTGTGTTGGTGCCGTCATGGCTTTACGAAAAATGTTTCCGATTGGTGTAGTAGGGCGCTGAAAGAAAATAGAGGTTTTGTGATGGAGCCTATATTTGATAAGGTGGAAGACTTTGCCATGGAATTTTATTCGGATGGTCGGGGAAAGCTTCTTTTTGTCGGCTATTCCCGTTTTGTTACGGATGACAAAGGGGCATATCGTGGTAATATCCTTACTTCGGATGAGCAAGTGGAGGAATGGATTCAGCAATATGTACCCTTTGAAGCATTTGTACGCATACGCAATATGATGCAGAAAGCATTGGAAACGAGTTATGCTACATCTTATATGGGTTTCTTGGGTGTGGACATGATGGTCTGCCGTCAGAAGGAAGGGCATCCGTATGCCATCAACCCCCATGTCGAAATAAATCTACGGATGAATATGGGAATCGTTTCCCATGTGCTTAGTGATCATTTCATTGTCCCCGGTGGGGAGGGACGTTTCTCCATTGATTGTTTTCCGACCCATGAAGCTTTGATGGAGCGGCATGAGCAGGATATGCAAAGCTATCCGCTGGTGGTGAAGGACGGCAGGGTTGTTTCCGGCTATCTGCCTCTGGTACCGGTCACTCCGAAGAGCCGTTACCGGGCTTTTGTCTGTGTCACTGCTGCTGAATAGCTTCGCTTTCGTTTCCGCAACGGTCTATGGCTGTCACGGCAAAATATTTTCGGGCAGTCCACGGGCGGATGGGGGCATAGGTATATTCCGTGCCTTGTACTCGTTGTGCCAGGATATTCTCCGGATTGGAGGTATCTACGGGATAGGTGTCCGAACCGTAGATTACATACATCGGAGCATTCCGCTTGTCATTGTCCGTGGCGGGTTGCCAGCTTAGTTTCCAATAGCCGTTTTCCGGTGTTTCCACCGTGAGTCCGGAGGGAGGTGTAGGAGCTGCATTGTCTATCCACGGCATGGCGGGTTGCAGGGCCGGGGCGGTATAGAAGTCTTCTTCCAGCGCATCATAAAGCCCTTGCGTATTGTCCATCAGATACTTCACACGGTAGTGTGCCTCCCCCGCCAGACCGTGGGCGCGGATAAAGTGCATCTGCCGTTCAATCTCGTCCAGCGTCCAGTTCCCTTCGCTGGGGTCGAGGAAGTAGATGCCCAGACCGGGAATGATTTGGCGTCCGTTACTTTGTTCCTGCCAGTCGAGGGCAAAGGGATAGAAATGATTGCCACGGAAATAGAGCATCGGATAAATCTGGTCCTGGATGCCCTCGCCCAGCCAACCCTGCACGTCTTGATAGACGGTGTGGAAGGCATTCCAGCCACGGGAGGGGTAGCGGGAAGTGTCTTTGTATTTTCCTACCGGGCAGGTGCTGACCTTTACCCAGGGTTTCATGGCTTTTACACCTTTATATATATAGCGTACTATTTCCGTCAGGTTGTCTCTGCGCCATTGGGCAAGGCTGCGTCCTTTGCTGTATTTGCGGTAGTCGTAGCTGTCGGGAAAACGGGGGGCGTTTTCCGGATAGCGCAGGTAGTCGAAGTGTATCCCGTCTACATCGTAGCGTTCCACCACTTCGCGGACAAGGCTCATCAGGTACTCTTTGGTTTGCGGATGTCCGGGATTCAGGAAGTATTCGCGTTTGTAGGGTACGCAGATGGCGCGTTTCTTTTTGGTGACGGACTCTTTACCGAGGGCGGCTACATGCTTGCGGTTGCCCAGAGGGATGGTCACCATCCAGGCATGGCACTCCATACCGCGCTTGTGGCATTCGGCTATGGCAAAAGCCAGCGGATCGTAGCCGGGGTCGCCGCCCACCTTTCCGGTCAGTATGGAGTTGTAGGGCTCGATGGCTGATTTGTAGAGGACATCTCCCCGTGTACGGGTCTGGAACAGTACTGTGTTGAAATTGGCGGCTTTCAGTCTGTCCAATATTTCAATCAGTTCGGCCTGTTGCTTGCGGATGCCTTCGGGCGAAGTGGTGCGTGTCTGCGGCCAGTCCAGGCCATAGACGGCAGTTATCCAGGCGGCACGCACTTCATGCTTGGGCGGTTGCGCAGCCAGTGGCAGCAAGACGGCCATATATAGTAAAATGGAAATAATTCGTTTCATTTTTCTCTTTTCTTCTTTATTTCTGTCATATTTCTCGGCGAAGATAAGCAAAACACCCGATTATTTTGTGCTGTTTACTTGGAAACTGTTACATTTGCATACATTAAAGATATTAACACGCCATGATTACATTTACGCTTTGCCTGCTGGCGTTGATAGCCGGCTATTTTATCTACGGACGCTTCATAGAACGCGTCTTTGGTCCCGATGACCGCAAAACACCCGCCCTTACCAAAGCCGATGGTGTGGATTACATTCCACTGCCTACTTGGAAAATCTTTATGATACAGTTTCTCAATATTGCCGGGTTGGGACCTATCTTCGGTGCCATCATGGGAGCTAAGTTCGGTACGGCATCCTATCTGTGGATTGTACTTGGCAGTATCTTTGCCGGTGCAGTGCACGACTATCTTGCCGGTATGCTCTCCTTGCGGCATGACGGGGAAAGCCTGCCGGAAATCATCGGACGCTATCTGGGGCTGACCACCAAGCAGGTGATGCGCGGCTTTACCGTCATCCTGATGATATTGGTGGGAGCTGTCTTTGTGGCAGGGCCGGCCGGACTGCTTGCCAAGTTGACCCCCGACAGCTTGGATACCACCTTCTGGATTATTGTTGTTTTCGCTTATTATATCTTTGCCACTTTGCTGCCGGTAGATAAGATTATCGGTAAGATATACCCGCTGTTCGCCGTTGCCCTGCTGTTCATGGCGGTCGGTATTCTGGTAATGCTTTACGTCAACCATCCTGCATTGCCGGAGATATGGGACGGATTGCAGAACACGCATCCCGATGCGGTTGCATTGCCCATCTTCCCCATCATGTTCGTCAGCATTGCCTGCGGTGCCATCAGTGGCTTCCATGCCACGCAGAGTCCGCTGATGGCACGTTGCATGACAAGCGAGCGCCACGGACGCCCCGTTTTCTATGGGGCAATGATAACCGAAGGCATTGTAGCTCTGATATGGGCTGCCGCCGCCACTTATTTCTTCCACGAGAACGGGATGGGGGAGACGAATGCCTCTATCATTGTAGACGCCATTACAAAAGACTGGCTGGGTGCCGTAGGTGGCGTATTGGCCATTCTGGGTGTTATTGCCGCGCCTATTACCAGTGGCGACACGGCTTTCCGTTCAGCGCGCCTCATTGTGGCGGATTTCTTGGGAATGGAACAAAAATCCATGCGTCGCCGTTTATATATATGCATCCCGATGTTCCTGGTAGCCATTAGCTTGTTGCTTTACAGCCTGCGGGACAAGGATGGATTTGATATGATTTGGCGTTATTTTGCCTGGGCTAATCAGACTCTGTCCGTCTTTACGTTGTGGGCCATTACGGTCTATCTGGTACGCGAGAAGAAAGGACGTTATTATTACGTCACCTATTTCCCGGCATTATTCATGACGGCTGTGTGTACCACTTACATCTGCATTGCTCCCGAAGGTTTCGGGCTCGGTCCGAATTATGCGCTGGGCATAGCCTTGATAGCTGTTGTGCTGGCTGCTATTTGGTTTAATATTTGGTATTTTAAGACGACTAAAAAACTTTGGTAATGAAGAAAATCAAGAAATCTACCGGGCTCACGTTGGCCCTGCTTATTTACGTTTCTGCTACTGCCGCTTATTTCCTTCCCCGCAATACGGAAATCAGCGATACTGAGAAGTATGTCACCGTAGCTGCTTCGTACCTCATTGTATTTGTGCTGTGGCTGGTGCTTCGCAAGAAGGAGGCGCTGCAACGCAAGCGATTCGAAGAAGACAATAAACAACATTGATTATTTACTCAAAAAACAGAACAAGATGAAAAAACTGGCATTATTCGTTTGCTTGCTTGTTGTCACAGTGGCAGCTCAGGCACAGTTTGAAAAAGGTAAGTGGATTTTGAACCCGTCCATCACCGGTTTGGAATTTTCTCATGACACGGGAACCGACAAGACAAGTTTTGGCCTTGAAGCCAAGGGAGGTGCTTTCCTGCTCGACAACATCGCCTTGCTGGTGCATGCCGGGGCTGCTTGGAATACCGGAGGGTCTGACCTCGATGTCTATACGCTGGGTGTAGGTGGACGTTATTATTTCGACAAGATTGGCGTGTATCTGGGTGCCGATGTCAATGTGGACCGTTGGGATTGGGGACATGATTTGGATGATACCAAGTTCTCTTTCGGTCTGGAAGCCGGTTATGCGTTCTTCCTGACCCGCACGGTGACCATCGAACCTGCAGCTTACTGGAACGTCAATAGCGACCGTTCTAAATTCGGTCTGAAGGTAGGTTTCGGATTCTATTTCTAATCTTATTTTCCTGCTACTGCAAGTTTTTTTGCAGTGCCGCTGTAAATGTGTTGCAGTGGCACTGCATAAATGTTTGCAGCAGTACTGCAAAAGATATGCAGTGGTTTTGCAGTAACGTTTTGCTTAGAGCAATGCTGCATATTTTCTAACTTGTTTCAAGCGCTCCATGAGTGTTTGGTCACTTTCAGCCAATTGCATGTTATAGTCTAGCTGCATTCGCATCAGCAAGCCGGCACTGATTCCCAAGGCTGCTTCAAAGAGCAATGCTGTAGATGTTGTGAGGGGACGTCGACAGTTCAAGATGTCGTTTAGTACCTTATATGAGATGCCGGTTTGTGCAGCAAGCTTAGTTTGGGGTAATTTTCTATTTCCCACCTCTTCTTTGAGTAATTCACCCGGATGTATAGGGCGTTGACATTTATAATTTCCCATATTCATAATCATTTATAGTGGTTCGATAATTCCAGGATATTACATATTGTCACTACGGTTTCAGATGTACTCTGCTTTACTGTGAATTCTATGCGGTATTGGTCATTTACTCTAATGGAAGAAATACCTGCTTTATCTCCTTTCAATACTTCGTAATGAAACGACCGAATGGCGTAAAGCTCTTCGATATTTTGAACGTATTCCAAGGTCTTTATGCGCAACTGATATCGTTTCACCATTTGAGGCTGAAAGCGATATTTCTTATCCTTTGTTTTTCCTTCCTCATATAGTTGTTGCAAGTATTCCTTATCAAAGTGTATTTCCATTGTTTTTAGATTGTTTTCATTGTGCAAAGGTAATGTATATCTCCAATATTCCACTATAAAAGTGGATATTTGTTGGTTGCCTGGATAACGTGAAACTTTTTATATGTTAATGAAAGTAGAGGCTGGTTTTGAACATTATAGCAAAAATCCTTATATTTATACTCGAAGTATGAATCCTAAAAGCAAAATGCCATGAATAGAGTTTGTATTACCTTATTGCTTTGCTGCTTGTCATCTTGCCGAATGAATAAGACGGAACGCATGGAAATGTCTGAAGATTCCATAGATACAGTAAGGATAGACCAAGGGGTGGGAAAAAAAACAGTGAGCGATAGCCTCAAGATAGGGATTGCGGATGATGGTGACTACTTGCAAAGACAATTGCTTGCCATTCACGAAGAACTGAGAAAAAGATTGAATAATACACCATATACACACATTCAGAGGAATGTGACCGGATATGGGGTGGGGTTGCATTGCATCGATATAGATTTGATGGTGAATACTCCCGAGCGGCAGAAAGAGTTCCGGGAGAAGATAATGGACTCCCCCGTTTTCTGTTTTCATGGTGTAGAAGTCCCCGTCATCAACGAGAGAGTAGGCAGGAATCATATTCGTGGCATCCATATCCGTCTCGAATATCCGGTCTTTTCAACGAAAGCTCTCCATGCGACATTCATCCTCAGCAATCACAGCGGCGGAGATTTGACCTGCGGCGAGCATTACTACCTGACGTTCGAAGACGAAAAAGGTACCTGGCGGGAATTGCCGATAAACGCTGCCTTTTGGGACATCGCCTATGTGCTGCGGGATGGGGAGGAAAGGGTTATGAAAGCCTCCCTTTATCCGGATGTGCATCCCAACAAGCCGAGACGCTACCGTTACTTTTATGAGATAACCATCAGGAGGAAACCTGTCTTGATGATGGCTGAGTTCAGACTGACGGACAATGAGGAAGAATGGAGAACGGCGGAAAAGACATCTCTTCCCCCTTATATTTCGGATGCAGGGAAGGGCGGGAGCCCACAATTGATAACGGAAGAGCCAATGGAAGAACCGGTCTATAAAGTAGTGGAAGTGATGCCCGAGTTTCCGGGAGGTATGAAAGCCTTAATGGATTTTATTCAAAAGAATATCCGTTATCCGGAAGAAGCCCGTAAGAATGGCATTCAAGGAAGAGTTGCTGTCAGCGTGGTGATTGACGAGAATGGTCGTGTGACGGACCCCGTTATTATGCGCAGCAGGTATCCTGCCCTGGATGAGGAAGCATTACGGATTGTAGAATTGATGCCACAATGGAAACCGGGGATGCAGCAGGGTAAAGCCGTGAAGGTGGAATTTACTTTTCCGGTTACTTTTAAATTGGAGTAGTAGCACCCGGTAAGATTAAACACAAAGACACGGAGGCATAGAGTTTTATTCTTTTTCCTTGAATTTAATATCTCTGTGTCTCCGTGCCTCTGTGTTCTATTTAAGGAAGCGAGGGGTGTAATTTCTCTTGCAAAAATTGTCCCGTATAACTTGCCGCACACTTCGCCACTTCCTCCGGTGTACCGGTAGCTACGATGTTTCCTCCTTTGTCCCCTCCTTCGGGCCCCAGGTCTATCACATGGTCCGCACACTTCACCACATCCAGATTATGTTCGATGATGACAATGCTGTGCCCGCGGCGTATTAGGGCATCGAAGGCTTCGAGCAGTTTCTTGATGTCATGGAAGTGTAGTCCGGTGGTCGGTTCATCGAAGATGAACATGGTCGGGTCTGCTTTCTCCTGGCTGAGGTAGAAGGCGAGTTTCACGCGCTGGTTCTCTCCACCGGAGAGGGTGGAGGAGGCTTGCCCCAGTTTGATATATCCCAAACCTACATCCTGCAAGGGTTGCAGCCTCTTCACAATCTTTTTCTGTCCGTGTTGCGTAAAGAATTCGATGGCTTGGTTTACGGTCATCTCCAATACGTCGTAGATATTCATGTCGTGGAACTTCACTTCCAGCGTGTCCGCCTTGAAGCGTTTGCCGTGGCAGGATTCGCATTCCAGTACAAGGTCTGCCATGAATTGCATCTCCACCGTGATGGTGCCTTCACCCTTGCATTCCTCGCAACGGCCGCCTTCGCTGTTGAAGCTGAAGTATCCGGCACTGTATCCCATCTGCTTGGCAAGCGGTTGGTCCGCCCATAGTTTACGGATTTCATCGTAGGCCTTGATGTAGGTCACGGGGTTACTTCTCGATGACTTCCCGATAGGATTCTGGTCAACAAACTCTACATTGCGCAGGTTCTGCAAGTCTCCTCCAATGGAAGTGAACTCGCCTGGACGTTCGTTGCATTCATCCAACTCTCGTTTCAGGGCGCGGTAGAAGATGTCGCGTACCAGCGTACTCTTGCCCGAACCGCTGACACCGGTGACTACGGTCATTACATTCAGCGGGAACCGTGCCTCTACACCCTTCAGGTTGTTTTCGCGCGCGCCTTTTATTTCTATGTAGTTGTTCCACGGGCGGCGGTGTTCCGGCAGGGGGATGGTTTCTTCGCCCAGCAGATAGCGCACGGTATAGCTGTCACTGTCTTTCTGAAGGTCTTTCATATCTCCTTGGTAGACGACCTTCCCTCCCAGGCGGCCTGCCCGGGGACCGATGTCGATGATATAGTCGGCAGCACGGATAATCTCTTCATCGTGTTCCACTACCACTACCGTATTGCCCAACTGTTGCAGCTGGCGGAGCACGTGTATCAGTTTGTCCGTATCGCGGCTATGCAGGCCGATGCTCGGTTCGTCAAGAATATACAGGCTGCCCACCAGACTACTTCCCAGCGAGGTGGCGAGGTTGATTCGCTGGCTTTCACCGCCGGAGAGCGAGTTGCTGAGGCGGTTCAGCGTGAGGTATCCCAAACCGACATCCAATAGGAATTGGATGCGGCTGTTGATTTCTGTCAGGATGCGGCGGGCTATGTCGGCGTCATGTGGGTCTAGCTGCAGGTTGTCGAAGAAGAGCTTCAACTCAGTGATGGGCAAATCTACCAGTTCGGAGATGTTGCGTCCTCCCACGCGTACGTAGTTTGCTTCGGGTTTCAGGCGGGTACCGTGGCATTTGGGGCAGAGCGTCTTTCCGCGGTAGCGTGCCAGCATCACACGGTATTGTATCTTGTACTGATTTTCCTGCACCATCTTGAAGAAGGCGTTGATGCCCTCAAAGTAGGGTGTCCCTTCCCACAGCATCCGGCGTTGCTCGTCGGTCAGTTCATAATAGGGAGTGAAGATGGGGAAGCCGGCTTTCTCGGCTCCGTGTATCACCATATCCCTCCATTCGCCCATCTTTTCGCCCCGCCAGCATACAACGGCTCCATCATAGACGGACAAGGAGCGGTCGGGTATCACGAGATGCTCGTCGATGCCGATGACTTTCCCGAATCCCTCGCATACGGGGCATGCACCGATGGGAGAGTTGAAGGAGAACATCTGGTCGTTCGGTTCTTCGAAGGTGATGCCGTCTGCCTCGAACTTGGTGCTGAAACGATAGAGGCAGGTACTCCCGTCGGGCTGGTAGAAACGCAGCAGGCAGGCACCGTCTCCTTCATACATGGCTGTTTCGGCCGAGTCGGTGAGGCGGCTGACGGAATCCTTTTCTGAAGAGGCTGTCATACGGTCAATCAACAGAAAAACTGTGTCTCCGGCTTTCGGCTTGTATTCGTCGATGCGCATCATTTCACCGTTCACTTCCAGACGGGTGAAACCTTGCTTCATGTCTATCTCCAGTTGTTGTTGCAGCGTGCGGTCTTCGCGCAGCAATATCGGGGCGAGCACGGTATACTTGGTTCCTTCCGGATATTCCAGCATGCACTTCACGATATCTTCTGCCGAGTGTTTCTTCACTTCTTGTCCGCTGACCGGGCTGAAGGTCTTACCGACACGTGCGTAGAGCAACCGCAGATATTCGTATATTTCAGTGGAGGTACCCACGGTGGACCGTGGGTTACGGCTGCTTACTTTCTGCTCAATGGCAATGGCAGGTGGAATCCCTTTGATGAAATCGCATTCAGGCTTGCTCATACGTCCCAAAAACTGGCGGGCATAACTGCTCAAGCTCTCCACGTAGCGGCGCTGCCCCTCGGCATATAATGTATCGAAAGCAAGTGAGGATTTTCCGGAACCGGACAGTCCGGTGATGACTACGAGTTTGTTACGGGGAATCTCTACGTCAATGTTCTTGAGGTTATTGACACGGGCTCCCTTTATGATAATCGATGTATTTTCTGCCATATAAAAGTCACTTATGTGATTTAGGATTTGCAAAGATAATGCAAACCGGGGTAGAATAAAACGAACCTGCTGGAAAAATCGTATCAGATAGGCAAGGTTAAGATTTGTTATACTTTAGGATGACTGCTAATTTACATTAAATAAAAGCACTAAATTCGCATCCGACTCCTTTTAATGTCCGAACATGGTAAAGCGTAATATAAAATGGCTTCTTGTTGTGCTGGTGTTAGGTTTATGCCCCTCAATCCTGCATGCCGAAGACCCTTATGGAGAGATGAAAGCTCTGGCAGATAGTGCGCAGAAAGTGTTGGGACAAGACCGATTGCCTTCCATCAATGCCCGGTGGATAAAACTTGCCCGCGAACTGAACGATACGGTACAGATTAGTGATGCCCATAACAACTTGATTTCTCATTATTATCAGTTGGGGGACATTGACCAATTGAAAGCCGCAACCTATGAATATATGGACTGGTGCCGGAAATACCAACGGACACGAGACCGGTATATGGCGTGGCGGCAGTACATTCAGCGTATGACGGAGAAAGGTATGCAGGAGGAGGCGATGGCTGAAACCGTCAGGCTCCATCAGGATGCCGAGCAAGCCCGGGACAAATACGGATTGGCATGTGGCGAAATGTGCATCGGGTATAACCATCGGGTCTTTGGAAACAACGTAAAACTGTGTATAGAGAATTACAACAATGCACTGAAACTTTTCGAGGAAGGCAGCTATTATCGTGACGCATACGTGGTGTTGCTTAATATTATCCAGACTTATCTTTCACGCAGTGAGTATGCAGAAGCCGGCGAGTATCTGAGTAAATTGTCGCAACTGGAGGACAAACTGGACCGTAAACAAGTCAGCATAGACCCTTCCCTGCACCTGCGTTTCTGTGAATTCAGGGTTATAGGCTTATTGGCCAATGAAGGTAGAAAGGCTACTGAGCCTTATATTGAGGAGACCGACCGCTTCTACCGTCAACATCCGGAGAGCTCGACGCCCGAAGCATGGTTTGGCTATAAGATAATGTGTTGCCGTATCCTCGGTGATTTGAAAGGTAACATTGCTTACGTGGATTCACTCATGGATTATCAGCATTCACTGGGGCTTTGCTATCCTTATAACCATTATATGAAAGGAGAACTGCAGGAACAGTTGGGCGATTATCGTGCGGCTTGCCGCAGTTATGCCAGATATGCCGCCGTGAGTGACTCCGTGCGTACGGCAGAAATGGATGACAAGCTAAGCAAATATACGGCACAGTTTGAGGTGGACCGGTTGAAGATGGAGAAGCTGGAGCTGAGTGCCAGATTGAACAAGGAACGACTGATGATAGCCTTGGCTGTTGGCGGACTGGTATTGTTGCTTTTGCTGCTCATTACTTATCTGTATATCCGCACCCTCTCCATGAACCGCAAGTTGGAAGCTGCACGCAGGGCGGTGGAAAAAATGAGCCAGGTCAAAAGTTCCTTTATACAGCATATCACCCATGAAATCCGTACTCCGTTGAATTCCATCGTCGGCTTTTCTACCTTGCTGGCTCAAGAGAAGCTGGATGATGTGGAGAAACGCGAGTATGTTGAACAAGTGGAGGGCAACAATACATATCTGTTGAGTCTGATGGAGAACATACTCAATATTGCGGATATGGATTCGCGAGTGTGGGAGATGCCGCGGGAGGAGATAGAAGTGGATGCGTGTTGCAAGGAATGTATTGAGGGCTTCCGTCCGGAACTGAAGCCGGGAGTTGAACTGGAATATGTGCCTGCTTCCGGCATTATGGCCTTTTATGCAGCCCGGCAATGGCTGAAAATGGTGCTGGTGTCTTTGTTGGATAATGCGGTGAAGTTTACGGAAGAAGGTCATATACGCGTTTCCTGCGAGGAAGATAAGTCCCGACATGTATTGCGCTTCGTGATAGAGGATACCGGTATAGGCATCAGGCCGGACGAATCGGACCGTATTTTCGAACGTTTTTATAAAGTGGACACGTTTACCAAAGGGTCCGGATTGGGGCTTGCCATAGCCAATGAGATAATGGAGTTGGTGGGAGGCCGGATTTATCTGGATGACACCTATTGCGGAGGATGCCGCTTTATTGTGGAATGGCCGATGAAGGACAAACCTTAATTATAAACTATTTTAAGTATTAAAAAGCTGTAATTAGAGAATGAGAGTAAAATCCCTTTTATGTGTATTCTTCTTGCTGCTAATGGCGGGAGGAGTATTTGCGCAAGTGCAGACCGGGTCTGCCTATCCTAAACGTGAATTTCGTGCAGCATGGATACAGTCAGTAAACGGACAGTTCCGTGGAATGCCGACCGAAAAACTGAAGCAGAATCTGATCGGGCAGTTGAATTCCTTGCAGAAGGCGGGAATCAACGCCATAATTTTCCAGGTACGTCCCGAAGCGGATGCTCTGTATGCTTCCAGACTGGAACCGTGGAGTCGTTTCCTTACCGGAGTGCAGGGTAAAGCGCCCGAACCCTATTGGGACCCTATGCAGTTTATGATTGATGAATGCCATAAGCGTGGTATGGAGTTTCATGCATGGATTAATCCGTATCGCACGAAGACGACCTTGAAGAGTGAGTTGGCTCCCAATCATGTGTACAATATCCATCCGGAATGGTTTGTCACTTATGGCGACCAGTTGTATTTTGACCCGGCACTGCCTGAGAGCCGCCGGCACATCTGCATGGTGGTGAGCGACATCGTTTCCCGCTATGATGTGGATGCCATTCATATGGACGATTACTTTTATCCTTATCCCATTAAGGGAAAGGATTTCCCTGACGATGCAAGTTTTGCACGTTTTGGCGGAGGTTTCAGCAATAAAGGAGACTGGCGCCGGAGCAACGTGAATGTGCTGATTAAGAAACTGCATGAAACAATTCGTGAAATCAAGCCGTGGGTGAAGTTCGGGGTTTCTCCGTTTGGCATTTACCGGAATGAAAGCAGTGACCCGCTTGGCAGTAAGACCAAAGGCCTGCAAAACTACGATGACCTTTATGCGGACGTGTTGCTGTGGGCCCGTGAAGGTTGGATAGACTATAATATTCCGCAGATTTATTGGCATATAGGACATCCGGTTGCCGACTATGAGACACTGGTGAAGTGGTGGGCCAGGAATACGGAAAACCGCCCCTTGTTTATCGGCCAGTCCGTGATGAACACCGTGCAGAATGCCGACCCCAAGAACCCGTCGATAAATCAGCTTCCTCGCAAAATGGCCTTGCAACGGGCCTATCAGACCATCGGTGGCAGTTGCCAGTGGCCTGCCAGTGCGGTTGTAGAGAATGCAGGCAAGTATCGCGATGCCCTGATTGCCGAATATCATAAGTATCCGGCGCTACCTCCCGTTTTCGATTTCATGGATAACGAAGCCCCGGCAAAGGTACGTAAGATGAAACCGGTGTGGACGGAAGACGGATATATTCTTTTCTGGACAGCTCCCAAGTATAAAGAGGAAATGAACCGTGCCGTCCAATATGTGGTCTATCGCTTTAATGACAAAGAGAAAGTGAATATAGATGACCCTTCCCATATTGTAGCCATCACGCGCGATAATTTCTATAAACTTCCTTACGAAGACGGAAAGACAAAGTACCGCTATGTGGTGACAGCCTTGGACCGTCTGCATAATGAATCGAAATCCGTTGGAAAGAAGATTAAACTTTAAAAATTAGGGATTAAGGATTAGGGATTAATCATTAACGTTTAATCCTTAATCCTTAATAAAGTATCAATCCTGCTATTCCACAAGCTACAATCATTCCTATCGGGTTCAGTTTATATTTCTTTGTGCCTATAAATGCCACGAGGAAGATGAGGCAGCTGATGACGAAGGAATATATGTCTTCTTTGGGAGAACTGAAGTTTTCCGAATTCATCAATACCAGCGCGGCTGAGGCTAGCAGACCGACCACTGCCGGGCGGAGCCCACTGAATACCGCTTCCACGGAAGGATGTTTCTGGTATTTCAGAAAGAATTTGCTGATGGTCAGCATCAGTAGGAAAGAAGGAAGCACCACGGCAAACGTAGCAATAATAGAACCTAAAATACCATAGCTTGTACCGTAGCAATCAGCTATCGTAGTATAACCCACATAAGTTGCCGAATTGATTCCTATCGGACCGGGTGTCATCTGGCTGATTGCCACAATATCAGTAAATTCCTGCGCTGTAAGCCAACCGTAACGGGTAACTACTTCACCTTGTATCATAGACAACATGGCATATCCGCCACCAAAGCCGAAAAGCCCAATCTTAAAGAATGTATAGAATAACTGTAAGAAAACCATGATTAGTAATTAATGATAAATGGTTAGTGATTAATGATTAATGTTGCTATCCTTTTTAATTTTTAATTCTTTAATTTTTAATTCTTCGGACGTTGAAAACGTCCGAAGCAGTATCCTCCTACACCTGCCGCAATGATAATCCAGATGGGAGAGAAGCCCAACAGCCAGATGAGCAGTGCTGAAACCACCGGTATCCATATGTTGTATCGGTTTATCCGGGCCGATTTAGCCATGCTGAATGTAGGGGCTGCAATCAATGCAACCACTGCCGGGCGAATACCTTTGAATATACGTTCCACAATGATGTTGTCCTTGAAGTTGTGAAAGAACAACGCTATGGCGAGGATGATGAGAAACGAAGGAAGTATGGTTCCCAATGCAGTGATTATGCTCCCTCGTATTCCCCGTAGCCGGTACCCTATAAAAATGGATATATTGACGGCAAGGATGCCCGGAGCGGACTGTGATATAGCAAGCAGGTCAATGAAATCTTCTTTGGCTATCCAGTTTCGTTTGGTTACGATTTCGTTTTCTATCAGCGGTACCATAGCATAACCGCCGCCGATGGTAAAGGCTCCTATCTTAAAGAAAATGGAGAATGCTTCAAGATATATATTCATATTCAAAATGTTGTAATTTACTTTATTTCTTTATCATCTTTCCCTTCCTTCCCTCTCTTGGCATACTGGCTTGGGCTCATATTGAAATGTTTCTTGAATACTTCACGGAAATATTTCGCATCACTGAAACCGGTCAGCTCTGAAATCTCGGTGATGGTATGCTTTTGTTCTTTCAGAAGTTGGGCAGCATGTTTCAGTCGAATCAGCCGGATGTAGTCAGCCGGAGCTTGGTCGGTCAGTGCCTTTATCTTATTGTAGAAGCTGGTCCTACTCATATTCAGCAGGTTGCAGAGCACGTCGACGTTGAAGCTTGGGTTGTCCATATTGTCTTCGACGCTCTTTTTGACGGTTGCAATGAATTTCCAGTCCAAGTCGTTGGAGCAGTTGATGCAATCCGTATTGTTCTTCTCGTCGTTCAGGTCCAGGCTGGCATATTTGTGGCGCAACAGTGCCCGGTTAGTCAGCAGGTTGGCAATGTTTGCCCGCAATATACCGATATTGAAGGGTTTCACAATATATTCATCCGCTCCGCTTTGCAGTCCCTCGATGATATTCTTGTCGGTATTCAGTGCTGTGAGCAGGATGATGGGGATATGTGATGTCTCGATGTCGTTCTTCAGGATATGACACAATTCGTCTCCTCTCATTTCCGGCATCATGATGTCTGAAATGACGAGGTTGGGCATATACTCCTTGACAATGGTCAGTGCTTCTTTTCCATTGGAGCATACTTGTATGTTGTATTGTTCAGACAATGTTCTACGCAGATATTCCCTTAATTCGTCATTGTCCTCTACAATAAGAATTTTCTGGTGGTTACTGTTGTTTTGTGACTGTTGTTGCGTCTTGTCGTAGATTCCACTGGAAGCAGGGGATGATGTAGTAGAGGCATTGATAGGCACTCCGGAGGCCGAATAAACAATCCGTTCGTTTTTGGGTTGAGGGCGTTGGATTGCTTTGCGGAAATGCTTGTTCCCTTTGGGGAACGTGATTTTGATGCAAGAGCCTTTCCCTTCCATGCTGCTGAAGTTGAGCTTTCCTTTATGTAAGCGTACAAGTTTCCCTACCAGAAGTAGTCCGATGCCGCTGCCGATAACTTTGGAATTGATAGCATTACTGCCACGGAAATGCATCTTGAACAGCTTTTTCTGTTCTGAAGCCGGAATTCCGATACCGGTATCTTTCACCTCAATACTCCAGGTATCTTCTGTCTCGGAAGTAAAGACATGTACATTGCCGCCGTCCGGTGTATATTTCAGTGCGTTGGATATGATATTTTTCAAAATGGAATCCATCTTGTCCTTATCTAACCATACGTTCAGATAACGGAAGCTGCTTTCGTAGGTTAGGTTGATGTGTTTTATGTTTGCGTATGAACGGAAAGCATCGATCGTCTCTTCCATATATGTGCTCAGTTCGTATTCGGATACGTATAGACTTCCGGAATAGGTGTCTGCGCGTTCGAAATTAATAAGGTTGGTGGTCAGGCGCAACAAGGCATTTACGTTTCGCAGGGCTGTATTGATGTTGCTCTGTCCGCTGGAAGTCAGTTGCTCGCGTTCGGTGATTTCTTCCAAGGGTGCTTTGATGAGCGTCAGTGGAGTACGTATATCATGCGCTGTATTGACGAAGAAGCGTATTTTCTCATCGGATTCTTTCCGCTGTTTTCTCAAGACTATTATTCGTAGAGTGATGCTTGCAATGGATATGATAATCACTGCATAGAGTATCAGCGCCCAGAAACTGAGCCAGAGGGGTTGCTCGATAATGATGTCCATACTGCGTTCCTCCAGGACAATACGACGGTCTTCGTTGGAGATGGCACGTACGCGGAGGGTATAGTTGCCCGGACTCAGGTTGGTAAAACGGATGACGTTTTCCTCTCCCGGACGGCTCCAACCCTCATAGAAGCCTTCCAGTTTCCAGGAGTACAGAATTAGGGAAGGATAGTCATAGTTGATGTCTGAGACCTGCAATGAGAAGATGTTCTGGTTGTACTTCAAACGCAAGGTTTTTGTCTCGTCAATATCCAGAATAAGTGGAGAACCTTCATCCTTGGGATAAACGGTCTGATAGAATACCCGCAGGTCACTGAATACCATTTTGAACTTATAGTCGCGAGGCAGGATCATGTCTTTGTTGAATTCTATGGCTCCATCCGTACTGCCGAAAATGAAATTGCCGTTTTTCCTCAAGGTGCCTGAGGCTGCGTTGAAATGGTCAGACTTCAGTCCTTGTTCTTTGGTCCAGTTATGGAATGTCTCTTCGACAGGATAGAAGGTGGACAGACCGTGTTCTGTACTCAGAAAGATATTTCCTTTACCATCAGACAATAGTGTATAGATATTATTGGAAATCAAGGCGCAGTTGTCTCTATGATAATGTCTGAATGTGTTTTTGGTCGTATCATATACCAGTAAACCGGCATTGTTGGTACCGATATACAGCATTCCGTCGGAAGCTTGGCATAGGGAGTAGATGTAGTAGGATTCTACCGGCATCTGGATATAGGTATACTTACCGGTTGCTTTTTCCAACAGGTACAAGCCGGTGGAAGTGCCTATCCACATATGTGTGGAGTCTTTCTCTATGATGGCAGTGATACCATTCAAGCCCGGGAAATGGCGTATATTTTTTCTGGAATAATCTATTTCTTTTAAGTTATAATACCCTCCGAACCAGATGTTTCCTGAAGAATCTTTCATAATGGAACGGATATACTTGTCCGGCCGGATATTCAGATTACTGAATAAAGACGGAGTAAAGAACTCTGTGGACAGTAGTTTCTTGTTGATCTGGTAGATGCCGGAACTATATCCTCCGGCCCAGATGATGCCGGGCTCCACTTCGCACAATGAGATGAAGATATGGTTTTTACTATGGCTTGCGGTGTCGAAACTGCTGAGAAAAGAATGCCATTGTTTCGTCTTGCTATAATAAAGGCTGATGCCGTTATTGGTGGCAAACCATAAATCGCCGTCATGGTCTTCAATGATGGCATTTACCTGGTCATTGATGAGTGACTGTTTATTGCCGATAGAGTGTTTTATCCATTGATAATCGGCATATCGGTTGTTGCGTACAGTTATACCAATGGGATAATTAGCCATCCAGATGCGTTGTTCACTGTCAATGTAGATATCATTGATGGTATTTCCGTTCATTGAGTTGTACCGGTTATAGTCAGCAACAATGTATGGTATAGATTCATAGGTATCGGTATTCATTTTGTAGACACCGGCCCCGTCTGTAGCTATGAGGATTTCATTGTTATTGTAGGCACGGATACAGTTAATACTAACGTCCATCAGTCCGGATGGGATATGCATGACTTTGTGCTCATTCAGGTCATAGGTAAATATTCCCCGTTGGAAAGTACCGATAAAAACCTTGTGAGACGGTTTATGATAGTATAGTTCGTTGATTTGTATCTTCAAGGTGTCCAATTGGTTGCAGGGACTGAGGGTGAGGGTGTTGTTGGCCAGCTCAGCATAATGTATGCCGATGTCGGTCCCGATGAAGAAGTGGGTCGAATCAATCTGTGCGATATCAGTAATTCGTTCTCCTATTTCGTTTTGAATGAATGTCACCTTCTGGGTATTGCTGTCGTACAGATATAGGGCATCTTCATTGCAAAGCCATATTACGCTGTTGGCATCCACAAAACCGTAACTGATAGGGGTTGGACGTCCTTTCACTTCGCTTTCGGGTAGCTTGTATACCAGGACAAAACGGTCGTGTTTTGTATCATAGCGGAACACGCGTCCTTTCTTGCCAATTTCCCATATGGTTCCTTTGGAATCCACATAGAGCCAGTTCAGGTTCATCATGGAATTCACTTCCTCATCTCCATCCATCAGTTTGTACGGCTTGAATTCTTTTCCGTTGTATCGGTCGATGCCGTCGTGGGTAAGAAACCACATGTAACCTTTGGGTCCCTTTTGAATAGCATATACCCGTCTGTTGCTCAAACCGTCTTCCACACCGATGTATTTGTATGTTTGTGCAATGCCTATAATTGGCAATAATAGTAGTATGTAGAAAAAGAAGTACTTTTTCATAATTGTCGAGCGGTTTTTTGAATGTTGTACTGAGGGAGAGTTGAAAATAAACACAAAAATAATGCTTTTGTTTGAGAAAAGCAAAAAAAGAAAGCGAAGAATAGAAATGTAACAAGCGCGGGATTATTCATAACCCGCGCTTGTTACATTTCTATAAAAAAGGAAGTTCAGTTCATTTTTTATTGGCTTCCACCCACTTGCGTGCATTGACAAATGCTTCTACCCAAGGAGTGATTTGGTCGCTGTTTACGCGGTCTGCGGGGTAGCAACCGTTCTGCCAGGGGAAGATGGCACGTTCCAAGTGGGGCATCATGGCCAGATGACGTCCGTCGGCACTTGCCAATCCGGCTATGGAATAATCTGAGCCGTTGGGGTTGGAAGGGTATTCGTCGTATGAGTATTTCAGCACGACGTTGTATTTGTCCTCGTCGTATGGCAAGGAGAATTTTCCTTCACCGTGAGCTACCCAGATACCCAGTTTGCTTCCACTCAGTGAGCCGAGCATTACGCTGCGGTTGGTGGGGACAGTAACACCGAGGAATCTGGATTCAAACTTGTGTGAGTCGTTATGAAGCATCTTGCCGTTTTTCTTGTGCTCGGGATTGATAAGATTAAGTTCCATCATGAGCTGGCAGCCGTTGCAGACACCCAGTGAAAGCGTATCCTCGCGTGCATAATATTTGTCGAGCGCTTCTTTTGCTTTCGGATTGAAGAGGAAAGCACCTGCCCAACCCTTAGCAGAACCAAGAACGTCGGAGTTGGAGAAACCACCGCAGTAAACAATCATGTTTACATCTTCCAACGTTTCGCGACCGCTGATAAGGTCGGTCATGGTAACGTCCTTCACATCGAAGCCTGCCAGATAGAGTGAGTAGGCCATTTCGCGTTCGCCGTTGGTTCCTTTTTCACGGATGATGGCGGCGCGGATACCGGAAGGTGTGCGGCGGTCCGGGTCGATGCCGTATTGTGAGAACTTGCCTTTGAAGTCCGGCATGAAGGCGAATTCCACCGGTTGCATCTTGTAGTTCTCGAAACGCTTCTTGGCACAGCCGTTCATGGACTGCTTACGGTCAAGGAGATAAGAAGTAGAGTACCATACATCACGCATATAGTCGATGCCAAACTGATAAGTAGCATCGCCTTTTGATACAAGAATATGGCGTTCGTCTGTCGGTTTGCCGAGCTTCACGTAACCTACGCCTGCATCTTCCAGGATTTGCTTTACAGCTTCCTTGTGCTTGTCGCTCACCTGGATAACGATACCCGGGTTCTCCGCAAACAGAATCTTGATAAGGTCTTGCTCCTTGATTTTATCCAGGTTGATTTCCATACCGCCTTCCACATTGGCAAAGCACATTTCAAGCAGTGTAGTGATAAGACCACCGGCGGAAATATCATGTCCGGCAAGAATCAGTCCCTTGTTGACCAGTTCCTGCACGGCAAGGAAAGCATCGCGGAAGTATTCGGCATCCTGCACGCTGGGAACTTCGTCACCTACCTTGCCCAGGGTCTGAGCAAAGGCAGAACCGCCGAGTTTCAGGTTGTCGAAACTGAAGTCTATATGATAAATGGTAGTCTTTTCATTGTTAACCAGCACCGGAGATACGACTTTCTTGACGTCGGAAACTTCTCCACCGGCAGAAACAATTACCGTGCCCGGAGAAATTACTTTGCTGCCGTCGGGGTATTTCTGTGTCATGGAAAGAGAGTCTTTACCGGTCGGTACATTGATTTGCAGGGAACAGCAGAAGTCACTCAAGGCCTTTACTGCCGTGTACAGACGGGCATCTTCACCTTCTTGCGAACGGCAAGGCCACATCCAGTTGGCAGAAAGGGAAACGCTGTCCAGACCTTCGGCAAGCGGTGCCCAAACCAAGTTGGTCAATGCTTCGCTGACGGAAAGAACGGAGCCGGCTGCCGGGTCGGCAAGTGCCGCCTGGGGAGCATGGCCCAGAGAGGTTGCGATACCCTTTTCGCCGCGATAGTCCAAAGCTACCACACCACAATCGCTCAGAGGCAACTGCAATTCACCCTGGCACTGTTGGCGGGCAATCTTGCCTGTTACAGAACGGTCCACCTTGTTTGTTAACCAGTCTTTACAAGCCACAGCTTCCAGTTGGAGCACATTGGTGAGGTATTCGTGTAGTTGGGAAACTTCGTATTGGGGCATTTCGTAGTGACGTTCCACGGTCTTGTCCACCATATAGGTCTTGGGGGAAGAGCCGAACATCTGTTCTACGGCGAGGTCGAACGGACGTACACCGTCAGCTTGCTGGAAGGCAAAGCGATGGTCGCCGGTCGTTTCACCGACTACGTACATCGGGGCACGCTCACGTTCGGCTACCTTGCGTACATGTTCGATGGCCTCTTCCTGAATCAGCAAGCCCATGCGTTCCTGGCTTTCGTTGGCAATGATTTCCTTGGCAGACAGAGTCGTGTCACCGATGGGCAACTTGCTCATGTCAATTAAACCGCCGCATTCCTCTACCAATTCGGACAGACAGTTTACATGTCCGGCAGAGCCGTGGTCGTGGATGGAAACCACCGGATTGGTCTCTTCCTCACAAAGTGCGCGTACCACGTTGTAGGCGCGTTTCTGCATTTCGGCGTTGGCGCGTTGCACGGCATTCAGCTCGATGCCACTGCTGTAGCGTCCGGTATCTACGGAAGATACGGAGCCGCCGCCCAAACCGATGCGATAATTGTCTCCACCGATGACAACCACTTTGTTGCTGGCTTCCGGTGTACCTTTCAAACAGTCACGCTGGGTACCGTAGCCTACGCCTCCGGCAAGCATAATCACTTTGTCGTAACCATAGACTTCATCTTTTTCCTTATGTTCGAAAGTGAGCACGGAACCGCAGATTAGCGGTTGGCCGAATTTGTTCCCGAAATCACTGGCACCATTGGAGGCTTTGATTAGTATTTGTTCGGGAGTTTGATACAGCCATTTGCGTACCGGCAGAATCTCTTCCCAGGGACGTCCTTCTTCCGTACGGGGGTAGGAGGTCATGTAAACGGCTGTTCCGGCAATCGGCCAAGAGCCCTTACCGCCGCCCATACGGTCGCGAATCTCACCGCCCGTACCGGTAGACGCACCGTTGAACGGTTCTACTGTTGTGGGAAAGTTATGTGTTTCCGCTTTCAGGGAGATGACACTCTTGATGTCCTTTACTTGGAAATAGTCGGGCTTGGAGTGGTCTGCCGGAGCAAACTGTTCGATAACCGGACCTTCGGCAAAGGCTACATTGTCTTTGTAGGCAGAGATAATTTTGTTGGGATTCTCTTGTGTAGTTTTCTTTATCATCTGGAAGAGTGAAGATTCCTGTTCCACTCCATCGATGATGAATGTCCCGCCGAAGATTTTGTGACGGCAGTGCTCGGAGTTGATTTGCGCGAAGCCGAATACTTCGGAGTCTGTCAGAGGGCGCCCGAGGTCTTTCTCTACCTTCTTGAGGTAATCCATTTCCTCTTTGGAGAGTGCCAGACCTTCCTTTTCATTGTATGCCTCCAGGTCTTCGATGTGTACAATCGGTTCCGGCTGCCGGTTGGTTGTAAATACATTCTGGTCCAGCCCCTTGTACATACGTTGCAGCATCGGATCGTGGTCTGCGTTCTCATCTTTTACGGGGAAGTACTCCTCGATGCGTATGATGCCGTCCAGCCCCATATTCTGGGTGATTTCTACGGCGTTTGTACTCCAAGGAGTAATCATCTCACGGCGCGGGCCGACGAAATGTCCTTTCAGGTTGTCTTCACTTTCGGGGGTGGCTTCTCCAAAAAGCCAGCAGAGTTTGTCGCTGTCTGCCTGGGGGAGTTCGTGATTACATTCTACGGCAATCACACTCTTGGATGGGGTTCTGAAAAAAAGAATCATAGTTATATTTACGATTTTACGATTTACGATTTTACGATTGAAGTTACTTCTTTGAGTATCTTCATCTTTTCTTCTTGGGGGCAAAGATACGTAAAATCGGTGGGGAGGAGAAAAAAAGGAAAACAAAAAACGCATGCAATTTTACTCGTATGCGTTTTTTGTTCTGTTTCATAAAAACCGGATGTGTGTTATTGTATGACGATTTCATCCGTAAATAAGAATTGCTTCTTCCCTTGTATGGCATGGAAGCGTACATATCGTGCCTCAGTGGGGGTGCCAATCCAGCCGAAATCACGGAATATCACGTCCTTTCCGGCCTCTTCCTCGCTGCAGATATCACTGCCCAGCAGGGTGAAGTTCTTGCCATCAACAGATGCCCATACTTCCACTTTGGCAGGGAGAAATACTTGTGGGGTACGGATTTGCATGAAGTTGGCCATGACCCGATGTATGGCGGTCACTTCGCCCAGGTCGATAATGGCATCCAAATCATTGGGGCAGAAGCCCTGCCATCGTCCGTCCATGTAGCTTTTGCCGCCGCGAAGTCCGTCGAGGAGACCGGCGTCACCGCCGCCTTTGTATACTTCTTTATGCTGATAGTATCTGCCGCCCGGTGCATAGGTTATCTTTTTGCCTATGCCCTTATGGTAGTCGGTGCGCAGGTGAAGGCTTTTTCCGATAGGCTTTTCTCCGTCGAAAAGGCGTGCGGTCAGCAATATGGAGTCTTTTACGGCAAACGGTTTCTTGTATAACTTGGAAGATACAGTCGGTTCGGAGCCGTCCGTTGTGTAGCGGATGTCAATCGGATGTTTTTCGGAGGTGAGGGACAGCATGATTTTTTTCTTGGCATAGTCAACGGTCTGGCTGGTCTGCACTTGTTCCGACAAGGTGAACGGGTTGTACCCTTTCGTCCGGATGTATCGTATTTCGTTGTTGATACGTCTCTTGAAACTCTCCGGATGCTTGTTCTCCATGGGAGTCCAGCCTACTTCTGCCAGAGCGATGATGCGTGGGTATATCATATATTCGGCATGTTCGTAAGTGGGCAGATATTCAGCCCATACATTGCCTTGCACGCCTAATATGTATTTGCAGATATCACTTCCCAATGAATCGGGAGCCGGGTCGTAGGAGTAGGTCTGTCCGATGGGGATGCAGGCGCCAAACGCCAGCGGCTGTGTCTCAGGGTCATCCTGGTAGTGGTCCAGATAGCAGTGGCTCTCCGGTGTCATGATGGCGTAATGCCCCATGCGGGCGGCGGCAATGCCACCCTCCGTACCCCGCCACGACATGACGGTTGCGTTGGGGGCCAGGCCTCCATCCAGTATCTCGTCCCAGCCGATGATTTCACGCCCTTTGTCGTTGAGGTACTTCTCTATGCGGACTATCATATAGCTTTGCAGCTCACTTTCATCTTTGAGCCCTTCTTCCTTCATGCGCTTCTGGCATTTGGGGCATGCCTTCCAGTGGCGTCTGCTGGCTTCATCACCTCCAATATGGATATACCGGGAAGGGAACAGCCGTATCACTTCATCCAGCACATCTTCGAAGAACTTGAAGGTCTCTTCGTTTCCGATACAGACTTCACCGGATGTATAAGGCTTGCCGGTACAGGACAGCTGTGGATAGGCTGCCAGTACTTCTCCCGAGTGTCCCGGCATTTCTATTTCGGGGATAACGGTGACATGCCTCAAGCGGGCATATTCCAGAACCTCACGTACATCCGCTTCCGTATAGTAGCCTCCATAGGCTCCTTCTTCATCCTTCTCGCAGAAGTGATGGTCATATTTCCCCCAATCCTGCAGATTGGCGGCTTTTCTCCAGGCTGCGAATTCTGTCAGGCGGGGATAGCCCGGAATCTCCAGCCGCCATCCGGCACCGTCGGTCAGATGCCAATGCAGGCGGTTGATTTTGTAGGTGGCTACCAGGTCTATTTGTTTCTTGACATAGTCCGTGTTAAAGAAGTGTCTTGAAACATCCAGGTGCAGCCCACGATAGGGGAATCTGGGTTCGTCCTTGATGGTCGTGACTGGCAGTTCCTTCCCGTTACGGGCAAGTTGTGCCAGGGTTTGCAGTCCATAGAAGGCACCTGCTGCGGAGGAGGCCTGAATGTTTACACCTTGTTTGCTGACTGTCAGGTTGTAGCCTTCGGCAGCGATTGGATTATCCGTTGCGTCCGTTATTTCTATCGTTACAAAAGGGTTCTTGTCGACAAGCTTCATGGGGATGGCAAAGTCCGGCAGATAGGCCAGCAAGTCATTCATGTCGGATTTCGCCAGATTGGTCGAGAAGGTTACCGTAGATGGCAGTTCTACTGTTTTTGACGTTGTTTGGGCATACTGCGGATATGGAACCACACCGAGTTCCTTGGGGGCTTCGCATGCCGTCAGTAGTAAGACGGCCATGGAAACGAGTGTTAGAGTTTTTTTTATTCGTTTCATAAGGGGGTATTGTTAAGTTCGGAGGTAAATATACGGAATAATATGTAAAATGGATAATCTTTACTTCTTAAAATCCTTTTCCGTCGAAAAAACGTTAACACTATTCGTTCGTCTCATAAAAAAGTCCGATATTTGCAGCCATGATTCAGATAGAGACCATATTTGACATATTGTGGAAGGGGTTCATTATCGGCGTCATTGTGTCCGCGCCATTGGGTCCTGTAGGAGTATTGTGTATTCAGCGTACTTTGAATAAAGGACGGTGGTATGGTTTCGTAACGGGGATAGGAGCTTCGCTAAGCGATATTGCATATGCTTTGCTGACGGGCTACGGGATGAGTTTCGTTTTTGATTATGTCAACAAGAACATCTTTTACCTGCAACTTTTCGGAAGCATTCTTCTGTTGGCGTTTGGCGTTTATACGTTCCGCAGCAATCCGGTACAGTCCATCCGTCCGGTATCCATCAACAAGGGTTCCTATTTTCATAACTTCATAACGGCGTTTGCCGTCACGCTTTCCAATCCTCTGATTATATTCCTTTTTGTAGGCCTTTTCGCCCGCTTCGCTTTTGTAAGTGAGGGAGTGCTGGTATTCGAGGCCGTTACCGGATACTTGGCCATCGCATTGGGCGCTTTGGCATGGTGGTTTGGCATTACCTTTTTTGTCAATAAAGTCCGTACACAATTCAACTTGCGTGGCATCTGGATGCTGAACCGTATTATCGGGAGCATTGTCATTGTGGTGTCTGTGGTGGGATTGGTGTTTACGCTGATGGGTGAATCGCTGTATTGAGTGGGAAGGTGAAAAATCATAATTCATACATTTTATCGTGAAGATTGCGCAACAACTGAAAGAAAAGAATATAGCCGAATACCTTATATATATGTGGCAGGTGGAGGATTTGCTCCGTGCCAACGGCTGTGACATAGACCGGATACGCCAGAACATCATTTTGCGCTATCCGGAGGAGGAACGGCCTGCGTTGGAAGAATGGTATGGAAATCTGGCAGATATGATGCGTGCGGAAGGCGTAACGGAAAAAGGACATCTGCAAATCAACCGGAATGTCATTCTGAACCTGACGGAGCTGCATGGCGAATTGCTGGCTTCTACGAAATATCCGTTCTATAATGCGGCTTATTTCAAGGCACTGCCTTTTATCGTGGAGCTGCGCCAGAAGAGCGGCCGGAAAGAGGAGCCTGAGGTAGACACTTGTTTCGAGGCACTTTATGGAGTGCTGCTGTTGCGCTTGCAGAAGAAGGAAATCAGTCAGGGCACGGCAAAGGCTATGGAGGCCATCAGCGGTTTCGTCTCGTTGCTTGCCAACTATTATGACAAGGAGAAGCGGGGAGAATTGGAGTTGATGGATAATTGATAATTATGGAGGAAAATATTGTTCATCGTAACATTCTATATATAAGTGTAACTTTATTAAATGAATATTCTGATAACCGGTGCCAACGGTCAACTTGGCAATGAAATGCGAGTGTTGTCGAAAGAAAACGGACAACATGCTTATTTTTTCACTGACGTGCAGGAATTGGACATTTGCGACGAACAATCTGTGCATGGGTTTGTGAAGGACAACCGGATAGATGTAATCGTGAATTGCGCCGCTTATACGGCTGTAGACAAGGCGGAAGACAATCAGGAGCTTTGCGACAAGCTGAACCATGTCGCTCCGGGCTATCTGGCTGCCGCTGCCGAAGCTTGCGGTGCTGCATTGATACAAGTGTCTACCGACTATGTTTTTGACGGAACCGGACACATCCCCTATACGGAAGAGGCGGCTACTTGTCCCGATTCAGTATATGGTTTTACCAAACTGGCGGGTGAGCAGGCGGTGATGAAGCATTGCAGCCGTGCCATGATTATCCGTACGGCGTGGCTCTATTCCATTTATGGAAATAATTTTGTGAAGACGATGCTCCGTTTGGGACGCGAGCGCGAGACGCTGGGAGTTGTATTCGACCAGATAGGTACGCCGACATACGCCAATGATTTGGCACGCGCCATCTTTGCGGCTATCAGCCAGGGAATCGTGCCCGGCATCTATCACTTCAGCAACGAGGGAGTCTGCTCGTGGTATGATTTTACGTTGGCTATCCATCGTCTGGCAGGTATCAAGAGCTGCAAGGTAAGTCCGCTGCATACGGACGAATTCCCTGCCAAGGCGCCGCGTCCGCATTATTCCGTGTTGGACAAGACAAAGATAAAGAAGACATTCGGCATCGATATACCCCATTGGGAGGCGAGCCTTGCCGTCTGCATGAAGAATTTGGAAGAGTGATTATTACTGACTAATTGATATATGGCCAATAACAACGAAATAGAGAGACGGAGAACGTTTGCGATTATCGCGCATCCGGATGCCGGTAAGACATCATTGACCGAGAAGCTGTTGCTTTTTGGTGGACAAATCCAGGTGGCGGGTGCCGTAAAGAGCAATAAGATAAAGAAGACGGCAACGTCGGACTGGATGGATATTGAAAAACAGCGTGGTATTTCCGTTACCACTTCTGTAATGGAGTTCGACTACCATGACTACAAGGTCAACATCCTTGATACTCCGGGTCACCAGGACTTTGCTGAAGATACCTACCGCACGCTGACGGCCGTGGATAGCGTTATCATCGTGGTGGACGGTGCGAAAGGTGTGGAAACGCAGACACGCAAGCTGATGGAGGTCTGCCGTATGCGTAATACGCCGGTGATTATCTTCATCAACAAGATGGACCGTGAAGCCAAAGACCCGTTCGACCTGCTGGACGAGCTGGAGGAGGAACTGCACATCCACGTGCGTCCCTTGACGTGGCCTATCGAGAGCGGTGTCCGTTTCAAGGGTGTCTACAATATCTACGAGCATAACCTCAACCTCTACCAGCCCAGCAAGCAGGTAGTGACGGAGAAGGTGGAAGTGGACATCCATACCGAGGAGCTGGACAACCAGATTGGCGCCCAACTGGCCGACAAGCTGCGCGGAGAATTGGAACTGATAGACGGTGTTTACCCCGAATTCGATAAGGAGGAATACTTGAAAGGAGAGCTTGCTCCCGTATTCTTCGGTTCGGCACTGAATAATTTCGGTGTGCAGGAACTGTTGGATTGCTTTGTGGAGATTGCTCCCAGTCCCCGTCCCGTGAAGGCGGAAGAACGTGAGGTGGAGCCGGAAGAACCTAAATTTACCGGATTCATCTTTAAGATAACCGCCAATATCGACCCGAATCACCGTTCATGTATCGCTTTCTGCAAAATCTGCTCCGGGAAGTTTGTACGCAATGCCCCGTACTTGCATGTACGTCATGGCAAGACGATGCGTTTCTCGTCGCCTACGCAGTTCATGGCGCAGCGCAAGACAACTGTCGATGAGGCTTGGGCGGGAGATATTATCGGCCTGCCGGATAACGGTACGTTCAAGATTGGCGATACGCTGACCGAAGGCGAGGCGCTTCACTTCAAGGGGCTTCCGAGTTTCTCGCCGGAGATGTTCAAGTACATTGAGAATGCCGACCCAATGAAGCAGAAACAGCTTGCCAAGGGTATCGACCAGTTGATGGACGAAGGTGTGGCGCAGTTGTTCGTCAACCAGTTCAACGGGCGTAAGATTATCGGTACGGTGGGGCAGTTGCAGTTCGAGGTCATCCAGTATCGTCTGGAGAATGAATACAGTGCGAAGTGCCGTTGGGAGCCGCTCAGTCTGTATAAAGCCTGCTGGATTGAGAGCGATGATGCGGCTGAACTGGAAGCCTTCAAGAAGCGCAAATACCAGTACATGGCGAAAGACCGCGAGGGTAGGGATGTGTTCCTGGCGGACAGCGGATATGTGTTGCAGATGGCGCAGATGGACTTCAAGCATATCAAGTTCCACTTTACGAGCGAGTTCTAAGCTATACGATTTTTGCTGACTCACGGCTATAAATGATGCAAGTCGAAGAAAAAGAGGAGGTACAAAGTAATGAAAAACTTTGTACCTCTTTATTTATTGTGGGAAGAAAGTGTTACCTTTGTTTCTGCAACGATTAATATGCATTGATTATGAAAACTGTTGAAGTAAGCTCGTTCCTTACCGATTTTACACCTTGCTTATTATAAACACAAAATTTCAAGATGAAACATACCTTCCTTTTTCTCCTGCTGATTCTCCTTCTGGGGCTGACAGCCTGCTCGAAACCTGCCGATAGAACTTTGATGAACTACGAACAGTCCCTTTCTCATGCTGACTCGTTGGTGCAATGCGGTGCTGTCGACAGTGCCCGGGCCGTCCGCCTGATTTCCGGTTTGCACCGTGAGTATAATCAGATAAAGGAGCTTTCCGATGGCAGGCATGTGCGGCTGAAGCCGGTCAGTGGTTACGAACGTTTTTTCTGGGGAGTGTTTTCTGTGATTATGTTCAGCATTTCCGGTGCTATGCTGTTCAGCCTTATCCGTTTCAAGAAAGAACGTAGTCACCGTAACTATCTTGTCACCCTGAGTGAAAACGAACAGCGCTTGCGCAACAATGAACGCGAGCGCGAGGAACTGGAAGAATGCCTGAAGGAGATGTCGCTGACCGACGAAGAGCGCGAAGAAGTGCATAGCTCGCTGACAAACCTCATGGAACATGGCAGCCGTCTGGATAAGGAAAACGAGTCACTCCGTGCCCGTCTCAAGGAGTATGAAGACAACCCTGTGCCCCGCGAACTGGAACTGTTGAGGAAAGAGGGCGAGCGTGTCCGGATGCTCGACGGGCAGGTGCAGGCGCTTGCTTCCGCCATGATAGACGCAGACGAAGTGGTGAAGCAGTTGCGCATCCAGCCCAAATTCCTTGCGGACAGCCAGTGGGACTACTTGCAGAAGCTTACTGACAGAGTATACAAGGGCGCTTCCAAACGCCTTGTCCTGCGCTTTCCCCAGCTTACGCCTGCCGACAGCCAGCTCTGCATGCTTATCCGCCTGCACTTCAGCAATGCACAGATTGCCACGCTCATTGCCGTGTCTCCCGCTTCCGTGTCCCAGCAGAAGTTCCGCCTGAAGAAGCGGATGATGCAGGCGGATGGGAGGCTGTTTGCCGACGGAGAGACGCTGGAGGGAGTGATTGGAAGCTGCTGAGAATGATAGATTCTTCAAGAATCTCGAAGTTTCAAGAAGATTTTAGCTGCACTTTCATCGCCGAATCAGGTATAATCTCACTTGGTATTTCCCAATTTCCATAAACTGTTTTTTTGCCAACGCTTGTTCCGGATGTGGTTCTGTGGGTGGGAAATCTATACTGAGCCCTATTCAGTCGTATACTTAGATACCCTCAGTCGTATACTTAGGGTACCTCAGTCGTATAGTGAGATACCCCCACTTCAGAAGGTGTTTTGGGAGGGGGATGGGCTGTGGCGGCTTGATAGCTTGAAGCAGATGCTTTGGGGGGTTGAAATGTTGTTGCAAAATGAGATGAAAAACTGATTGGTGACTTAAAAAAATGTTATTCCTTGTTATTTCAATAGTTCGCTTTCCATCGGACTGCTAAAGTGTTGAATTGATTACGGATGAGAGCATAGAATCAAATTGCTCCATAATTGAAAATATCCCTCCAAAAGAAGTGAGTTTACCGGATTTTATGCTTATTTTTGTCATGCTTGTTGAAGATTTCTTATGTTTTTTTTGCAACACTAATTTAAGTGAATCTTCTGACATGGCAAAGTACTGGGCAATATTTTATTGCTCAGTACTTTAAATAATTGTTTTTGTAAAGTGTCGCGGAATTAAGGTTTAATAAAAACGAGGATGGAACATCCCAAATTAATAAACAATATAAGCGAGCGTGTAGTGGATGACATCAAAGGACGGTTATCCAAAGGCACTTTTGTGTCTATTGCTGCGGCTTCATTCTCCATCTATGCCTACGAAGCATTGAAAGAAGAATTGGAGCAAGTGGAACAATTGCGTTTCATTTTCACGTCTCCTACTTTCATCAAGGATAAATCAAAGAAAGAGAAACGGGAGTTTTTCATCCCTAAACTTAACCGGGAACGTAATTTATATGGCACAGACTTTGAACTTCGCCTTCGTAACCAATTATCACAAAAAGCAATTGCCAAAGAGTGTGCAGACTGGATTCGTAGAAAAGTGCAGTTCCGTTCCAATGCTTCGCAAGAACAGATGGGTGGATTTATGCACGTCAACAACGAAACTCAACGGGTTTACCTCCCGTTTAATGAGTTTACTACCACACAATTGGGCTGTGAACGTGGTGCTAATGTGTATAATGTGGTAAATGTATTGCCTTCACCGACAGCAAACGCATATCTGGAAATTTTCAATGAGCAATGGAATAACGATGAGAAATTTGAGGATGTAACGAAGCGTATATTGGAGTACATAGACACTGTATATCAAGAAAATGCACCGGAGTATGTCTATTTTATTGCTCTTTATAATATCTTTAATGAGTTTTTGGAAGACATCAGCGAAGATGTGTTGCCCAATGAACGCACGGGGTTCAAAACGAGTATTATTTGGAATAAACTCTATAATTTCCAACGTGATGCTGCGCTGGCTATCATTAACAAGTTGGAAAAATACAATGGTTGCATCCTTGCCGATTCAGTAGGTCTTGGCAAGACCTTTACGGCATTGGCGGTTATCAAGTATTACGAGAACCGTAATAAGTCGGTGCTTGTACTTTGCCCTAAAAAACTGAATGACAACTGGCAGACTTTCCGTGCCAATTACAAAAACAACCCCGTAGCTGCCGATCGGCTAAGGTATGACATCCTTTTCCACTCCGACCTTTCACGTGACCGTGGTTTGAGTAATGGCCTCGACTTGGAGCATGTGAATTGGGGAAACTATGACTTGATTGTGATTGACGAAAGCCACAACTTCCGCAATGGCGGTAATGTGGACGAAGAGGATGAAGCGGATTTTGATACGCTCGTAGAGACAGACCGCCACAAGGAGAACCGTTATCAGCGGTTGATGCGACGTGTCATCCGTCAGGGTGTGAAGACAAAAGTGCTCATGCTTTCAGCAACTCCGGTCAATAATCGGTTCGGTGATTTGAAGAACCAGTTACAACTGGCATACGAGGGGCGTGTGGAGAATATCAACGAAGCCCTTGAACTTGACCGTAACATTGACGACATATTCAAGTCTGCTCAGACTGCCTATAATCGTTGGGCTAAGTTGGAGCCAAGCGAACGGACTACGGAACGATTGCTGTCAAGTCTTCAGTTTGACTTTTTTCAGATGCTCGATGCCGTGACCATCGCACGTAGTCGTAGCCATATCATCAAGTATTACGACACGAAAGATATTGGCGAGTTTCCTAAGCGGCTTGCCCCCTTGTCTCGCCGTCCGCGTTTGACGGACTTGGGCGATGCCATCAATTTCAAGGACATTGCCGAACAGCTCAATGCCCTGAATCTTTCCATATACACCCCTTCGCTTTATCTCTTCGATTGTGCCCGTAGCGGTTACAGTATCGACTACGATGGTGAAGGTCTGTCTATTGACGGGCGTGAGAAAGGCTTGCGCAAACTCATGGCCACCAACCTGTTGAAACGTCTGGAGAGTTCGGTCAATTCTTTCCGACTGACGCTTAACCGCATCCATGAGTACATTCGGCAGACAATGGAACTGATAGATGCATACGACAAGAAATATTCCGGTGCAACCATTGATGTATCTTCTTTCACTGATGATATGGATTCATCCGAAGGCGACACTGATCCGTTTGCCACCAAGAAGTCGAAGATTTCATTGGCTGACATGGACTATGTGAGTTGGCGACGCGATCTTGAAGCCGATTTTGAACGGTTAGATCTGCTCTTGTTGATGTTGAAGGACATTACGCCCGAACATGACAGCAAGTTACAGATGCTTATCGGGGATTTGAAACATAAATTTAGTAACCCGATAAACGGAGAAAACAAGAAAGTGCTTATATTTACGGCATTTGCCGACACAGCCAATTATCTCTATGAGCAGTTATCCACGAAGATAAAGGAAACCTGCGGACTCGATACGGCTCTCATCACCGGCTCTACCGATGGCAGATGCACATTGCCGAAGTTTCCTATGTCGTTCAATAATGTGCTGACTTATTTTTCACCTTTGTCGAAAGACCGTTTAGCCCTCTTTCCCAATGCCACGGATGAGATTGATGTACTTATAGCTACTGATTGTATCAGCGAAGGCCAAAATTTACAGGATTGCGACTACCTCATCAATTATGACATTCATTGGAATCCCGTACGCATCATCCAGCGTTTCGGGCGTATTGACCGTATCGGTAGCCGTAACAAACAAATCCAGCTTGTCAACTACTGGCCGGATATGGAACTTGACGACTATATTCAGCTCAAAGGACGTGTCGAAAGTCGAATGAAAGCTACTATCCTTACCGCAGCAGGTACCGGCAATCCGCTTTCTATGGGCGAAGAAGCCGATTTGGAATATCGCCTTGGACAACTAAAGAAGTTACAGAATGAAGTGGTGGATATTGAAGATATGGACACCGGTATCAACATCATGGATTTGGGATTGAACGAGTTTCGGCTTGACCTCTTGCAATATGTCAAGGAACATCCGGATATTGAACATGCACCTTTCGGATTGAATGCGGTGGTAGCCGGTTCCGAATTGGCGAAACCGGGCGTGATGTTTGTGTTGAAGAACCGCAACAATGCCGTTAATATTGACCGTAAGAATCAACTGCATCCGTTCTACATGGTCTATCTGGCAGACGATGGAGAGGTTATTTGCGACCATCTGCACCCTAAACAACTGCTCGACATCATGCGTGCGCTCTGTAAAAATCAAAACGATTATGACCGTGCGCTCTGTGCTGCGGTCAACCGTGAAACGCAAGACGGCCGCCGCATGACCAAGTACAACACGTTGCTCCAAATGGCTATTGACAGCATCGTAAGCATTAAGGAAGAAACAGACATTGAGAGCCTTTTCTCTGTGGGTGAGACAACAGCCTTGCATGGAGAAATTAAAGGTTTGGACGACTTTGAGTTGATAACCTTCTTAATAATTAAAGAGAAATGAAATTATCTGATATAGAAATAGGTACTATAGTCAACTTCTTAAATGAAGGAGGTTATGTCCTGGACTTTAGTACAGCTGATTTTGATGCTTTTACCTATAAAAGTATAGGCGTTCCACTTTGTGAAACATATAGACTTTCAAAAGGCAAATCTCTGATAGCATATATCAACGATGCAAAATATGAAGATAAAATGAAGCTACTTAGCGATTTAATCAGATATTACGAACTTTCTTCAATGAAGGAACATGATGAAGAAAATCGTAAAAGCCGTGCGGTTGCTTACAAAAAATGCCGTAGCATACTTGATAAAGCAGGTGGTACAATGGTTATGACCGCTACGGCTGAAACTTTAAAAGAAGCTTTTGACAGCGATTACATATCAGCCCAAATTGATTTAATGCTCAATCTGAAGGACGGAAATCCAACAGAAGCAATTGGTAAGGCTAAAGAACTAATTGAAAGTTGTTGTAAAACAATACTTGAATTTGAAGGCTGTACTGTAGATAAAGATTGGGAAGTTCCACGTCTTGTTGATGAAACTTTCAAACATTTTCATCTGATGCCTAAAAATATCTCTGATGATGTTAAAGGAGCTAAGTCTATAAAGGCTATTCTTGGTAATCTTAAAGCTATTGCACAAGGCGTTGCAGAACTGAGAAATCTGTATGGTAGCGGACATGGCAAGTCCAGTTCATATAAAGGGCTTGAATCTCGTCATGCTAGTTTAGCAATTGGAAGTAGTACAACTCTCGTGCGCTTTTTATGGGATTCGTATGAACGGCATCATAATAATGAGGTTAATTAGATGAGACAAAATGGACAATATACTTAACTTTCCTACCTCCACGCACGTGGACAGATTGGTACCCAAGACAGCCTTTTACAAGCATTTGGAGATTAACACACGCTTAAAGACGCGATTTGTGGAAGATGTGGAACGCATACAATGGCTCTATAAGTTGACTCCATCCACCATGAATGTGGACGAGGGTAAGGCGGTGCATGAAATTGTGGTGTTCTTGGTGACGCTCAAAGTGAAAGATACGCCGGATGATGTGTTTCTTGCCATCGACCGTCTGATGCCGCGCCATGTGGTGTTTGTGCTGCAATATGTCAATCGTGGTAGATTGTTGCTCAACTACAAGGAATGGACGGATGTGGATAAGACACGATTCAATATCTTGAAAACTTTCCACACAGAATGGATGCCGCAGGCGAATGTAAAGTTAAAATTGATAGGTTCATCACTGGATAACATATACGAAGCTTTTGCGGGGCAAATCTCCGGATTCGGTACTACCAATGCTACCGATACAAAACAGATTATGGCATTGCAAGATGAATTGGCCCGTAAGCGACGGGTAGCGGAAGCCTTGCAGAAGCGTGTACGGAATGAAAGGCAGTTTGCCAAACAGATGGAACTCAACAGTGAAGCCCGTGCCTTGAAGCGTGAGATTGCTAAGTTGGAAGAGGAACTTAAAACATTAGAAAACAATTAAGAAACAAAATATATGGCTGACATATTAAAACATTTGGACTTGAACTCCGCAGACGGAACGCAACTCAATCTTGATGCGCTCTATCAGATTGCACCTTCGGCATTTACCGAAGTACGTGATGACAAGACGGGTGAAATCTCTCGAAAGGTAAACTTCGAGGTGCTTCGCCGATTGCTTGGCGACCATGCCACAGATGGCGATGGCGAGATGTATCAGTTTACATGGGTCGGTAAGAACGCAGCTCGTGCGGAAGCTGCCAAACCAACCGATAAGACCTTGCGCCCGGTGGTGGAAAATTCCGTGGATTGGGACAACACAAAGAATATCTATATCGAGGGCGATAACCTTGAAGTGCTCAAACTTCTGCAACGCTCGTATATGGGTAAGGTGAAGATGATTTATATCGACCCGCCTTATAATACGGGTAATGACTTTGTGTATCACGATGATTTTGCCCGCACCGCCGCCGAGGAGGATATCGAAGCTGGCAATGTAGACGAATTAGGCTATCGCTTCAGGAGGAATACCGATACGAATGGTAAGTTTCATTCGGATTGGTGTTCAATGATTTATGCACGTTTATTGGTGGCTCGTTCTTTACTGACGGAGGATGGAGTTGTCTTTATTTCGATTGATGATAATGAGGTGCGCAATCTGAGAAATATTTGTGACGAAGTATTTGGGGAACATAATTTTGTAGCACAATTAGTGTGGGAAAGAGCTTTTTCTCCCAAGAACGATGCAAAGTATGTATCAAATAGCCATGATTATATCTTGATGTACGTCAAACAGATTGAAGATTTCACAATAGGCAGATTAGATCGAACAGAAGAAGCTAATTTACGGTATTCTAATCCAGACAATGATCCACGTGGAGTTTGGATGTCAAGTGACATTTCTGTAAAAACGTATAATGCTGCTTGTGATTATCCGATAACGACCCCTTCGGGGAAAATTGTAGAGACTCCAAGACAACCGAATATGGTTTGGTCCTAATGGAGATAATACACCAAGAATAAAACGTTTTTTATCTGAATTGAAATATGAAGGTATGGCACCAACCTCAATTCTGTTTTATAAAGAAGTTGGTCATAGTCAAGAAGGAGCACAAGAAGTAGTATCTCTTTTTGGTGACAAAGGTGTATTTGACGGGCCAAAGCCTGTAAGATTGCTTCAACGTCTTATTACTTTAGCTAACTTGAAAGAAGATTCCATCGTATTAGATTTCTTTTCAGGTTCAGCAAGTACTGCACATGCTCTGATGAAAACAAATTCAGAAAAAGATAAGCATTGTCAATTTATTCTTGTTCAATTACCTGAAGAAGTAAGTGATTCAAAGAAAGACCAAGGTTATAAAAATATCTGCGAAATAGGAAAAGAACGCATCCGTCGTGCCGGTGCAAAAATCAAAGCTGATTTTCCGCTTACTACACAAAATCTCGATACCGGCTTCCGTGTCTATCGCCTTGATGAAAGCAACTACGAGAAAGTATCAATTTCGCCCAAGGAATACAAGCAAGATCAGCTCGACCTCTTTGCCAACAATATCAAGGCTGACCGTACCGACCTCGACCTGCTCTATGGCTCGATGTTAGCATGGGGTGTTCGCTTGGACTTGCCCTTGCAGACAGAAATCGTGGACGGTTGCACCATCTATACCGTCAATGAAGGTGATCTCGTGGCTTGCTTCTCCGAAGGTATTACCGATAAGGTAGTAGCTGCGATGGCCGGCAAAAGCCCCTTGCGTGTACTCTTCCGTGATGCTTGCTTCAAAGAAGATGCTCAGAAAATCAACATTTACGAACAGTTCAAGCAAGCCTTGGACTGGGCAGATAATGATGCGTTTAATAATATCAGAGTAATTTAACGTGTCCATGGAAGAGAACAATAAAATACTAATCTATACAGACAATGACGGTCTGACAAAGATAGATGTGAAACTTGAGGAAGATACCTTATGGCTTACTCAAGCGCAGATGTGCGAGCTGTATCAGACGAGTAAATCGAATGTAAGTGAGCATATTAAGCACATTTTCGAAGAAGGCGAACTACAAGAGGACTCAGTTGTTCGGAAATTCCGAACAACTGCCACAGATGGTAAGTCATACATGACAACCTTCTATAATCTTGACATGATTATCGCTTTACTTGATTTCGCAGAACGCCAAGCCGAGAAAGAGCAACCCATGACCATGAACGATTGGGCAAACTATCTGGATCGCATACTCACCTCAACTGGAGAACAACTCCTGCTGGATGGAGGCCGAGTATCCCATCAAGAAGCAATGGACCATGCCACTACTGAATATCGTAAATATAAACAACGCACACTCAGCGATGTGGAGCAAGATTATTTGAACGCTATCAAGGCGATTAGCGACAAAAGTAAGAAAGGAGGCAAAAAGTGAAAATAAGATATAAACATCAACGCTTTCAAGCGGAAGCCACCAAATGCGTGAGCGACGTATTTCAGGGACAACCCAAACACGACGGCAGCCGCACCTTCTTGAACAAGTTTGGTGCGCTCAGTTTCGACGGCTTCGGCAATCTGCCCCTTGTACTTGACAATGAAAGCATTTGCGAGAATGTGCGTGGTATACAGATGGCAGAAGGATTGAAGCCCGTGGAGCATCTGGAGGGCGACGGACGCACCTTTACCATCGAGATGGAAACAGGTACGGGTAAGACCTATACCTACATCAAGACCATGTACGAGCTGAACGCCCGCTATGGTTGGTCGAAATTTGTGATTGTAGTGCCCAGTATTGCCATCCGCGAAGGCGTGTTCAAGAGTTTTGAGAGTATGGCAGAACACTTTGCTGGAGAATATGGTAAGCGTATGCAATACTTCATCTACAATTCGAAGCAGCTTGCTAAGATTGATGCCTTTGCTTCGGATAACGGCATTCATGTAATGATTATCAATACGCAGGCTTTCAATGCTTCGCTTAACGAGGATAAAAACAAGGAAGGTCGCGCAGGTGATTCCGCTGCCCGTATCATCTTCTCACGCCGTGATGAGTTCGGTTCGCGAAAGCCTATTGACATCTTGGCAAAAACGAATCCCATCCTAATTATTGACGAGCCGCAAAGCGTGTTGGGAACGGATAAAAGTAATGCCACACGAAAGGGTATCAAACTGTTTAACCCACTCTTTACCTTGCTATACAGCGCCACACACCGTGAAATATTCAACCAAGTATATCGCCTCGATGCCATCGACGCTTATAACAAGAAGCTGGTGAAGAAGATAGAAGTACGCAGTGTACATCAAGTGGGTTCTACAGCCACCAATGGCTATGTTTATCTAGATGAAATCGTCATTAGTAAAGGCAATCCACAAGCTCGATTGGGCTTCGATGTCAAGACAACCAGTGGCACACGCCAGACCATTCGCTTGGTGAATGAGGGCTTCGACCTCAAAGAGCAAAGCGGCGGTTTGCAGGAATATGCCGATAACTTTAAAGTGGAACGTATAGACGGACTGACCAACACCGTGCATTTCCTCAACGGACTGACGCTTCATCCCGGTGAGGTGGTGGGCAGCGTGAATGAGGAGATTCTCCGCCGCAATCAGATACGAGAAACCATCAAAACCCATTTGGAGCGTGAACGCCAACTTTTCGCTCGCGGTATCAAAGTGCTGTCATTGTTCTTTATCGACCATGTGGACAGTTATCGCATCTACGATAAAGACAACGTGGAAAAGGGTAAGTTCGCAAAGATGTTTGAGGAGGAGTACCAACGTGCCTTGCAGGAGTTTATGCCTACCTTTACGGATGCCTCTTACACACGCTTTCTTTCCGACCCGAAGCATGCGCCCGAAAACATTCACGATGGTTACTTCTCTATCGATAAAAAAGGGAAGAGCGTGGAATCGAAGAATAAGGAAGGCGAAAACGAAGAACGTGGTTTCGACCTTATCATGAAGGATAAGGAGCGTTTACTTAGCCAAAGTTGCCCCGTTCGCTTCATCTTCTCTCACTCGGCCTTGAAGGAAGGTTGGGACAATCCTAATGTGTTCCAGATTTGTACGTTGAAAGACACCTCCAACGAAATCAAGAAACGTCAGGAGGTGGGACGTGGTATGCGCCTATGCGTCAACGATAAGGGCGAACGTCAAGATGCCGATGTATTGGGCGACCATGTGTTCGACACCAATATCCTGACTGTTATTGCCAGCGAGAGCTATGACGACTTTGCCAAGAAGCTGCAAACCGATATGGCAGAAGCCTGCGCCAACCGTCCGGCAGTGGTGACAGCCACACTGTTTGCCGACCAACTGGCACAGACACAAGATGGACACAGCATAAAGATTACGACCGAACAGGCCGTGGAAATCCACGAAGAACTGATAACCCAAGGTTACATCAAGAAAGGCAAGCTCACGCAAAAGTACTTTGACGAAAAGAAAGCCGATTCGCTCCAGTTTGGTGAGGTGGAAAATCTACATTCGTTTATCATCAAACAGTTGGATAAAGTGTTCAATCCCGATGCCTTCAAACCAGCCAATGGACGTAATAAAACGGAGGCTCACTTAGTTAAAGACAACTTCAACAAAAAAGAGTGGCAAGAGTTGTGGCGGCGCATCAATACACGTACCTACTATAACGTGAGTTTTGAAACGCCAAAACTCATCAAGAGTGCCATTGATGCACTCGACAAGCACCTGAATGTGACAGAAATCCGTATTGTAGTGGAGAGTGGCGGCATGGAAAGCATCCGTGACCGCGAAGAATTGGAAGCCGGAGCAGCCATGAGTGCCGCTACAGTGAAAACCATTCGGGTAACGGAAGTTATTGGAGCAGAAGTAACTTACGACTTGGTAGGTGAACTCGTGCAATCCACCGGTCTAACTCGCCGCACCATTGTAGAAATGCTGAAAGGCGTTAATCCTGCGACTTTCCATCAGTTCAAGCTGAATCCAGAAGAGTTCATCATCAAAGCCGGTCGCATCATCAACGATTGTAAGGCTATCTCGCTCATCCAACACATCCAGTATGAGAAACGTACTGGGACCTTTGGTACTGACATCTTTGAGGAAGCTACGCTGCGTGGTACACTTGGCAAGGACGCTATCGAAAGTTCCAAGTCGCTTTACGACCTTGTAGTGGTAGATAGTGAAGGTATAGAAAAGAGTTTTGCCGAGTCGCTGGAAGCTGAGGATGATGTGGTGGTATATAGCAAACTGCCCGGTGGATTCTACATCAACACCCCGATGGGCAAATATAATCCCGACTGGGCTGTAGCTTTTCGAGAAGATTCCGTGAAGCACGTTTATTTCGTGGCAGAAACCAAAGGCAACGACATCGAAGTATCACAACTTCGCCGTGCCGAGGATGCCAAGATAGAGTGTGCCCGTCGTCACTTTGCAGCTATCAGCACTGGCGATGTGGTGTATAGTGTGGTGAAAACCTATCAGGATTTGTATAATGCGGTAACAAAGTAAAATCAGCCAAACACGTAGAGAGGCACATTCTCTCTATGTGTTTATTCTTTCTTTTCACTGGCATAAACTCATAAATGATGTCATATTGCAAAGAATAACTTATAACAATTACCTTGTAGAGATAGGAAGATACAGGTGGCTTCATTATCAGGGGTTTGCGTGTGTCGCTTGTAGAGATTATCACCTTATTCCTCTTATTTAAGCTTTATTTCCCCCCTTCTTCTTGTAGAGATATGGTTTTTGTAATCCTTTGTTTTTAAGTGATTTATGAAAATCGGTTGTAGATGCCATTTTCTTGTTTTCCCTTGTTTCCCACCCTAACTTTGCAACATCGAATTTGAGAAAAGCAGACGGCTGAATCGTTGAGGCCTCACGATGAAAACTTCTGCTTCTCGGGTGAGACAAGAGAAACAGAATATACCTATTATTAATCATTTAAAACATTACGATTATGGCATTTTTTAAAAGAGTTCAAAAAAAAGTAAACGATTTGTGGTATCCTCAATCAGTAACCTGGGGCAAGGCGGTTACTACCCGTGAAGTGGCAGATGAACTGTCTTTCATTTCTACCGTGACCCGTGGTGACACGTATGCGGTGATGGAGAACTTGGGGCGTGTATTGAGCAATTTCATGGGGCAGGGACGTACTGTGAAGATAGACGGTATAGGCACTTTCTACTATACTGCTACCTCTACCAAAAGAGGGGTGCCGACGGCTGAGGAGGTAAGCGCTTCGCTGATAAACGGAGTACGTGTCCGTTTCCTGCCCGAAGTGGAGCGTAATAGTGGCAATCAGGTGACTACCCGCAGCATGGTGAATACAAAGATTGTTTGGAAAGAGTGGGGTAAGACTTCTACCTCCACCGGTACTACTCCCGGCGACAATACCGGTGGAACCCCCGGCGGCAACGACGGCGACCAGGGTGAGAATCCGTTGGGCTGATTCTCCTTCCTTGAAAGCAATTGATGACTGACACCGTTTTATGCTAAAAGTTTCCTGTACCGCCTCATTGGTTGTGCGGGAAGCTTTACTTTTTAGCATCTTTTATCATTCTTCTCTGCCTTTCTTTAATGGATTATCGTTAATTTCGAGCGATTTTTCGTAAATTCGGCTGAATAACTAATAATTTATAATATGGAAAACTTGAATACAGCACTTCTGCTGATGGTGGTAGGTATGGCAACAGTCTTCGCTATCCTGCTGATTGTTATTAACTTAGGAAAAGCTCTTATTGCACTGGTGAATAAATATGCGCCCGAAGAGGTGACACCGGCTAAAGCTGCGGCAAATGGTCCCGCACCTGTCCCCGGTAATATTCTGGCAGCTATCAGTGCAGCCGTAACAGTAGTGACACAAGGTAAGGGTAAAGTTGCTAAGGTAGAAAAAATCTGAAATAATAATCTTATATAAAAACACACCGAATAATTTAGTATGAAAAAGGAAATTAAGTTCAGTTTGGTATTCAGGGACATGTGGCAGAGTGCCGGAAAATATGTACCCCGTGTTGACCAACTGGTGAAAGTTGCTCCCGCCATCATTGAGATGGGTTGTTTTGCGCGCGTGGAAACCAATGGCGGAGGTTTTGAACAAGTAAATCTGCTGTTTGGGGAGAATCCGAATAAAGCCGTGCGCGAGTGGACGAAGCCGTTCCATGAAGCCGGTATCCAGACTCACATGTTGGACCGTGCCCTGAATGGCCTCCGCATGAGTCCCGTGCCCGCCGATGTGCGCAAGCTGTTCTATAAGGTAAAGAAAGCGCAGGGTACGGACATCACGCGTACCTTCTGCGGTTTGAACGATACCCGCAATATCATCCCTTCTATTGGCTATGCACACGATGCCGGAATGATTTCCCAATGCTCGCTCTGCATCACCCATTCACCCATCCATACCGTAGAATACTACACGGAGATGGCACTGAAGCTTATCAAGGCAGGTGCCGACGAAATCTGCATCAAGGATATGGCAGGTATCGGACGTCCGGTTTCTTTGGGCAAGATTGTGGCCAATATCAAGGCGGCGCATCCCGATATTCCTATCCAGTATCATAGTCATGCGGGTCCCGGTTTCAATATGGCAAGTATTCTTGAAGTGTGCGAAGCGGGTTGCGACTATATCGACGTAGGCATGGAGCCGCTTTCCTGGGGTACGGGACATGCCGACTTGCTCAGTGTGCAGGCCATGCTGAAGGATGCAGGCTTCCAGGTGCCCGAAGTCAATATGGAGGCATATATGAAGGTACGCGCACTCATCCAGGAGTTTATGGACGACTTCCTTGGCTTGTACATCAGCCCGCGCAACCGCCTGATGAACTCCCTGCTGATTGGTCCCGGACTGCCGGGTGGCATGATGGGCAGTCTGATGGCAGACTTGGAATCCAATCTGGAGTCCATCAACAAATACAAGGCAAAACGCAACCTGCCCTTCATGAAGCAGGATGAACTGCTCATCAAGTTGTTCAACGAAGTGGCATATGTTTGGCCGCGCGTGGGTTATCCCCCGTTGGTGACTCCGTTCAGCCAGTACGTCAAGAACCTTTCCATGATGAACGTCATTGCTATGGAGAAAGGCAAGGAACGCTGGGGTATGATTGCTGACGACATCTGGGATATGCTGTTGGGCAAGGCAGGTAAGCTGCCGGGTCAGCTGGCTCCCGAAATCATAGAGAAGGCCGAACGCGAAGGACGCAAGTTCTTCACCGGCAATCCGCAGGACAACTATCCCGATGCTCTGGACAAGTACCGCAAGCTGATGAAGGAGAACAAGTGGGAACTGGGCGAGGACGACGAAGAGCTCTTCGAATACGCCATGCACCCGGCTCAATACGAGGCTTACAAGAGTGGCAAGGCCAAGCAGGACTTCCTGGAGGATGTGGAGAAACGCCGTGCCGAACGTGACAAGTCTCCGCTGGACGATGCCAAACCCAAGACGCTCACTGTGCAGGTGGACGGTCAGGCTTACCGCGTGACGGTGGCATACGGTGACATCGACCTGCCCGCTTCGGCCACCGAAAAGGTGACAGCTCCCCCCGTAGGCGAAGGTCAGGACGTTCCGGCTCCGCTCGAAGGCAAGTTCTTCCTGACAAAGAATGCGCAGGAAACCCCGTTGAAAGTGGGTGACAAGGTGAAGAGTGGCGACCTCCTCTGCTATATCGAAGCTATGAAGACATACAATGCCATCCGCGCAGACTTTGATGGAACGGTTGTTGCCATCTGTGTCAATCCGGGTGACTCTGTTTCTGAAGATGATGTATTAATGAAGATAGGATAATGGAAGATATATTTGCAAAACTCTATGATATGACGGCCTTCAGTAACATCATTGCTGATCCGTCGTTCCTCGTGATGTATGCCATCGCTTTCATCCTGCTTTATTTAGGTATCAAGAAACACTATGAACCATTGTTGTTGGTACCCATCGCTTTCGGTGTGCTCATTGCCAACTTTCCCGGCGGCGAGATGGGGGTGATTCAGGCAGATGAAAACGGAATGGTCATGGTAGGCGGGGTGATGAAGAATATTTGGGAGATGCCGTTGCACGAGATTGCGCACGACCTCGGACTGATGAACTTCATTTATTATATGCTGATTAAGACCGGCTTTCTGCCGCCTGTTATCTTTATGGGTGTGGGTGCGCTGACAGACTTCGGTCCGATGCTCCGTAACTTGCGTCTCTCCATATTCGGTGCGGCTGCGCAGTTAGGTATTTTCACCGTACTGCTTTGTGCTGTGATGATAGGGTTCACTCCGCAGGAAGCAGGTGCGTTGGGCATTATCGGTGGTGCCGATGGTCCTACGGCTATCTTTACTACCATCAAGCTGGCTCCCCATCTGTTGGGACCGATTGCCATTGCTGCTTATTCTTATATGGCGCTGGTACCGGTCATCATTCCGATGGTGGTGAAGCTGTTCTGTACCAAGAAGGAATTGATGATTAACATGAAGGAGCAGGAGAAGCTGTATCCTTCGAAAACCGAGATTAAGAATCTGCGTGTATTGAAGATTATCTTCCCGATTGCAGTGACTACGATTGTTGCTTTATTTGTGCCCACAGCAGTACCTTTGATTGGTATGTTGATGTTCGGTAACTTGATTAAGGAAATCGGTTCGGATACAAGCCGCTTGTTTGATGCTGCTGCTAATAGTATCATGAATGCAGCTACCATCTTCTTAGGATTGAGCGTTGGCGCCACGATGACCAGTGAGGCATTCCTGAATTGGACGACTATCGGTATTGTGATTGGTGGTTTCCTGGCATTTGCATTGTCCATTACGGGAGGTATTTTCTTTGTGAAGCTGTTCAACCTATTCAGCAAGAAGAAGATCAATCCGCTGATTGGTGCTACCGGCCTGAGTGCCGTACCCATGGCAAGCCGTGTCTGCAATGAAATAGCAACGAAGTATGACCCGAAAAACCATGTGCTGAATTACTGTATGTCCAGTAATATCTCCGGCGTAATCGGCTCGGCTGTTGCGGCGGGTGTGCTGATTTCATTCCTGGGATAAACGGTCAGTAGGAAAAATATAAAGAAACTCCGGTATGGCTTTGTAAAGCTATGCCGGAGTTTTTTGTATGTTTTTCTTTGAGGGGCATTTCATTCACTAACCACCTTCCAATATTCAGCCACCGCCATCTTCTCTGCCAGATACGCATCAATCAGGTTGGTGTGTGCCTGCGTCCACGAGAGTTGTGCGGACAACACATCTGCCATGCTGGCTTTTCCTTCATTATAAGAGAAGGTGACAAGGCCCAGATTCTCTTCGGCGAGTATCATATTCTCCCGGGCCGTCTTGACTTGCTGTTCAGTTTCCGTCAGTTTTGTGGTGGCTGCGGAGAGTTCCTCCAGAATATTGTCCGTTACATAGCTTTGTTGCAGCTTCTGTATGCCGATATAGGCTTTCTGTTGGCGGTTTGTCTTGAAGCGGGCTCCCCAACGGAAGATGGGGATGCTGACATTGACTCCTACGACGGGAGTATGAGGTACATCCTGCCCCATATAGGTGATTCCCGTATCCCAACCGGTAGCGAGAAACATGCTGACTTGTGGGTTGTAGCGGCTGAGGGCGGCATGCCGTTGCGCTTCACTGCGGGCGATGTTCACGGAGGTACTGGCATATTCTGCCCGGCGAAGCAGCACATCATCCAGGCCCAGAGGTATGATGGAGGCAGTCGGTATATCTATTTCGGCTATGCTGTCTATGGGAGCGTCCGGTTCCGAGCCCATAAGGATATTCAGTTTTTGCAGGGCAAGGGTATGGTTTTGGCGTGCCTTGATGTACTGCAATTCGGCTTCCTTACGTCGGGTGGAAATCATCAGCAAGTCTGTGCGGCTGATGGCACCGTCATCAAAGCGGTCTTGGATGATGTCGTACTGCTGTTGTACAATATCCTGAAAGGTAGCCGCGGCTTTCAGACCGGCACGGGCGGCAGAGGCATTCCAATAGACGGCGTCACTTTGATAGTGTATCTGGTCGAGGGTCAGCTCTGTGGTAAGTTGGTCCAGTGCCTCTTCGGCTTGCGCCACTTTCTTTTGGGCTATTAGGGAACCTCCGGTATAAAGCGGCTGCGTCAAGGTGGCAAGTGCCTGATAGGTATAAGGGTGGTAGTCTCCTTTCGGACTGTTCCATTGGTCCAGATGATTGAGATTGGCGGTACCCTCGGCAGTGATGTCAATCTGGGGCAGGAAACCGGTGGAGGCAATCTTGCGTGCCTCGGTACTGGCGAATGTTTTCAGATGCTGTTGTTTCAGAATCTGGCTGTATGCTTCTACCTTGTCGCGGTATTCTTCGCGGCTCAGATATGCTTGTTGTGCCCCGGCATTCAGTCCTGAGCACAGTAATGATAGAATAAGTATATTTGTTTTCATCATTCAATTGGTAAACTGTAAATTGTTGAATGTTCTCTCACTTGATTTTATGAATGGCGCAATAAGCCACCGGCAGCACGAATAGTGTCAATGCCGAGGCTACCAGCAAACCACCCATGATGGTTGCCGCCATGCCGCCGAACATGGCGTCGAACAATAACGGCAACATTCCCAGGATAGTGGTACCCGATGCCATGGCCACCGGGACAATACGGGTGGTCGTTGCACTGATAACGGCTTCACGCGGTGCTTTTCCGGCAGCGGTTTCCGTATCAATCTGGTCCACCAGCACGATGGCATTCTTGATATTCATTCCAATCAGCCCCAGCAAGCCGAGGATGGAGAAGAAGTCGAATGATTTCCCCAATACCACCAGTCCCAGTACAATACCTATAAAGATAAGCGGCAGCATCAGCAGGATAACAATCGGCTTCCGGTAGCTGCGGAACAGAAACAGCAAGGTGACGAACATAAGGAAGAATGTCAGCGGCAGGTTAGCTGCCAGTGCGGCATTGCTTTCTGCCTGGCTTTCCTGCTCTCCGAAGTATTTCATGGTGTAACCTTCGGGCACATCAATCTCTTCTTGCACTTGCTTCCATATACGGTTGAAGGCGGCAATGGCATTCACACCGCGGCGTGGGTCGGCCTGCGCCATCATCACCATCTGCCGGTTGTAGTCTTTCACATTGGAGAACTTGTACTGGAAGTCGAACCGGCTGACGACTTGTTCCAGAGTGGTTGTTTCGCGTGCAGTGCCGAATACGGGGAGTGTACGCAAGTCGTTGATGCGGAAAGAGTCGATAGTTTTATCCTTCAACAGAACGGGAAGTACCTGGTCTCCTTCCCTATATTCCCCAAGTGTCATGCCGTTCGTACCGATCTGGATACTCTGTGCCATGCTTTGACGGGAGATACCCAACGGTTGTGCACGCTCCTGACTGTAAACGGGATGCCATACCGGTATCTTATTGCCCCAGGAGTTGCGCACGTTGATAAGTTCGCCGTCACGGTGCATGATGTCCAGAGCCTTGTTGGTCAACATGACCAGCGTATCCGTGTTATTGCCGATGAACCCGATTTCAATGGCGGCATCTACAGCAGGAGAGAGCTTGAACAACATGGTACGGGTGATGGCATTGGGATAGTTGGCCTTCATGTAGGCATCAAGATTCTCTTCCTGCTTCTTGGTATATTTGCTGTCCGTTACTTCCACCAGGATATTGGCGAAGTTAGGTTTGGGGCCGACGGAAGTGGAGGCCAGATAGTAACGCAACGGTGTGCTGCCGAATGTGACGGATACCCGTTTCACTTCCGGCTGCTGCATCAGATGCGCTTCCACCTTTTTCATTTCGGTTTCTACTTCGCGGATGCTGTACCCGTCCGGATAGAATACATCTGCCCGAAAGTAGGGCTTGTCCAGAGAAGGGAAGAAGTTCTGGGGCATCAGTCCCATGACGATGAGGGAGAGGATGAACAGTGCTGTAATGCTTCCAAGGGTCAACGCCTTCTTGCGTATCAGTGTGCCGAGGATGGAGGCGAATTTATGGTAGAAAGGCTTGTCGTATGGGTCTTTATCACCATCTTTAGCCTTTGCTTTCAGTATGAAGTTGCCGAATGTAGTGGTTTGTGTCAACGCCAGCACCCAACTTAATCCCAGGGAAATGGCCAACACTACGAATAGCGGTTTCACGATTTCGGCTACGGAAGAGGGAGCCAGATACAGTGGCAGAAACGAACAGATGGCAATGAACGTTGCTCCCAGCAATCCCCATTGGGGACCGGTGGCACCGTCTATCAGCGCTTTTCGGCGGTCGATGCCGCGGGCAATGGCAATTTGGGCATTATCTGTCACCACGATGGCATTGTCCACCAGCATTCCCATGGCTATGATGAATCCGGCGAGGGAGGTCCGGTTCAGACCTACGCCAAGAAACGACATAATGAGCAGTGTGCCTCCGATAGAGAATATAAGGGAAGAGCCAATCAGTACTCCTGCACGCATGCCCATCACCAGCATGATGATTACAATCACAATCAGGATGGATTCTATCAGATTGATGATGAACCCGTTGTTGGCTTCTTTGGCAATCACGTTTTCGGGATACAGACTTTCCAGTTCCAGCCCCACGGGGATGAGGGGCATGAGTTCGGCAAGCCTCCGGTCTACCAGTTCACCGGTTTTTACCACATCCTTTGTCGGGTCGGTGGAGATGCCGATACCGATGGCGCGCTTTCCGTTGACGTGCATGATATTGCCGGGAGGTTCCATGTATCCCTTTTCAATGATGGCGATGTCACCCAGCTTGACTTGTCCGCCGGAGGTAGTGATAACCTGGTTGCGGATATCATCGACAGTCGTGTAGGTACCGTTGGCCACGATGCGTAACTGTTGTTCTCCGGCACTGATTTCACCTGTATTGATAATCTGGTTCTGCGATTGCAGTAGGCCGGCCAGTTGTTTGGGGTCGATACCCATTCCTGCCAGCTTGTTTACGGAGATGAATATATGGATGACCTCTGTCTGTGTACCGAAAAGGGCTACCTTCATCACACCGTCTGCTGTGATGACATGTGTCTTGATTCGTTCCGCCCAGTTTCTCATTTCTTCATAAGAGAAACCGTCGTCACCCACCAGGCCGTAATAGATGCCGAAAACGTCTCCAAAATCATCCGAGACGGTCGGTACAGAAGAGCCTGCGGGCAGTTGGGGCTGTATGTTGAGCACTTTACGCCGCAGTTCGTCCCACTTCTGCGGAATGGATGCGGCAGAGAGTGACGGTTGCAGTTCGAAGGTTATCTTGGAGAGTCCGTACATAGACTCTGACTTTATCTTGTAGACGCCGCTCATCGACTGTATTTCTCGGGAGATGGGTTCGGTGACGAGCCGTTCCACTTCTGCCGGCTCCGCTCCCGGGTAGCGTGTCATGATGACTGCCGACTTGATGACGAAAGGTGCGTCTTCCTTCTTTCCCAACCTGCCGAATGACAGTATGCCGCCGATAAGCAGCACAGCCAGAAAGAAGTAGACTATCTTCGTGTTGTCTAATGAATATTTGGCTAGATTCATAATGAATATTTTTTAGATAAATGGGGAATGTAATGTGCCAATGTGATTAATCACATTAGTACCTTTATTGCTTCTCCTTCTGTCAGCTGGTATACTCCGGCCGTCACAACGGTTTCTCCTGGTTCCAACCCTTTAGAGATAAGCAGGTTTGCCTCTCCCGTTGGAGAATAAACGGTCACTTCGCGGCGACTGACTTTATTACCTTCCACCACCCATACATACGTTTTCCGGTTTTCACTGTCGCCGAATACGGCGCTTAACGGTACATTCATCAGCTTTTCTTCCAGAAAGGGAGCGACATCCGATGCCAGCTTTATTTTGCATGTGAATCCCGGTTTTACGTCATAACGTGTACGGTCAAAGTGCGGGTCGTCAATTGTTATTGTCACCGGAATACCCGTCCCTGCTGTGGAGATGTCAAGATACTCTTCCAGTCTGGCATCGAAAGCCTCTGCAGGGTAACTGTCGAACACCACCTTGAACTTTACGTCCTTGGCACGGAGCAGATAGAGATAATCATCCGGTACGGTGAACTTGATTCGTAGCTTCTGTGTATTTACCAGCTGTACAACCCCTTCTCCTGCATTGACACGCTGATAGTTCTCTACCAGCCGTTTTTCGATGGAACCCTCGAAAGGGGCTGTCAGCCGCGTATCCCGCATATTGTTGCCGGACAACTCGTAAGTGGATTTTGCTTTCTGATAGTTGGCTACGCTGATTTCGTATTCCTGCACGGAGATAGCCTGGCGGCCAAGCAGCCGTTTGTTACGTTCCACTTGTGCGGCAGCTGTTTCGTAGGCAGCCTTGTCGGCTGCATATTGCAGGGAGATGTCGCGTGGGTCGATGGCGGCAATCAGTTGCCCCTTTTTTACCCGCTGTCCCTCTACAACCGGGAGGCTGATGATTTGTCCGCTGACGCGGAAGGCAAGTCTCACATATTCCACGGCTTCCACTATTCCGGAGAAGTCTTTGCGGATAACCGACTGTGAACTGACTTGCGCAGTCTTCACCGGTCGGATAAGGGTATTGCTACCCTTTTGTTTTTGCCCGCACGACGTGATGAACAACGTCGTAACCAGGGCGAAAAGAAACATTTTTTTCATTGGTAAACAAGTATATAGTTATTCGTTCAGGTATATATAAAAACATAAAACCGGGAAAACAACCAAATGTTCTCCCGGTTATAGGATAAATGATGATTTAATGTGCCAATGTGCTAATTGGCTGCGCAATGTTTATGTTGCGCTATCACGCCGCAGGTCATTGGCACATTGGCATATTAATTTTCAATTCCGTCCCCCGTTCCAGCGTATATGGGTGTCCGTAGACTTGTATGTCCACTTTGCTGCCTGCTGTAAGCGAGATTTCGATTTCTTTTCCTACCCGTATGTGAAGTGTGTTTTTCAGATAATTCACCTTGAATGAATAGCTGTCCCATTTTTGCGGTATGACAGGGGAGAAACACAACGTCTCCTTCAGCACCTGCATACCTGCAAATCCGCGTACAATGGCCAGCCAGCTGCCGGGCATACTGGTTATGTGCAGACCTTGGTCCGCTTCGTTGTTGTAGTCGTCCAGGTCAAGCCGCGTGGCATGCAGGAAAAGCTGGTAAGCTTTTTCCACTTTGCCGATGCGTGCAGCCAGGATGGAATGGATGTGGGGAGAAAGGGAGGATTCGTGTACGGTCATCGGCTCATAGAACTCGAAATTGCGGCGGACGGTTTCCGTGTCAAAATAGAAATAATAGAGGTAAAGTCCGAGCAACACGTCACTCTGCTTGATGTAGCAAGAGCGCAGAATGCGGTCCCATGACCAATGTTGGTTGATGGGGCGTTCTTCGGCAGGAATGTTATCTGTACTTTCCAGTACTTTATCCATATAGCCGTCATTTTGGATAAAAATACCCCGTTCCTTGTCTTCCGGCAGATACATGTGTTCGATGATGTCTCTCCACCGGGCACTTTCCTTCACTTGGTCGAGATTGGTGATGCGGCGTATGTGGGCATATTCATCCGGATATTGCTGTGCCACCATTTCCAGAAAACGGAGGGTCATCTTGAGGCACTGTATACAGGAATAGTTAGTGTACCAGTTGTTGTCCACATTGTTTTCGTATTCATCCGGGCCGGTAACCCCCAGTATGACATATTTCTGTTTGGGTTGGGAGAAGGATACCCGTTGGCTCCAGAAACGGCTGACGGCAATCATTACTTCCAGGCCATATTTAGCGATATAGTCCATATTGCCCGTCAGCGCTGCATGCTGAACGATGGCATAGACAATGATATTGTTACGGTGGATTTCCTCGAAGGTTATTTCCCACTCACTGTGGCATTCCTCTCCATTGTTGGTTACCTGCGGAAACAACGCTGCACCGTCCTTGAAACCCAGTTTACGGGCGTTTTCGATGGCTTTGGGAAGCTGGTTGTACCGATATGCCAGCAAGTTCTTTGCAATCTCTTTGGGAGTGGAGAGCAGAAAAAACGGTACACAACACAGTTCCGTGTTCCAATAAGTATTTCCGCCATATTTTTCTCCGGTGAATCCTTTGGGGCCGATGTTCAGGCGCGGATCATCTCCCCGGTAAGTCTGATACAGCTGGAATATGTTGTACCGGATACCTTGTTGCGCTTCCGGGTCCCCTTCGATGACGACATCCGTTTCGTCCCAGATTTCCTGCCAGGCCCTTCGATGCTCTTCTACCAGCGTATTCCAGCCTATGCTCTTGGCTTCGCGTGCCTCGGTCATGGAGTGCTCCACCAATTCACTCCGTTCGTGGTAAAGAGAAGAAGCGATGGCGGTGTATTTGATGAGTGTCACGTTGTCTCCGGGTTTTACGTCGGCACCTACGCTGAAACCGGTCTGCTTTTCCTTTTCTATCCGTATGGGGTTGGCAGTGGTTTCCTTGTTGTTTTTGAAGAATTGGTAAGTCATGGCGTAGCACACTTGTGCATCTTCCCGGCGGGTCTGTGTCCAGAGATAGGCACAGCTGCTGGTAGAACCGGAACGCAGTATGTTCCATATTTTCAGGTTTGGCAGGTCGGCATCGTCTACTATATTCCCGTCAAGGATGGGCACGAGTGAGATTCTGCCGGTATAGTTGATGGAAGACACGCTGTACTTGATGAGACAGAGGTTGGGTCTTGCCATATTTGTGATATGCTCTACATGGATGTGGAGCTGGTTTCCGCGAGGAGACGTCACCTCCATGTCCCGGTAGGAGATACCTTCCTTCATATCCAGGCGGCGGTTGAAGCTGTCGACATCCCAGCCTGCCAAATCGAGTTCCTCATCGATGAGGCGCAGGTTGATGCGGCTCCAGTCAGCAGCCTTGGGTATACGGGTGTAATATGGGGGAAATCCGTTCTTCCACCATCCTACGCGGGTTTTGTCCAGGAAAGTGATGCCGGCCACAAATGAACCACGGTAACTGTCACTGCTGTAAGGCTCCTCAAAATACCCCCGTTGCCCGAAACGTCCGTTTCCGAGACTGAATATACTTTCCGACATCCGTTGACGGTCGGGGTGGAATTGGTCTTCGATGATGTTCCATTCATCGGTCTTGAGGTATTTTTTCATGGCGACGTGTTTTCTGTAGTTATCGCCGTAAAGATACGCAATATGCGGAAATAAAAGAGAAGAGTGAGGACAAAAATAGTGAAAGGGGAAGGGAGGGGATTAAAAAAGATAATATAGCACACAGATGACACAGATAAGGCAGATGAACATGGATAAGTTTGTCTAATAATCCATGTTCATCTGCCTTATCTGTGTCATCTGTGTGCAGAAGTAGGAGCTTGGTTCTATTTCTCTCCCTTAGTCTCTTTAATTAAATATACACAGAAAGCACCTATTATCAGCATCACTCCTGCCAATACAAGCATATTGATTTCGGGGGGCAGTACTCCTTTCGGAGTAAACAAGGACAGAATACTGCCGCCCAAAGCTGCCGCAATAATCTGTGGAATACAGATGGTACCATTGAAAAGACCTAAGTAGGTACCCATATGTCCTCCGCTCAGTGCATTGGTCAAGATGGTGAACGGCAGTGCCAGCATGGCAGCCCATGCACAACCTATCAGCAGGAAGGAAATGAACAACATATACGGATTATGCATAAAATAGGTGGAAATGAAACCTATACCTCCCAGAACAAGGCTGAGTGAGTAGACGCGGCGGCGGTCCTTGAACATCGGTATGCAGATGGCCCAAAGCACAGAGCCGATGGCTTGCACGGCAAACAGTACGCCTACCCAGTCGGCGGCATTCTGATATTGCAGGCTCTTGGTGTCGAGTACTATTTTGGTCACACCATCTACCAGGTGCTCCACTGTAGGGGCGTCAAAAGCATTGGCAGCGATACTGCCGTTGGTATAGGTCCACATGAACATAAAGGCAAACCAGCAGAAGAACTGTACCAGTCCGATAGTCCAGAATGCTTTCGGAGCCTTGATGAGCAGCTTCAGCATGTTGGTCTTTTCATGTTCCTCTTCTTCGGTGATGCCGTGATACTCTGCATATTCGGCAGGCGGCATCTCTTTTACTTTGACCGAAGTGTAGATAACGCAGAAGATAAGGATGGCTGCTCCGATGTAGAATGAGTAAATCACCGAGTCGGGGATTACTCCTTGGGGAGCTGTATTGCTGATGCCAATCCATGCAAAGATGAACGGGAAGAGATAGCCTACCAGGCTGCCTGCATTGCAGAGAAAACTCTGGATGGAGTAGGCGAGCCCTTTTTGTTTCTCATTCACCATGTCACCCACCATCATTTTGAAGGGTTGCATGGCCATATTGATGGAGGTGTCGAGGAACATCAGCGATACCAGTCCGAAAATCATGGCTGTACTTACTGCCATGCCGAAGCTTCCGGCATTGGGTAGCAGGCACATGACGAGTACGGCCACCAACGAACCTATAAACAGATAAGGGATGCGCCGTCCGAAGCGTGTCCAGGTCTTGTCACTGGCGGCTCCCACAATGGGTTGTACAATGATACCTGCCAACGGCGGTAATATCCAGAAATAACTCAAATTATGCGGGTCTGCACCCAAAGTGGAAAAGATACGGCTGATGTTTGCACTCTGCAAAGCATATGCAATCTGTACGCCGAAAAAACCAAAGCTGATGTTCCACAGCTTCCAGAAACTTAAATCGGGTTTTACTTTCATGATGGTTTAATATGTTTTATTATTTCGTAGTTCCTCTTATCACCAGATTGGTACGTACTATCTTGTTGTTGCTTTTCTCTTCTCCCTCCAGCTTTCCGGTCAGAATGCTGAAAGCGCTTTTACCTACTTCCTCGCCATGCTGCTCCACGGTAGTCAGCTTCGGGTCGGTGCTTTGCGCAATGGCTCCGTCGGTGAATCCGCAGATGGATACTTCATCGGGAACTTTTACGCCGACCAGTTTGCAGGCATACAGTATGCCCGAAGCTGTCTCGTCGTTGATGGCAAAGAAACCGTCAGGGCGGTCTTCGCTTTCCAGCAGGTCGGGAGTGATGGAGATGGCACGTTCACGGGTGTCGCACAACAGAATCATGCTGTCGTCCACCGGAATTTTATACTTCTTCATGGCATCCAGGTAGCCGTTCCGGCGATTTTTGGTAATCTCCAGGTGGGGAGCCGCACCATAGAAAAGGATACGCTTGCATCCGGTCTGTATCATGTATTCCACGGCGGCAAAGGAGCCGGCATAATCGTCCACCACCACTCGCTCGGTTTTCAGCCCCGTGCAGATACGATCGTAAAAGACGATGGGAATATCGTTGTTCAGTAGCTCCTGGTAATGGTCGTATTGGGAAGTGTCCTTGGCAAGTGAAGCGATGACTCCGCAGACACGGGCGGCAAGGAAAGAATGCACAATCTTCACTTCCTGCTCGTACGATTCGCTGCTCTGCGCCACTATGATATTATATCCGGCATTTGCCGCCGCTTTCTCAATTCCGCTCAATACGCAGGAAAAGAAGTGGTGTACCAGTTGGGGGACAATGACGCCGATGGTATTGCTGCGGCTTGCGCGGAGATTTACGGCCAGTACATTGGGCTTGTAGTTATGTTCGCGCGCATAGGCATGGACAAGGTCACGAGTTTCCTTGCTGATGTCCGGATTGTCTTTCAGCGCTCTTGACACGGTGGAAGGGGAGACATTCAGCGCCCGGGCAATATCCTTGATGGTAATCTGCGGTTTATTCATGGTATAGTTTTGAGGACAAAGATAAGGTAAACTTCCCTAATCCGATTGCAAAAATAACGTAATATGGTAAATTGTGCTTATTCGTTGAGGTTTATCGGGTTGTAAGTTTGTGCAAACGATTGCGGTTTCTTATCTTTGTCCGGACCTTTAATGAATATAACCTTGAGTATGTACAAATATATTCTTTTTGTTTTTATACTTTTACAGACTGTCCTTCCTTGCCATATGTGGGCACAGAAGCCCGATTACCGGTTGTTTCAGAATATCAGTTTAGGGACAGAGGCATCTGTCATCAGCTGTTTTCTGCAAGATACACAAGGACTGATATGGATAGGTTCGGATAAAGGTCTGTTCAGCTATGACGGCTATTCCACCCAACCGCATTTCATTTTTGGCGAACGTAGCAATACGCGTATTTATTGCGGAGAAGTAGTAGACAGTACCTATCTTTATCTGGGAGCAGACAACGGGTTATTGATATACAATTACCGGACAGATACTTATGAGGAACCGGGAATTGATTTTCCGACGGACATCCGTACACTGGTGATGTACGATGGGTTGCTGTGGTTGGGCACACTGAACGGGCTGTATACGTATCATCCACAGACCCGTGAGATTTCTTCCGTAAAAGAAGGTATCCCTCATCAGACAATTTACTCTCTTATCCATTCTTCAGACCATCAGCTTTACATTGGTACCTATAATGGCTGTTGCCGCTATACATCCGTTACCGGACGTTTTGAAATGATAGAACTACCTGCTAGCAGGAATAAAAGTAATCTGTTTGTAAACTCTTTGTTGGAAGATGCGGTGAGGAAATGTATTTGGATAGGTACGGAAGGATGTCTTTTCAAATATACTCCTGCCGACGGGCAAATACAGAGAATTGATGCTTTTCATGACAATTCTGTCAAATCAATGGCTTTGGATGGATATGGGCAATTGTTGGTGGGGACAGACAATGGACTGTACATATACGGAGAAGATTCACCTTTACAGCATATCGTGCATGATTCGCGGAACCTCCAGTCACTGTCCAACAACATTGTATGGACTGTTTATGCGGATTGTGAACGGAATATCTGGCTGGGGACGGACTATGGCATATCCATGGCACGTTGTAAAGAGACATTACGCTATGTTCCCATATCGCGGATTACCGGGACGGGGGAAGGAAACCAGTTTTATTCCATGTTGCGTGATGTGCATGGTAATTTTTGGTTTGGGGGAACAAATGGACTTATCCGTTTCACGTTTTCTGAGAAGGAAAGGCCGGAAGGCCGGGTGCCGGGAAAGGGCAGGGATGTTACCTGGTACAAGATGGGAGATAAGAATTTTCCTTTGACCCATAACCGGGTACGACAGTTGTATGAAGACCGGGACGGATACCTTTGGGTGGCAACAGACGGGAGCATCAGCCGCTATGATGAGGAAAGCCGCCAGTTTATACCTTATAGTATAGTAGACAGTACCCGTCGCTACAATACTAACTGGGCATATGGTCTTTTCGAAGACAAGAATGGAAAGTTATGGGTAGCTACTTGTTTGGGCGGTATTTTTGTCGTGGACAAACATAAACTGCTGCATGCCTCTACACACCCATATGTAGCCGAAGGAACCTATTCCATACACAATGGTTTGTCGGGTATGTTCATCAACCAGATGGTTCCCGACAGTGAAGGAAATGCACTGGCCCTGCTCAGTAGTGCCAACAGTGTTGAGAAAATAAATTCTTCTACCAATAATATTACCCATATTGCTTCAGGAGAGTTCAAGGAGGGGCAAAGGCCCAATTTTGTCTTGTGTGCCGAGGATGGTTGTATTTGGATTGGCTTTCCCGGTGGAGTAATGCGTGTGGAGCCTTCGGATAATAGGGTAAAGGTTTTGCCGTTCGATGCTTTCAATCATTATGAAGTGCTTTCCATGATAGAGGCTGAAGGAAAGATATGGATATCCACTACTGACGGATTTTGGGTGGCAGACCAGCGGACATTGGAAGTGCGACGCCTGAGTATTGCCGACAAACGTTTTACCAGCTTGTTCTTTGATAGGAAAGAGGGTGAACTATACTTGGGCACAGCGGATGGCTTTGCCATTTCCTCCCCGGATGCATTGCTGGCGGAACATCCGGAACGCCCGTTATTGCTGACAGCCCTTTATGTGAATAACCGGCTTTATTTGCCCGGTTCGGAGAAAAACTGCCGGAGCATCCGTCTTATGGAACAGATAAACTTGGAGTACAACCAGAATAATCTTGCTTTTGAACTGTCGGATTTGCCTTACTCGCTGGAGGAGAAAAGCAGGATTGTATATCGTCTGGAAGGGGTAGAGCGTGAGTGGACTCTTCTGGCTCCCAATACCAACCGCATCATTTATAATAATCTGGATTATGGAAACTATCGGTTAATGGCAAGTAAGCTGGATTCCTATGGCAAACCCTTTGAACAAATATATAGTCTGGATGTCCATATCCTTCCACCATGGTACTATACTTCGTGGGCGAAGGCATTTTATATGCTGTTATGCTGCGCTTTGATTGTTTGGACCATTCACTTTTTCCGTGTGAAAAACCGCTTGAAGCTGGAACATTTGGAAAAGGAGAAGATTTTGGAACAGTCGCGTGCCAAACTGGAATTCTTTACCAATCTTTCCCATGACCTCAAGACACCTTTAAGTATGATTATTGCCCCTATCAGCAGGATGTTGCCGGAAATTAGGAATCAGCAGGAGAAGAAGCAGCTCGAATTGGTTCAGCGCAATGCCATGAAACTGAATTCATTGATTCATCAAGGGCTGGACTTGAACCGGGTGGATAGCGGCAATAGGACTTTATTGATTTTATCACAGATAGAACTGGTCTCTTTTGCACGTGATTTGCTTGCACTCTATACAGAAGGAAAAATGAAGGAAAAACAGCTCGCTTGTGAATTTCGGACGAATCGGGAACAACTATACATTCAGATGGATGCCATCAAGTTGGAGTCTGTTTTGGATAATCTGCTTTCCAATGCTGTAAAATATACGCCGGAAGGCGGAACCGTTACTCTTTCTTTGGATGCTCCCGAAGGTGGGAGGGAGGTGTATATTTCTGTGGCAGATACCGGTACCGGAATACCAGTTCAGGACCAACCGTATATTTTCCGGCGTTTCTTCCAATCATCCAAGACTGCGGGAAAAAATGAGGGAACTGGAATCGGACTTTATTTGGTGAAAACCTATACGGAATTGCATGGTGGCAATGTTCGGCTGATGTCAGAGGAGAATGTTGGTACTACGGTAACCCTGACTTTGCCGGTTGTGAATCAAGAGCAGACAGCTCCGGTAGGGGTACCTGATTCATCACCGGATATTCTTTCACCGGATGCTCCTCTTGTATTGATTGTAGATGATAATGCGGAAGTGGCGGAATTCATTTACCAGATTCTGCATGCCAAATATCGCTGTCGTGTGGCAGAAAATGGCAAATCCGGATTGGAGCTTGTCATGGAATTGCTGCCCGATTTGATTGTTTCGGATGTAATGATGCCTGTAATGGATGGGTTAGAGATGGTACGGCGTTTGAAAAAACATATCCCTACATCCACCATCCCGATCATTCTGCTGACGGCTAAGAGTGATAAGGAGACAGAACTTGAGAGTATACAGTTACACGTTGATACCTTCATAGCCAAACCTTTCGAGCCGGATATCCTGCTCTTGCGGGTAGAGCAGTTACTCTCCAGCAAGCAGACTCATGAGGCCAAGGCGCGTATGGAGGTACTTGCTACTCCGAAAGCGATAGAGGCCGTTTCGTATGACGAGAAATTTCTGGCAAATGTCACCCGCTTGATAGAAGAGCATATTTCGGATTCCGAGCTGAATGTGAATACTCTTTGTGACTGGGCGGCGACCAACAACAAGCAGATGTACCGCAAACTGAAACAGCTGACGGGAATGACCCCTGTGGAATATATCAAGTCCATCCGCATGAAAAAAGCAGCCATGTTGTTGCAGCAGAAAAAGTTTACAGTGGCAGAGGTAATGTATATGGTAGGCTTTTCCAATCACTCTTATTTTTCTAAATGTTTTCAGGCAGAGTTCGGACTTCCCCCTAAACAATACGCGGCAGAATAATGCCGCTTTTACAAGGACAAACCCTCATCAGAATATATCTGGTGAGGGTTTGTCCTTTTTTTATCCTCTTATGTCCGATATCTGCTTTCGGGGAAAATGATGTTGCTCTAAATTTGCCGGTGAAAGGCAAGACTTGAATTTGATAGCGGAAGAATAGACTCCTGGTTACAGATACTTTCTTACGTACAAATATACAGATAATTGATATTGTTAACTTTAATTTATTGAATGCATGAAGCAAGTTAATCTTAGAATCTATCGGATGATTCTGCCCTTAATCCTAGGGCTATTCTTGTCAGTAGGCACTTATGCACAAAGCATCACTGTGAAAGGGCATGTTAAAGATGCCCTGGGTGGAGTGATAGGTGCAAGTGTAGTAGAAAAAGGAAATACCACAAACGGGACTATCACCGATCTTGACGGTAATTTTTCACTGAATGTACCCAAAGGTTCTACTTTGGTAGTTTCTTTTATCGGTTATAAGACTCAGGAGGTGGTTGCAGCTTCCAGTGTAGTCGTGACCCTGCAGGAAGACAGTGAATTGTTGGATGAGGTTGTGGTCATCGGTTACGGTGTGGCTAGGAAAAATGATTTGACCGGGTCTGTAACGGCAATTAAACCGGATGAAATGAACAAGGGGCTGACGACATCTGCCCAAGACATGATGCAAGGCAAGATTGCCGGTGTCAGTGTTGTTAACAATGGTGGTGAGCCGGGTGGCAGTGCCACTATTCGTATCCGTGGCGGTTCTTCATTGAATGCCAGTAATGACCCGTTGATTGTAATTGACGGACTTGCCATGGATAATTATGGAGTGCAAGGAATGTCCAATCCATTGGCTTTGGTGAATCCGGCTGATATAGAGAGTTTTACTGTGTTGAAAGATGCTTCGGCTACAGCTATTTATGGTTCCCGTGCCTCCAATGGCGTTATCCTGATTACTACTAAGAAAGGACAGAGTAACTCTAAACCCCGTATTTCTTATAATGGTAATGTGTCCGTCAGCATGGTTACGGACAAACTGGATGTACTGAATGCCAAAGAGTTCATGAAACTTGTACAGAACACATATGGTTATTCTGATGAAGAGTTTCTGGCGAGTGCGGAATATCAGGCATTAGGATATATGAATGCTCAGGGCGAGCATCTTTTTGCCGATACCGACTGGCAGGACGAGATTTATCGTACGGCAGTCAGTACCGACCATAATATCACTGTTTCCGGTGGATTGAAAAATATGCCTTATCGTGTTTCCCTGGGCTACACCAATCAGCAAGGTATCCTGAAAACATCAAGTTTTGAGCGTTATACGGCCAGTGTGAATCTTTCCCCTTCTCTTTTTGATGAGCATTTGAAGGTTAACTTCAACGCAAAGGGCATGTATTCTGTGACAAGCTATGCCAATACCGATGCCATTGGAGCTGCCACTTCAATGGACCCTACCAAGCCGGTTTATGGCGGGACGGAATTTTATGATAAAAACTTTGGTGGATATTGGGAATGGCCCGAAGCAGTAGACTGGAAAGATTCTGAATGGGGATACAACATCAATACTTTGGCTACGGCCAATCCCGTCGGGATGCTGAATAACCGTTCGGATAAAGGAAAGTCAAAAGTGCTGATGGGGAACATTGAACTGGATTATAAGATTCATGGTTTCGAGGATTTGCATTTGCATGTTAATGGTGGTATGGATGTGGCAAGCGGCAAGTCCAACAAGAATTACAACCGTTTTGACCTTGACAATTATTATTATGGACGTGTCGGTTGGAATACACAAGATACATACAATTTGTCATTGAACATGTATGCACAGTACATGAAGGACTTCGGGAAAGCGCACCATTTTGATATCATGGCCGGTTATGAATGGCAGCATTTCCACAAAGAGACAGATTACTATTATTATGGAACTTACCCTGATACGAACCTTGAACATGCCGGTGAAATCTATAATCCGTCAGAAAATACACTCTACAAGACGGAGAACTATCTGGTTTCTTTCTTTGGCCGTATGAACTATTCTTTACTCGACCGTTATCTGCTGACCTTCACCTTGCGTGATGATGGCTCTTCCCGTTTCTCTAAAAAGAACCGTTGGGGATTGTTCCCGTCCGTTGCATTGGCATGGAAGGTGAAAGAGGAGGGTTTCTTGAAAGATGTGGATGCTGTTTCCGATTTCAAGTTTCGTGCAGGTTATGGTATCACCGGACAGCAGGAAGGCATTGGCGATTATACCTATTTTGCTTCATATACCCCCAATTCGGAAGGAGCATATTATCCAGTTTTGGGTAATGGCATCACTTACCGTCCGGATGCCTATAATAATGACTTGACCTGGGAAAAGACCACTACTTATAACATTGGGGTTGATTTGGGATTCCTGGACAACAGAATCACTGCCAATTTTGATTATTACTATCGCAAGACGAAGGATTTGATTAATGATGTTTATGTAGCTGCCGGTTCCAATTTCAAGAATAAGGTGACGAGCAATATCGGTTCACTGCATAATAAGGGTTTTGAATTTGCAGTGACATGGAGAGCCATTCAGCAGAAGGATTGGCGTTGGGAGTTGGGATTCAATCTGACACACAACACTAATGAAATAGACGAGCTGGTGAAGAGTACAGGTGACAAATACATCATTCGTCATGGAGGAATTGCCGTTGGTGATAGTGGTTCCAATGGAATCAAGGGATATTCCGTAGGCGAAGCTGTCTCTGCCTTCTACACCTATCAGCAAGTCTATGATGAGAAAGGCCAGCCGATAGAGGGCGAATTCGTAGACCGTGACAATAATGGCATCATCAATGACAACGACCGTTATTTCTATAAGAAATCAGACCCGGACGTATTGATGGGACTTTCCTCGAAATTGATTTATAAAAATTGGGATTTTAGTTTCTCGCTGCGTGCTAGTCTGGGTAATTATGCTTATAATGCTGTTGAATGTAGCCGTTCTGATTTGTCGGTTACCGGTATTTATTCGGGCAATGCATGGCACAATGTGCCTCAGATGTCACTGGCCAAGAACTGGAAGAAAGTGGATGCCCTGGATGCCCTTTCTGATTATTTCATCCAGAATGCCTCTTTCTTGAAGTGTGACAACATTACGCTGGGCTATTCTTTCGACAAATTGTTCGGGCAGAAAATCAGCGGGCGTGCTTATCTCACGGCCCAGAATGTGTTTACGATAACCAAGTACAAAGGTCTGGATCCTGAAATCAACGGTGGATATGATGGCAGTATCTATCCTCGTCCTCTGGTGGGAATTTTCGGACTCAGCCTTAATTTTTAATCCTTTAAAACTAAGAATAGTATGAAATTCAACAATATGAAATCATTAATTCCGGTTGCTGCCTTTACACTTATGATAGGGTTTTCGTCTTGTGTGGGAGATTTGGATGTAAAGCCTATCAATCCGCAGCAAACCATGACTTTGGATCAAAATGCTCTTTTTAACAAGATATATGCAAGTTTCTGTTTGACCGGACAGACCGGCCCGAGCGGTAATGCGGATATTGACGACATGGACGAAGGACGTTCAGAGTTTTTCCGCATGGCATGGAACCTGAATGAGCTCACTACGGATGAGGCACACTGGATATGGCTCACAGATACCGGTATGGATGAAATGCTCCACAATTCTTATGGAGCGAGTGCCGCATTCTCTATCGGACTATATTATCGTCTTTATTTTACTGTCACGTTGTGTAACTTTTTCTTGGAGCAGATTCCGGATGATGGCGGGACGTCTTCCATGCAACGTGCGGAAGTCCGTTTTATCCGTGCTTTACAGTATTATTACATCATGGACTTGTATGGTAACGCAGCATTTACGGAAGAAGTCTCTTCTGAATTGGCAGAACGCTATACACGTACCCAGTATTTCGATTATATTGAGAAAGAACTGAAAGAGTGTGAGGCTGATATGGCAGAACCGGGACAGAATACTTATGGGCGTGTTGACAAGGTAGCTGCATGGAATTTGCTGGCCCGTCTCTACTTGAATGCTGAGGTTTATACCGGTACTGCCCAGTGGCAGAATGCCATGGATTACGCAGAAAAGGTGATAAACAACGGGTATTATCATCTGTGTACGGAGGGAGCTACCAATCCGGTGACTGGTGAGGTTTATTCCGCCTATCAGATGCTTTTCCTGGCAGACAACAATACGAATGGGGCACAGTATGAAAACATTTTTCCGATACTCTTTGACGGGGTTACTACAAAAAGCTATGGTGGGATGAATTTTCTGGTTCTTGCCACTTATAATTCAACAATGGATGTTACGATTCCTTCCGGCACGAATTGCAGCTGGGGAAAGTGCGCCCGGGTCCGCAAGCAATTGCTTGACAAGTTCTATACGGCAACTCCTCCTTCGGGAAAGACGGTTGCGGAAATGACAGCTCCGGCCAATGATGACCGTGCTCTTTTCTATGGTGACGGCTTTTCCGCTTCCATTAAAGACGAAACGGATGCGACTGCAGGTTTTGCATGTGTGAAGTTTCGTAATGTCCGTTCGGATGGACAATCCAATCAGGTGGTCGATTATGTAAATGCGGACCTTCCTTTTTTCCGTGTTGCTGAGGCTTATTTGATTTATGCAGAAGCTTCTACCCGTTTGAACGGGTCTAATACGGATGCAAAGGAGAAAATCAATGAACTTCGTTCCCGTGCCAATGCTGCCCAGAAGAATCTATATACGTTGGATGATATTTGTGATGAGTGGGCGAGAGAATTCTGGTTTGAAGGCCGCCGCCGCATGGATTTGATACGGTTCAATAAATATGCCGGTCAGGCATCCTATAAATGGGAATGGATGGGAGGCACTTATGAAGGTGCGCAATTCAGCAATATCAGAGCGATTTTTGCGCTTCCTGAAAACGATTTGGCGAACAATTCCAACTTAATTCAGAATCCGGGTTATTAATCAAAAAAAGAACAGAATATGAAAAGATATTTATTCACTTTGTTGTTGGCGGGATTGGCGATGTTCACTGCATGTACAGATGATAGAGACTCCAATCCGACAGTACAGCAACCCAGTACTTTCGAACTGAATATGCCTGCCTTAGGAGGCGGTGTATATGACTTGGCTAACACAGACTCCATTAGGTTGACCTATGAACAACCAGACTATGGTTATACGGCTCCCGTCAAGTATTATGCGCAGATTTCTGTCTCCGGTACCTGGAATGACGCCACTTCTGCAGAAGCGGATGACGCTACATATATCGAAATGGACGGCTCTGTCACAGTATGTGAGTTTGGTGCGGCGGCTGATTTGGTGAACAAAGCTATCATGAAATTGGGCAATTATACTGACCCGAGCCAACTGCCTGCTGAAGGGATATCCTTGTACGTGAGAATGAGGGCAAGGCTGAATGCCGGTTACGAGTGCTATTCAAATGTCATAGAACTTTCTGTTGCTCCCTATTATGTAGCTTTGGTATCAGCTGCTCCGGAACTGTGGTACTTGATTGGAAGCTGTATCGGTGATGGTTCTTGGGGAAGCGAAGTAGGTACGGGAGTCATTCCATTGTCACCGGTGGAAGGTGCCAAGTATGATGATGTTACGGGTAAGGGAGAATTGACCTATACCGGTTACTTCCCGTCCGACAAAGGTTTCAAGATTGTAAGGGTGCCCGGTGAGTGGGATGACCAGTGGGGAGCTGATGGAGGTGACTTCAACAAACCGCGTCTCAAGGATGCCGATGGTGAGGGAAGTGATTTTTATGTTCCTGCCAGTGGATATTATAAGATTTCCTTGAACACGAAAGAGAACACTCTCTCCATCGTTGCCACTGATGAACCGAAAAATGTTTATGATGGATTATTGATTTCCGGTGACTTCAACGGTTGGGGTACTGATACGAAGATGATTCCCGTAAATACGGTTGAAGGTGTGGTCAATCATGTCTGGAAGTATGAGTTGGATGCGACAAGTGGAGATACCACGGCAAAATTCTTATATGCTGGATGGACCCCCAACTGGGGAGCTTCCACTTTCCCATATGGATTCGGAGTGAACGGAGGTGCCAATATTCCGGTAGTTGCCGGCAAATACGTAGCTATCCTGAATGACATTGACGGTTATTATCATTTCTTCAGCAAATAATTAATGAAATAATAAGGTAAGATTCGATATGAAGAAAAAAGTATTGTTTTCAGGAATTCTGCTGGCTTTCCAAGTTTTGTTGGGGCATGCCCAGCAGCGTCTTTTGGGGGGAGATATTTCTTTGCTCCCCTCTTACGAGGCGGCAGGAACTGTATATAGAAATGCAGTTGGAGAGCCGGTTGCTCCCCTTGACTTTTTCAAGGAACAAGGTTGGAATGCTGTTCGTGTACGGCTTTTCGTTGAGCCTTCCAAAGCCTCCGCGGAGCATAAGGGAGAAGGAGTATGCCAGGATTTGGATTACGTAACCAAATTCGGACAACGGATAAAGGATATGGGTTATCAGTTCATGCTCGACTTTCATTATTCCGATACATGGGCTGACCCGGGGAAACAGTTCATGCCGGACTGTTGGCTGGATGCCGAAACGGCCTCATTGCCTGACAGTGTGTACCGATACACTAAAAACACCCTTCGGTCTATGGTGGAAGCCGGTGCATGTCCCGATTTGATACAAGTAGGAAATGAGATAACGAATGGGATGATGTGGCCTGCTGCCAAAGTCGATCCGTTGGGAAGTGATAACTGGGATTTGTTAGTGAGACTTTTGGAAAGTGGCGCCAGGGCTTGCCGTGAAGTCTGTCCCAAAGCAAAGATAATTATCCATACCGAGAAAGCCGGCGAATGGAATAAAACCAAGACCTACTACAATCGTCTGCAGCAGCTTGATTATGATATTATCGGACTCAGTTATTATCCTATGTGGCACAAGGCGGTGGGGGTACTTGCCGCTACGCTCGATTCTTTGGCAGTCCACTTCCCGAATAAGGAGGTGATGATAGTGGAGACTGCAGCTTATTATTCGCACGAGAATGACAGATGGGCAAAAAGTGCGGACGAATATTCCGAGTTTTATCCGGTCAGTGCAGAAGGGCAACGTATCTTCACTCGTGAGCTGGTAGCTGAACTGCGCCGTCATGCCAATGTAACCGGGCTGTTCTGGTGGTTTCCCGAGGAGAATGCCAGTGGCAATACTGTGACGGAGGGATGGTTGAACCGTGGACTCTTTGATAACCATACGGGAAAGGTGCTTCCGGCAATGGAAGAGCTCAGACGGTTTGTACAGCCGATTGACCGTTGATTTCAAATTATTGGGAACCTCATCCCTTAGTAAATGTGCTAAATTATTATATTTGCGGAAATAATTAAGATAAGGCCATGAAACACATGAAGTTTTTGACTTTCTTTTTTTGTATTGCCTTTGCTGTATTTGCATGCAGCAGCAATAATGAGACAGACCCCAACGCAGGTGGACTTCCCGATAAGGAAGAGCCTCTTACTACGGACTTTGCTAAAGGTGCCGACATAGGCTGGTGCACCGAATATGAATCCAAAGGATACGACTTCTACAATGCTAAAGGCGAGAAGCGTGAATGCACGGCTTTGATGAAGGAGCTGGGACTCAATGCCATCCGCATCCGTGTATGGGTAGACCCGAGCGACAACTGGTGCAATACTGCCGACGTGGTGGTGAAGGCCCAAAGAGCCAAAGCGCTGAATATGGATGTGATGATAGATTTCCACTACAGTGACTGGTGGGCAGACCCCGCCCAGCAGAATAAACCTGCCGCATGGGTTGGTAAGAATCTGGCGGACTTGAAGAAAGCTCTCAGCGACCATACGGTGAGTGTGCTTCGGGAACTGAAGGCGGTCGGTGTCACTCCCAAATGGGTGCAAGTGGGCAATGAAATCCGTCCGGGCATGCTGTGGGATAAAGACAAGGCTTTGAGCGGCGCATCCTATGACGTGAAGGAATCCGACTTGAAAGATGCTCCGGCAAACGCTTCTTCCGAGGTGGTATATCCCATGAATTGGGCCAATCTCGGCGCATTTATCACTACCGGATATGATGCCGTGAAGTCGGTCTGCCCCGATGCCATCGTCATTGTTCACCTGGACAACGGATGGGACAATGGTTTGTTCAACTGGTTTTTCGACGAACTGAAGAAGAACGGAGGCAAGTGGGATATGATAGGTATGTCACTCTATCCTTACTGGTCGCGCGATGCCAAGCCGGAATATACAGCGGCTGATGCCGTTATTACGGACTGCATCAAAAATATCAAAGCGGTAAGTGCGAAGTATAACTGTGATGTGATGGTGGTGGAAACCGGTATGGAGTGTGCCGACGACAAAGGGAACCTGGCAAGTGCTTCCGTACTGGCAGAAGGGAAACGCCAACTGGCCCGTGTCCTGAAAGAGTGCAAAGAGAATACTGACGGACGCTGCAAGGGTGTGTTCTACTGGGAACCGGAATGCAGGCCGAACCAATATCGGCTGGGGGCATTCACTGAAGACGGCCGCCCCACTGTGATAATGGATGCTTTTAAATAATTATATTAACAAAATCTTTTAAAGAAGAATGAGAAAGACAATACTTATCTTTTCCTGCTGCGCCTTTTTTGCCTTGGCGGCAATGGCGCAGCGTACAGAAGCATTGTTGGAAAAGAACTGGAAGTTCACCAAGGGAGATGTTCCCGAAGCAACACAAACAAATTTCGACGACAGTAAGTGGGAAACAGTGACCATTCCTCATGATTGGGCCATCTTTGGTCCGTTCGACCGCAACAACGATTTGCAGGAGGTAGCGGTTACGCAAGACCTTGAAAAGCAAGCTTCCGTAAAGACCGGGCGTACCGGAGGGTTGCCTTATGTGGGTGTCGGTTGGTATCGTACGGCTTTTGATGCTCCTGCCGACAAGCAGGTCACTCTGGTTTTCGATGGTGCTATGAGTGAGGCTCGGGTCTATGTCAATGGGAAAGAAGCTTGTTTCTGGCCTTTCGGATATAACTCTTTTCATTGCGATGTTACCGGTTTGCTGAATGCCGACGGTAAAAACAATGTGCTGGCTGTCCGTCTGGAAAACAGGCCCCAGTCCTCCCGTTGGTATCCGGGGGCGGGATTGTATCGCAATGTCCGCCTAGTTACTACGGAACGTGTCCATGTTCCAGTTTGGGGTACACAGCTCACCACACCGCATGTTTCTGCTGAATACGCTTCCGTGCGTCTGCGTACTACAATACGGAATGCCGGTGATGCGGATGTTCGTATTTCTACTGATATTATTGCGCCGGACGGTAAGATAGTAGCCCGTAAGGATAATAGCCGGAAAATTAATCACGGACAGCCATTTGAGCAGAATTTTCTGATAAATGCTCCGTCTCTGTGGTCCCCTGAGACACCTTATTTATATAAGGCAGTATCTAAGATTTATGTAGATGGCAAACAGACTGACGAATATACCACGCGTTTTGGTATCCGCAGCATTGAGATTATAGCTGATAAGGGATTCTTCCTGAATGGTAAGCACCGTAAATTCCAGGGGGTATGCAATCACCACGATTTGGGCCCGTTGGGTGCGGCTGTCAATGTGGCTGCTCTTCGCCGTCAGTTGACATTATTGAAGGATATGGGATGTGATGCAGTCCGTACCTCCCACAATATGCCTACACCCGAATTGGTGGAACTCTGTGACGAGATGGGCTTTATGATGATGTTGGAACCTTTCGATGAATGGGATATTGCCAAATGTGAGAATGGTTATCACCGCTATTTCAACGAATGGGCAGAAAAGGATATGGTAAACATGCTGCATCATTATCGGAACAATCCTTGTGTGGTAATGTGGAGTATAGGAAATGAGGTTCCTACCCAATGTAGTCCCGAGGGCTACAAAGTGGCTTCTTTCCTGCAGGATATTTGCCATCGCGAAGACCCTACACGCCCCGTTACTTGCGGTATGGACCAGGTGACTTGTGTGCTTGCCAACGGGTTTGCGGCAATGATTGATGTACCCGGTCTTAATTATCGGGCTCACCGTTATGTGGAGTCTTATGAGACTCTTCCACAGAATATTGTGCTCGGTTCGGAGACGGCTTCCACTGTAAGTTCTCGTGGTGTCTATAAATTTCCCGTACAGAAGGGTGCCAGTGTGATGTACGATGACCATCAGTGCTCCGGTTATGATGTGGAGTGTTGTTCCTGGTCGAATCTTCCCGATGAGGATTTTGCTTTGGCTGATGATTATGACTGGACAATCGGACAGTTCGTCTGGACGGGCTTTGATTATTTGGGTGAACCTTCTCCTTATAGTACGGATTCCTGGCCCAGCCACAGCTCCGTTTTCGGTATCATAGACTTGGCAAGCCTCCCCAAAGACCGTTTCTATCTGTACCGCAGCCTATGGAACAAGCAGGCAAATACCCTGCATGTCCTTCCGCACTGGACGTGGCCGGGCAGGGAAGGGGAGAATACTCCGGTTTTTGTTTACACCAGCTATCCCAGTGCCGAACTGTTCGTCAACGGAAAGAGTTATGGCAAACAGCGGAAACTTACTGCTGATGAAAGCCGTGCTTTGGAAGGTCAGGACTCCCTTGCTTTGCAGCGTCGCTATCGCTTGATGTGGATGGATGTTCCTTATGAACCGGGCGAAGTGAAAGTGGTAGCTTATGATGCTTCCGGTAAGCCTGCAGAAGAAAAGGTGATTCGTACCGCTGGCAAGCCCCATCATCTGGAGCTGGTTGCCGACCGCACCCGCTTGTCTGCCGATGGTAAGGACCTGGCATATATCACAGTCCGTGTCGTGGATAAGGACGGTAACCTTTGTCCGGCAGACAGCCGCATGGTAAACTTCTCGGTGAAGGGTGCCGGAAAATATCGTGCTGCTGCCAATGGAGATGCTACCAGCCTCGATTTGTTCCATCTGCCCAAGATGCCGGCTTTCAGCGGTCAGCTGACGGCTATTGTGCAGAGTGGCGAGCAAGCCGGTGAGATTGTGTTTGAGGCAAGGGCTAAAGGATTGAAGTCCGGAAAGCTGGTACTTTATACTTCAGAGAAATAAATAGCACTATTTGCTTCCACTCTACCACACCTGCTCTGTAACTCTTTGTTCATCGGTATTTGAAGTGCGGTGGAAGCAACAGAAAAAGGTGGAAGCAAATTTTGCTTCCACCTCTGTTTTTAGGGCCGACATGATGTTAACTTGTTGTAATGTAACAAGTTAATATCATGTCGGCCATTTTGTTAATATCGTGTTAATGGCATATTAATATTGTGCAGACACGTTATTCATATCCTGAAAGTATGTTGCTTGGTTTATACATGCATGGCATTTCTTCAGTAAAAGCTTTGTGTTTCTTTTGTTTTGTCTTGATGTTGTGTAGTGCTTAACGGTCGTAAAGCGATTTGTTGACGGCCGTAAAGCGATCTGCCAACGGCCATCAACAAATCGCCTAACGGCCGTTAGGCGGTGAAAATCTCTGTACTTCAGCAGAATAAACATATATGTTATGTGCAAGAATACCACATGTGGAGTGGAGAGAAGCGCTGTATTATGATATATCAAGTGATTTTTCTATCTTGTGCAACCGCATGCAATCGTTTGCACTGTTCGTTTCCCACATTTTACACTCTCTTTATACTTTACTAAAGTAATAAAGCATATTTTTGTTGCGTCATGCTTTGGGTACTTGAAAGACGTTGGAAAGCGAAAGTACGAAAATTATTTTTCGAATAATATATATAGGTAATTAATATTGTTAACTTTAATTTATTAAATGCATGAAGCAAGTTAATCTTAGAATCTGTCAAACGATTCTTACCCTAATCTTAGGGCTATTCTTGTCTGTAGGCGCTTATGCACAGAACATCACTGTGAAAGGGCATGTGAAAGATGCCTTGGGTGGCGTGATAGGCGCGAGTATAGAGGAAAAAGGGAATGCTACAAATGGTACTATTACCGATTTGGATGGTAATTTCTCATTAAATGTTCCGAAGGGTTCCACTTTGGTTATTTCTTTCATCGGTTATAAAACTCAGGAAGTGGCTGCGGCTCCCAGTATCATCGTAACTTTAGTAGAAGATAGCGAATTGCTGGACGAAGTTGTTGTTGTGGGCTATGGCCGCACTAAGAAAGATGACTTGACTGGTTCGGTTACTGCTATTAAACCGGATGAACTCAGTAAAGGTATCACCAACAATGCGCAGGATATGTTGGTCGGTAAAGTTGCCGGTGTGGACGTTATCACTGCGGGAGGTACCCCGGGCGCCGGTGCGCAGATTCGTGTACGTGGCGGTTCTTCTCTGAATGCTTCTAATGACCCGCTGATTGTAATCGATGGTTTGACTATCGATAACGAAACTCCGAAAGGCATGAGTAATCCTTTGGCGATGGTCAATCCGAACGATATCGAGACTTTCACCGTTTTGAAGGATGCTTCGGCCACTGCCATCTATGGTAGCCGTGCATCCAATGGCGTTATCATCATTACTACGAAGAAAGGTAAGAGCGGATCTGCTCCCAAAGTATCCTACAATGGTGACATGACCATCTCTATGGTCCAGAAAAAGTATGATGTGCTTGATGGCGATGAATTCCGCGATCTTATTAATAACATGTGGGGCGACAAAGCCGGTGAAGTCGGTATGGGCAAGGCCAATACCGACTGGCAGGACTTGATTTTCCGTACAGCCATCTCTCACAGCCACAATGTATCGGTGTCCGGCGGTTTGAAGAACATGCCTTACCGTTTGAGTGTGGGATATAATTCTTCTGACGGTATCGTCGAAACCTCTTGGATGCGTCGTGCCAATGTCGGCTTGAGCCTTTCTCCCTCTTTCTTTGACAATCATCTCAATTTGAAGATTAATGCCAAGTATATGTACGAAAAAGACCGTTATGCTGATGCAGGCGGTGCGATAGGAGCAGCCCTCTCAATGGATCCTACGCAGCCTGTTTATTTCGACGCTGATGATGAGCGTGCTCCTTTCTTTGGCGGCTATTTCCAGCATACGCAGGCACCCAAGGACCTCAATCCCGAGTGGAAATATACTAATAACCCCAACGCTCCCCAGAATCCCTTGGCTCTGCTGATGCTCAAAGAAACGAAAGCTGTAGCCAATGACTTTACGGGTAATTTTGATGTGGATTATAAGGTACATGGCTTTGAGGATTTGCGTCTGCATGCAAGTTATGGAGGTCAGTACACAGAGAGCAAGCAGGACGATATAACTTCTAAATATGCTTATAGCCCCAACTACTACGGTTGGAACGGCGTGACTCAGACTTATAAATATAGTATCACTGCCAATGCTTATGCCCAGTATGTGAAAGAAATCGGTGCACATAACTTTGACATTATGGTTGGTGGTGAAGAGAGCCATTTCCACCGCAGTGGTTATGACTACGGGCAGGGTACCGACCCTTACAATGGTGAACCTCATGACGCTAAGCTGAGAGAAGAACAGGCATGGGCCACTCACAGTTCTTTGGTTTCTTACTTCGGCCGTTTGAACTATACTTTACTCAACAGATACATGCTTACGGCTACGTTCCGTGCCGACGGTTCCTCTCGTTTCTCTGATGACAACAGATGGGGTTACTTCCCTTCAGTGGCATTGGCATGGAAAATCAATGAAGAGGCATTTATGAAAAAGCTTACCTGGTGGAACGAGTTTAAGCTTCGTCTGGGTTGGGGTATGACCGGTCAGCAGGATATCAAAACTGACTTCGGTTATGAAACTCATTATACTTCAAGCGACTCTTTTGCCCAGTATCCCTTTGGTGATACTTACTATGGTACAATGCGTCCATCGGCTTATAACCCCGACTTGAAGTGGGAGACTACTACTACTTATAATGCTGGTTTCGACCTCGGCTTTTTGAACAACCGTATCACTGCTAATATTGATGGTTACTATCGTGAAACGAAGGATTTGCTGAACTCCATCACTATTCCTGTTGGTATGCAGTTCGGTTCTCAGTTGACCAAGAATATCGGTTCGTTGAAGAATTATGGTGTGGAATTCTCCATCAATGCAAAACCCATTGTTACAAAAGATTTCACTTGGGATGTAAGCTATAATGTCGCTTGGAATCACAATGAGATTACCGACTTGGTAGATGGTGAAGTAGGCTATTATGCATGGGCCGGAGATAAAATCGGTCGTGGTAACAATACTTTGATCCAGGCCAATACGGTAGGTGAATCTACTAACTCATTCTTTGTATATCAGCAAGTATATGACGAGAATGGCAAACCCATTGAAGGTATGTATGTGGACCGTGACGGTAACGGACGTATTGACAATGGTGACCGCTATTTCTACAAGAAACCCTCTGCCGATGTCATCATGGGCTTTACCACTAAATTCCTCTATAAGAATTGGGATTTGAGCATGTCTTTCCGTGCTTCCCTCGGTAACTATGTTTACTATGACTTTTTGTCCAACCGTGCAGTGGTCAGCCAGTCTGGTCTGTATTCCAACAGTGCTCTGCACAACTCTACTCCCGAAGCTGTGGCATTGGGCTTTACAGGTGTAGGAGCCGGCAACGACAACTATTTGAGTGACTATTTCGTACGTAATGCTTCCTACTTGAAGTGCTCCAACATTACTTTGGGATATTCTTTCCCCGCACTGTTCAAGGTCGCAGGTCATGAAACATGTTCCGGCCGTGCATTCGTTACTACTCAAAATCCATTCATTATATCCAAGTACAAAGGTATCGACCCTGAAGTGGCAAGCGGTATCGACTCCAATCCTTATCCACGTCCTTTCAGTATTCAAATTGGCTTGAGCCTGAATTTCTAATCCGTTAAATGTATATAAAGATGAAACATATATTTTTGAAAACAGCCCTTGCCGCCCTTCTGATAGGTGGAGTGGCAACGTCGTGTATCAACGACTTGAATATTTCGTCCATCGACCCGCAATCCAGTTCGTCTTATGAAGATATGGAATTGCTGGCGAAAGTTTACAGTACGCTGGGCCTGACAGGGCAAAAAGGTCCTGCCGGTAGTGGCGATATCAGTAGTGATGAAGGTGAAAGTGGATTTTACCGTACTACATTCAATTTGCAGGAACTCTGTACTGATGAATGTCTTTGGGCTTGGCAGACTGACACCGATATTCCTCAAATCACCAATATCGACTGGACGGCTTCATCTCCTCGTGTGCAATGGACATTCCAACGTTTGGCATTTGATGTGACACTTTGCAACTTCTATCTTACTAACACTGAAGATAAGGCTGATGACCCCAATTACAAACTTTATCGTGCTGAGGTTCGTTTCCTGCGTGCTCTTCATCTGTGGTATTTCCTTGACCTTTGGGGCAAAGCTCCTTTCAAGACTACATACGACATTTACGAGTTGCCGGTAGAGAAGGCCGGTAAAGACCTTTACGACTGGATTGACCAGGAATTGACCGATATAGAACCGCAGCTTGCTGAAGTGGGTGAGTTCAATAATTCCGCCAATTTTGGCCGTGCCGACAAGGGAGCTGCTTATATGCTTCACGCCCGTTTGGCCTTGAACTCGGAGGTTTATACTAAAGGTGCCGTGAAAGATTACCAGAAGGCTATCGACTATTGTAACTTGCTTGATGGAAAATACGAGCTTTCTAAAGCAGAGAAGAATGGCTATACCGGCTACGAACAGGTATTTATGGCCGACAACGATCAGAACGTACAAGCCATGAAAGAAATCATTCTACCCATTCGCCAAGATGGTGCCAAGACAAAGTGTTATAGTGGTGCCAACTATTTGGTAAGTTCCACTCGTATCACCGGAATGCCCTATATAGGTACTTCCAACGGCTGGAGTTGTAACTTCTCTCGTGCTGCTTTGGTTAAGAAATTCTTCTCTACTATCGAGGATTGTCCGCTTGCTACTGAGGCTGCTCCCAAAGATGCTACCGAAGCTGATATTATTGCGCTTGATAAGGCGGCAGGTACTACAACCAAAGATGTGCAGGCGAAAGCGAATGATGACCGTGCATTGTTCTATTCCGGTTGCGGTGGCGGACTCCGCAAATTGCAGGCCGATCAGATTGCAGGCTTCAATTCCGGTCTTTCTATCGTGAAATGGAGCAATATCCGCACAGATGGTGCAGCCACCTCACACAATGAATTCCCTGATGTGGACATTCCTTTGATTCGTTATGCCGAAATGTATCTGACCCGTGCCGAGGCTAAGTTCCGTTTGAGCGGTGACCCACAGCAGGCTCGCGATGATATTAAAGTTTTGCGCGACCGTGCAGGCGCTTCTACTCCAGCCACCATCACCGAACAATATATCATTGACGAATGGTGCCGTGAGTTCTATATGGAAGGCCGTCGTCGCAGTGACTTGATTCGTTTTGGCCTTTTCACAGGTGATGGGTACCTCTGGGATTTCAAGGGTGGTGTAGCCGAAGGCAAGAGCGTGGAAGATTTCTTCAACGTGTATCCTATTCCGGCTGATGACATCAATGGTAATAAGAACTTGACTCAAAACCCGCGTTACTAATAGAATAATTGTCGAATTTATTAAAATCGAAACAATAATATGAAAAAAATATTGTTAAGAATGTTGCTTCCCGTCCTTGCATTGGTGTTGGTCACCTCTTGTGAGAAGGATATAGATAGCAATCCTACATTCCACGAAAATACTACAGGATTTGTATTGAATATGCCTGCCAACGCAGCCAATAATGTATTGGACTTGCTGACTGCCGATGAACTCACTTTTACTACCAGCCAGCCGGATTATGGTGGTATACCTTTGAGCGTTAACTATGATGTGGAGATTTCCTTTGACGATTTTAGCGCAGAAGAACCTGTGTATAAGGTAGTGACAAGTTCCACTTCTACTTCCATCAAAGTGTCGGGCAAGAGAATGAACGATGCTGTAGTTACTATGTTCCAGGATGCTAATGAAGGTGTGGAATATCCTTCTAACGAGGTGAAAGACCTTTATGTGCGTTTGCATGCTAACGTGAATAAGTTGGAGTTGGGCAGTTGCTACTCTAACGTAATCAAACTGCAAGTGAAGGCTACCTATCAGGCCCCGAGCATCACGTTGCCCGAAAAGTTGTTCATTGCAGGTTCTGACATTGGTGAAGCTTGGAAGACTTGGAAGCCGTTTGCCGGTGTGTTCGGTTTGGACGGTAATTATTTTACAGTGGTATATATTGCCGACGGAGGCGCTTTCAAATGGGGTACTTTCGCTGAACAATGGTTGGGCTATGCCGATGTGAAGACTTACGCTGACGAGGCCGGAGCCGGAATCTCGGATGATGGTGGTAACATCAAGTTTGCAAAAGGTGGCTGGTATACACTTTGCTTCAAGGCTAAGATTAACGGTGAAGCCATTGACTATACTCTGACCGTATATCCTGCGGCTCTTTATATCATTGGTAATGCTACCGGTGGATGGGATGAAGCAAGTCCTGCCTTGCAGTTGACGGCTCCTGCCGATGGTAGTGGCATTTGGGTGTCTCCGGCATTTGTAGGCGGAGGCGAAATGCGCGCTTACGTAAAAGCTGGTACGTTCGAGTGGTGGCGCACAGAGTTTACACTCTTCGAAGGTAATGTATTCTGGCGTAATCTCAACATTCCTGACAGCTGGGCCAACGACAAGGGCTCTGATTACAGTGTGGTTCCTGCTGCAGGCCAGAAGCTGTACGTCAAGTTCGGTACTCCGGGTGTAGATGCCAACGAAACGGGTGAGGTGAAATAACCTGAATGATAATCTATTTTAAAAGAAAAACATTATGAAGAAAAATCAAATACTCGCAGGTATGTTCCTTGCCGGAATTACCTTAGGTGCTTGTACGGATGATTATACGGATTGGGCTAACCCCCAATCCAATTCTCCGGAGGATGCTGCTGCCAAATATGAGATTAATTATGCGGCGGGTACTGACGCTGCCATTGTGATGGACGATGTATATGCCAAATACGCTGATGATGCAGAAGGTCTTAAAGTAGATTCGGTTGTGATTGCTTCATTGTCAAGCAGCAATGCGAATATAGCTTCCATTGCCTTCAAAAGCGTAAATGTGAATGGCGTCGCCATTGATGCAGCGTTTAAAGACGGGAAGGTTAAGGTAAACACGTTGGAACTTGACTTGGCTGTTCGAAAAGCTTTTAACAGCCGTGCCCACGTGGAGCGTACTCTGGATGTAAATGTGGATGCCGCAGCCAAATTGACTACCGGTGAGGCTGTATCTACATCGGGTACTGCACAGGTGAAGTTGACTCCGGTTACTACTCCCGCTATCAGTGAGAAGGGATATTGCATGATGGGTGATTTCCAGAAATGGAATGCAAATGAACCTATTGTGATGGAGAAGATTGGGGATGGTCTTTACAAGGCAGTTGTGACAACTACTGCCGAGAAGTCTTGGTTCAAGTTCTATCGTGCTTACGATACAACGAATCCTTCTTGGGACGACGACATCAATCCCGGTGTATTGGGAACTTTCGAAGATGGCGATGTGGCGACTGAAAACTTCCTGACGTGGGTTGGCGATCCTTCTTGCCCCAGCCCACAAGCACCTGCCATTAGCGGCATCAATGATTTTATAGTTACGCTGGATGTTGTCAACATGAGCTTTAAAGTTGCCATCAAGACAATCGACCTCTTTATGACCGGCAGCAACTATGGTTGGGGTGATACATGGAAACAGTTAACTCCGATTCATAGTGCCGAAGGCGAATTCTGGACTATTGTATATCTGGAAGCTGGCGAACAGATTAAGTTTGCTCCGCAAGCCGGTTGGGGAAATGACTTTGGTGGCGAGGCAACGATTAATGACGAAGCCGGTGCCGGCTTGACTGCTGATGGCACCAATCTGTTAGCTAAGAATGCCGGTTGGTACTTACTGCACGTAGTGAACACAACCGACCGCATAGTCAATGTGCTTGCTCCGAATATTTATCTGATTGGCGGTACTGCTGCTGATGGTAAATGGGAGGTTGCAGACGTTAACAAGTTCACCGTTCCTACGGGAAAAGACGGCGAATTCGTTTCTCCCGCCTTTGGCGCTGCCGATGAAGTGCGTATGTGTGTGAACTTTGGCGGTTACGACTGGTGGAAGACTGAATTCATCGTTCTCGATGGAAAGATTGTATATCGTGGTAGTGGTAATGATCAAGAACGAGTAAAGGTTGCTGCCGGTCAGAAAGCTTACTTGAACTTTACTGACGGCATAGGTTCTTTCAAATAATCTTTTTTTTAAATAAGAATAAAGCCCTTTTTCTCGCAATGGAAAATACGAGGAAGAGGGCTTTTATGTTTTCGTTAAGCAATCATTTACAGATATTGATATGAAGACTTTTAGATTAATGTCCACTTTGTTTTTTCTGTTTGTATTGTGCTTGGGAATTCATGCACAGCAGCGTCTTCTTGGTGGGGACATCTCTTTGTTGCCAAGTTACGAAGAAGCAGGAACCGTATATCGTGACGAAGCAGGAAAAGCTGTCGCTCCCCTCGAATATTTCAAGGAAGAAGGTTGGAATGCCATTCGTGTACGTTTGTTTGTGGAACCGGACAGGGCTTCGGCAGAGCATAAGGGAGAAGGCGTGTGTCAAGATTTGGATTATGTGATGAAACTGGGGCAAAGAATAAAAAAAGCCGGGTATCAGTTTATGCTTGACTTCCACTATTCTGATACGTGGGCCGACCCTGGCAAGCAGTTCATGCCGTATCGTTGGAAAAATAGCGGTGTAGCATCGCTTCCCGACAGTGTCTATCAATATACCAGAAAAAGCCTTGAAGTGATGGTGAAAGCCGGTGCATGCCCCGACTTGATACAAGTGGGGAATGAGATAACCAACGGGATGATGTGGCCTGCGGCGAAGGTGGAGCCGCTTGGAAAGGATAACTGGGACATACTTGTAAAACTATTGGAGAGTGGTGCCAAGGCCTGCCGTGAAGTATGTCCACGGGCAAAGATTATTATTCATACAGAGAAGGCGGGCGAATGGGACAAGACGAAATCTTATTATAACCATTTGCGACAGCTCGATTATGATGTTATCGGACTTAGTTATTATCCTATGTGGCACAAAGCGGTGGGAGTTCTTGGTGCTACGCTCGATTCTCTCGCTGTAAATTTTCCCGATAAGGAAGTCATGATTGTGGAAACTGCCGCCTATTATTCGCATGAGAAAGACCAATGGGCAAAGAGTGCGGACCAGTATTCTGAGTTTTATCCCATCAGCACTGAAGGGCAACGTATCTTTACTCACGAACTGGTAGCCGAATTGCGCCGTCATGCCAACGTGACCGGCCTATTCTGGTGGTTTCCCGAAGAAAATGCCTGCGGAAATACGGTGACGGAAGGTTGGCTGAATCGGGGGCTTTTTGATAATCGCACTGGTAAATCGCTTCCGGCGATGAAGGAATTCAGTGGGTTTATCCGTTAACTTCATCCAAAGTCGTCAATGGATTGAATTGTATTCTAATTATAATGAACGCGCAAATCTAAAATAGATATGAAAACCAGATATTTTATTGCATTATTCGCTTTATGCTTGTGCCAATGGAGCGCTGCATGGCAAGGTTTATCTTCTGCTGATTTGGTGGAAGTAAAATCCACATCTTCAATAAAAGTAGAACCGGCCTTTTGGTGGTGCGGTATGAAAAATCCCCAACTGCAATTGATGGTTTATGGTGATGATATAGGCGCTTACAAACCTGTCATTAATTATCCGGGAGTTGTGCTGAAAAGTGTGCATCCAATGGAAAGCCCCAACTATCTGGTATTATACTTAGATGTGGAAGAGGCAATGCCGGGGAAGTTCGATATTGAGTTTGTGAAAGGAAAGAAGAAACTGAACTGCTCTTATGAATTGAAACAACGTCAAGGAAATGGTGATGAAAAGGTTGGATTTAATTCTTCTGATGTTGTTTATCTATTGATGCCGGATCGCTTTGCTAATGGCGATGAAAGCAATGACCAAATAAAAATGAATTATCCCTATGCTGTAAATCGTAAAGATGTCAATGCCCGGCATGGCGGTGATTTGGCGGGTATTATGCAACATCTTGATTATTTGGATAGTTTGGGAGTTACTGCCATCTGGACAACACCCGTGTTGGAAAATGATATGGGAGAAGGTTCTTATCACGGTTATGCCGCAACTGATTATTATAAAATAGACCCTCGGTTGGGGACAAATGAAGATTATGTCCGGTTGGCAGAGTGCCTGCATCGGCGTGGAATGAAATTGATAATGGACATGGTCTTCAATCATTGTGGAAGCAAGCATCCTTGGTTGCTTGACCCGCCAATGCATAATTGGTTTAATAATTGGGATAAGGACAAATATGTTGAGACCAATCATGATAAAACCGTCTTTTTTGATCCTTACGCCTCGGATATAGATAAGGAGGAGATGACAGATGGCTGGTTCGTTCCCACAATGCCCGACTTGAATCAGAGGAATCATTTTGTGGCTGATTATTTAATTCAGAATTCAATATGGTGGATTGAATATGCCAATTTGGATGGTGTACGTCAAGATACATATGTATATCCCGATCCGGACATGATGGTACGTTGGTGTCGAGAAGTGTTTGAGGAGTATCCCAATTTCAATATTGTGGGCGAAGTGATGATTCCTAATAATACGGTTGGTGCTGCATATTGGCAACAAGGCAGTTTGGTTAATGAGAAGGCCGATACGGGACTAAAGTCTGTGATGGATTTCCGTTTAAGGGAAGTGGCAAGTAAGGCTTTTCATGAAGAAACCTCCTGGAATACCGGTCTGCAACTCGTTTTTGAACATTTGGCTTATGACTTTTGCTATTCTGATATTAATAATGTGATGCGTTTGCTTGAGAACCATGATTCTGATCGTTTCTTATTGGAAACTCCGAGTTCTTTGGATGCCTATAAGCAGGCAGTTGTCTTGTTATTGACAATTCCTGGCATTCCGCAATTGTATTATGGGCAGGAACTGTTGATGACTGGTACTACAAAAATTGATTTTGGATATATACGTCCGGATATGTCGGGAGGATGGAAAGAAGATGCACTCAGTGTTTTCGAAGAGAGTGGGAGAACGGCTATACAGCAAGAAGCTTTCGGTTTTATGAAAAAGTTACTGCATTGGCGTAAGGGGAATGATGTTATTTCCAAAGGCAAGATGAAGCACTTTATGCCTCGCAACAATATATATGTATATGAACGTTCGTACAATGGGAAAAGTATATTGGTCGTGATGAATGGGGTAAATAAAGAGGTCGATTGGGATTTGGCTCATTATAAGGAGGTAATAGGAAATAAAACCGATGCAAGGAATGTGCTGACAGATACTGATGTGAAGTTAGGAGCAATTATCCGACTACAACCGAAAGAAGTGCTTATGCTTGAATTATGATTGCGTTGCGGATCAAATACTTTGTTTGTCTTGCTTCAGAAGACATTTTCAGGGCCAGCTAAGAGTTGAATGCAGTTTTACCCTCATGCTCTCATAATGTACTGCATCCCTTTATTCATCGGGCATATAGCTATGAGAGTAACCATGAGGGCAAGGCGTTACTATGCTTGATTACAGATGTTTGTTGTATTAAAACACCTTGTATGTCAACAGTTCACTATAGTGAGCGTTATTGTTCACGTAAATGAATAGTTCGGCTTACTGCCGAAAATGTGTGTTTTTGCACAAAACTCATATCAGAAATGTGAGAAAGTTCACGTTTCTGATATCAAAAACGTGAAATGCTATGTTTGGAAGAGAAGTATTTAAGCATCTGTCAGCATGGAAAGCAGACTTTGTGACATCTTTAGAACGACGAAAGATTCCTAACGAATTATCCGGCAATTATCTTTTTTGCATGGAAAAAGAATCAATTCACAGACAACGAATCTGCTGAATATTCCGTTATTCTTGGCAGACAAAACGAAAGAACTGCTTGCCATGCAAATTTTCCGTAACCTTACTGCTGTTTTCCATCTTGTTTATAGCCCTATGTAATCCTTGAGCAGGGCAATGACTCGAAAATCTGATGGCATGAAGAAGATAAAGTTTATTTCTTTTGTTATCTTTGTGTCGTTAACGGCAGAAAAGGACGGATTAAATAGAAAAAATAGCAGGAGGACAGCAGATGGACCCATTGAAATACATAGTACCCGGCAGAAAGAGACTTCCCTACGGCATGATGAACTTCGCGGATATCCGCCAAGACAATTATTATTATGTGGACAAGACCCGCTTCATCCCCATGATAGAGGAGGCGGACCGCTTCTTCTTCTTCATCCGTCCGCGCCGCTTCGGCAAGAGCCTCACGCTGAATATGCTGCAACACTACTACGACGTGCGCACCCGCGACAAGTTCGAAGCCCTTTTCGGTGACCTGTACATCGGGCAACACCCCACGCCGAGCCGCAATAGCTATCTGGTGCTCTATCTCAACTTCTCGGGCATCAGCGGCGAGCTGAACGACTACCGCAAGGGGCTGGACGCGCATTGCGGCATTACTTTCGAGAACTTCTGCAAGATATACGCCGACCTCCTTCCGCAAGATACTCTGGAAGGACTGCGTGCGGTGAGCGGAGCCGTGGAGCAGTTGGATTACCTCTATCAGGCTTGCGCACGTGCCGGACAGGATATGTATCTCTTCATCGACGAGTACGACCACTTCACCAACGCCATCCTTTCCAGTCCCGAAAGCCTGCACCGCTATACGGATGAGACGCATGGCGAAGGCTATCTGCGCTCTTTTTTCAACAAGGTGAAAGCAGGAACTTATTCCAGCATCAAGCGTTGCTTCATTACCGGCGTAAGCCCCGTGACGATGGACGACCTGACCAGCGGTTTCAACATCGGCACCAACTACTCCCTCGCGCCGAAGTTCAACCAGATGATGGGATTCACCGAGGAGGAGGTGCGCGGAATGTTGGCCTATTATTCAGCAAACAGCCCCTTCCACCACAGCGTGGACGAGTTGATAGAGATGATGAAACCGTGGTACGACAACTACTGCTTCGCGCAGGAATGCTACGGTGAAACCACGATGTACAACTCCAATATGGTGCTTTACTTCGTCAAGAACTACATTGATGATGGCAAAGCACCACGCAACATGATAGAGAGCAACATCCGCATTGACTACGAGAAACTGCGTATGCTCATCCGCAAGGACAAGGAGTTTGCCCACGATGCTTCCGTCATACAGACTCTCGTGAGTCAAGGCTTCATCACCGGTGAACTGAAAGACAGCTTCCCTGCCGTCAGCATCACCAATCCCGACAACTTCATCAGTCTGCTCTACTACTTCGGAATGCTCACCATCAGCGGCACGTATAAGGGAAAGGCAAGGCTCACCATCCCCAACATGGTGGTGCAGGAACAGCTCTATACCTATCTGCTGAATACTTACGACGATGCCGACCTGAGTTTCAGCAGTTACGAAAAGAGCGAACTTTCCTCGGCTCTGGCTTACGACGGCGACTGGCAATCCTACTTCGGCTACATTGCCGACTGCCTGCACCGCTATGCCTCGCAGCGCGACAAGCAGAAAGGCGAGTCCTTCGTCCACGGCTTCACCCTTGCCATGACTGCGCAGAACCGTTTCTACCGTCCCGTCTCCGAGCAGGACACGCAGGAAGGTTATGTAGATATTTTCCTCTGCCCGATGCTGGAAATCTACTCCGACATGAAGCACAGCTACATCGTAGAACTGAAATATGCCAAGTATAAGGATTCCGAAACCCGTGTGGAGGAACTTCGCCGGGAAGCCATCGCCCAGGCCGACCGCTATGCCGATACGGAAACGGTGAAGCGTGGCATCGGCGCCACCCGGTTGCATAAGATTGTGGTGGTGTATAAAGGTATGGAAATGCGTATCTGCGAGGAAGTAGGTTGATTGGCTACAAAAGTTTGTCATTCAGCTTTCATAAAACATGGTGGTACGGGAACATTTGCTTGCCATGCAAACGTTTCCGTAAGCTTGCTGCTACTTTTCTCTTGCGTTAATCGGTTTGCCCTTTCTTTTCCGGCTATATTTGTGAAGTGATAACTTTGAATACTTCATATTATGAAAATTATCAATCAACGTAAGATTTCTGTTTTATGGCATTTAATATGCTTCAGTTTAGTGCTGGCATTCACGGCATGTAGTGACGATAAAGAGGAGTTACAGGAGTATTTGACCCCTGCTTCTGGTAGTGAATCAATCTTTGAGCAAGGTTTTAGCTTTGGTGAAGCTGCTTCTTCGCAAAGCGTCAGTTTTGAGGCCGGGCAGCAGTGGACAGCCGAGCTGAGTGGTGAAGATACCGGTTGGTGCAACATCAGTCCGGCAAAAGGTACGTCCGGGAAAGCTACGATTATGGTTTCTGTCGGCAAGAATGAGACAGGGAAAGCGCGGACGGCACAATTGAATATTGTATCCGGTTCGAAGAAGAAAGAAATATCTGTCACTCAGGCTGCCAATGCGATTGTAGCTCCGGATGGTTTGAGTTTTACACCGGCAGCACCGGATGCCGACCAGTCCCTTGTAATTACTTTTAAAGCGGATGCAAAGTCTGCTCTCTATGGGCATAAAGGAGATGTGTATGTGCATATTGGTGTGGTCAGTGAAGGAACTTGGCTGTTCGTTCCGGCAGAGTGGACGGAAAACAAGGATAAATGTAAGATGACTTCAACCGAAGCCAACGTATGGAGCATTACGCTGAGCCCGAATATCCGGGAATGGTTTGGAAGCGGGAAGACACCGGTGAACCGGCTCGGAATAGTGATTCGCAGTGCAGACGGCAATAAGAAAGGGATAGAATCGGATTCCTTTGTTGAGGTGACCGACACAAAATATGAAGGTTTTGTTCCTGGTGAAATTAAAACTGCAGCAGTGCCGGCCGGTATGGTCGAGGGTATCAATGTAGTGGATAATTCTACGGTGACACTGGTACTTTATGACAAAGATGCGAATGGGAATCATAAGGACTTTGCCCATGTAGTGGGCGACTTCAATAACTGGACATTGGGCAATGACGAAAAATCGCAGATGTATCGTGATGATGCTTCCGGATGTTGGTGGATTACGTTGGCGGGGCTGGATGCTGGCAAAGAGTATGCTTTCCAATATTATGTAGGTACGAAGGCGGGTGAAGTGGTTCGCCTGGCTGATGCCTATACGGAAAAGATTCTTGATCCTGATAATGATAAATATATTCCGGCTTCTACCTATAACGAAAGTATGGCTTATCCTGAGGGAGGAGTAGGAATCGTTTCGACCTTCAAGATACAGAAAGACAGTTATAACTGGAAGGTCAATGACTTTAAAATAGCAAATCCTGAGCAATTGGTGATATACGAATTGCATCTACGTGACTTTACCGCCTCCAGCGACATCAATGGTGCAATGGGCAAGCTTTCTTATCTGAAGGCTATGGGAGTCAATGCCATCGAACTGATGCCGGTGCAGGAGTTTGACGGAAACGACAGTTGGGGGTATAATCCTTGCTTCTTTTTTGCGATGGATAAGGCTTATGGCACAAAGGCCATGTATAAGCAGTTTATTGACGCTTGCCATGAGGCGGGTATGGCAGTTATTCTGGATGTGGTCTATAATCACGCTACAGGAAACAATCCGCTGGCTAAACTTTATTGGGATGGTGATAAGACTGCAAAGAATAATCCATATTTCAATGTGGAAGCACCTCATCCTTATAGTGTGTTCCATGACTTCAATCATGAAAGCCCGTTAGTGCGTAAGTTTGTGAAGCGCAATCTGCAATTCTTGTTGAAGGAATATAAGGTGGATGGGTTCCGCTTTGACCTGACGAAAGGATTCACACAGACTTCTTGTACTGAAAGCACGGCATCCAATTACGATGCAAGTCGCATTGCTATCCTAAAGGATTATAATGCTGCCATCAAGGAAGTGAAAGAGGGCTCTTATGTTATCCTGGAGCATTTCTGTGATTCAAAGGAAGAAAATGAACTGGCTGCAGATGGCATGCACTTATGGCGCAACCTGAATAATGCCTATTGTCAGTCGGCTATGGGATATGCTGAAAATAGTTCTTTTAGCAGCCTTTATGAGAAAACACCTGCATGGGTAGGTTTTATGGAAAGTCATGATGAAGAACGCGCAGCTTACAAACAGTCGCAATGGGGTGAAGGTATACTGAAAACCGACCTTGATGCTCGCATGAATCAGTTGGCGCTGAACACTACATTCTTCCTTACTGTTCCAGGTCCTAAGATGGTTTGGCAATTTGGAGAGATGGGATATGACATTTCCATTGAGGAGAATGGACGTACGGGCAGGAAACCGTTGCATTGGGAGTATCTGGAGAATACTAACCGCAAGGAGCTGCACGATGTTTATGCGGATTTAATGAAATTGCGTAACGCCCATCCGGAATTGTTCGATTCAAGTGCCATCTTGACATGGAAGGTCGGAGTTTCTGATTGGGACAACGGTCGTTCATTGTTGGTAGAAAGTGTAACGGGCAAGCAGCTGGTTGTTATGGGCAACTTTACGCATAATGCGGTTGATGTAGCTTTCCCGGCAACAGCTGGTAACTGGACCAATTATTTTACCGGAAAGAGTGAAACAATAAATACACAGGTCAATGTACCGGCTCATGGATATGTAGTCTACACTAATTTCTAATTTCGGTAAAAATCATTCATACATCTTTATCAGCACCCGATTCAGCCAGTTCCAACGGAAACGGAACCAGCGTCGGGTGCTGCTTTGTTTTCCCCCGAAGCGGAGAACGAACTCACGGTAGCCATGCCTGCGGAAGGGAAGTCCCACGTCCATGAACTCTAAGTGGCGGTATCCGCGTTGTTTGGCATCATCCAGTGCTTTCCATACGGCAAGAATCCCCGGATATTGCAGGGCATAAGTCTTGCGCATGCCACCAGAGAACCATAGATAGGCGCTATCATCTGAATAAATGCATGCGCTGCCACCGATAATCTTCTCCTTATAAGTGACGATGAAGATTTTGCTTTGCTGCCCTTTTGTCAACTGGTTTTCGAGATGCTGAAAGAACTTGATGCTGGGGAAGTGGCGCCGTATCTTGGAAGAATATACGTGGCGCAACATCTGGGCAAAACAGAGAATCTCCTCTTTGGTACGTGCTTCCCGCACTTGGGCGCCGTTTTTGAGCCCTTTCTTTATTTGCCGGATACGTGACGGGCTGAAACGCTCTTCCACCTTTTCGACGCTGTGCAGCGAGTTGCGCACCCGCAGCCAATTGATGGCGATGTATTGGTTGTCCCGGAAAGATTTGTATCCGAACATGGCATTTTCCAGGTTGCGGAACTCGATGAGAAAAGAATCGCGCAATGCTTCATTGGTAAGCCTTTGCAGCATGTCACTGAAGATAATCTCTTTGTCTGCCTCGTTATTGAAATATTCTCCCGTACCGTACACCTCACATCTTTTGATGATGCCGGGTGGAAACATGCGGACACTTTTACGTATGGCGGCAAGCAGTTTCGCAACGGGCTTGTCATCTTCGGATGCCACAATGAGTATGGGGGTATACCCCGGAGTTGCCTCGTAGATTCGGAACAACTCTGTGGAATGGAAGGTGTTGGTGCCTGGCAGGTCAGGAACCTTGCTCCCACGGTAATATGTAGTGAGTTTCAAAGGCATGGTCTGCAAATTTAAAAAATAATCTCGTATCTTTGCAAAAATTATTGTTAATGTGTCGATGTGCACATTAGCATATTAGCACATAAAATCATTATGGAAAGTTTCAGTGAATTGATAAAAGCACGCCGCAGCATGCGGAAGTTTACAGAAGAAGAATTGACACAAGAACAAGTCGTTACTTTGATGAAAGCAGCCCTGATGGCACCCACGTCGAAACGCAGCAATGCATGGCAGTTCATAGTGGTGGACGAGAAGGATAAATTGAAGGAATTGTCCTATTGCAAGGAGCAGGCATCGCAGTTTATTGCCGATGCGGCACTGGCAGTAGTGGTTGTTGCCGACCCGCTGGCAAGCGACGTGTGGATAGAAGATGCCTCCATTGCTTCCATCTACCTGCAACTTCAGGCCGAAGATATGGGGCTGGGAAGCTGCTGGGTGCAGGTGCGCGAACGTTTTACGGCTTCCGGTATGCCTTCCGGCGAGTATGTGCACGAGGTGTTGGATATTCCTTTACAGCTGCAGGTGCTTAGTGTTATTGCTATCGGCCATAAGGGGATGGAGCGCAAGCCTTTCAACGAAGACAATCTGCAGTGGGAAAAGATACATATCAATAAGTACGGAGGAAAGTAACAGTGAGTGCAGCAAAAGCAAACAATAACCGTGATACATATAAGGCCACTGCCATCACACTGATTGTATTCGGCATTCTTTACTTGGTGGACAAATTGGTGCATTTTTCTGCAATCGGCTTGCCGTGGGTGATGAATAAGGATAATTTTCTATTGTATACCGCAGTGATTTTTTTGCTGTTCAAGCATGACAAGTCAGTGGGATTGGTATTGATAGGTTTGTGGCTGATATTGAACTTCGGGTTGATAACTGCCTTACTCGGTACGATGTCCGCTTATCTGCTGCCGTTGGCGTTGCTGGTATTAGGGACTATTCTGTATTGGTTGGCAACAAGATAAGCGTATGGCAGGAAGAAGTATAGAAGATACGTCCATTGCCTTTATCGGTGCCGGAAATCTGGCTACTAATCTGGCAAAGGCTCTTTATCGGAAAGGGTTTCGTATTGTGCAGGTCTACAGCCGTACAAAAGAATCGGCGCAGGAATTGGCACAGACGGTGGAAGCTGCATATACCACGGAGCTGCAGGCGGTTACGAAGGAGGCACAGCTTTATATCGTTTCGCTGAAGGACGCGGCTTTTGTAGAATTATTACCCCAGATTGTTTCTGGAAAGGAGAATGCTTTATGGGTGCATACAGCCGGCAGTATTCCTATGAATATTTGGCAGGGGCATGTAGTGCGTTATGGAGTGCTTTATCCGATGCAGACTTTCAGTAAGCAGCGTGAAGTGGATTTTGGACAGATACCGTGTTTTGTGGAAAGCAACTCGGAAGAGGATGTGCAGCTTCTGAAGGACATTGCTTCTGCCCTATCGGAAAAAGTGTATGAAGCAAGTTCTGAGCAGCGCAAAAGTTTGCATCTGGCGGCTGTGTTTACGTGCAATTTTACCAATCACATGTATGTGTTGGCTGCTGAACTGCTGAAAAAGTACGGGTTGCCGTTCGAGGCAATGCTCCCCTTGATAGACGAGACGGCCCGCAAGGTGCATGAGCTGGAACCGCTTGCCGCACAGACAGGACCGGCTGTGCGCTATGATGAGAATGTCATTGACGAGCATCTGCGGATGCTTGCCGATGAGCCGCAAATGCTGGAACTATATCGGGAGATTAGCGAGAATATACATCGGTTGGCAATAAGATAACCGGATGCCGATGCTTGCCTCTTTTGAACTAATGTTTTGCTGCATATAGGTATATTATAATGAACAAGAAAAAAGTGCAATGAGTACCATAAACTATGATTTGAAAAAGATAAAAGCCCTTGTTTTTGATGTGGACGGTGTGCTGAGTGCCAATGTTATCCCTATGAGTTCGGAGGGTGAACCTCTGCGTACGGTCAACATAAAGGATGGTTATTCCCTGCATCTGGCTGCTAAGCAAGGTGTGTTGCTGGGTATAATTACGGGTGGACGTACAGAAGCAGTCCGCAAGCGTTTTACCTCTTTAGGTTTTGAGGATGGAAATATCTATATGGGTTCTTCTGTTAAAATCCATGATTACCATGACTTCCGTGACCGTCATGGCTTGAAGGACGAGGAAATATTGTATGTAGGTGATGATATTCCCGATTTAGAGGTGATGCGTGAGTGTGGTTTGCCATGTTGTCCTAAGGATGCTGTGCCTGAGGTAAAGGCTGTGGCTCGCTATATTTCGTATGCAGAAGGCGGTTATGGCTGTGGTCGCGACATTGTGGAACAGGTATTGAAAGTGCAAGGGCTTTGGATGGCAGATGAAAAAGCTTTTGGTTGGTAGTTGTTTCAATCGTTAAATTGTAAATCGTCAAATCGTAAATGATATGATGTTAGATAATCTGAAGAAATATAAGGTGATTCTCGCCTCCAATTCTCCGCGAAGGAAAGAATTGCTGGCTGGTTTGGGAGTGGAATATGAAGTAAGAACTTTGCCCGATGTGGATGAATCTTATCCCGAGACATTGCGGGGAGCGGATATTCCTCTCTACATATCCAGGGAAAAGGCGGATGCCTACCGTGATATGATGCATCCGGACGAATTGATGATTACGGCAGATACCATTGTCTGGCTGGATGGACAAGTTCTCGGAAAGCCCAAGAATAGGGAAGAAGCCATGCAGATGTTGCGCGACATGTCCGGACGTACCCATGAAGTGTTTACCGGTGTGTGCATCACTACTACTGAGTGGCAACGCAGTTTTGCAGCGGCAACAGAAGTGCGTTTTGCTAAACTGAGCGAAGAGGAAATTGCCTATTATGTGGACAAATACCAACCCATGGATAAAGCCGGAGCTTATGGTGTACAAGAGTGGATTGGATTCATTGGGGTGGAAAACATATCCGGGAGTTACTATAATATAATGGGGCTCCCCGTACAGAGACTGTACAGGGAGTTGTTGGAGATCTAAACCAGATCCATCATTAGAGGGATATCTTTTTCACTGATTCCTTGTCTGACAAGTGTTTCTTTGTCTTTACCGAACATTTCTCTAAAAATCTCCTGCCCGCCATATTCCAAAGCTGCTTTACTGTAAAGTTCTGCAGCTTTTTCTATTTTGCCCGTTCTCCAAGCAACATGTCCGGCATTGAGATAGTCTGCTGCGAGTGGTTTGGAGGCGAGTATCTTTTCGTAATACTTCATTGCTTGCTCATACTTGCCGTTGACAAACGAACACCAGCCTATAGCACGCCATGCTTTGATACAATTGCTTTCGATGAAATCAAGCTTGAAGAAATATTGCAGAGCCTCTTCATATCTTTCCAGTTCGGCAAGGCAGCTTCCGGCGTAGAAAAGGATATTATGGTTTTCCGGCTGGATTGCCTCCACTTTCTTGTAGTATTCCAGTGCAGAGGCAAAGTCCCTTATCTGCCTGTAGCACGTAGCGAGATGGCGGATTGTCCAGACATGGTCGGGCTTTAGTACATCGGCTTTCAGGTAGGCGTCTATCGCTTCCTTATACCTCTTTTCCTTTTGCAGGCAATAGCCAGCCTTTTGGAAAATGTCTGCATTTGCATGGTTCAAGGCTATCAATTCCTTATAAAGCTCCAATGCTTCTGCCGGGTGTTCTTTGCGGAAGTGGAAATCGGCGATGGTAATCAGCAGCTCGGGTTTGCACAGAATATCTTTGAGTGCCGGGATACGGTGCAGGGCAATCTCTTCCTTGAAGATGTCACGGAACTCGTGTCTGCGCTGGCTTAACTTGAAGAAACGGTATAAGTCGTGGACATACTGGTTGCTGATGACATCCGGTCGTTCGGCATACTGCCGTAAAGCGGAAGATTTGCTTTCGTCCATGAGTGCATCCAAATCCTGGGAAGTCATCTGGCTGAGCATCATCGTACGCTGTGACTGTGGTATATGTGCCATTGTAAAGCAAAGGGAATACTTGTCACTATTGCAGAAGAAACCGGATTGGAGGATAAGGGAGAGGATGGCATTGTCTCCGGTAGGCTTGAATCCGAATTCCTTGATGATGCTGGAGTGATGCATGTCGAACGGATAGAACCAGTTGTACGGTTCCTTAAAGAACGGATAAGTCTTGAGTTGTGCAAACGTACTCATATAGACGTCAGCGCCTTCCAGCTGTAATTCGTTCATCTCCCGTATCTTGTCTCCCAGTCCGGAACTTTCAAAAGCTTTCTCCCAATCCGGATTAAGATCGTTTTCCTCAGGGTTCTCTTCAAAACCGAACTTCATGTTGCGCATGATGTTCACATTCCTCATCATCTCCGGAATGATTTCTTCACGCATCTTCTTGTCTATCTTTTCCGTTTCCTGGCTACGGAGCAGCTCGATGTAAATACGGTTCAGTTGCTTGCCGAAACTGCCGTCTTCGTTGAGCAGGGAAAGGCGGGCTGTCAATTCGGGATAAAGCGACAGACGGGTGGGATGAAAAAGAAGTGCGAAAGCGATACCTACCAAAGCCCGTTGGTTTACTTGCGTATTTGCATGCGTTACGGCGTCCAGCAACCATGAGAATTTGCGGGTATCGAAGCATTCCATCAGACTGAGCATGACGGCACTGGTGAACAGGCACAAATCATTGACGGGAAGCATTTCTGATTCCAGTAATCCTTTGGCTTGCTGTTCGTCTTCTGCAGACCAGTCACTGTTACTCCATGTGGAAAGGAAAAGAACCTGGGCGGTTTGTTCGTGCCGTTGCAGTACGGCGTCCATGCCTTGGTTATCCGGCATCAGCTGACAAACGGCCAGGTCATCAGGGAAAGATTCCAATACCTTCTGCAGTGCGGCAATATTGTATTCTTTGGGGAGGCGTTCCCGGTTATTGCGCAGGGAATGGTAATAGTGCGTGGAAACTCCGTCAAGGAGAGACAGACGTGCCTGGTCAGCGACTTCCCAAGTTTCGGTCAGAATCTGGCGATATAGTTTCTGTCGTTCAGGATCGTCGATTCCCTGGCGCATGTATTGCAGCATGTACTGATAGGATGTCTGAGCTTGTTCCAAGCGGTTGCGGAGTGTCCAGTCACCGCTGTTCCAAAGAAAGGCTTCCAGTTGGGATTGTGCTTCCTTCAGCCGTTGCTGCTTGAGTAGAGTAACGATATGCTGATATTGTTCTTGTATGGCTTGTTCGTTCATAAATCAGTCTCTTTTTGGGTATGTATCTTATAAAACTACAAAAAGGATGCCAAAAAGTTCATAAATTTCCATTTCCCCAGCTCAGAAACGAACTTGCAACTGTGCTTGAAGCAGGTTTGAGTTTTCTCCTTTATGGCGGTTACAGTATGTATACTGGGCTTGCAGACGGCATTTGGGATAGAACCAATACTGTACACCTGCTACATAATTGGTCTGTTTATCGGAAATAGTTTTATTTTTGTTGAAATAGTCATAAGAGGCTATTACGTCAAATTTGGGAAGCACATGGGCAGATACGGTTGCATAGTAACCGTCACTTTTAACGTGTCCGTCTTTTCCGGCCAAGTATTCTGTACGTACATCTACGGATTTTGTTTTGATGGTGGCACCTGCCGACCAGCGGTTTCGGGTGTAATTCTCTCCTATGGCTATGTCTGGATTAATGGAAGAAACGGCTACGGCGCATCCTTTCCCTTTAACAAAGGAACCGCCGACGGACAACCATTTCAATGGATGTACCATAAGGCTGCCTACAATATCTTTCTGATTGTTTTTATCTTTTAGGTTGATGCCTTGTCCGTTCATGATGGCAAGGTTATAAGTCATCAAAGAGTCGAACAAGTCTCCATAAATTAACAATCCCATATCACGACCGCTTGCAGAGCCATACAACGGATCACTGCCATTGATACCGGCCAGGTAATTGACGGCTTGAGAATAACAGTTTATTAATTCGACAAAGCAGGGAGACATCGGGTTCTCAATGGTATACATGGTTTTGAACTGTCCGATACGTGCTGTGAGTTGAGGGAGAAAGCGGTATTCCGTGTAGGCTTCCAGAATTTTTCCGGTATTGGCAAAGCTGTACATGAAGTAAGCCGACCATTTATCGGTGATTTTACCGCGCGCCATAAAGATAACTCTCTTTATATCGAAAGTATTGCTGGTACCTTCGCCCGCATCATCGTATGTATATCCCACTTGGGCATAGCCGGAGAGTGAAATGCGGTCTTTTAAAGTGTTGACTACATCATTCAGACAAGCATCTTGTGCTTTCAGGATGCATGTGGCTGATAAAAGGATGCAGGATAGTAGAATTCGTCTCATTATAGGGATGGATAGTAGTAAAAAAGGCAACCCTTTTTTCAAAGAGCTGCCTTTGGGTGTTATTTTGCTTGTTTTTATTCGTTGATAGCAGCGATACCCGGAAGGATTTTTCCTTCGATTGCTTCAAGCAATGCACCGCCACCGGTAGATACGTAAGACACGCCGCTTGCCAAGCCGAACTTGTTGACACAAGCTACAGAGTCACCGCCACCTACGAGTGAGAAAGCACCGTTCTTGGTAGCTTCTACGATAGCTTCGCCTACAGCGCGTGAACCGTGAGTGAAGTTCTCGAATTCGAATACACCCGTCGGACCGTTCCAAAGGATAGTCTTGGAGTTCTTGATGACATCTGCAAAGATCTTTTCAGTCTCAGGACCGATATCAAGACCTTCCCAGCCATCAGGAATTTCGTCAACCGGGCAGAACTTGGTGTTGGCATCGTTGGAGAAAGAATCGGCAATCTTGGCATCAACAGCCAAAACAAGGTTTACGCCTTTTTCTTTTGCTTTCTTCACCAGGTCAAGAGCCAAATCCAGTTTGTCATCTTCGCAGATAGAAATACCGATTTTGCCGCCCATGGCTTTGGTGAAAGTATAAGTCATACCGCCGGCAATAATCAGGTTGTCTACCTTGTTCAGCAGGTTTTCAATGATTTCAATCTTGGAAGAAACTTTGGAACCACCCATGATGGCAGTAAACGGACGTTGGATATCGTTCAAAACTTTATCAACAGCCTTTACTTCTTTTTCCATCAGGTAACCGAACATTTTGTTGTCCTTGTCGAAATATTTAGCGATCAATGCAGTAGAAGCGTGTGCACGGTGAGCGGTACCGAAAGCGTCGTTTACATAGCAATCTGCATAAGAAGCCAATTTCTTGGTGAATTCTTTCTGGCTTTCCTTAACAGCAGCTTTGGCAGCCTTCTTTTCTTCGTCTGTAGCATCTTCAGCCAAACCGCGGGGTTTGCCTTCCTCTTCAGCGTAGAAACGGAGGTTCTCGAGCAACAACACTTCACCCGGTTGCAGAGCAGCAGCCTTTACGGCAGCTTCTTCGCCCATACAGTCGTTAGCAAATTGCACCTCAACACCCAACAACTCTTCGAGATGCTTCAGAATGTGCTTCAAGGAGAACTTGTCAGCCGGGCCTTTCGGACGACCGAGGTGAGAACCGATAATTACACTACCGCCATCGGCCAAAATCTTCTTCAATGTAGGAAGAGCGGCACGCATACGGGTATCATCTGTAATGTTGAAGTTTTCGTCCAAGGGTACGTTGAAGTCCACACGAACGAATGCCTTTTTTCCGGCAAAGTTAAATTGATCAATTGTCATAATACTCTATTTTATTTAAAAGTGTTACTAATTTCTTTTTAGTGAGCGCAAAGTTAGCATTTATTTCTTTTTTTTGCTATGAAACCGTTGTTTATTCTTTGTCTTTGCCGCTCTCTTTGCTAACTTTATATTTCTGGCAGTAATATTTGCACATTAATTGCAAACCGCAGGTATCACATTGTGGAGTACGTGCCTGGCATACATAGCGACCGTGCAGGATAAGCCAGTGGTGAGCTATGGGGATGTCTGTTTCCGGTATATGTTTTACCAATTCTTTTTCGACACTGAACGGAGTTGTACATTTATCTGATACGAGACCCAGGCGATGGCTGACGCGGAACACGTGTGTGTCTACTGCCATAGCCGCTTTATTGAAAACAACGGATTGGATGACATTGGCTGTTTTGCGGCCTACGCCGGGCAGTTTTACCAGTTCTTCAAGGGTATCGGGTACCTCACTGTTGAATTCTTTCACCAACATCTGTGCCATGCCTACAAGATGTTTAGCTTTGTTGTTGGGATAGGAGACGCTGCGGATATACTCGTATACCACGTCGGGAGTAGTAGCGGCGAGTGCTTCGGGAGTAGGGAAGTCCCGGTAAAGGGCGGGGGTAATCATATTGACGCGTTTGTCCGTACATTGTGCAGAGAGAATAACTGCTATCAACAGCTCGAACGGATTGTCATAATGCAACTCTGTTTCGGCTACGGGAACGTTCTCCCTAAACCAAGCAAGGATTTTTTCATAACGCTCTTTCTTTCTCATCTTAATTTGTTTTTATGATAGTGAGGAGATACTTTCAGATTGAAATAGAAGATGGAGATAACCGTGAGGCAGGCTCCGAAAAAATATGCCATATCGAATGAGGTAATCTGTGCGATATAACCTCCTGCTGTCAGACCTATACCAATGCCTACATCCCATGAAGTCAGGTAGGTAGAGGTGGCTGTTCCGCGCTGGTTGTTGGGGGCCAGGTTTACGAACAGCGTATTGAAGGCGGGGAACATCGTCCCGAAGCCTACTCCCAATAGGAGGGCAACCATAAAAAACAATATGTTTGTCAGTTCCGGGACGGTCTTCATCAGTAGTCCGCAAGCGGACAATATGAAGAAACAGCTACATACCAGATATAGTCCTAAAGTTATGACTTGGGTGATACGTCCTTTATCCACTTGTTTGCCGGAGAACATACGGGACACTGCCATGCCGACGGCCATAAAAGTAAAAAACAATCCGGAATTCAAGGTAATTCCTATTTCTTTGGCATACATGGCTACATAAGTGCTTGTCATGCCATATGGTATGGAGAGCAATAGCAGTGCGATTCCTGCCGGGATACCTTTCAGCAGCACAAAGCGGTCCAATGAGATAGGTTCTCGTTTGACTGGTTGTTTGGGTGGGGTCTTGACGAGGCATGCGGCAACAAAACCGATAGTTCCTGATATGAGCGAGCAGGCAAAAATCGTTTCAAAGGAATATATGTCATGCATGAAAAGACCAATCATCGGGCCGAAGCTCATGGCTGTATTGTTCATCAGTCCATAATATCCTACGGCTTCGCCGCGACGGGACGAAGGGGTAATGTCAATCACAATTGTATTTCCCGCTACGGTCACCATTCCAAATGCAAGGCCGTGGACAACCCGCAACATGATGAATAAAGATAGGACTCCCGCTAACATGTAACCTGCGAAAATGGTGATAAAGATGAAGTATGCCACCAGATAAAGAGGCTTGCGGGCTAGCGTGTCGAGCAGGTATCCCGAAAACGGGCGTATGCAGAGCGAGGCAATGGTGTAGCATGACAAGATGACACCTACTGCTGCATTTCCGGTATGGAATACCTCAGTCAGGTAGAATGGAAGAACCGGTAGTATCAGATAAAAGGCAAAATACAAAAGGAAATTGGCAGCCAGGATAAGGCAATAGCCGGAAGTTACAAGTTTGTCTTTTGCCATAGCGAAAAATAGTGGTTAGCGATGAGTGGTTAGCGATGAGTGATTAATGATATGCTGAAAATGCGCAACTTATTAATCACTAATCACTAGCCGTTATTCACTATATTTAGTAAGCGCTCTCGAATTCTTTCAGGAAGCGTGTGTCATTTTCAGAGAACATACGAAGGTCTTTCACCTGGTATTTCAAGTTGGTGATGCGTTCTATACCCATACCCAGGGCATACCCGCTATACACTTTACTGTCTATTCCGTTCAGCTCCAATACATTCGGATCTACCATACCGCATCCCAAAATTTCTACCCAACCCGTGTGCTTACAGAAGGGGCAGCCCTTGCCGCCGCAGATGTTGCAGCTGATGTCCATTTCGGCACTCGGCTCGGTGAAGGGGAAGTAGGAAGGACGCAGACGAATCTTGGTGTCACTGCCGAACATCTCTTGCGCAAAGAGCAATAAAGCCTGCTTCAAGTCGGTGAAAGATACATTGCGGTCTACGTACAAGGCTTCTACTTGGTGGAAGAATGCGTGTGCGCGGTAGCTGATGGCTTCATTACGGTATACACGTCCCGGACAAAGCACGCGGATAGGAGGCTGTGTAGTCTCCATAACACGGCTTTGCACGCTGGATGTGTGTGTGCGAAGAATGATGCTGTGCGATACGTTTTCTGTATCATTTTCGATGAAGAATGTATCCTGCATGTCGCGTGCCGGATGGTCTTCGGCAAAATTCATGGAGGAGAATACGTGCCAGTCGTCTTCCATTTCCGGTCCGTCGGCGATGTTGAATCCCATACGGGCAAATATATCGATGATTTCGTTTCTCACGATGGAAAGCGGATGGCGAGTTCCTAATTCTACCGGGTAGGCTGAACGGGTCAAGTCAATATCGTCACAGCCGGTATCCTGGCTTTCGAATTGTTCCTTCAAGGCGGCAATCTTTTCTTGTGCTTTGTTTTTCAGTTCGTTCAAGCGCATTCCCACCTCTTTTTTCTGTTCGGCGGCTACATTGCGGAAATCTGCCATTAAGTCATTGATGGCTCCTTTTTTACTGAGGTATTTGATGCGGAGTGCCTCTAATTCCTCGGCGTTAGCGGCTTTCAGCGCCTCTACTTCCTGCAGAAGCTGATTGATTTTAGCTATCATATCGTTGTTATCTTATTTATTTTCTAAGTTAAAAACGGTGCAAAGATACAATATTATCATTGTTTTGCCGCCAATTGGGGAAGATTATTTGGTGTCAGTGGTACAAAATTTCATGTGAAGAAGAAATGATAGAGGATGGGAGAAAAGATGATATATATGTAAAAGTCTTCATATTGTTTATGGAAAAAACATAAATGAGCGTTGTTTAGTGACTTTTAAAATATACTTTTCGTATCTTTGCGCCCCGTTTACCGTTCTATGGAGGTAGAACAAACTGGCGGTTGGTATTTATTAACATACGTCAAAGAGAGAGAGTTAACGGAGTAATTGTTGCATTAAAGTTAGAGTTTGAATTGATGAAATTGAAGACAATCCTGCCAGTCGTGGCAGTTGCGGGAGTACTCATGTGTGAGCCTGCCGTATTGTTGCATGCCGGTACATCTGATTTTGCTTCTCCCGAAGCTATGGGATGGTTCCGTAAGAAAAAGAAGAGTGAAACCAAGGACAGCGTTCAATCCAAGAGCGACTACGAGAAATTGACAGGTTCCGGTGCTATTGCCCGCAAGGGAATGTTCAATGTTTACCAGAAGAAGAGCGATTATTACTTTGAAGTGCCGGCAAGGCTGCTGGGACGTGATATGCTGGTAGTAAATAAATTACAGCGTGTTCCTTCCGAACTGAATGAGGCAGGTGTGAACCGTGGTACGAATTACGAAAATCAGATGGTGCGTTTTGAATTGGACAAGGCTGCCAACAAGCTGTTGGTACGTCAGAGCCGTCCTCTTCCGTTGGCGCCGGATGAGGATGCCATACGGCAGTCCGTACTGGATAATTATATTTCTCCGCTGATAGCCGGTTTCAAGATTGAGGCATTCAATAATGACTCTACCATGATAGTGGTCAAGGTCAACGATATTTATGATGGTACAGAGACGAGTATCAATAATGTCTTTACGAATATCAACCTGGGAACTTCGGCCATCAAGAATCTCTCCCGCATTTTATCTATCAAAGCTTTTGAGAACAATGTGGTAGCCACTTCCGAGTTGACAACTAAGGTGACCGAGGGAACAACGACTGTGTTTGTTACGGTCGAAGTCAGTTCCTCTCTGTTGCTGTTGCCGGAGAAACCTATGATGGGACGTCTGGATAGTCCGCGCGTAGGTTACTTTACCAATCCGTTGTTGAATTACAGTGACGGTCAGCAGCGTGTAGACAAGAAACCCTTCATCACCCGCTGGCGTCTGGAACCGAAACCGGAAGACCGGGAGCGTTACCTTCGCGGTGAATTGGTGGAACCGGCCAAGCCGATTGTGTTCTACATCGAGAACTCCACTCCCCGTCGTTGGCGGAAATATATCAAGCAGGGAATCGAGGATTGGCAGGCTGCTTTTGAACGTGCCGGATTCAAGAATGCTATCATAGCCAAGGAACTGACGGACAGCATGAATGTGGATAAGGATGACGTGAACTACTCCGTGCTGACCTACGCCGCCTCCACCAAAGCCAATGCCATGGGCCCCTCTATCCTCGACCCCCGTTCGGGCGAGATATTGGAAGCGGACATCATGTGGTGGCATAATGTGCTGGGCATGCTCCAGGAATGGATTACAGTGCAAACCGGTGTCGTACGTCCCGAAGCAAGAGGAGTAAGGCTGCCGGATGAGCTGATGGGCGATGCCATGCGCTTTGTGGCATGCCACGAGGTGGGGCACTCGTTGGGCTTGCGCCACAATATGATTGCTTCCTGGACTTTTCCGACAGATTCCCTGCGTTCCAAAACATTTACGGATCGTATGAATACCACTTCCTCCTCTATCATGGACTATGCACGTTTCAACTATGTGGCACAGCCGGGTGACGGTGTTACGGCGCTTTCTCCCCATATCGGTCCGTATGATATGTTTGCCATAGAATACGGCTATCGTTGGTATGGTAAAGAAACCCCAGAGGCAGAGAAGGACTTGCTTGCCGACTTCCTGAGCCGTCATACAGACCGTTTATATAAATATAGTGAGGCGCAGGATGTACGTGATGCCGTAGACCCGCGTGCGCAGAATGAAGATTTGGGCGATGATGCTGTCCGCTCATCTCTGCTGGGTATTGAGAACTTGAAGCGTATTGTTCCTCAAATCATCCAATGGACTACTACTGGCGAGAAAGGACAGACTTATGAAGAAGCTTCCCGCCTATACTATGCGGTTATCAACCAATGGAACAATTACCTCTATCATGTATTGGCAAACATCGGTGGTATCTATATAGAAAACACCGTTGTGGGCGACGGACAGAAAACCTATACTTTCGTAGAAAAAGAAAAGCAGCAAGCCGCCCTGAAGTTTCTGCTGGACGAAGTGCTGACCTATCCCAAATGGCTGTTCGACACGGAAGTTGGAGAGTACACTTACTTGCTGCGCAACACTCCACTGGGCGTAGTGGAGAATGCACCGACACAAGTGTTGAAGAATGCCCAATCCTATATCCTTTGGGATTTGCTGGGCAACAACCGCCTGATGCGTATGTTGGAGAACGAATCGGTGAACGGCAAAAAGGCTTTCACGGTGGTAGAGCTGATGGATGGCCTGCATCGCAACATCTTTGCCACTACGGAACGCGGTGCCTTGCCGGACGTCATGACACGCGCCTTGCAGAAGAACTTCGTAGATGCACTGATTACAGCAGCTGCCGAAAGCGAAGGAGTGAAAATAAACAAAAAACTGATGGACAACCACTTCTTGCTGGACCATCAGACTGCCCTTTGCAGCTGTGACGAGCATGCCGGTAAGACTTTGGATGCCGACCGTATGGGTGCACACCGCGAACTGAACTTCTACGGTTCGCAGATAAACCGCGTATCTGATGTCATCTCCGTGAAGCGTGGTGAGTTGCTTCGCATCAAAGAATTGCTCCAAAATCGTCTGGGTGCATCGGATATAGCCACTAAATATCATTATAAGGATTTGATTTTGCGTATCAATACTGCATTAGGAGTAAAGTGATTTTTCTTTTCAATAGAGTATTAATTAATTTTATATGTAACGCATGAAAAAACGTGTATTAATCGTTTTGTTATGCCTTGTAGGAGTTTTGTCATCTGCTTTTGCTGCAGAGAAAAAAGTCCAGGGCGTAGTAATATCTTCAGAGGATAACCTACCGCTTATCGGTGCTTCCGTTTATGTGACTGCGGAAGACTTGAAAAAGGCGGGGAGTGCTCAGACTACAATGGGGGTCATCACTGATGTGGATGGTCAGTTCTCTATCGCTATACCTGCGGGGATAACCCGTTTCTTTTGTAGCTACGTGGGATATGACGTATTGGAAGTGAAGCTTGTTCCGGGAAAGGAACATTATGAAATAACACTTCATGCATCTTCCCAAATGCTCGATGCCGTTGTTGTGACGGGTTACCAGACAGTGGAGCGCCGCAAGCTGACGGCAGCGGTATCCAAACTGGATATATCGGACGAGACCATCGGTGCAGTAAAAAGTATCGACCAGGCACTTGCCGGACAAATTGCCGGACTTTCTGTCAGCCCGACTTCCGGTGCTCCGGGTGCTCCGGCAAAGATACGCATTCGCGGTACTGCTTCATTGAATGGTACACAAGACCCTTTGTGGGTGCTGGACGGCATTCCTTTGGAGGGAACGGATGTTCCCGAACCGGATGAGCTGAATGACATCACCAACATGAAGCAATCTTCCATTGCAGGCCTGAATCCGGCAGATATTGAGAATATCACCATCCTGAAGGATGCGGCAGCCACTGCCATCTATGGTGCGAGGGCAGCCAATGGCGTCATTGTGATTACAACAAAGAAGGGTAAGGTCGGTAAACCGGTTATCAATTTCTCGTCCCGGTTTACCTATACTCCTACATTGAGCCTTGACCGGTTGAACTTGCTGAACTCAGCGGAGAAAGTAGGATTGGAAATGGATATGATCCGTAATAACTATTCTCCGGACAATCATAAAGGAGGCGTATATAATATTCTTTCCAATTACAATGAGTTGTCTGCTTTTCAGAATGGAGGATGGGATGCCTTGAGCAGTGATACACAAGCTGCCATCAACCGTTTGAAGAGTGTTAATACAAACTGGGGAGATATCCTTTTCCGCGATGCTTTCAGCCAGGAATATAACTTGAGCCTTTCCGGCGGTACGGAAAGGGTTACGTATTATACCTCTTTCGGCTATTATAAAGAGGATGGAAATGTGGACGGTGTGGGTATGGACCGTTTCAACTTGGTAGGAAAGACTTCCTATAAGGTGAACAGTATACTGAAAGTGGGTGCCTCCATGTTTGCCAACCGTCGCAAAAATACCAATTATCTGACAGATGCATACGGTATGTCGAATCCCGTGTTCTATTCACGCAAGGCTAATCCGTATTTTGAACTTTATGACAAGAATGGCAACTATAATTACGACTACGATATTCAGAACAACACTGATAAGGATTTAGGATTCAACATCTTTGAAGAACGGCAGAACACGTCTAATGAAAGCGTGGTGAATTCTTTTTCATCTATATTTGATGCGGAGTTACGGTTCAATGACAAGTGGAAGCTGACTTCCCAGTTTGGCTATCAGTTGGAAAAAACTTCCAGAGAAGAAATAGCGGACTGGGAAAGCTATGCCATGCGCTATTACTATAAGTTGAGCGAATACTCCCAAGGTGGAGAAACCAAACACTTTCTGCCCGAAGGAGGTATGCAGAAGTCTTATGAAAACTCCAATTCACAGATTACTTGGAAGGCGATGGGAGAATATCGCGACAGCTTCAATGATATTCATGAACTGGAAGTGATGGCAGGTACCGAACTGCGCAAGACTTGGTACGAAACCTTGTTCTCGGCAGGGTATGGCTTCGACCGCAAGACGTTGACCACCAAGCCGGTGATTTTCCCCAACGAAAGTTACGCCACGTCTTTCCCGCTCCATCAGACGACGTATAAGGAGAATGCTTATGTGTCTTTCTACTCTACGGCCTCCTACTCTTTATTGAATCGCTACACGGTGGGAGGAAGTATCCGTTTTGACGGTTCCGATCTTTTCGGTGTGGATAAGAAGTACCGCTATCTTCCTCTTTATTCTGTCAGTGCCTTGTGGCGTCTGTCACAAGAACCGTTTATGCAGCAGGCCAAGTGGGTAGATAACCTGGTGTTCCGTGCATCTTACGGTCTGCAGGGAAATATTGACAAGAATACTTCTCCGTTCCTGTTGGGTACATATCGGTCGGAGAGTATTTTGCCCGGAGTATCGGAAGATGTAATTATCATTAATTCCGCTCCCAACAAGAAGTTGCGTTGGGAAAAGACGCAGTCTGTCAATGCCGGCTTTGATTTTTCTGTATTGAACCAGGCTATCAATCTGAGCGTGGACTATTATTACCGTAAGGGTACCGATTTGATAGCTTTGCGCATGCTTCCTCTGGAGACGGGCTTTACTTCAATGAACGTCAACTGGGCAAGTATGGAGAACAAAGGTGTGGAAATCAGCTTGTCTACCCGTAACATAACGACAAAAAACTTCTCCTGGTACACAAATTTCAATTTTGCCTATAACGGTAATAAGGTATTGCAGGAAAACATACCGGAGCAGCAGACCACTCCGGGACGTGAAGGCTATCCTGTAGGGGCAATTTTCGCACTGAAGACTGCGGGAGTGAATAAGGAAACCGGTAATATGATGTTCTATAATCCGGAGGGAGAGAAAGTGACCTTGAAGGAGCTTTACCGCCTGAAGGACGAGTGGGGGATAGGTATTGCCTCTTCCGATGTAACTGCAGCCGAAGAGAGAACCTTTTATTCGTATATCGGGAGTAGCGATGCTCCTTATACGGGAGGTTTGATTAATACCTTCAGCTATAAAAACTGGGAGCTGAATGTCAATTTCTCTTTGACGTTTGGCGGGTACGTACGTACGCAACCCTCTTATGACATCATCAATCCGGATTATGGCAAGAACTATAATGCGGATGTGCTGAACCGCTGGACTCCGGAAAACCCGAATGCGGAGCTTCCGGCATTTATGCTGAGTGCTTCCAACCCGGAAGAGTACTCCTGGTATGATTCTAAAACCATCTGGAGAGATTTGGATATCTGGGTGAAGAAGCTGAACTACGTACGTTTGCAGAATCTGCGTCTGGGTTACCGTATCCCTGAGCTCCTGACAAAGCGTTTGGGAATGAACTCGGCAACGGTATCTATTGAAGGACGTAATCTCTTCGTGTTTGGTTCGGGATATAATAACTACATGGATCCGGAGTCGATGTACAATCCTTATGCAACTCCCGTACCCAAGTCGGTTACATTCAGTTTGAACTTGAATTTCTAACTTCAAAAGCAGAAAGAAAATGAAGAAAACAATAAGTCTGATGATAATGGCCTGCATGCTTCTGCTTGCGGCATGCGACAACTATCTGGATATACAGCCTACCGGTAGTGTCATTCCCAATTCTTTGGCTGAGTATAGAGCGTTGCTTGCCCGTTCTTATAAGGACGTGAGTAAATTCAGTGACCGGGGAATGGCTTGTTTCCGTTCCGACGAGATGCAGGTTCGGGATAATGAATATGACCAAAATTATTATATGGATATAGAGCGCTGGAACGACCTTGCTCCCAATGCCTATACCTCATCGTTTGAATGGGCCAAGTATTACAATGTGCTTTTTATTGCCAATCACGTTATTGAGAGCAGAAGTGATATTAAGGAAGGCACTGAGGAAGAGATAAATCAGCTTGTAGGAGAAGCGTATATGCTCCGTGCTTATGTACATTTCTTATTGGTAAATCTTTATGGACAGCCCTATACTAAGGAGGGAGCTTTGGATACCAAATCGGTACCGCTGAAATTGGATACGGATTTAGAGAAAGTCCTGAAACGCAATACGGTGGAAGAAGTTTATACTTCCATCCAAGCAGATATTGACGAGGCACGCAAACTGGTCATGAAGGCAGAATGGGAACAGAGATATTCATATCGTTTCAATGCGGCTTCGGTAGAGGCGTTTCAATCACGCGTATCCCTTTATAAGGGCGAGTGGCAGGCGGCTTGGGATGCTGCTGAGGCAGTGCTTGCCGTGAAGTCTGTATTGGTAGATTTGAATGATGCCGCTGCAACTCTTCCTAACAGTTATAATTCCGTGGAAAATATTACTCCACTGGAGACACCTCTGAGCAGTACAATCAATGGGGCTGCTCTGGCTACTCCGGTTTTTCTCTCCCTTTATGCTGAGAACGACCTTCGGCTGGACAAATATTTTGCAGAAACGGATGAAAAAGGTTTCCGGAAGAATAAGAAGGCGGGAAGCAATAACTACTTGTGTACTTTCCGTGTGGGTGAAATATATCTGACGGCTGCTGAGGCTGCTGCCCGACTTGGAGAACTGTCTCAAGCACGTACTCGCCTGCTGGAACTGATGCGGAAACGTTATGCACCGGAGGCCTACGAAGCGAAATCCGTTGTTGTCAATGCCATGGATAAGGAAGCGTTGGTACAGGAAATATTAGATGAACGTGCCCGTGAACTTGCTTTTGAAGGACATCGCTGGTTTGACCTTCGTCGTTCCACCCGTCCGCGTTTGGAGAAAGTGCTTGATGGTACGCGTTATGTACTCGAAGAGAATGATGCCCGCTATACATTGGCCATTCCGAAAGAAGCCATAGAAGCCAATCCGGGATTGCTGAACTGATAAAGATAAAACTCCCCGATTCTGTATTGACGAGAATCGGGGAGTTTTGTCTTTATGTGGATTGGATATGTATTTTTTACGTACCTTTGCACCGTTTTTTGTAATAGACAGTATAAGATGATACAGAATCAGAGACCTCCTATCCGTAGAATTGCTTTTCCTATTCTTATAGCATTGAGTATTTCGCATTGTTTGAACGATATGCTGCAATCGGTTATTTCGGCAGTATACCCTTTGTTCAAGGAGGATTTATCCTTGAGTTTTGCCCAGATTGGTCTGATTACGTTAGTGTATCAGATGTCGGCGTCCGTGTTTCAGCCTCTAATGGGATTGTTCTTTGATAAGCGCCCCATTGCCTGGTCATTGCCGATAGGTATGGGCTTTACTTTGGTCGGTATCATGAATCTGGCTTTTGCTACTAATCTGTATTGGTTGCTGGCTTCGGTATTCATTGTGGGTATCGGTTCGTCTGTACTCCATCCGGAGGCGTCACGTATTACTTTTCTGGCTTCCGGCGGAAAACGCGGACTGGCGCAGTCTCTATTTCAGGTGGGCGGGAATTTGGGTGGCTCGCTTGGGCCGTTACTGGTGGCTTTGCTGGTAGCTCCTTACGGGAGGCATCACATTGCCTTGTTCACGGTTTTTGCCTTGATTGCCATCGTGGTGATGATTCCTATATGTCGTTGGTTCCGTTCCTACTTGAATCATATCAAGAAACGCCCGATGCTTGTGGCAGGAAAGATAGAACGTCCCCTTTCTTCAAGAATGACGGTGTTTGCCATAAGTATTCTGCTGATACTTATCTTCTCCAAATATATCTATATGGCAAGTTTGACGAGCTACTATACATTCTATCTGATCCATAAATTTGGTGTTACTGTTCAGGATTCACAGCTCTTCTTGTTTGTCTTCCTGGTAGCTACTGCCATCGGAACATTGGTGGGAGGTCCCGTAGGTGATAGGATAGGACGTAAGTATGTTATCTGGGCTTCCATTCTTGGAACGGCTCCATTCAGTATGATGATGCCTCACGTAGGGCTTGCATGGACAGTAGTGCTGAGCTTCTGTGTCGGTCTGATGCTTTCTTCCGCTTTTCCTGCCATATTACTGTACGCCCAGGAATTGCTACCCAATAAGCTGGGTTTGATTTCCGGGTTGTTTTTTGGTTTCGCTTTTGGAATTGCCGGTATCGCTTCGGCTGTATTGGGAGGTATGGCAGATAAGTATGGTATAGAGGCTGTTTATAATGTATGTGCCTTTATGCCTTTACTGGGGTTGGTGGCTTGCTTTCTGCCTAATTTGAAAAAGAGATAGAGATTTTTTATTCCCATTGTCAGCCATACGGAGAGAACGAAAGGTGCGGTCAATGTAATAATTCCCCAATTCATTCCCACAATTTGCAATACAACAGAGAGTAAAACGGAACATGCAGCCCATATACAGCTCATCCAGCTTTTACCTCCTAAAGCAAGGGCACACAATACGCCATTATATCCCATCAGACCCATATTCAAAGCTTCGGAATCCACTCCCAATAATGTGGCTAGGAGGAGGGGGAGAAGTGCTCCCAATATGGTATATACTGCTGCATTCCGGGAATTCACGAGAATGCCTGCAAGGAAAAATAGTCCGGTCATCATGTTTCCTTGAAACATCACCTGGCCTATGCCCATACTGAAACATTGTAAGTAATTTATGGAGGAAGAAGCGGGTGTTTCTGTATCAGAGACGAGTAGCATGTCAGGCATCAGCCAACTGCACAATCCCAGCAGCATCCATACAGAAAGGATAAAAGGGGTAGTGAATCCGGGCAACACGCGTTGCATGTTGAAAAACCGTGCAATGTAGGTAGATGCACACGAGGCAATAGCCATCAGCATCAAGGAACTTACAGTCAGAAGCATAAAGACCCCTACGGCTATTCCTACCAGTGTACCGTTAAAACCATATAATCCATTTTTTATATCATCACAGTCATATCCTGAGATACGGGCTGTCAACGTACTTATTATGTTGCCACTTACAGCCAATAGGCCCATTTGCCATGAATTCAAAAAGATTCCAATTAACATCAATAATCCGGACAATGCATTGTTTTGGAACATGACTTGCCCTATGCCACGTCCTAAAATAAGTAATGACTTGCGTGTAAAAGCTTCTTTCATGAGTTGTCGAATGAAAATGGACTATATGTAAATTTATAGCTCGTTAATGCGTACAAAAAAAACGATTAGACTAATCTAACCGTTTTAATTTTTGTGGAGCGTATGAGACTCGAACTCATCACCTCGACACTGCCAGTGTCGCGCTCTAGCCAGATGAGCTAACGCCCCGTTGCCAACGTTTGCAGGCTTGCTTTCGTTTTTGATGGTGCAAATATAATGCATTATTCTGAAATAATTGCTATGTTTGCGAAAGAATTTGAAAAAATAAGTTATGCTGATATATAATACCACTTATCATGTAGAGGAAGGAGAAGACAAAAACTTCCTGATATGGATGCAGGAACACTATCTTCCCGAGGTAGAAAAGAACGGAACATTGTATGCTCCACGTATAGCCCGTATCTTGAGTCATATTGAAGAAGGAAGCATCTGCTATTCTGTTCAGTTTGAGGTGGAAAACTCTGCCAAACTGCATCGTTGGCATCAAGAGCAAGGAGTGAAACTGAACGAGGAATTACTGAATATCTTTAAAGATAAAGTGATTGGCTTTCCTACATTGATGGAGGTAATAGTGTGATACAACCGGTCAAAGAGAAAATAATATTGGGTATAGACCCTGGTACCACCATTATGGGGTATGGAGTATTGCGTGTGGCAGGTGTCAAGCCGGAAATGATAGCCATGGGAATTATCGACCTCCGCAAATTTGGAGACCACTATCTGAAGTTACGCCATATTCATGAACGGGTACTGAGTATCATAGAGAGTTATTTGCCTGACGAGCTCGCTATTGAGGCCCCTTTCTTCGGAAAGAATGTACAGTCCATGTTGAAGTTGGGGCGTGCGCAAGGCGTAGCAATGGCAGCTGCTTTGAGCAGGGATATTCCCATTACGGAATATGCTCCTTTAAAAATAAAGATGGCCATCACCGGAAACGGACAGGCATCCAAGGAACAGGTGGCGGACATGTTGCAGCGTATGCTGCATTTTCCTAAAGAGGATATGCCTACTTTTATGGATGCAACGGACGGGCTTGCTGCTGCCTATTGTCACTTTCTGCAGATGGGGCGTCCCACGGTGGAGAAAGGCTATCATGGCTGGAAAGACTTTATTGCCAAAAATCCGGATAAGGTGAAGAAGTGATAAGAATTGAAATGTAGAATCTAAAAATAATATCATGAAATTGAATGAACTTGCTATCATTGGAGTGGCCGCAACGACGGTTGTAAGCTGCACTCCCGCGAAGACGGAGTATGCTTCGTACGAACTTTACCCTGTCCGTTCGGGTAGTCTGACAGAGATGGAATATACACCTGCTGCCACGCAATTCACATTGTGGGCACCTACGGCGGATGAAGTTCGCCTGATGTTGTTCGAAGCAGGAGACGGAGGGCATGCCTATGAAACTATTTCAATGGAATCCTCTGAAGAAGGAACTTGGAAAACTAAAGTTGAAAAGGACTTGATAGGTAAATTCTACACATTCAATGTGAAAATCAATGATAAGTGGTTGGGGGACACTCCGGGTATCAATGCCAAAGCTGTAGGGGTGAATGGAAAGCGTGCCGCCATCATCGACATGAAATCCACGGACCCCGAAGGATGGGCAGATGATAAACGTCCGGCATTGGCCTCTCCTGCCGATGTGATTCTTTATGAAATGCACCATCGTGATATGTCCATCGACCCGTCGTCGGGTATTGAGCATAAAGGAAAGTTCCTGGCATTGACAGAACAAGGAACGGTAAGTCCCGACAAGCTGGCAACCGGCATTGACCATCTGAAAGAATTGGGAGTGACACATGTACATCTCCTTCCGTCTTATGACTATGCCTCCGTTGATGAGACAAGGCTGGACGAGAACAAGTATAATTGGGGATATGATCCGCAGAACTACAATGTGCCTGACGGCTCTTATTCTACCGACCCCTACAAACCGGATGTTCGTATCCGGGAATTCAAGCAGATGGTGCAGGCTCTGCACAAAGCAGGTATCCGTGTTGTTCTGGATGTGGTGTATAACCATACTTTCAATACATCCGACAGTAATTTTGAACGTACAGTGCCGGGATACTTTTACCGTCAGCGACCGGACGGAACGTATGCAGACGGTTCGGCTTGTGGCAATGAAACTGCCAGCAACCGTCCGATGATGCGTAAATACATGATAGAGTCTGTATTACATTGGATTAATGAATATCACATTGACGGATTCCGTTTTGACTTGATGGGTATCCATGACATCGAGACAATGAACGAAATCCGTAAGGCGGCAACGTCTGTAGATCCGACTATATTTATATATGGTGAAGGATGGGCGGCATCGGCTCCACAGATGGCGGAAGATTCTCTGGCAATGAAAGCCAATACTTATAAGATGCCGGGTGTTGCTGCTTTCTCTGACGAAATGCGTGATGCTTTGCGCGGTCCGTTCAATGACAATCATCAAGGTGCTTTCCTTGCCGGATTGCCGGGAGGAGAGGAGAGCATAAAGTTTGGTATTGTAGGAGCCATCAGGCATCCGCAAGTAAATAATGACTCTGTGAATTATAGTAAGGCTCCGTGGGCGGAACAACCTACACAGATGATCAGCTATGTTTCCTGCCATGATGATATGTGCTTGGTGGATAGGCTGAAAGCAAGTATCCCGGGTATTACTCCCGTAGAATTGGCAAAGCTTGACAAACTGGCGCAAACAGCCGTATTCACTTCCCAAGGTGTACCGTTTATTTATGCCGGTGAGGAAGTGATGCGTGACAAGAAGGGAGTACACAATAGTTTTGAGAGTCCCGATTCCATCAATGCGATTGATTGGAGACGAAAGGCGGAGCATGCAGATGTATTTGCTTATTATAAAGGTTTGATACAGCTTCGTAAGAAGCATCCGGCTTTCCGTATGGGTGATGCGGATTTGGTGCGTAAGCATTTGGAATTTCTACCGGTTGACGGCAGCAATGTGGTGGTTTACCGTCTGAAAGAAAATGCCAACGGTGATGCATGGGGAGATATTATAGTAGTCTTGAATGCCCGTAAGGAGCCTGCCAAACTTACCGTACCCGAAGGTAAATATACAGTGGTCTGCAAGGATGGCTTTATCAATGAACAAGGTTTGGGCACACTGTACGGCCCCGAAGTTGTTGTTCCGGCCCAATCGGCACTGATTATGTATAAATGATGATTGGATGATGCAGCAACATACAATACACATAGCGGGGGGCGTAGTACGCAACCCGCTTGTTCGTTTGACAGAGCCTGTCACTCTTGATTTCCTGGCAGGAGAACACATTGCCATTGTAGGACCGAACGGAGCCGGAAAGAGCCTCCTGGTGGATATGCTGACGGGAAAGTATCCTTTGCGTGATGGTGAGCTTACCTATGATTTCTCTCCCTCCCTCACGAAAACTGCCTATGACAATATCAAATACATTGCCTTCCGTGATACTTACGGTTCTGCCGATGCCAATTATTACTATCAACAGCGTTGGAATGCCCACGACCAAGAGGATGCTCCGCTAGTACGCGAAGTGCTGGGAGAGGTAAAAGACGATGCCTTGAGACGGCAGCTATTTGAACTTTTCAGCATAGAGCCGATGCTTGACAAGAAAATCATTCTTCTCAGCAGTGGGGAGCTGCGCAAGTTTCAGTTGACTAAAGCTTTACTGACTGTTCCCCGAATTCTTATCATGGACAATCCTTTCATAGGGCTGGATGCGCCTACCCGTGAACTGCTTTTTAATTTGCTGGATCGGCTTACCCGGCTGGGCGAGTTGCAGATTGTCCTTGTGCTTTCCATGTTGGATGACATACCTTCATTTGTTACACACGTTGTGCCGGTAGAGGAGATGAAGGTGGGCGAAAAGATGGAACGTGAGGAGTATGTGCAGGCATTCTGTGCGGGCAATCAGATGCGTATTCAGGAAGAGGCCGGAGCGTTGGAGGAATTGCAGCGGCGTATTCTCGATTTGCCCTACGAACATGCGAATTTCACTTCGGACGAAGTGGTGAAATTGAACGGGGTTAGCATCCGTTACGATGACCGTACCATTCTGAAGGAGCTGGATTGGACAGTGATGCGTGGTGAGAAGTGGGCGCTGAGTGGCGAGAACGGTGCTGGCAAGTCTACCTTGCTTAGTTTGGTTTGTGCGGATAATCCGCAGTCATACGCCTGCGATATCAGTCTTTTCGGACGGAAGCGCGGAACGGGGGAGAGTATTTGGGAAATCAAGAAACACATCGGTTATGTCAGTCCGGAAATGCATCGTGCTTATCTGAAGAATCTGCCTGCCATAGAGATTGTCGCTTCCGGTCTGCACGACAGCATCGGATTGTATAAACGTCCTCATGCCGAACAGATGTCGGTATGCGAGTGGTGGATGGATATTTTCGGTATTGCAGCCTTGAAAGACAAGCCTTTTCTGCAACTCTCCAGTGGAGAACAGCGTCTGGCATTATTGGCTCGTGCTTTTGTCAAGGACCCGGAACTGCTGATATTGGATGAACCGCTTCATGGACTCGATACATACAACCGCCGTCGGGTCAAGAAGATAATAGAGGCATTCTGCCATCGTCGGGATAAAACGATGATTATGGTAACCCACTATGAGAATGAATTGCCGCAAACAATTACTAACCGTTTATTCTTGAAGCGAAACCGCTGACCGAATAATATTGCGTCAGGGAAAGATAATAAAGGACTAGCGGGAACCATTTATGATGTAAATCGTTATATTTGTAATATCAACCATCTAAACATTTATATCATGAAGTTTTTTATTGATACGGCAAATTTGGAACAGATTCGGGAGGCCTATGACTTGGGCGTACTCGACGGAGTTACCACTAATCCTTCGCTTATGGCAAAAGAAGGTATCAAAGGAGTGGAGAACCAGCGTAAGCACTATGTGGACATCTGTAATATTGTGCAAGGCGATGTAAGTGCCGAGGTGATAGCCACCGACTATGAAGGCATGATTAAAGAGGGTGAAGAATTGGCAGCCTTGAATCCGCATATCGTAGTGAAGGTGCCTTGCATTGCAGAAGGTATCAAGGCCGTTAAATACTTCTCGGGCAAAGGTATCCGTACAAATTGTACTCTGGTATTTTCTGTCGGTCAGGCATTGCTTGCAGCCAAGGCAGGTGCAACGTATGTTTCTCCGTTTGTGGGGCGTCTCGATGATATCTGTGAGGATGGCATTGCATTGGTTGCGAAGATTGTAGAGATGTACCGTTATTATGGATATACCACCCAGGTACTTGCCGCCTCTATCCGTCATACGGCACATATCATGCAGTGTATAGAGGTGGGTGCTGATGTGGCTACTTGTCCGCTTTCGGCCATTAAGGGTTTACTTAATCATCCGCTGACCGATTCCGGTCTGAGGAAGTTCCTTGAAGATTACAAACGCGTGAACGGATAAACTTAAAATATCCTATAAGCCTATCTTTCAATGTAATTATTGACTAATATTGGTGAGAAATAGAATAAAAAGATTTATTTTTGCGCCTTATATTTAGATATACAATAAGGCACCGATGAAAGATAGGCTCATAGGATTTATTAAGACATACTGCTTGTTTGTCTGCATTTTTGTGTTGCAAAAACCACTGTTTATGCTGTTTTACAAATCGCTGTACCCGGATGCCTCGTGTGCGGACTGGTTCAGTGTCATTTGGCATGGGTTACCTTTAGACCTATCTCTGGCTGGTTATCTGACAGCTATTCCCGGTTTTCTTTTCATAACCTCTGTATGGACACTTTCTAAATCCCTTCATCGCATCTGGTGCGGCTATTTCCTCTTCATTTCTGTTCTTCTATCCATTATTTTTACTGTAGATTTAGGATTATACGAGTATTGGGGATTTCGTTTGGATGCCACACCGTTGTTCTATTTCTTTTCTTCTCCTAAAGAAGCAGTGGCCAGCGTCAGTATCTGGATGGTGCTGGGGGGAATTGTTGCAATGGCTGTTTATGCTGTCGTGCTGTATGCTGTTTTCTACGGCATCTTGTTGCAGAAGAAACTGTTGCTGCAGATGAAACTGCCTTATCGTCGCCTGAAGGTGTCAGGTATATTGTTGCTGATGACGGGGCTGCTGTTTATTCCTATCCGTGGAGGCTTTACAGTATCTACCATGAATGTGGGGAAAGTCTATTTCAGTGCCGAGCAGCGTCTGAACCATGCAGCTATCAACCCTGCATTCAGTCTGATGGAATCTCTTGCCAAGCAGAAGGACTTTAGCAAGCAATACCGTTTTATGGAAGCTGCGGAGGCCGACCGGCTTTTTAAAGACATGCTTGAACCCGCAGTTGCCGGTGGTCAAACGGAAGAGACGGATTCTGTGCGGCAATCTGCCGATTCGCTGCATACTTTATTCAATACTCAGCGTCCCGATGTACTCTTTGTGATTCTTGAGAGTTTTTCCTCTAGGTTGATGACAGCTTTGGGAGGTGAGCCGAATATTGCCATTCATCTGGATAGCTTGAGTAAGGAAGGGGTGCTCTTTACGAACTTCTACGCCAACAGTTTTCGTACGGACCGTGGACTGGTGGCTATCTTGAGTGGCTATCCTGCCCAGCCCACTACGAGTATTATGAAGTATCCCCGTAAAACGCAGTCCATTCCTGCCATTGCAGGCAGCTTGCGGAAGGCGGGTTATGGTACCAAGTATTATTATGGCGGTGATGCCGACTTTACCAATATGCGTTCCTACCTGATGTCATCGGGCTTTGAAGATATTGTTTCCGACCAGGACTTTCCCGTAACGGAACGTTTAAGTAAGTGGGGGGCGCACGACCATCTCGTATTCAACCGTCTGCTGGAAGACTTGAAAACCGAAGCTGCCGAAGGAATTACAGAAGAGAAAACTCCTTATTTCCGTGTCTTGCAGACCTCCAGCAGCCACGAGCCTTTTGAAGTACCTTTCCGTCGTCTGGAGAATGACCGGCTGAACGCCTTTGCCTATACGGATAGTTGTGCAGGCGATTTTGTAAGACAGTTCCGTGAGCTCCCCCAGTGGAAGAATACGGTGATTGTGTTTGTTCCAGACCACTTGGGAGCTTATCCCGAACATATCGACAATTTGTCGGTAGAACGCTACCGGATACCTCTGTTGATGGTGGGCGGTGCCATCCGAGAGCCGAGGCGCATTGACGTCTATGGCTCGCAACATGACATTGCAGCCACGTTGCTGGCCCAATTGGCGCTGCCCCATGAAGAGTTTGTTTTCAGTAAAGATATGCTTAATCCCGCTTCCCCTCATTTCGCGTTCTTTACCGTACCCGATGCTTTCGGTATGGTGACAGCGGACAACCAGGTGATATTCAATTGCCAGGCAGGTGCTGTGGTAGTGGATGAGGGCACGGCAAAGGGAAAGAACTTGCCGTTGGGCAAAGCCTATCTGCAGAAATTGTATGACGATATAGCAAAAAGATAAAGGAAGATAATTAAAGTATAAGAGTATAAAGTATGACAGCACTTATGGATGTCTTGCAAGGGGCGATAGATATAGACACAAACATATTCCTTTTCATCAATGGGATGCACAACACCTTTTTCGATTACTTTATGAGTGCCTACAGCGGTAAGTGGGTCTGGGTGCCGATGTATGCTGCCATTTGGTATGTGATGCTGCGCAACTTCCATTGGAAAGTGACTTTGTTCTGCATGGTCGGTCTGGCACTCGTAATTACCATTGCCGACCAGACGGGGGCAACATTGATACGCCCGTATGTGGAACGCCTTCGTCCCGCCAATCTGGAAAATCCCATATCCGACATGGTGCATATCGTAAACGGACATCGAGGAGGGCGTTATGGATTCCCCTCCTGTCATGCTGCCAATACTTTTGGTCTGGCATTCTTTGTCTGGTTTCTTTTCCGTAAACGATGGCTCACTGTGTTTATGATGGGATGGGCGTTGCTGACCTGCTATTCACGTGTCTACTTGGGAGTGCATTATCCGGGCGATCTCATCACGGGAACATTGGTTGGATTGATTGCCGCATACATTGTATATCGCCTTTTCCTGAAAGTCAGCGGGTATAAGACCATGAAGAAAGTCCCCCATATTTATGCTCCCATATTGGTGGGCGGATTGACGATAGTTGGGATATTGATATATTCCACGGTGATGATATTGCAGGCTCAGAACTGATGATTTATCGTCACCATTGCTTCCCTCGGACGTATATTTAGTCGTGAAGTGTAGCTTTGCGTGGTGGAATACGTTGTGTAAGCATACTCTTTTTTGTTGAACAGGTTGTTGAGGCTTGCTTCCAATCTCCATTTTTTTCTTTTATAGATAAGGGATGCATCTGCGAACACGGTGTTGAGATGTGCGTCCCCTCCTAAGTCATTCCGGTAATGCTCGCCGGATAGCCGTAGGTCTACCTGCCCGATACTGAATGTGAGATGTAGCCGTTGTACGAAGTCCAGTAACGGGGTGAGACGGGTATCACTTCCTATCTTACTGCCGCCATAGCCTAATGTGGCATGATATTCCGCTTCAAAAACATCTGCGGGAGACCAGATTATTTTAGGCTCTGCTTTCAGATAATCATAACGATAGGTCTGCAGAAGACTTTGCCGGTTACCCTCGCTGTCAGCCAGGCGGGTAAGCTGTTCGCCATTGCTGCGACTGAGTAGTAGGGTGAGTGAGGTTTTCAAATGCCAGTCGTATATACCTTTGGAGAAAGTACTGCTGAGATTCCAGCTATCGTTATGGTTCGGTAGTTCACGACGAGTGTAGACAATGGCATTTTCGGAAACACTCTGTTCGAAAAGAGTATTCCGGTTGCTGCGGCTGTAGGTTAGTGCGGCAGTGATGAAAAATTCCTGTACAGTGTTTTTGTACTCTCCGTAGAGATTGTAGGTTTGCGTGAGGCTGGTAGGGAAAAGTCCGTTGCCGTCTCGCCAGGTGCGGTAATCAGTTTGGTAGAGTCCCGGATACAAGTCGGAGAAGTCTTCTGCCGAGCGTTTCAGACTGCCATAAAGGGAGAACGTCCAATGATAATCCAGTTTATAGCGCAAATACATGGACGGATTGAAGAACAGGAACGAACGCTGTTGTGAGAAATACCGATCTGCTTTCAGAGGAAGCGAAAGTGTAGCCAGCCATTTTCCACGTTCCAGCTGGAAGTAGGGGGTAATATGCAATGACAGATGCGAAGCATTGAAATCATTGGGCTGTCTTGTCGGAGTATATTTCAGGGTAGCCCGTTCTCCTTGTATTCCTGCCTTATATTGTTGGGTAAATCCATCATACTTTCGTAGATATGCGGCACTGTTATCTGTGTAGAAGTTGTGCTGGTTGAATTTACTTTTTCCTTCTTCGAGTAGTAAGGATGCAGGCTGGTAAGCATACTGTGTCGTCGAACGAAATTCCCAGGTTCCGCTTTCCCGGTTTCGGATAAGATTGAAGTAGTTTCCGGCACTTAGCTGTGACGTTTGCAGAGTTTGTCCCAGTTCCTCCGAACGTCCGCGATTTATTTCTCCGTCTACGGTGAAGCGGTTGGATATATAATTCCGGCTGCTGTTGTCTTCATAACGCAGTTCCAGATTAGCGATGTCACTTCTCAGACGATAATGGTAGGTTTCGTCTATTTGTATGGTATCTGTCGGTTGATAATAGATTTGGGTATTTCCCCGTTGCTGTTGGATTAGCTCATGAGTATATCCGGCTTGCAGGCGTAAGCTGCGGTCATCATTCCATTTGTACATACGGTTGCCGTTCAGGGTGTGGGTTTCATTGAATAATAAGCGATTCTTGTCTAATGGTGCGCTGATGCCCGGCTGGGAGAGAAAACCGGAAAGCGGAACTTGTTGCTGGCCATTTCCGGTCAGTTTGGTTTGCTCGTTGCTGAGGTCCTTGCCATTGTTATTCGTCTTGTAATTATAGACACTCTGTTTTCCTTTACCCAGTTGAAGGGCATTCAGTCTGCCTTCCCACAGGATTTTGTTGTTCTCACTCCATCCGGTTCCCAGAGTACCGTTTGCTATCCATTGATCGCGTGCTTTCGGGTCGAGTTTCAGGTTCAATGCCACCTCATCGGAATTGATTTTTCCTTTCAAGGCCTTTACTGACTGATAGTTCTCCATGATTTCCGCACTCTTTACGGCTTTGGCGCTCAGATTGTTGTTGATTTGGTTATAACGTCCGCCTGTCACGTCCATTCCTTCCACAAAGTAGTGGTCGATGGCTTTCCCTTTATACTTAACCTGTCCGTTTTCATCTACATCCACGCCCGGAAGTTTCTTCAATACATCCTTTATGTGCACATCTTTAGATGAAGCAAACTGTGCCAAGTCATATCTCACCGTATCTTTTCGGGTATTGATACGTCCGGGACGTATTTGTACTTCTTTTAATACGATGGCTTCCGGTTGTAGGCTGAGATTCAGGATTCCTGCCGCATTGATATTCCGCATTTCTCTCTTATAGCCTAACAAAGAAATATTGAGTTGCAGCATTCCGCTATGCTTCCACGGCAAAGAAAATTGTCCTTTGGCATCGGTCAATGCATAGTCTATCGTTGTGTGTCCGCGTAATACACTAATCATTACAGCTTCCAGCGGTTGATTGGTTTCTGCATCTGTTATCTTGCCGCTCAACGTCTGGGCGTAGGTAGGCGACAAGAAACTAAAGAGAAACAGGAAAAATAGAATGATAGTTTTTTTATTCATACACTGCAATAATTGATTGTTTGGCAATTGAAGTTTGTTGAAATTTTTATACGATTATGGTGATTTCGTAATTTGTTGATTATCAATGCGTAAAAAGAGGATGTTTAAGTATACGACTGAATGGCATTCACTATACGACTGAATAGGGTTCAGTATACGACTGAAATGCATTCAGTATGCGATAGATTTCACGAATGCTTACGGGTGTGGAGAAATATTATCGTTCCAGTGGATTATAAGGAACGTTTTTCGGGTTCTTGGTTGCATTGCCGTGTTCATCACTAACCTTAACGGTGACGTTCGGCATGCTTCCGGTGATAAATCCTACCGGATCGGCATAATAACGTTCGTGCACTTTGTTGTATGCTTTGCGGTTCATCGGTTCGTGCTTCTTTCCGTCGAAAAGTATCGGCCGATATGTGTGGCATTGCTCTACACCTGTGGCAGTGAATGAATAATGCCCTTCACTGTCTTCGGCTTTCAGTATCAGTCCGGGCAGTCCGCAAAGCTTCCATGGACCTTCGCTTATGGGTATTTCTGCAGTAAACCATGCCGTCCATGTACGGCCTTTTAATTGACATTCGGCTTTGCTGCAAAGGTAGGAGAGGACACTATCGTTTTCTGCCAGTATCTTCCACTGCGGACGTTCATCCGTTTCTTCGCAACGCAGGCGGGATATGCCTGCCACTTCATCGAGAGTCGTTACTTTTCCGGCAGGATAACCTCTGAAGGTTCGTTCGCTCAGTTTGCTTGTTCCGTATTGTTTCAGATGTTCATTAATCGTTTCCTGCGAGGCTTTATTGGCGAAGTCTACTGCCAGTACAGAGTCGCAAACATACTTGGTGTAACTGTAGAACTTAGAGAGATTTTTACCGACTTCCAGCATCATGGTTTCTTCCGTAACATTTTCCGGCTTTTCCGTATTACTGATACAGCGCGTTTCATATTGCACAAGGATTTGTGCTTCACCGATGGTATCATTCTGTATTTTCGTTCCATCAGAAACGATGATTTGTGCCTTCGCTTGTGATGCGAACAATATAGCGAGACACAGATTGAGGAAAATAATTCTTGCACTCATAGTTTTTACATTTTTAGAGGTTTTACATATTGCTTCCAGCGATTATTGTACTGCAAAACTATGCGGATTTTGCTTCAGAAGAGGCTGAAAGTTATTACTGAAATATTACTCAATGCATAATATCTGCCTCGCACGTACCTATATTTGCAAGCTAACTTCTACCTTTGCCGGTACTAAATGAAAGTCTTTCTAAGTGAGACTAAAAAAGAACAATTATGGAACAACGGATTAAGATCGTTTGGATATTCTCCATCGCATCGATACTGCTTATTACCTGCGGACAGGTCTACTGGTTGCGTAATCAGTATCAGTATATGAATGATGAACAAATCAATGGTATTTATGATTGCATCTTGCAGACCACCCAACAGTATGACTCTATCCGTACTCCCCAACCCAAAAAGGTGCTTAGCAATACCAATATGTTCTTCTATCACCTGAGCAAATCCATTGATTTGGAAAAGCGGACCACTATCGACGAATTAATTTTGGGTGTTCTGAAAGGGCGGGACTTGGAGAGCTTGGGCCAAAAGAATATAGAAACTCTCAAAATAGAGCAGCAGGACTCTGCCAGTACAGATGATAAAGAGAGAGAGGCAAAGCGTAGGAAATGGGCATTGGCGTTAGACACCCTTTTGCCGGAAGAGCGGCTCATTGCGAAGGATTCATTCAAAATCAATATGTCCGATAAAGATGCTCCTAATTTGAACTCTATTATTAATCTTTATCGTTTGGAGTTGGATGTGCCTTTTGCGTTGCAGCAATTTGATTCCTTGCTTGCCATACGTTTGGACGAACAAACGTTTACTACGCATCTGGTGGTTTCCGAAGATTCCATTTACCAGTGGAATGCGGAACTGAAACGGCAAGGTACATTGTTCAATCCATATATAGAAGTAATGTATCCTTATAATCCCCTGAAACGCCAGTTTGTGCTTGTTTCCGTGAAGGTTTCACCTCATGTGGTACTTGTGCGTATGGGTTGGCAGTTAGTGGGCAGTACATGTCTGATATTTCTGCTGGGGCTTTGTCTGCTGTTTCAGATAAAAACCATCTTGAAGCAACGGCGGATAGACGAACTGCGAAAAAGCTTTGTAAACACTATGATACATGAACTGAAACGTCCCGTCCAGGCTCTGAAAATGTGTATCGCCTTTCTCAATGACAAGTCTATGCGAACAGATGAGAAAGCGATGGATGAAGTGATTCACGATTCCATGTCCGAGCTGGATAACTTGTCGGCCTATCTTTCAAAACTACGTGATATGACGCGTGCCGATGATGAACACACGCAGCTTTCCGTCCGTACATTTGATATAAAGACGAGTTTGGAAAAGCTTGTCCGGCTTTACCATGTTCCTGAGGGTAAGGATGTTGCTATTGAAACCCATTTCAGTTCGGAGACTCTGGTAACGGCAGACCCGGTGCATGTTTCTAATATTATCAGTAATTTGATAGAGAACGCCGTAAAGTATTCGGGCAAGTCTGTGCATATTGTTGTAGATTGCCTTTTGCAGGATCACCAATTGACGATACGGGTGTCTGATGATGGCATCGGCATTCCGGTTTCCGAACAGAACCGTGTATTCGATAAGTTCTATCGGGGCAGTAATCTTCCCGACCGTTCGTTGCCCGGCATTGGTCTGGGGTTGAGCTATGTAAAGTTGCTGGTAGAGGCGCATCATGGAAGCATTTCTTTAAATAGTCAGGCAGGCAAGGGAACAATGATTGAAATTAATATTCCTCAATAAGTCCGTGCTAACCCGCATAATCCCTACTCTAAAATAACCAATGATATGAAAGCCTTGAAAATACTTTTTGCCGATGATGATTTGAAATATTCAATGCTGCTGAAGCGCTTTCTTGAGAAGGAAGGCTATGAAGTGACTTATGCCGGAAACGGGAAAATTGCTCTGGAACAATTTCCGCTCATAAAGCCTGATTTGGTATTGCTCGATATCAATATGCCCGGTTACAATGGCTTTGAAGTGGCTGAACGCATCCGCGAGATGGATAAACACGTCCTGATCTTTTTCCTTTCCGACCGTAGCGATAAGGCCGACCGCCTGCAAGGATTCCAACTGAAGGCGAACGATTATCTTGCCAAACCTTTCTATCCGGAAGAGCTGACAGCGCGTATCCGCGAGCGTTTCACTTCGCAGTTGTCCGGCGTGGCGGAGGATGAGATGTATGCTTTCGGCCATTCCGTATTCAATTACAGTACGAACGAGATTCGTACGGGAAATAGTAAGGTGCTGATTACTTCCCGTCAAGCCGATATCCTTCGCTTGCTTGCGCTGAATGTGAATAAGACTGTCAGTCGCGATACGTTGCTGGATGCTGTGTGGGGCACTGCCTCGTATGCCAACTCCCTTGCCTTGAATGTACAGATGTCCTATCTGCGGCGGTCGCTAAAAAACGACCCGAGCGTGAGGATTGAGTCGTTGATGAAAAAAGGGTATATGCTTGCCGTTCTCTGAAAACATCTTTATCTTTGGATTGTTATACAAACAAGACACTTCAAAAAAAAGAGAGCTTATGATGAGTTTAGGAGGATGGATGAATAAAGTCTTGATAGGTTGGGGGATAGACCCGAAGTTTGCCGATATGTTTGACGAGACGATTATTGCACTGCTGATGGTGGGGCTTTCGATAGGGCTGGACTATTTGTGCCAGGCAATCTTCGTTGGCGGTATGAAGCATTATACCCGGCGCTCTCCCCATCAGTGGAATACGTTGCTGATGAAACGCAGGGTGATACACCATTTGATACATATTCTGCCGGGAATCCTCATCTACTACCTGCTGCCCATGGCCTTTGTGCGTGGAAAGGATATGCTTGAGTTCTCACAAAAGGTGTGTGCTGTCTATATCATTGTGGCGGTGCTGCTTACTATCAACGGCTTGTTGCTGGTGATGCTCGATGTTTATAACATGAAGGACAAGCAGAAGAACCGTCCGCTGAAAGGCTTCGTGCAGGTATTGCAAGTGCTACTGTTTTTTATCGGAGGCATCATAGTGGTTTCAGTGCTGATAGGCAAGTCTCCTATGACCTTGTTTGCCGGTCTGGGCGCATCTGCGGCTGTACTGATGCTGGTATTTAAGGACAGCATTCTGGGGTTTGTAGCCGGCGTGCAGCTCTCTGCTAACGACATGTTGCGGATAGGGGACTGGATAGCGCTGCCGGGTGGCGTTGCCAATGGAGTTGTAGAGGAGATTACGCTGAACACGGTCAAGATACGCAACTGGGACGAAACCATCTCGACCGTACCACCGTATACCCTGGTGAACAACTCCTTCCAGAACTGGCGCGGCATGCAGGAAAGTGGCGGGCGACGGGTAAACAAGAATATCTTTCTGGATATGACTACCTTGAAGTTCTGCACTCCGGAAATGCTGGATAATATCCGCAAGGAAGTCCCCTTGATGGCCGACTATCAGCCTGCAGAAGGAGAGGTGCCAACCAATGCGCAGCTCTATCGTATCTACATCGAACGCTATTTGTGCAGCCTGCCGGTGGTGAACCAGGAGATGGACTTGATTATCAGCCAGAAGGAACCCACGACGTATGGGGTACCCATCCAGGTATATTTCTTCTCTCGCAACAAGGTATGGAAAGAGTACGAGCGCATTCAGTCCGACATCTTCGACCACTTGCTGGTGATGGTACAGAAGTTTGACTTGAAACTGTATCAGTATTCCGACTAATATATCAACCGGAACTCCGCATATACAGGCAAGTGGTCGCTGTATCCTCCTTGATACTTCATCCCGTAGTAGGTGCGGAAGGGTTGCTGCCCTCCGTATTTCTTGTCTCTTGTCAGTAGGAAGGGCAGGCAGAATACGTCTGCCTTCGCTTCCTCTGTATATAGCGGTGCGTGTTCTTGCAGCAGCGTACCCGATACGATGATGTGGTCCAGCAGTCCCCATTCTCCTTGATACTTGTAGCTGCCGAAGTGCTTGCGTGTCTTGGTTTTTCTTGCCAGTAGATGGTAAAGTTTTTGTGGACGTAGAGAGTCTTGCAATGTTGACGGTGCTGCTGCCTCCAACACCTCCTTTACCGATTTATTCTCCGGATAATCGTTGAAATCCCCTAAAAGGACAATTTGCGGATGTCGGCGTATCGTGTATAGGCTGTCTATGGCATGCTTCACCTTTCGGGCAGCCAGTAGCCGGTAAGGTTCAGACTCTCTTGCCCCTCCCGAACGGGATGGGAAGTGAGCTACCAGTACATCAAGCGTATCCCGGTTCAGCAACAATCCGCTGACGTGAAGAATGTCCCGTGTGGGACGGCTATTCTTCCGGGGCTTGTCTACGGGGAGGCTCTGATAGGAAAGCAGTTTGAAAAGATTACGTTGATAAAGCAGCGCTACGTCGATGCCGCGTTCGTCGGGAGATTGTGTCATCACATACCGGTAGTCTGCTTCGCGCAAGGCAGAGTAGCGGGTAAGGTCGCGCATCACACTGTCATTCTCCACCTCACACAAGGCAACAAGGGCGGGCGGCGTCCATCCTCCGGTGGCGATGATGACGCGGGCTATATTATCCAGTTTCTTTCTGTATTTAGAGTAATTCCAATGCCGGGTGGCATCCGGCAGGAACTCGTAGTCATTCTTTAGTGTGTCATGTCGGAAGTCGAATAGGTTTTCTACATTGTAGCTTACTATCCGAAACGTGAGGGTATCTCTTCCTTCTTGCCCGTACAGACTGATGTACGGGCAGAGAAGGAAGAGTATAACTCCTATCTTATGGATAACGTTCATACAAACTATTCCCGTTCCCCTTTAAGGAACGCGGGATATTTATTTCACCAGAATGTGCTTCAGTATATCCAGCAGATGGTCCCAGAACTTCTGTACAGTAGGAATCAGCATCCGTTCGTCGGGAGAGTGCACACCCTGCAGGGTAGGTCCGAAGGAAATCATGTCCAGTGCCGGGTATTTGTCAAGGAACAGTCCGCATTCCAGACCTGCATGGATAGCTTTTACCTTGGCATCTACACCGAACAAACGTTTGTAGGACTCAACAGCCACTTTCAGGATTTCTGAATGCGGGTTGGGTTTCCAGCCCGGATACCCGTCGCCGAAGGATACGGCTGCTCCACCCATTTCAAATACAGTGCGCACCATATTGGCAATGTCTTGTTTGGAGGAGGCGGTAGAGCTGCGCTGGCTGGTCTCGATGCGGATGATATGACCGGGCTTCATCTTTACGGAGGCCAGATTGGTGGAGGTTTCCACCAGCCCCGGAATGTCTTGGCTCATGGCATACACACCGTGGGGTGCGGCATAGATGGTTTGCAACAATCGCTTGGCGGTATCTTTGTCAATGGCTTTGGGACGGGCTGCTTCCGATTCGAGCACGAATTGGAGGTCCGGGTCAACGACGGCATATTCTGCCTCCACTTCGGCGGCAAAGACATTCAAGTCTGTGCGCAGAGCATGCTTGTCGGCATCGGGTATGGCAATTACCGCGTGTGCTTCGCGGGCAATGGCGTTGCGCAGGTTACCGCCGTCTATTTCGCAAAGGTACATGTCGTACTTCTGGGATGTCTGGCTCAGGAAGCGGTTCAGCAGCTTGTTGGCATTGCCGCGCCCCAGGTGTATGTCGCCGCCGGAGTGTCCGCCTTTCAGCCCCTTTACCTGCACTTTGCAGCAGAAATATCCTGCCGGTACGTCCACTTCCCGGTAGGTGAATTCGGCAACGGAATCTATACCTCCTGCACAGCCGATGAAGAGCTCGCCTTCATCCTCGGAATCGAGGTTCAGCAGAATGTCTCCGTTCATGAAGCCTTCTTTCAATGCAAAAGCACCGGTCAGTCCGGTCTCCTCGTCCACGGTGAACAGGCATTCGATAGGGCCGTGCTCAATGCTGTCGTCGGCAAGGATAGCCAGTTCGGTGGCTACACCGATGCCGTTGTCGGCTCCCAAGGTTGTACCTTTGGCTTTCAGCCATTCACCGTCAATTTCGGTTTCGATAGGGTCGGTCAGGAAGTCGTGCTTCACGTCGTTGTTCTTTTCACATACCATGTCGATGTGCGATTGAAGTACGACAGTCTTGCGGTTTTCCATACCCGGAGTAGCGGGTTTCTTTATCAGAACGTTTCCGGCTTCGTCCACCTTTGTTTCCAACTTATGTTTTTCTCCGAATGCTTTTAAGTAAGCAATGATTTTCTCTTCCTTCTTCGAAGGGCGCGGCACTTGGCAGATTTCCTCGAAATAGTGAAATACACCAGCCGGTTTCAAGTCTTTTTTTTCCATAATTATCTGAATTAGCGGCTGCCTTACATGTGTTTATGCAGCCTTCATTATCAATTGTCAAATATCAATTCTCCATTAAATTAACCACTTATTGCTAAATATGGTTAAATTGATTGACTATTTTATTCCCCTTTCTCTTTTTTTAGAGTAAAAAAGGCGAGTTAGTCCAACCAAAGCCCTATATTTGCACCCACAAAAATAGTAAAAACACTATTTTCATGTAACAAAATTAATGGAAATGCTTGATACAATATTGATAACTCTGTTAATAGTTGCTATTTGCATTGTTTTATTGGGTGTGAAGGTCTTTTTTGTGAAAGGCGGGAGATTCCCTAACGGGCATGTCAGTGGCAATAAGGCAATGCGCGATAGAGGTATCGGTTGCGTGCAGTCGCAGGATAGGGAAGCGCAACGCAAGTCCCGTTTTTCCATTGATGAACTGGAAAAAGCCTTAAACGATAGTATGAACTAATTTTAAAAAACAATATTTATCAATTATGAAGAGATTAAACTACCTCATGAACGGTCTGGCAGCTCTCGCACTGATCGTTTTATTTGCTCAATGTGCCGGCAATACTGATAAACAGACAACAAACGCTCCTGCACAAGCCGGCGGATTATCGGAAATGAAGATTGCTTATGTTGAAATAGATACGCTTTTGGCAAAATACAACTATTGCATAGACTTGAATGAGGCTATGGTGAAGAAGGGCGAGAATGTCCGTCTGACATTGAACCAGAAAGCCAGCGAACTGGAGAAGCAGAAGCAGGAATTCCAGACAAAGTATCAGAACAACGCTTATCTTTCTCAGGAGAGAGCGCAGCAGGAATACAACCGCATCGCAAAGTTGGAGCAGGATTTGCAGAACCTGAGCAACAAGCTGCAGTCTGAACTGATGAGTGAGAATGAAAAGAACAGCCTGCAACTGCGTGATTCTATCAACGCTTTCTTGAAGGAGTACAATAAGACAAAAGGTTACAGCATGATTATCAGCAATACGGGTTTTGACAATCTGCTCTATGCAGACAGTGTCTACAACATCACTCGTGAGATTCTGGATGGCCTGAATGCAAGATACTCTTCTCCGGTGAAGAAATAATATTTATCCTATGATATAAAAAAGGATGTACTGAAAAGTACATCCTTTTTTTATAGGCCTCTCCCTCGCCCCCTCCCCCGTAGGGAGGGGAGTTTTGAAGTGTTTGTATTTTGTAGGACTATCTCTGTCCCCCTCCCTACGGGGGAGGGGCTAGGGGAGAGGCTTTTAATGCTCCGATTGTACGCTTTACCCGCTCCGCAGTAGTGATGGTGTGTGTGTATTCATCAATATGTACCGTTCCTCCCATAGAGACGGCGGAATTGTGATAGAGCATGGAGCTTTCGATATTTTCCCTGGCGGAGAAATGAAACTCGCGGATACCGGTTTCTCGGGCAATGTGGGCTATGTTGGTTTCATTCACCCCACAGCCTGCCAATAGGATGATTCGGTCTGATGCTTGTTGTTGGAGTTCTTTCAGAAGGGGAATGCCTCGCTCTGCTGTAGGTTGCTGTCCGGAAGTTAGGATGCGGTTGCATCCTAATGCGATAATATCTTCTATTGCTTTTTGTGGATTTCTGCATACATCGAAAGCACGGTGGAAGGTGACGGACATCCCTTGTGAGGCTTTCATAAGCTGCTCCATCAATGGAATGTCTACATTTCCCTCTGCCGTCAAGCAACCGAACACGACTCCGTCAGCGCCTAGGCGGCGGGCATTCTCTATGTCTTTCAGCATGATGCGCTGTTCGGTGGAGGAGTAAAGGAAGTCTCCTCCACGGGGACGGACAATGATATGCAATTTGGTCTGCTGCAATACTTCCCGTGCGATGAGGATATCGCCGTATGAGGGGGTTGTCCCTCCCTCGGGGATGCCTGCGCACAATTCTACCCGGTCTGCTCCGCCGGCTTGTGCGGCAATACAACTCTCTACGGAGTTGGCACAAACTTCAAACTGATAATCTTTCATTTTGTAAAGTTATGGTTGTGGTGCAAAAATAAGAAAAGGGTGAATACGAATTCACCCTTTTCTGCATTTATTTTCTTTTCCGATGTTACTTTGCGTAGCTCACCGCACGTGTCTCACGGATAACGGTAATTTTCACCTGACCCGGATAAGTCATTTCGTCCTGAATCTTCTTGGCGATTTCACCGGAAAGGTTCTCCGTCTGCTTGTCGTCAATCTTGTCTGCACCGACAATGACACGCAACTCACGGCCTGCCTGGATGGCATATGTCTTTGTCACTCCCGGATAGGACATGGCCAGTTGCTCAAGGTCGTTCAGGCGCTTGATGTATGCTTCTACAATTTCGCGGCGTGCTCCCGGGCGTGCTCCTGAAATGGCATCGCATACTTGTACGATGGGGGCCAGCAGGCTGGTCATTTCCACTTCGTCGTGGTGGGCACCGATGGCGTTGCAGATGTCCGGCTTTTCCTTGAACTTTTCTGCCAGCTTCATACCATAGAGTGCATGCGGCAATTCCGGTTCCTCATCGGGTACCTTACCTATATCATGCAGCAGTCCGGCACGTTTTGCTTTCTTCGGGTTGAGTCCCAGCTCTGATGCCATCACAGCGCAAAGATTGGCTGTCTCGCGTGCATGCTGCAAAAGGTTCTGGCCGTATGAAGAACGGTATTTCATCTTACCGATAATGCGGATAAGTTCCGGATGCAGACCGTGGATGCCCAGGTCGATAGTAGTACGTTTACCGGTTTCGATGATTTCCTCTTCTACCTGCTTGCGTACTTTGGCAACTACCTCTTCGATGCGTGCCGGGTGGATACGTCCGTCTGTCACCAACTGGTGCAATGCCAGGCGTGCAATCTCACGGCGAACCGGGTCGAAAGCTGACAATACGATAGCTTCCGGAGTATCGTCTACCACAATTTCCACACCGGTGGCAGCTTCCAGGGCGCGGATGTTGCGGCCTTCGCGACCGATGATACGTCCCTTGATTTCATCTGATTCGATGTGGAATACAGTTACCGAGTTTTCAATGGCTGTTTCCGTAGCCACGCGCTGGATGCTCTGTATCACGATGCGCTTGGCCTCTTTGCTTGCCGTCAGCTTGGCGTCGTCCATGATGTCGTTAATGTAGGACTGGGCCTGCGTTTTGGCTTCTTCCTTTAGGGATTCTACCATGCGCTCTTTGGCTTCTTCGGCAGAAAGTCCGGAGATAGCTTCCAGTTTTTCTATTTCCTGGCGCTGCATGTGCTCCAGTTCTTCTTTCTTCTTGTCTACGATGGACAGCTGGGCTTCTAGATTTTCTTTCACGGCTTCTGCTTCCATCTTCTTGCGCTGGATTTCTTCCTGGCGTTGGTTCAGTACCAATTCACGTTGTTTCAGCTTGTTTTCTGCCTGCTGTATCTTTTGGTTACGTTGGGCCACTTCTTTTTCCAAGTCTGCCTTCTTGTTCAGGAATTTTTCCTTTACTTCCAGCAACTTATTCTTCTTAATCACTTCCGCTTCCGCTTCCGCATCTCTCAAGATACCGTCGTATTTGTTTTTCAGCCCGTGCTTGAAGAACAAGTACGAGGCAAACCCTCCGACAATGAAGCAGGCAATGGATAATACTATTGTAACTACTGTCATTTTATTAATTTGTTTTTAGTATATAAATAAAAAAGCACTGCATAAAAGCTTGCTTTGATGAAGGGCAAACTTTTGTACAGTGCGCGAATTTCTCTCTTTTATCGACCCGACGGAGGGATTGCAGCTTATTGTTCCTTGAAATAGGTCTCCAATACCTCTGTCAGTTCCTTTATTTTGGCGGTATAGGGTTCAGTATCATTACGGTCCTTCAACTGAAGGTTTTCCAAAGCGAACTGATAGGCCACCATGGCTATAATTCTCTCCAGAGACACATTCTGATAATGCTCCCGATACGCATTGAGCCTGATATCTACCTGCTTGGCGGCTTCTCTTACCATTTCCTCGTCTTCACGGTTGATTGTGAGAGGGTAGGAGGCTCCTGCCATCTGCAGGTTTATCTTTATCTTATCGTTCATACATCCTCTTCTCTTTATTCATTCAACAAAGCGATGCATTTATCGACTTCACGCACTAATTTGGACAATCGCAGCTTCGTCTCTTTCACGTCGCTGCCGTTAAGGCTGATTGTCGTAGCTGTTTTTAGGTTCGTGTAGTTAAGTTCCAGTTCCTGGTATTCAGCTTGTACCTTCCCGTATTCCTCTTCTTTGGCTTCGAGAAGTTGCTTTAGCTCAGCATTTTCGCGTTTTAATTCATCGTGCAGATAGATTAAATGCCGCAGTCTGGCTTCAAAGGTACTTAATAGCTTCTTTTCTTCGTCTGTCATCACTACACCAAAATTGTACACAAAAATACGATTTACTTGGAGATTACAAAAACTTTTCGGAGAAAATGTGTTGTAGAAGTGCCGAAATAACCGAAATGGCCTATGAAAGCCTGGTTTCGGGGGATTGAAAAGGGGCGGACTGTTTATCAAAAGATAGGATATGTAGATAGGTGTGGGACTATTGGTTTTCTGCAAGGATTCTCTTCCTTTCTTTTCAAACGCTTAGTATTTCTGTTGCTAACTATTAATCGTCCGACAGTTGTTGAACGATTAATAGTTAGTAAGGCAGGAATTACTTTTTGCTGTTTCCGGAACTACTGCTTGGGAATGATTGGAATAATCTATAGTAAAGGAGGATGCAAAGAAATAAATAAAATAATTTATATAATAGTTTGGTTTATAAAATAAACTTATTATATTTGCAACATCTTAGATTGTCAATCGGGGAATATGTGCTGAAATGAATAAGAATTTAACTGATTAAAGATTATGGAAGATAAGATATTTGATATGGGGAAGCAGAAGCCGGTTGCCGGAGTGGTACGGGATAGTTGGCAGCATCAGCTTTGGTGGATATTTATTGTACTAACGGTGATGTGTTTGTATTGGCTTTCCAATATCGTGTTGTGGGTTCCCTGGAGTCATAGCCCCCGGTTGGGTATGTTGCTGATGCTTACTGTAAACCCTCTTTTCTGGGGGATAGGCATTTATGCTTGCTTGTCTTGTGGGAGTAATGCCGGGAATCTGATGAAGAAGGCGTTGTTTGTATCATTGGTTGCTGTGGGAATATCTTTACTTTCGGATTTTCTGTTTTTTGCAGTATGCATGGAGTCAAAGGATGTATGGCATATCACTACTTTTTATGGTTATGCCTGGTTGGTGATACTGGCTTTGGGTGAGGCTTTCTTTTTGCGTAAAAGCTTGTTGGCCAGATGTTATGTGGTGACGGTGAGAGTACTGCTGGTTTTAGTGGGCATTCTACTGTGTTTATGGATTCTTCAGTATACTCTTGTTTAATTCTGAAAGGAGGGAATATGGAAACCTGGTTTGTGTATATGCTTACGGCCAATTGGCTACTGATGCTTTTCTTGATATTGAATGTATTTGATGTTGAATAATAAATCTATTGGTTATGAATGACAGAGTGTTGAATGAGAAGGAGAGTTTGGAACTCATTGCTCAAATGATACAGAATACGAAGTCCCGGATGACTCGGAATTCCGGAGCTCCTTTTCTGATATGGGGATATACGACCATAATAGTGTCGTTATTGGTTTGGTTTCTGTTGAAGGAAACGGGAAATTATCATTGGCAATGGCTGTGGTTTTTGTTGCCGGCTATTTCCCTGCCTTCTACTTTATGGATTGAGCACAAACAGCCGAAGATGATTAAGACTTATATTGACCGTATTGTAGGATATGTATGGGCGGTATTCGGTTTAGGGGGCTTTTTTGTTTCCTGGGTTTCCATCTTCTTCTGGAATATGTCTGTCCTTTTTGTCATATTGCTGATGATGGGAATGGGGACGGCACTGACGGGACTGATTATAAAGATGAAGGTGGTGACAGTGTGCGGAGTGGTGGGAGCTTTGGCCTCTGTGGGGTGTATCTATGTACACGGTTTCGACCAAATACTGGTTTTTGCGTCGGCTTTTGTTTTTATGATGGTGATACCGGGACATTACTTAAACGGAATGGCAAAGCAGGATAAATAAATATTTATTGATTATGGAAGACAAGAAACTGAACGAGAAAGAGAGTTTGGAACTCATCACTCAGATGATACAGAATACGCGTCAGAATTTGGACACAGGTAGCGGAAACATGTTTTTAGTGTGGGGATATGTGAGTGTATTGGTGACATTGACGGTGTTGGCGGGTGTGTACTTTACAAAGAATCCTCTCTGGATGTGGGGATTTTGGGGAATTCCCGTTATGGGGTATTTACTGACATTTCTTTTGATGCGTAAGCGTCAGAAGATGGTAAAATCTTACATTGACAAGATTTTAGTTCAGGTTTGGAGGATGTTTGGACTGATTTGTATGATATTTGTATTGATGGCTACGGATCTTGAACGGTATGAGGTTATTCTTCCTATGGGGGCTATTGTCATGTCGATGGGAAGTATCATTACGGGTTGCATCATTCGTTATACTACATTTTTTATCTTTCCGGCTATGGGGCTTATGTGGGGTATGAAGAGTTTCTTTGATGCACTGAATTCCGGAACGTCATACGTGTCTTTGGTTTGGTTTGCCGGTGTGGTGGTCTTTGCCATGATTGTTCCGGGGCATATTTTGAACTATAAAGCCCGGAAAGAAGTTCACAACAGAAAGTGAGGTATAAGATGAAGACAATAAATAATGTTTTGGACAGATTTCTGCTCTCCTGGAAATTTATGGTATGGATGATTGTTTTGCTATTCATTTTATTTCCGGTTGCAATAAAAGAAGTTCAATGGGAATCTGTTGGAAATATGGTATTCTATACGTTGGGACATGCTTTTATTGGGGCTTCCTTTGTTGGGAATATCTCTCTATGCATTGTTGAAAAATAAATGGAAGAATAAAATTTGATATGTTTAAAGAACTGAACCCTTTGCTCCACAGTGAACTGCGGCTTGCGGTGATGTCGTTGCTCATCAGTGTTGAGGAAGCGGATTTTGTCTATATCCGCCAACAAACGAAAGCTACGGCAGGAAACCTCAGTGTGCAGTTGGATAAGCTCAGCAAGGCGGGTTATGTGGAGATAACAAAAACTTTTAAAGGAAAAATGCCTTGTACACTTTGTAGGATTACTCCGCAGGGAGTGGATGCCTTTGAAGAATATATAGAGGCGTTGAAATCTTATCTGGTGGGAAAATTATGATTTTCCTGAGAATTTGATGGGATTGATGGAAAATGGCAGTGTCTGATTAAAAACAATGAGAAATTATGAAAAGGAGTATTGTTTTATTTGTCCTCTTGTCTGCATTTGTAGTAGGCGTATGTATGGTCAATGCGGCTTGTGGAGCCTCATTGTCAAGAACTGAATCTGATGATGTACTGGACGGCATTCAGAAAAAAATTGAACTGGCTATGAACAATTGCTTTGTTCAAAATACTGCAGCTCCGCTCGATAGTCTGTTTACAAAGCTGAACAAACTTGAAGATGGGAATGGTATGGTTCCGTATTGGAAGGCTTATATTACCTACTATAAAAGTGTTTTCTATTTGAAACTTGGAAAGAAGGAAGATAGTGGGAAAGTGATAAAGGAAACCTCCGCTATTTTGAATGATATAGGGAACAAAACTTCTGAAACCTATGCCTTATTAGCGCTTGTGCAGAGTTTTTCCATTCAGTTTGCTTCGGGTATGGAGGCAGGAAGAATATCTGCTGGCATTCGGGAAAATGCTGGGAAGGCTTTGGAACTGGACTCTACCAATGTAAGAGGTTGGTATGTATTGGGCAGTAACGATTATTACACTCCGGCTAGTTTCGGTGGCGGGAAGAAGGTGGAATATTATTTGAAGAAAGCTACTTCATCTCCTGACAAGAATACAGATGATTCCAGCCTGCCTACCTGGGGAAGAGAATACGCCTATGCTCTCTTGATTCAATACTATATGCAGAACGATAGGACGGATGAGGCCAAAAATTGCTTGCTGATGGCAGAGAAGGAGTATCCGGACAGTTATTTTATCGGCGAATATAAAAGGAAACTGGACGAATAATTTATCATTCTTCTGGAACCACTGTGTATTTAATTGCCTCAAAGGTAGGAATCTTCAAAAAAAGGTTTCTACCTTTGTCTTTTCTTCAAGGAGTAATTTTTTGAATAGGTAGGAACTACAAACAATGAATTGATATGAGAATCTTGGTTACTTATGCCGTACAAGGCGAATTTACTGAATTGAAATTTCCCGGACTGATAGGGGAGGAAGAGGTGCAGGTTGGCTATCTCCGTACCGGTGTGGGAAAGGTGAAATCGGCTTTTTATCTTTCTGAAGCGATAAGCCATGCGCAACCGGACTTGGTGGTCAATGTGGGTACGGCAGGGACTATCCGTCACCAGGTAGGAGATATTTTCGTATGCCGTCATTTTGTGGACCGTGATATGCAGAAGCTGGTGGAGCTTGGTATGGAGTATGAGATTGATTCAATGGATTTGTTGTCCCAAAAAGGATATTGTTTACACTGGCCGGCAGGCGGTGTATGCAATACGGGGGATACTTTCTTGACAGAACTCTCGGATGTGTCCGGTGATGTTGTGGATATGGAAGCCTATGCCCAGGCTTTGGTATGCCGTGCCAAGAATGTTCCTTTCATTTCGGTGAAGTACGTGACGGATATTATCGGGCAGAACTCCGTGAAACATTGGGAAGACAAGCTTGCCGATGCTCGGAAGGGGTTGGGAGAATTCTTCGAAAAATTGGGAGGAGTTTGATTAATGTGCTAATATGCCAATGTGCTAATTGGCTGCGCTATGTGTATATTAGACTCTCACACCGCAGGTCATTGGCACATTAGCACATTAACCACATTAGCACATTCATTTATCTCAACGTCTTGAATGACAGTATATGCCAAGTCACCCCCACAGCGACAAGGAACAATACTATCTTTATTTCTGTTAGTGGAATCAAGAAGAAGATGCAGTAAACCATTGTTCCCCACATCAGCAGTAGGGAGATGATTTTGGCACGTAGAGGGATGGCTTTGTTCTCGCGGAAGTTGCGGATGTAGGGACCGAGGCATTTGTGGTTCAGCAACCATTGGTACAGTCTGGGTGAGCCTCTGAAGTAGAGTGCTGCCGTGAGCAGCAGGAAAGGCGTGGTGGGCAGCAACGGCAGGAAGATGCCGATGATGCCGAGTGCCAAAGAAACTGTTCCCAAAATGATGCAGACGGTTTTCATGCGGCAAATGTAGGAAAAATAATAATATAGATAATATGTATGCGAATAAAGTAAAGAAGGTTGTTGCCGTCCACGACTTGTCGGGAGTCGGACGGGTGTCTCTGACGGTGGTCATTCCCATCCTTTCGTCTATGGGTTTCCAGGTGTGTCCGTTGCCTACAGCCGTATTGTCGAGCCATACCCAGTATCCGGAATTCTCTTTTCTGGACTTGACGGATGAAATGCCGAAGATTATTTCCGAGTGGAAGAAGCTGGAAGTACAGTTTGATGCCTTTTATACCGGCTATCTGGGTTCTCCGCGGCAGATACATATTGTTTCTGACTTTATTGATGACTTCCGCCGACCGGACGGTCTGGTTGTGGTAGACCCGGTGTTGGGTGATAACGGACGGCTTTATGCGAACTTCCACGAGTCCATGATTGATGAAATGAAACATCTCATCACCAAGGCCGATGTCGTTACCCCCAATCTGACGGAGCTGTTCTATCTGCTGGGTATTCCTTATAAGGAGATGAATACGGATGAGGAATTGAAGTCATACCTTCGCCAGCTTTCCGATTGTGGTCCCGAAGTGGTGATTATTACCAGTGTGCCCGTACGGGATGATAAGCATAAGACGTCCGTGTATGCCTATAACCGGAACGGTAACCGCTACTGGAAGGTTACGTGTCCTTACCTGCCGGCCCATTATCCCGGAACGGGGGATACGTTTACCAGTGTCATCACCGGGGCACTGTTGCAAGGCGACAGTTTGCCCATTGCCCTGGACCGTGCCACGCAGTTCATTCTGCAAGGTATCCGTGCTACTTTCGGATACGAGTACGACAACCGTGAAGGTATACAGCTTGAAAAGGTGTTGCATAATCTCGACATGCCGATTCAAATCTGCAGCTATGAATTAATTTAAACCAATCCCATCTATATGAAAAAGAAAATATTCCTGGCAGTGTTTCTCTGTTGCGGCATGTTTGCAGCAATGGCGCAGACTGCTGCCGACTCTCTTGCCATCGTTTCTGCCGATTGGCAGACTGAGCCCCTGCAGAAAGGGATGCTTTATAAAAAGGCAGTATTCAGTTCTTTGTATGGAGTTCCTCAGGAAGTGTCTATTTTTGAAATATCCCCGAAGCGCTACCGTTTCGATGTGCTCGTCCACAATCCCAAGGAGGAGACCAGTATAGCCGCCCGGCATGCAGGTGCGGTGGCGGCCATCAATGGCTCCTATTTTGATATGAAAGCCGGAAATTCCGTCTGCTATCTGCGTAAGGACGGGGTGGTGATAGATACTACCTCTACTGGGGTTCTGGCAACAGTGTCCAATGGAGCTGTACTTATAAAGAAGGGCAGGCTGGAACTGATTCCCTGGAGCAAGCAGGAAGAAAAGGCATGTACTTTGAAAAAAGGCACTGTGCTGGCTTCCGGTCCTTTGATGCTGAAGGACGGGCAAGTGTGCGACTTGTCCGGGACTAATCGGAATTTTGTAGATACCAAGCATCCTCGCAGTGCTGTGGCGCTGACAAGAGAAGGAAAAATCCTGCTTATTGTTGTTGACGGACGTCGGAAGGGAAAAGCGGAAGGCATCAATATACCCGAGCTTGCCCATATGATTCGTGTATTGGGTGGGGAGGATGCGTTGAATCTGGACGGTGGCGGTTCTTCTACGCTGTGGAGTGGGGAGTTGCCGGATAAGGGAATAGCCAATACCCCGAGTGGTAGCGCAGAGCGTAAGGTTGCCAATTCTCTTTGTGTGTACGAATAAGTTAGGGAAGTAAATGGATAAATCTTAAGTTTTTTGTAATTTTGCCGTCGCATCGAGGTGACATTAGATGCGGCAACTTATTATATTAATTAGCGTATTAACAATATGTACACAGTCATCAAACGTATGGAAGTGTCGGCTGCCCATAGCCTGAAACTTTCTTATCGCAGTAAGTGTGAGAATCTGCACGGTCACAACTGGATTATCACTGTCTATTGCCGTTCCAAAGAGCTGAATGCAGACGGAATGGTGGTAGACTTCAGTCACATCAAGCAGGTGGTAAAGGAACAGCTGGATCATCATAATCTTAATGAAGTGCTGTCCTTCAATCCCACAGCCGAGAACATAGCCCGTTGGATATGCGACCAGATACCCACTTGCTTCAAGGTAGAGGTGCAGGAGTCGGAATCAAACATTGCCGTCTATGAGGAAGATTAATGAGATATTCTACAGTTTGCAGGGAGAAGGATACCATACGGGTACCCCGGCTGTCTTTATCCGTTTTTCCGGTTGTAACCTGAAGTGCCCCTTCTGTGATACGCAGCATGAGGACGGCATACTGATGTCCGATGAAGATATCGTAACAGAAGTTAGTAGATACCCTGCCGCTACCGTGATACTGACCGGTGGAGAACCCTCCCTTTGGATTGACCGTGAATTTGTGGATTGTCTGCACCAGGCGGGAAAGTATGTCTGCATTGAAACAAACGGTACCCGTCCGCTACCGGATAATATAGATTGGGTGACCTGCTCTCCCAAGCAGGGGGTAAAGCTGGAAATTACGCGTATGAATGAAGTGAAGGTGGTGTATGAAGGGCAGGATATTACTGTTTATGAGCAGTTGCCCGCCGGGCATTTCTTTCTTCAGCCTTGCTCTTGCAGCAATACGGCCGAAACGGTGGATTGCGTGATGAAGCATCCTAAGTGGAGACTTAGTTTGCAGACACATAAGCTGATAGATATCCGGTAGGCATTTATAAAACGAATAATGGCTGTAAGCAATGCTTACAGCCATTATTCGTTCATGCACGGGAGGAGAGGCTCGAACTCCCGACACCCGGTTTTGGAGACCGGTGCTCTACCAACTGAGCTACTCCCGTGTTTGCGGCTGCAAAGGTAATGCAAACTTTCAAATATGCAAGTAACAGACGTACTTATTTTATAAAGAAAGTTGCTTACAACATCTGTAAGTCCTGATACATAATGCGATACGCTGCTGCTTTTTTTTCCAGTGCCAGCGGGTAGGCTCTTGAGGAAGAAGGCATCCGGTAGAGGCGCATCGGATGGTTTTCGAAAAGAAACTCCGTGAAGTCGCCTACTTTGGGCTTGTCGATGGAGAACTGCGTGCACAGCGTGTCCGTAGCCTTCTCGCCGGTGGTAACGATAGCCTTGCATTGCGGTATCCGGTGTAGCAGGGCAGGGACGTCCGTGGGTTGCACCACTTCCAGAAACTTATCCGAGGCGTTGTCCTGCAGGCGCCGTATGGCAGAGGCTGTGTCGAACAAGGCAATACCCTTTTCCTGCAGGAAACTGATGAGGTGTTCTTTGCAGAAAGCCTTCTTCGTCTTGTCTACAAAATAATCCTTGTCATTGAAGAAAAGGAACCCGGTAATCCTCCACATGTCATTGTTCCAGTTGGGGTAGTAAAACTCCATGGACCACCGCTTTTTCTGCGGAGGAAAGCTTCCCAGCATCAGCAGACGGGCGTTGCCGGGAAGGAAGGGTTCTAAAGGGTGTTGTTCTATTTCCATACTTTCCAATTTCATTGTTCTGCCTGCAAAAGTACGGAATATATCTTGGATATGCTATCCTGCAATGTCCTGATTGCTCATTCTGTCGGTGATTTGGAAGGGGAAATCAGGATATTCGTAGAGGCTGAACCGGGATTCTGTCTTGCCTTCCGTATAGTTCCAGATGGTGGCATATTCTTCGGCGTCTTCTCCCATGGCCTGCAGTTGGCGGAGGTAGGAGGCTATGGACTTGTTCTCTACGATATATATTTGCCCCAAGCGGTCTATTATCGGGCTGTGGCGGCGAGTATTGTCGTGGTCGAACCGCAAGATACGCTTGCCCTCGGGGGTGATGCCTACCATGTTGAAAGTCATGCTCTTGCCGATGGCGGGCAGGTTGAGCACATTGCGGTCGGTGGCGAGGAAAGGCAGGTGGTGTGTTTTCAGGAAACGCCGGATGCAGGCTGCCGGGTCATGGACGGTTCCAAGCAGTACGGACAGATTATGGGCATCTTCCTTGGTCAGCTTTCCGAAGCGCTTTTCTTCCCATTGCTCTTGTACGGAACGGCTGTTGGGGGTAAACACGGCATTGTTTTCTTCAAAACCTTTCACGGAGAAGGTGTAGTAGCAAACCACTCCCAACTGATTGAGCACTTGCCGCAGGCGGGTGGTATGCCCCCGGCGGGATGCAGCTACGTTGTATACCAGTTGGTTGTCAATGAGCCAGCCTGCCGCCAGCAGTTTGCGTATTCCTTCGGCAGCTTCCGGAGTGACTTCGAGCGGGGTTTGGAAATGTGTCTGGATAATGAACTGGCGGATGCCGATGGTAGACGCCTTTTCCTTGAATTCCCTTAGAATCTCCACCAGCCCGTCATTGATGCGCATGGGCAGGTAGGCGGGGAGGCGTGAGCCGAGGCGTACACGTTGCAGCTCTGCATACTTTTCTCCTTCGGGCCGTTCCTGATTGGCTTTCCGCTTGCGGACTGCCATGCGGTAGACGGCATCCAGAATATTGCCCAGCGTCTTGTTTTGGCTCATCAGTGCGTCACCGCCGGTGATGAGAATGTCCCGCAGTTGCGTGTCTTCCTCAAAATAGGCCATCAGCCGACGCAGCTTCTTTTCCCATGTCTCCTTGGGACGCAGGGTGTCAAACTCAAAATTGAGCCGTTTGCTTTGAAAGTCGTACATACGCTGACAAGATGCGCAGAGTCCTCCGCAGGCGCGTCCCATGGTGTCGGGGATGAGGATGGCCACTTCCGGATAACGGCGGTGGATGTTATGCCCGTCGGGCAGCAGCCAGCCGGCGGCGTTGGGTTTACCTGGTTCTACGATATCCTCCCGTTCCCAGGCACGTATCTGTCCGTAGGTTTCCACCAGTTGGGGTGAATAGAGTATATAGCTGCGCAGGGCCTCGTCGTCGTATCCGCTGCCGGTGCAGTTCAGCAGTGACAGATAATAGGGGGTGGCGAAGAAAGGCATTCCCTTCTTGCGGGCTTTTGAGAGCAGGTACATGGTTTCGGCAGAAAGGGAGTTGCCGAGAAGACGGTTTAGCTCCGTAGGGCTTTTGACAGCCATGGCAAGATGGAAACGGAAGTCATTCCACCATTCGCTGACGAGGTTGAACTTCTCCTCGTAGCTGAGTCCCTCTTCGAAATGGAAGCGGGAAGCCGGGTTCTTGCGGTGCTCAATCTTCTGCACCAGTGCATGCAGGATGCGTTCCTTGTTCTTTGCACGGATATGCTGCACGTCTTCATCCAGTCCGCTGGGCCAGCGTTCGGTCAGGGTTTTGATTTTCTGTGCGGAGGGCAGGGTGGGGGCTGGCTGGTGGAGGCGTTTGAACTGCTGGAACAAGTCGATGAACAGGTCCGTCTCCGTTTCCTCTTCCCATTGCCTCGTGAGGAAGGAGTGCAGCATTGATAAAGTTGATATGGGCAGTTGTTCTCCGATGGAGAGCTCGTGTACTTCCTGCCCGTCAAATTCAATCAAGAGTCGAATTTGCTTACCGGCCTCGCTGTCCACTTCCGGATGTCCGGCAATGTACTCCGCCAGGTTGGCTTTGAAGGCTTCCGCATCGTCGCTTTGAACGGCGATGCTGACCAGTTCAGGGAGTTCATGCCGATAAAGTTGTTCCAGTTGTGAGAGAGTGAGTGCAAGCATTTTCTTTTGTTTCATAAGCGGTTGTTTTTTTGAAGTTAATATTTATGATGGTTGACGCGGGGTGCGTCCTTGTGTTCCGTGAGGGGAAAATGATTTCATTTGCTAAAAATAACAAAAAAAAGCGGGAAATTTCTTTCCCGCCTTCTTGTTTCTAAAGTTCTTTAGAATTCTTTTTCTTTTATTTCTCTTCGTTGGCTTTCTGTTTCGGTTCCTTTTTGGCCAGCATCACTACGTTGTAAACGTACTCGGTCATCCATTGTTCCGAATATCCCAGACGCTCTTTGTACTGGCGTACTGCCGCTGCCGTCTTGTGTACATCGTCCTTTTTCCATACGGTTTTTGTACAGACGTCGTGTACGGTTTTTTCGGTCATGCTGCGCAGTGCTCCCTTGAAGATGGAAGGCATGCGGAATTTCCACTGCATCAGGTTTCCCATCAGCATCATCAAGTCATTGGAGAAGCCTTGATACATAAAGAGATAACCTTGTACGTCGTTCTGCGTACGGCAGTGCTTCTTGACGGAAGTATCAATTTCCTTGAAGAAGTTTTCACTGATGCCGTAGTCCTGCATCAGCATCTTGCGCGAAGCGGCCTTTTCCGCTTGTCCCAGGCGGCCTCCCTGCGTGGGGATTTTGAACAGACGCTTGAAGTTGGCTACATCCGGCACAAAGCGGATATTGGTGATGCCCAGGTTGGCGGCTATTACAGACTGGAAGTAGACGCGTGTCAGTGACACGAAGTCTTCCACATTCTTCGAAGATACTTCTCCGGTATTCTTGTTGAATAGTTTGGCAAATAAACTCATATCAAATTACGAATTACTGATTACAAATTACAAGACCGCAGGTCATCCGGCGGTTCCGGCTGCAAAAGTACGAAATAAGTTGGTTATCACCAGCACTCTATGTCTTTTTCTACCTCTTTCAGGCGGTTCTTGGTGAAAACGGGGTCTTTGATACCGGCGCTTTTCTGTGCGCGGTAGTCTTCAAGCAGCCTGAAAGCGTATTTTCCGAGCAGGCTGATGGCGATAAGATTGCAGAGCGCCATGAGTCCCATAGTGACGTCGGCAAGGCTCCATGCCAGATCGAGGGTGGCAACAGCACCGAACATGACCATGCCGCCCACCAGTATACGGTAGATGTTGAGCACCCATTTACGGTGGGTAAGGTAGCGCACATTGGCTTCTCCGTAATAATAATTTCCCAGAATGCTGCTGAATGCGAAGAAGAACAAGGCTACCGCAACGAAGATGGCTCCCGAAGGTCCTATCTCGTTGGTCAGTGCATGCTGGGTAAGCTGTACGCCGTTTGTGGAACCATCCAGTGGAGCACCGCTGAACAGAATGATGAAAGCGGTGCAGGTACATATAATCAGCGTATCGGTAAATACTCCCAGCGTCTGAATCAAGCCTTGCTTCACGGGGTGGCTGACGTGTGCGGTTGCCGCCACATTGGGGGCGGACCCCATACCGGCCTCGTTGCTGAACAGCCCGCGTTTGATGCCCTGCATCAGCGCCATGCCGACACCCCCTCCCAAAGCCTGCTCCCATCCGAAGGCGTGGCCGACAATGAGTGCCAGGACTCCCGGCAGCTCTTTGATGTTCAACAGAACGATGATAAGTGCCAGTGCAATGTATCCCAACGCCATGATGGGGACGATGATGCTGCTGACTTTGGCTATGCGCTGTACGCCTCCAAAGATGATTGTCAGCGTGAGTGCGGTGATGATCCCTCCCACAACGGCATGGTCGAACCCGAAAGCGCCTTCGAAAGCGGCACACAGTGTATTGCTCTGTACCGAGTTGAATGCAAATCCGAAGGTAATGGTGATAAGTACGGCAAACAGTGCCCCCATCCACGGCTGTTTCAGTCCCTTACGCATATAGTAGGCCGGGCCGCCGATAAAGGAGTCTTTGCCCTTTATCTTATACAATTGGGCCAGTGTAGATTCTACAAACGAGCTGGAAGCACCCAGGAGGGCAATCACCCACATCCAGAATACAGCGCCCGGACCGCCTACTGCAATGGCGGTGGCAACCCCTGCAAGATTGCCCGTACCTACACGGCTGGCAATGGAGATGGCAAATGCCTGGAACGATGAGATATGCTTTTCCTTGGCATCGCCTTTCCCGCCCGAGTCGCCCAGCAGACGTACCATTTCCTTTATCATCCGGAACTGTACAAAGCGGGTTCTCAGCGTAAACCATACGGCGCATCCCAACAGCAGGGCAACGAGGATGTAGGTCCAGAGCAGGTCGTTTATCAGATTTATTATTCCCATAATGTATATGTACAGTTATCTATTTGTAGTAAAAAAAACTCACACAAAACAAGTGCTACCCTCTGTCGTTACTTTAGGCTGCTTCTGTAGTTATTCAAGGCTACCTCTGTCGTTAACTGAGATAAATTTCTTGCAAGTCGGTGATAATCAACGTGGTATAAACTCGTGTGCTGCGATTTGTACCATGGACAAATCTGGACAAACCTGACGGAATCTCCTTGCCTATTTCAGCTTGAAGTGAAATTTGTGTCCTTCAAACACCGGTTCCACTATGTCATAACGAACAAACTTTGCCAGCAGATGTTCGGCGGCGCGTCGGGAAAGATGCGCCAGGCGGCAGTAACGGTTCAATGACAGGCGGTCGTTCTCTTCCAGCAGATTGAGCAGCAGCTGTTCCCGTTCGGTATATTCTATCAGTTCTCCTTTCGGACTTTCGCTTTGTTGCCAGACACGTAGATGGACGGGAGTGGCAAGGATGTTTTCATCCTTGATACGGAGATAGGCAAGATATTTTCCCGTTTCGTCCTTGGCATATACCGGCTTCCGGTCACTTTCCTCGATTTGTACCACCAGCACACTACGGCCTTCCACCTGATAGGTCTGCATGGTATAGTTCACTTCGGGGCTGCAATAAAGTCCGGCAGCCGCTTCTATCATATATTGTTCTTCGTCTGAACGGACACCGGCAATTTTCCCGTTATCTTTCACTCCGATGAGCAGTTTTCCACCGTCTGTATTGGCAAAGGCTGAAAGGGTTTTGGCTATCTTGCGGGCGTCGGATATTTCGAACTTGAAATCCTGCTGTTGGTGCTCTCCTTCGGCTATGAGAGCGTGTATATATTCGGTGTCAGTAAGCGTTTTCATGCTTGCAAAAGTAGATAAAAAATGCGTAAGAGCCCCTTTTTGCGGCGATTTTACCGAATATTTCAAAAAAAATATCGTTTTTCTGCATTTATTTCAAGAAAGAATGTATTTTTGCCAGACATTATTAACGAAGTAATTTAAAAAGGATTATGAAAGAATTAGTTGAAAAAGTAGCTGCATTGTATGCAGACTTCTCAAAAGATGCAAACGCTCAGTTGGAAAACGGTAACAAGGCAGCAGGAACTCGCGCTCGTAAGGCTTCTTTGGAAATCGAAAAAGCTATGAAGGAATTCCGCAAAGCATCTTTGGAAGCTTCTAAGAAGTAAGAAAAAAAGCATATTTGATGCTGCGAAAGACTGCCACTACTGGCGGTCTTTTTTGTTTTTGAAAAGTATTATTGCTACTTTTGACGCAGGTATTATGGATGAAAACGTTCTCAATAAACTGAAGATACTGGCAGAGTCGGCAAAGTATGACGTCTCTTGCTCCTCCAGTGGTACGGTGCGCTCCGGCAAGGCAGGTATGCTGGGGAACACTGTGGGTGGCTGGGGCATCTGCCATAGTTTTGCCGAGGACGGCCGTTGTATCTCCCTGCTCAAAGTGATGCTTACCAATTATTGCATCTACGACTGCGCCTACTGCATCAACCGCCGCAGCAACGACCTGCCGCGTGCCACGCTGTCGGTGGCCGAGCTTGTAGACCTCACCATGGAGTTCTATCGCCGCAACTATATCGAAGGGCTTTTCCTGAGCAGTGGGGTGGTGCGTAATCCCGATTACACGATGGAACGCCTGGTGCGCGTTGCCAAGGACCTCCGCACTATCCATCGTTTCAACGGATATATCCATCTGAAGAGCATTCCCGGTGCCAGCCGCGAACTGGTGAATGAGGCAGGGCTTTATGCCGACCGTCTCAGCGTCAATGTCGAGATACCGAAGGAGGAGAACCTGAAACTGCTTGCCCCGGAGAAAGACCATAAGAGTGTATATGCGCCTATGCGCTACATCCAGCAGGGAGTCCTTGAAAGTTCGGAAGAACGCAAGAAACACCGCCACGCTCCTCGTTTCGCTCCTGCAGGACAAAGCACACAGATGATAGTAGGCGCTACCGCCGAGACGGACAAGGATATTCTGTATCTTTCGTCGGCCCTCTATAAGGGACCTACGATGCGGCGTGTCTACTATTCGGGCTATATTTCCGTCAATACCTACGATAAGCGCCTGCCGGCATTGAAACAGCCCCCTTTGGTGCGCGAAAACCGCCTTTACCAAGCCGACTGGCTGATGCGCTTCTATCAGTTCAAGGTGGAGGAAATAGTGGATGATGCCTACCCAGACCTTGATTTGGAGGTTGACCCCAAGCTGTCCTGGGCTTTGCGCCATCCCGAGCAGTTTCCAATCGATGTGAACAAGGTGGATTATGAGATGTTGCTCCGCGTGCCGGGCATCGGCGTGAAGTCGGCACGGCTGATAGTGGCTTCCCGACGTTTCTCCAAGATAGGTTTCTACCAGTTGAAGAAGATAGGGGTGGTGATGAAGAAGGCGCAGTATTTCATTACCTGCTGCGAGTTGCCGATGCGCACGGTCAATGAGCTGACTCCGCAAGGGGTACGCAGTCTGCTGTTGCCCAAACCGAACAAGAAAAAAGTGGATGAGAGGCAGTTGATGCTTGATTTTGGCGAATGAATATCTTTTTATACGATAAGACTTTTGAGGGATTGCTGACTTCTGTTTTTGAAGCCTATTCCCGCCGCATTTTCCCCGATGCACTGTTGTTGGAGGGAGAGCCTCTACCATTGTTCTACGATGAAATATTTACAGTGATAACCGATGAGGAGAAGTCCGGTCGCGTCTGGCGCGGATTGCAGAAGAAGCTGTCGTCTGCGGCACTTGCCTGCCTCGCCCAATGCTGGCTGGCAGAGGAACCGGAAACTCCCATGCTGCTGTTCCGCTATATCCGCAAGGCGATAGATGCTCCTCGCTCCATTGAAACGAACTTTGCCGACCCTGATGTGCTGGAGTTCTCCCGTATGTGGAAGCGGGTGGATTGGGAGCGTATACGCCTGCTTCAGTTTGTCCGCTTCCAGAAGGCTGCGGACGGTACTTTCTTTGCTGCCATCGAGCCCGAAAAGAATGCCCTTCCTTTGGTGACGGGGCATTTCAAGGACCGTTTTGCCGACCAGCGTTGGTTGATTTATGACATCAGGCGAGCCTATGGGTACTATTACGACTTGAAGGAGGTGCGCCAGGTGACTTTTGGTGAGGACAGTCGCGAAGGACATCTTGTCACCGGCATGCTCGACGAAAGTCTGATGGACGGAGACGAACAGCTTTTCCAGTCTCTCTGGAAAACCTATTTCAAGGCAATCTGCATCAAGGAACGCCTCAATCCCCGGAAGCACAAGCAGGACATGCCCGTGCGCTATTGGAAATATCTGACGGAAAAACAGCAGTGATTCCCTTTATTCGATTTTCTCCACTGTCACTTCGGGAAATTCCTGCATCAGTTGCAGCAAATATCCCTCATCATAGCTTTTCTTGGATTTGATGACCATGGTCACTTGATAGTTGGTGTACTCTCCCTGCACTTGCCGGTCCAGGTTGTAGGACACCACCAGATAGTCTTTGGAGTTGAATCGCCGGGACACTTGCGGCAGTATCTCTTTGCTGGAAGTGGAAAAGGTTATCACGGAACTTTTCATGCCAATGCTTTTGAAAATAAGGCTCAACAGTTCGAGCCCTGCCAGAGTCAGCAGGGTGGCGGCAATGCTGATGGTGTACATTCCTGCACCTACTGCCAATCCGATGCCTGCAGTAGCCCATATTCCTGCGGCTGTTGTCAGTCCCCTGACTATCTGTTTCTGGAAAATGATGGTACCCGCACCGATGAATCCGATACCGCTGACTACTTGTGCGGCAACACGGCTGGGGTCCAGCGTCACACTGCTTTCCTTGATGATTTCCTGAAAACCATATTGGGATACAATCATGATGAGCGCGCTTCCCAATGATACCAGGAAATGGGTGCGGTAGCCTGCTTCTTTGGCACGGTATTCCCGGTCCAGTCCGATAATGGCACCCAATATTCCGGCTACCAGCAACCTGAGCACAAAATCAAAGTTTAACATCATCATCGTATCCTCTCTTTCTTTTTTATTAATTGATGACCCAATTCTTATTGTGGGGCACTGTTTTCTTGGGGTTGTAATGCATTCCGGCTTGTGTCGGTATTTTTAGTATGTATGTACGTCCGCTTTTATTCATCAGCGAGGTATCCCGCAGCCACGGATTGGCATCTTTCAGTTGGGCATAGGTGATGCCTTTATCTTTGGCAAACTGTGCCAGGTTGCCGATGCCCGTTGTGACGGTCACTTCCGTGTAGGGGATGGGCGGATAAAGATGTTCCCGTTTCAACAGAAAGCCGTACTGCTGTGGATTGCTGATGACTGCTTTGGCTGCCAGCAGGCGGAACATGTAGCGCGAAGTCTCTTCTACCAGCCATAAGTCGACAGCCTGGTCCACCATTTGCTTCTGCAGCTGTGTGGAGATGCGTCCTTGCCCGGCATTGTAGGCGGCGGCTACGCACAGCCAGTTCCCGTATTTCTGATAAGCATCTTTCAGGTACTTGCAGGCTGCTTTGGTCTCTTTCTCGATATGGTATCGTTCGTCGATGTTGCTGTTCACCTCCAGTCCGAATTCGCGTCCGGTGGCAGGCATGAACTGCCATAGGCCGGCGGCACCCGCAGGCGATTTGGCAAGCGGGTTCAGGTTGCTTTCTATCACAGCGAGGTACTTGAAGTCATCGGGAAGGCCGTTGGCTTTTAGTATAGGCTCTATGACGGGGAAGTAGCGGTTGGCACGCTTCACCATGAGCATGGTGGTGGAGTGCATGTAGGTGAAGGACATCAGTTCGCGGTCCATACGTTCGCGGTGGTCGTAGCGAAGCAGGTCAATAGCTTGTCCGGCAAAAGTGATCTTGTCCGGTACGCTGGGGGAGGTCACGCAGTAGGGAACTTCGGATTTCACGGAATCGCGTTCGGGATTCAGCGTACTGCTGCCTGCGAGGAAGGGGAGGCTGGAACCTGCGCACAGTGCAATGGCAGCGGTAAGCACGATATATTTTGAATTTTTCTTCATGTCTGTATGTCTATTTCTGTTTGGAGACGTGAAGATACGAAATCAATTCGTTATAGGCAACCTTTCCCATAGCCATCGTGGAATCATACGCCAAAAAAATACCAGTACCCGGTAGCGTCCGTCAATGACAACTACCCGTCTCTTTTCTCTTAAAGCCTTGATTATGTGCTGTGCTACACGGTCTGCTTTCATCAGCATCGGGTATTTCCCGCTTTTCAATAAATCGGTGGCAACAAATCCCGGACGGATGTCGGTGAAGTGTATATCAAGATGCTGCATCCGGGCAAGTTGTGCCAGCGCTTCGATATAGGTATTCTGGAAGCGTTTGGTGGCAGAGTAGGCCGGTGCAACGCCCAGTCCTTTAGTGCCTGCAATGGAACTGATGACAGCAATATGTCCGGAGCCTTTTTCCTTGAAATAGTTGAAGGCGGCAGTCACCATGCGGGTAAATCCCTCTACATTGGTACGTGCCGTGTTCAGTTCGATGTCCGGTTGTAAGTCCCGGTTTTGATGTCCCACGCCGGAACTGAGGAAAAACAGGTCTATGCCTCCCAGCTTTTTTATCAGGTTATGGAGGTGTAGAGTCGCTGTCTCTTCCGTAACGTCCAGCTGTTCCGTGACTATCCGGTCGGGTGCGGTGGCTTGCAGGGCATGCAATGCTTCCTCTCTTCTGCCGGCAATACCTATATGCCAGCCTTGTTGTACAAGTATCCTGGCTACTTCTTGTCCGATGCCTGAAGTGGCACCGATGATGATGGCTTTCTGCATGATGATAGGGGATTATCCGATGACGGTTGCTACAATTCTTCTTCCTCCGCCCCGGTTGCGGAACTCGCAGAGATAGATGCCTTGCCAGATACCTATGTTCAGACGCCCATTGGTGATGGGGATGGTGAGGCTGGTTCCGCTGAGGGTTGCCTTGGCATGGGCGGGCATATCGTCATCGCCTTCGCATGTATGTTGGTAATAAGGTTCCCGTTCTTTTACGAGGCGGTTGAAGATGGCTTCCATATCTGTCTGTACGTCAGGGTCTGCATTCTCGTTGATGGTGAGGCCTGCGCTTGTATGCTTGATGAACAGATGCAGGATTCCGGCAGACGGAAGCGGTGGAAGGTTGCGTATAATCTCCTCTGTCACCAGGTGAAAGCCACGCCGGCGAGGGGTTAGGGTAAATTCTTTCTGTGCGGTCATAAATCATTGTTTTTCGTTTGTTGTCAGGATGGTCTTGTCCGGCAGGGCAGTTCCACGGTGAATGTGCTTCCCACTCCCATTGTCGAATCTACGGTAATCACTCCATTCATTTTCTCAACGATGGATTTGCAGATGGAGAGTCCTAATCCGGCACCTTGGGCAAAAGAGTCCACCTTTTCGAACCGTTCGAATATCATTTCCAGTTTGTCGGGGGGAATACCGCATCCAGTATCGGAAACACTGATTCTTATGCCGTCTGTGTCCGTTTCGTAGTACACTTCGATATGTCCCTGCACGGTGTTTTTCAGTGCATTCGATATGAAGTTGTTCAGTATCTGTTTGATGCGCATCGGGTCGTGCTCTATCTGGCCGGGGGCTGCCGGATACCTGGCAAAGAGTTTCACTCCTGCCGGAACGTTCCGTTCGTACTCGGTAATACTTTCCTCGATGAGTTCTGCCGGATTGAACCATTCGGAATGGAGCTCTATGTGTCCGGCCTCTATCTTGGAAAGGTCCAGAACGTCGTTGATTAGTTTGAGCAACAGTTGGTTGTTGTGGTTTATCAAAGAGATGTACTGTTCCCTTTCCTGCTCGTTTTCCACGTAGTGCAGCAGGCTGGAGAAACCGATAATCGCATTTAGCGGCGTGCGGATTTCATGGCTCATATTGGCAAGGAAAGCGGATTTCAGCCGGTCTGCCTCTTCGGCCTTTTCCTTGGCTTGTATCAGCATTGCCTCCGTCTGCTTTAATTGGGTGATGTCGTAATTGATGCAGATAATCTCTATGATGTTCTGTTCAGGCATGTAGCGTTCTACAATGATGTTGACGTGGGTCCACATGAAAGAACCGTCTTCTTTAAGAACACGTACTTCCCGGCTGAGCTTGTGTGCCAGTCCTCTCTTTACGTTCTGTAGGAAGTCAAGCATGATAGTACGGTCGTCTGGGTGGAGATGATTGTAGGTTCCGATGATTTCAGACAATGGTGTTTCTGTTTTCTCACCCAAGTTCTTGTACCAGCTGCGTTGGGCATAGCCTTGCTCATTAAGAAGGTCATAATTGGCATATCCCACTTTGGCATAGTCACCTATAAGCTCAAAGTGGCTCTCGAACTCTTGTATTTTGTTGTAAGCGACGGTCGTTTCCGTTTTGTCTGCGTTGATTAGCAGATAGTTGGTCAGGTTGTGATTATCGTCGTAAAGGCTTGTGACTTTGGTTACAAGGTCTATGGTGCCCGTCTTCTTCTGTGTCTTGTAGTAATTGCCTATTTTAGAGAAGTCATACCGGAAAGTGAAGTCTGCATTTTCATGTTTTCTTAACTTGCTTTTCATCTCTTCCGGGAAAATCGGATTCTCGAAAATATTAATTCTAAGTAGATCTTCTTTCTGTTTGAGATGGAACATTTCCTGCTCTTTGTCATTCATATCTATCAATATTCCCTCTCGGTTATAGAGCTCAATTCCTACCGGAAGATATTTATAAATATTATGGAGGAGACGGTTACGCTCTTGTAAGGCTTGGGATGCCGATGACATGTCGGGACCGTCTTGTGTTTCGGCAATGCCGTAGACTTTGACATTACCGTTTTCATCGGTTCTCTGCAGGCATATCTTGCTTCTTATCCACGTTGGACCCTCTACTGTGTTGAGCAGATATACAGTCTCTTGTGTCTGCCGGATATTGTCGAAGGAATGTGTGGTAGTATGCCGTTGTTCCTCTTTCAGGATACGTTTGTTGAAATCTTTAAAGCTGATGGTTCCATCCTCATCCAGTCCCAGCAACCGGGAGATATATTCGGAGCAAATGTAGCTTTCGGTCTTTAAATCAGCTTCCCACCATCCCATATTGGCATTGGTCATCATTGCTGACAGTAAGTCATAATCAAATTTAGAATTCATACCGGAATCTTTGATAGTGATGTTTTTGTTCTGTCACAACAATTAAGATATTGACAAAGATACATTATTTCCAAATTAATCTGTGATGAACGGAAATAAAAATAAGGGTTATATGTGTTTTTGGGAAATGGGAAAAAGGTACCCGAGTTTTTGTACTTGCCGGAATAAGACGTATATTTGTTGCAATTTTTACATTCTAACAAGAAAATGCCATGAAGCGTATTGGACTCTTTGTAATAGTTTTTTTCTGCATATCACTCTTACTCCATGCAAGCGGCCCGCGTGTCTTGTTTATCGGAGATTCTATCACGGACGGTAACTGGGGAAATGCCTGCGGGATGCCCAAACCGACTGCGGAACGAAGCCTTTGGGATATGAACCATATTTACGGTAGCGGCTATATGTATTTGTGTGCAAGTCATTATCAAGGAGATTTCCCGGAAAAGGAATATGCTTTTTTTAACCGTGGTATCAGTGGAAACACTCTCCGGGATTTGGAGAAACGCTGGGAAGAGGATGTCATTGGAATGAAACCGGATGTGCTTTCCGTCTTGGTGGGGACAAACGATGTACATTACTATCTGCAGGGTGACAAAAAAGAGCCTTTTGATTTTGAAGGATGGGAGAAATGTTACCGTTCCTTGCTTGACCGTTCTTTGCAGGCCAATCCGGAATTGAAGATAGTGCTGGGCACTCCTTTTGTTGTCAATGTCGGCAATATGCGTAAGAGTGAGGACTTTGCAGAACGTGATAGTCTGGTGCGTCGCTGTGCCGCCATCGTAGAGAGGATAGCGAAGGACTATCAGACGGTATTTCTTCCTTATAATGCGATGTTCGATGAAATTCTTGGCATTGCTCCGGCTTCTCAGGACACCTATTGGATTTGGGACGGTATCCATCCTACTCCTGCAGGGCATAAACGAATGGCGGATATGTGGATAAAGCGCGTGAATTTATAATTTATCAATAAAATAGAGAGTAATGGAAAAAGTGATTATCAACTCGTACGAGGATTTTGAAAAGCTGGTAGGCCAGCAAATCGGTGTTTCGGAATATGTAGAGCTCCCTCAGGAGCGTATCAATCTGTTTGCTGATGCGACATTGGACCATCAGTGGATACACGTCGATACGGAACGCGCCAAAGTGGAAAGTCCTTTTAAGAGCACTATTGCACATGGGTATCTCACCTTGTCCATGTTGCCATATCTGTGGAACCAGATTATTGAAGTGAACAACCTGAAGATGATGATTAATTATGGTATGGACAAGATGAAGTTCGGTCAGGCGGTATTGTCCGGACAGAGCATCCGACTGGTTGCCCATTTGCAATCTCTGTCGAATCTGCGCGGTGTGGCAAAGGCGGAAATAAAGTTTGCCATCGAAATACAAGGTGAAAAGAAGAAGGCACTGGAAGGGGTGGCTATATTTTTGTATTATTTCAATTGATTATGCGTAAGATGGTATGCCCCCAATGCAAGGTGGGGGCATTTTTTGTGATGAACGGACAAGGTGAGCGCCTGCCGGTCTACATCTCTGACAAAGGTGAGATTGTACCTAAGGACGGCACCTCCTCGTTGGAGGGATACGACCAGGATACGGTTTATTGTTTGTGCTGTTCCTGGCGCGGGACTCCGAAACGTTTGGTGAAATACTGATGGACATACTCCTGCCACAAATGGCGGAGTGCCGCCACGGGATGGTACAACAGCATCCGTGGTCCGGCATACCGCATGACTTCACGCATCCGTTCTTTCATTTCGGGCTTGTAGCAGTGAATGCTGCATTGCCTGCAGGTGGATTTATTCTCACCGAAAGGACAGCGTGAAAGACGAATGCGGGCATATCCCAGCAATTCCTCGCATCGGGGACACAATTGCTTGTTACCTTCCTTTTTCCGGCAGTAGAGGCGGACCATCCGTTCTACTGTCTGTTTTTCCTGCTCGATACGGGATGGCATGTTTATTGTTTGGACTGCCAGCGTTTCAAGGTCGGGAAGAATTCTTTCATACCGGCAATGGCTTCCTCTTTAGTGAAATTCATTCCGGAATCCTTGTTGAATTCGTCGGTGAACTGTGCACAATGTTCTATCATTTCGTCCATAGTGCAGTCTTGTGCAAAATTGCCGTGCTGGTAGCAATAGGTGCAATATTCCTCGTTGAGGCTACCGTCGGCATTGGTTCCGAGTACTTCTGCAGATGACAAGGGCATTCCGCAGCTTTGGCAAAGTTTAGCTTCCATAATGTGTGGAGTTAAGTGATATGCAAATATAGAATATTATTTTGGTTGAAGCGTCCTTTTCAGATAAATCATGTCTTTCAGTTGCTTGCCTCCTTCAAATATGGGGTGGTCGTAATTATCGATAAAGAAATCGGGTACCCGGTGTGAGTATGCAAATCCGCAGCTTTCATAGAAGGGGATGGTTAGCGGACTGTCTCCAGTGCCGACAAGCATAGTATGGCACCGGTCTTTATAATGTTCAAGAACGAATGCTATCAGTTGTCTTCCATATCCCTGGCGCTGGTATTCCGGATAGACAGCTATGCTCTTTATTTCGTAGATTCCTTTATCCTCGCAGGTGATTACACAAGACGCTTTGACTGTATCATTATCGGATAGGATGAACATCTCTCCCCGTTCCAGATAACAGTCAATCATGGACTCTTGTTCGTCGGCAAGCAGCAGCAGGTCAAGATATTGCTTTTTGTTGCCGGATATGGGATGTATTCTTATCATATTTCTGAATTTTTGGTGTGAAGTTAGTCATTTTCTATTGAATTACAATGGATATCTCTTTTTAACTGTTGAATGGTTGAGAGTTGCCGGTGAACAAAATCTGCCATACGCCGTTCTTCTCATAACATGATAATCTGATGAAGTTATGAGTAAGTTGAAATTCTCTTTTCTGGTTTTGATGCTGATGGTATCAGTCTCGGCTTCTGCCGATTGGGCACCTGCTGATGTACAGGCTGCACTGAAGAAAATGTATCCTACGGCAGATGATGTTGCCTGGTCGCATGATGAGTCTTATTATGTGGCAGATTTCCTGATGAACGGTTTTGATACGAAAGTCTGGTTTGACGGGCAGGCGCAATGGGTAATGCAACAGACGGACTGGGAGACAATGGACGAAGTGCCCCCTGCCGTTTACAATGCTTTTGCCGCCAGTGAATATTCCGGAGGGATGGTGCAGAATGTCACTTGGGTACAGTTTCCCAAATGGCAGTCCATCGTGGCGGTAGAGGTAGGGATGGCAAATCTCCAGACGAAATATCAGATATTGTTTACCCCGACGGGCGAAATCATCCGTGCCCGTAATGTCACCTATACATACAATCCGCTCGGCGCAGCCACTTTCTTGTAACGTCTGTTCGCATACCTGCTGAATTTATCATATCTTTGCCTTCCCAAACCAGACTTTTATGGACAAAGACACTTTTCAGCAGGAGGTTTATAATGTAGTGGCCGCAATCCCTCCGGGGCGGGTGGTGACGTACGGACAGATAGCCTATCTTGTCGGAAGACCTCAATGTTCGCGCATGGTGGGACATGCTATGCACGATGTGCCCGACGGCATGTGTCTGCCCTGCCATCGGGTAGTGAACAGCCAGGGCAGGCTGGCACCGTGCTGGGCGGAACAGCGGGCTTTGCTGGAGGCAGAGGGCGTGACGTTCAGAAAGAATGGGTGTGTGGACATGAAAAAATGCCAGTGGGAATTCATGAAAGAGCAAATACAATAAGATTATGAAATTTATAGGTGCACATGTATCGGCCAGTGGGGGAGTGGAAGCGGCTCCCGTCAATGCCAGTGAGATAGGGGCAAATGCTTTTGCCTTGTTTACCAAGAACCAGCGTCAGTGGGTGGCAAGGCCGCTGACGGAGGAGAGTATCAGGGTGTTTAAGGAAAATTGTGGGAAGCTTGGCTTCGATTCCCGCTATATCCTGCCTCACGACAGTTATCTGATAAATTTAGGGCATCCCGAAGAAGAAGGGTTACAGAAAAGCCGTGCCGCTTTTCTGGATGAGATGCAGCGCTGCGAACAATTAGGGCTGAAGTTACTGAATTTTCATCCGGGCAGCCATCTGAATAAGATTTCCGTGGAAGAGTGTCTGGACAAGGTCGCTGAATCCATTAATCTTATATTGGGCAAGACGCACGATGTGGTGGCTGTCATAGAGAACACAGCCGGGCAGGGTAGCAATGTGGGAAATGAGTTCTGGCAGCTGGGACATATCATTGACCGGGTGGATGACAAGTCTCGCGTTGGAGTTTGCCTTGATACCTGCCACACGTATACAGCAGGCTATGATATAGTGAATGAGTATGACAAGGTGTTTGAGGAGTTTGACACAGCGGTAGGTTTCGGCTATCTGCGTGGTATACACCTGAATGACTCCAAGAAAGCACTCGGCTCCAGAGTAGACCGTCACGACAGCATCGGCAAGGGGCTGATAGGTATGGATTTCTTCCGGCGCTTTATGCAAGATGTGCGTTTTGACGGTATACCTATTATTTTGGAGACGCCCGATGAATCGCTTTGGGCAGAGGAGATAAAACTGTTGAGAAGCTTTGTCTCCTCTGATTGAGAGACTATGCCCTGAATACACATTCTATACGGTTACCGTCCGGGTCGAGGACGACACTTTCAAAATATCCGTCGCCGGAGGTACGGGGCTCTCCTGCGATGGTATATCCCGCTGTACGTAGCCGTTCTGTCTGTCGGAGGACAGCTTCCTGGCTGTCGAAGGCAAAGGCAAAGTGGGTCAGTCCCAGTCTGTTTTCCTCAATAGGGGTATTCTGTATGTCCGTACGGCTCATCAGTTCCAAATCCGTTCCTTCATCGAAGTGAAGGAAATAAGATTCGAATCCTTTTTTGGGGTTGATGTACTTTTCATTGCTGCTCCCGTTGAAGTAACGTGTGTAGAACTCTTTCATCTCTTCCAGTTGGAAGGTCCAGATGGCGATGTGATGTATCTTCATAAGTTTGCTAAATTATAATCTGTGTTCAATCTGAGTAATCTGTGGTGGGGTTGGTAATTGCAGGTGCAGAATAGGGAAAGGCTTTCCCATCGGGTCGGTTTCGTCCCGGCCGGCCACTTGGAATCCCATATGTTGGTAAAATCGGCAAGCTTGTCCGTTCTGCTCGTTTACATCCACTTTGTGGATGTGTTTTTGGTGGACGGCGTACTCCATGAGCCGTTTTCCGTATCCCTTACCTTGTTGGTCGGGACGGACAAACAACATCTCGATGAGTTCATCGCTCAGTCCCATAAAGGCGGCAATTTCTTCTTTTTCGTTGCGGATGATGTAAAGCTCTACGGCAAGAAAGTACTGCTCTCTTATCAGTGGTTTGTAAAACTGTATATCCTTTTCTGCCAGGAAGTGGTGTGTGCTGCGGACAGAGGCTTCCCAGACGGTCAACAGTTCGTCATAATCTTGTGGGGTAGGTCGGAGTATCATCATTTATTGCATTACTTTGCTGGTTATTAATCAGTAGGCAGTCAGAATTCAGCTTCTTTGGTAATCCTTACGGTTTCTCCCGTTATAGGGTGGGTAAATTCTAAGTATTCGGCATGCAGATAAAGCCGGTCTGCTTTCTCCCCGTAAAGTTCATCACCGATGATGGGGCAGTGCAAGCCAAGCGGGTGTGCTGCATGTATACGTAGCTGATGGGTTCTTCCCGTGCGCGGATAGAAAGCGATACGGGTCCGTTTCCCGTCCAGACGTTCCAGAACTTGATAATCGGTGATGGCGGGCTTTCCGTGTTCGGTGTGTACCATTTGCCGTGGGCGGTCAAGTGGATTCAGGCAAAGCGGGAGGTCGACCGTACCTTTGTCCTTTGGGACAATACCCTCGAGCAATGCGACATAACGTTTCCTGACCAGGCGGTTCTTGAACTGGGCCTGCAGGTTCTGGTGTACACGCTTGGTCTTGGCAATGAGCATTAAACCGGAAGTGGCCATGTCGAGACGATGCACCGTCAGGGGACCGTCAGCTTCGGGATATTGCTCACGCATCAGGCTATAGACGGAGACTGCATCTTCCTTGCCGGGAACAGACAGCATTCCTGCCGGTTTGTTGATGACCGAAAGCCATGGGTCCTCATAAACAATCTCCAAATTTTGGGAGGGTACCTGCATTCTTTTCAACATGGGGTTTTCCTCTACTTGTAGACCTTGCAGCATGTGTTGCAGTATAGGTTCGCACTTTCCTTTGCAAGCCGGATAATAGTGGCCGTGATGGCGTATCTCTGTCTTGGGGGAATCACCCCACCAGAACTCGGCCATGGCAATAGGTTTCCATCCGTGCAGATAAGCTTGTTGCAGCAGTTTGGGGGCCGCACATTCACCTGCGCCGGCAGGAGGTGTCTTGTGCACGGTCTGCCCGAATATCTCACAGAGATTCTTGACTTCTCCCCGGTAATTCAGCATCCCGAACTGTTCGAATAGCTTTTGCTGCAATGCTGCAGAGCGGGTTTTACGTTCAGACTTCAATGCTGAAATCCGTCTTTCCCAGTCTTCTGTCTGCGTTTGCAGTGTGGTAATCCTTGCTTTCCATGAACGTTCCAGGCGTTTATATTCTGCCTTTTGGAACTGGCTTTCCCGTATCAGTTCGGCTTCTTCCTGCGCATTGAGTTCTTTTTCTTTTCTGCGCTGTTCTCTGGCTGTTTTGGCTTCTTTCAACTGTGCTTTGGCTGTTGCCAGTATGTTTTCTGCTGACTGAATGGTCCGGGCAAGCTCTGCTGATAAGGCGGCATATGCTTTGTCATTTTCCAGTTGCCGGATGTTGCGGTTGATGGAAGAGATGTTCTCTTCTTCTATCTTGAAAAAGCCTTGTGGCTGTAGCAAGTTATATACGGGAGGAACAAAAAAGGGATGTAGGTTCTTTCCGGCCAATATGCCTGAGAATGCAGCTAAATATCCGGTTTCTCCATGCTCGGTTTGTACAATCAGTACCCCGAACATTTTGCCTTGGCGCAGTTCGTCCTTCCATGCAGTTTGTCGGGTAAGATAGCTTTGTACTTCTTTGGCTGCCAATATACATAATGGGTGCGGAGTATAGCAGAAAGGATAGGTGAACCTTTCCGGAAGCGGAATGTCGGTTATGGAAGTAGTAAAACGGTGCAACATCATGTTGCAAAGATACTATATTTCTCTCATAACAGACCGTTTGTACTGCAAATCTTTATTTCGTTGTATATAGGTTGTATCGCTTATGAAGAAAAAAACATCTTTGGGAAAGTTTTACTTATTCTCCGTTTATACAAATATGTATATATGTGTGAATTAACTTTGTTTTTGATAAATTGGCAACTCTGTTATCCTTAAAAAATGACTATTAATCTGTCTCGGATATTTTCTTCTTCCATAGACTTCTTTTTGTGTACTTTAGATGTTATGCCGTCGTATGAATACGGATGAAGAGCTTTTGCCTTAGTGATACTTGTAAAATAAATTAAGTTATTGCCTTTTTTGTTTTATTGGGGAATGGTTGTTTTTTAAACTTCCTGGATATATAAAAGAAACTTATTTCTCTTTAAAAAGTTGTATATTAGCGCCTTAAAGTTTTTCAAAAGATTATATGGGCAAAAACAAAGAGAAATTAAACATATTCTTGCTTCATTTTTTAGAACGGTTGAATAGCAATGAACCCAATGAAAGGAAAGTTATTGAATCGTTGACCGATTTCTGCAACTACTATGACTTTACGAAAGGGTTTATCTATCAGACTGACGGATTCCGTTATTTCTTATTGAAAGAAACGATTGGAAATGAAGGTGGGACTATGAAACCCCGTTTCGATATGGGAGAGTTGAAAAAGGAGCATGTCGATGCCATGAAAGCTCGGGATAAACCTTTCTATGGAAACAGAAATGCGGATGCTTCATGGGATGATATTGACATTCTTGATTTCTACGGTGAGGATTCTTTGTTAATCAGGCATTTTGAAGATACTGAGGGTAAAATCATCGGATTCATAGGTTTTGCAGGCAGGGAGGAAGAGACCTATCTCACGGAAGAGGAGTTGCAAATCATTCATCTCTTGCTGGGCTCGTTCTCTAAGGAAATTGCGGTCAGGGAATATAAGGAAAGGGAAGTGAGGGCCAGCAATACATTAGGCAGTATCATGAATAATATGGGCGTTGATATTTACGTCAACTCTTTCGATTCCCACGATATGTTGTATGCCAATAGGTCTATGGTGGAACCATATGGCGGTATCGAGCATTTCTGGGGGAAAAAATGCTGGGAGGCCCTCTACTCGGACAAGACGGGGGAGTGTGAGTTCTGCCCAAAGAGGCATTTGATAGATGAAAACGGACACCCCACCAAAGTCTATTCGTGGGATTATCAACGGCCATTTGACAAGTGTTGGTTTCGCGTGTTCAGTGCAGCCTTTGCTTGGGTGGACGGGCAGATGGCGCATGTCATTACCAGTGTGGATATCGACCATCAGAAAAAGATAGAGGAGGAATTGCGGGTCGCTAAGGATAAGGCAGAACATCTGGACCGCTTGAAGTCTGCTTTCCTGGCCAATATGAGTCATGAAATCCGTACTCCGCTCAATTCCATTGTCGGTTTTGCAAGCATCATTGCCGAACTGGACGATAGGGAAGAACGCCAGGAATACCTTGCCATCATGCAGGAGAATACGGAACTGCTCTTGCAACTGATATCCGACATTCTGGATTTGGCAAAGATAGAAGCGGGAACACTTGATTATAATATGGGGTATGTGGATGTCAGTGACTTCTGTAAGGACGTGATGCGCAACTATGATATAAAGGAAGACAAGGCTGTACCGGTTCTGTTGGCTCCCGACTTGCCCGATTACCGTATCTATACCGACAAGAAACGTCTGATGCAGGTGGTCACCAATTTTATAAACAACGCTTTGAAGTTCACCAGTGAAGGGCAGATCCTTTTGGAATATCATCCGGTGGAAGGTACCGGTCAGATAGAGTTTTCTGTGACGGACACCGGTATGGGTATTGCTCCGGATGCCGTGGCTACTGTGTTCGACCGCTTTGTAAAGCTTAATACCTTTGCGAAGGGCACGGGTTTAGGCTTGTCCATCTGTAAAAGTATCATTGAGCATCTTGGCGGGACTATCGGTGCTGAGTCGGAATTGGGAGTCGGCAGCCGTTTTTGGTTCAGACATCCGTGTGCCGAATGATTTTATTTGCCTATATTTGTGCGAACTTCAATATTTATGGATAAAAAACTCTGTACCGATGAAAAACAAGACATGGACGTGCCTGGTTGTTGTGTCAGCAGCATTGCTGATGGCGGGTTGCGGCAGCAGGACAAAGAAACAAACAAATGAAGATGTAAGTATGGATAGTGTCGGTGTAACATGCAGTGGCGTAAAGACCTTGCAACTGGAGGGAGTGCAGGCCACTTGGATTCAGGATAATGCTGGTGAGCATTTGATGCCGAGAACGATTTTCCCGGATGCAAGCGATGAATTGATGGAAAGTTTGTCGCTTCAAGGCGGTATTCCTTCTTCCATGAGCACCTTCCTGGTAGATACGAATGGTATCCGTATCCTTTTTGATACGGGAATGGGAGCTCCCGGCAGTCGTCTGTTGCCCGGATTACAATCTTTGGGTATCTCTCCGGCAGATATTGGATATCTGTATCTTACCCATTTCCATGGCGACCATATCGGTGGAATGATGAAGGGAGACAGTGTAGTCTTCCCGAATGCCGAAGTGTACGCATCAAAAGTGGAATATGATGCCTGGATGGCAATGCCTGCCGAAAGGAAGGCGCAGGTCGTAAAGACGATGGATGCCTATAAGGAACGGCTGCATCTGTTTGAGTTTGGCGATACCTTGCCGGGTAATGTGGTTGCCATGGAGGCAGTCGGTCATACTCCCGGTCATACGGTTTTCCAGAGTGGCAAGTTACTGGTGATTGGTGACCTCATCCATGGTGCGGCCCTTCAGTTGGAGCATCCGGAATACTGCGCTTCCTATGATATGGATAAGGAAGCTGCCGTGAAAGCACGCAAGTATTTCCTCCAATATGCCAAGGACAACCAATTGACGATGGCAGGTATGCATCTTCCTGCTCCGGCCTTCAAATAGAATGGGAGAGTGTCAAAAGTATATGAGTACTTTCATTATGCTATATTTAGGCGCGGATAGTTCTGAGCCCCTCGTTATTCCTTTTTACTTTTAGAAGCGGCAGTCTTGTTCGATGTATGTCATATATTCGTCGTAACTGATGTGCCTGCCTCCCATTGTTTTGAGGTGAGGGGTTTCGAACTGGCAATCTATCATGACGCCTCCATGTTCCCTGAAGAATTGGGCCAGATGGATGAGGGCCAGCTTCGAGGCGCTGGGAACAAGTGAGAACATGCTCTCTCCAAAGAAACAACGTCCCAGGGTCACTCCGTACAGCCCACCTACCAATTGCTCTTCTTCCCATACTTCCACGCTGGCGGCGAATCCTTGTTCGTGCAGGTGCGTATAGGCTTCCATCATCTTCGTTCCGAGCCAGGCTCCTTCTTGTTCCATCCGCAATTCTCCGCAGGTTTGTATGATGTCTTGGAAAGCTTCGTTGAAGGTGATTTCGTACTTTCCTTTGTTGATGAGCGTACGCATGGAGTGGGAGATATGGATTTCGTCCGGAAAGATGACGAAACGGTCCATCGGGCACCACCATTGTATCAGTTCTTCCCGAAATGCGTACCAGGGGAAGATGCCGTTGGAGTACGCCAGGATGAGGCGGTCAATGGATAGGTCACCGCCCACAGCGAGCAACCCGTCGGGGTCGCCGTAGTGAGGGTCGGGGAAAGCAAGTTTATCCGTCAGTTGAAAGACCATATCGTTATTCGGTTGCGGGTTGTAGTTTCAATGCTCCGTTTTCCACTTGCACGCGGACTTTTCCTCCTGCCTTCAATGTACCGAACAGAATTTCGCGCATCAGCAAGGGTTTCAAGTGGGCGGCTATCACGCGGTCCATCTCCCGGGCGCCGTATTCGGGAATAAAACCCCGTTGGAGCAGCCATTCGTGTGCTTCCTGGCTCAATACCATTTCCACCTGGCGGGAAGACAGCTTGCTGCCTAGTTCTCCGAGTTTCTTGTCGAGGATAAGTGATGCCATCGGGCGGTCCATGTCATGGAAGACCACCGTGGCAGAGAGGCGGTTGATGAATTCGGGCTTAAAGGTTTTCTTGACTTGTTTCAGCATGGCTTCTCCGGCGGTGACCTGACTGTTGAAGCCGATGGACGCTTGGCGGGCATATTGTGCTCCGGCATTGGAGGTCATGATGAGGACCACGTGTCGGCAGTCGGCTTTCCGTCCTTTGTTGTCAGTCAGTACGGCATAATCCATTACTTGCAGCAGGATGTTGAATACGTCGGGATGGGCTTTTTCTATCTCATCGAGCAGTAGCACGCAGTTTGGGGTCTTGCGTATGGCGTCGGTCAGCAGGCCGCCGTCCTCGTAACCCACGTAGCCGGCAGGCGAGCCAATCAGTTTGGCTACGGTATGCTTTTCGGTATATTCGCTCATGTCAAAACGTTGCAGGGCGATGCCCAGCTCGGCGGCGAGCACTTTGGCAACTTCGGTCTTTCCTACTCCGGTGGGGCCTACAAAGAGCAGGCTTGCCAGCGGTTTGTTTTCGTCCAGCAGTCCGGCTTTGGACATTTGCACAGCTTCCACCACCTGACGGACGGCTTCTTCCTGCCCGTAGATGCGGGAGCTGATGCGTTCGTGCAGGCTTTCCAAGGCGGTGGTGTCGTCCTCTTTCATGGCGAGGGCATTGACTTTGCAGGTACGTGCCAGTATGTCGGTTATCAGTGCCTTGTCCACGGTCTGTTCTCCGGAGTCTGTGGGATGTATTTCCCGGTAAGCTCCTGCTTCGTCCACCAGGTCGATGGCTTTGTCGGGCAGGAAACGGTCGCTGATGTAGCGGGCGCTTGCCTTTACGGCGTAGGGGATGACGTCGGGCTCGTAGGTGACGCCGTGGTAGGTTTCGTATTTCTCTTTCAGGCCTTCTACGATATGTATGGCTTCTTCAATGCTCGGTTCCAGTATGTCTATCTGCTGGAAGCGGCGTACCAGTCCCTTGCTGCGTGCGAAGTAGCGGTTGTACTCGTCGTAGGTGGTAGAGCCGATGAAACGTATTGCCCCGGTTTCCAGATAGGGTTTCAGCATGTTGGAGGCATCCATGGAGCCTTCACCCGTGCGTCCGGCGCCTATCAGGTTGTGTATCTCGTCGATGTAGACGATGGCATTTCCCTCACGACCGATGCCTTCCATGATACTTTTCAGCCGCTTCTCGAAATCGCCGCGATATTGTGTGCCTGCCAGTAGACTGCCCAAGTCCAGCTCATAAATGCGGAAGCCGGCAAGCCGTTCGGGGACGTTGCCCGCTTCGATACGGGCGGCAAGCCCATAGGCAAGGGCTGTTTTGCCTACACCGGGTTCGCCCACATGCAACGGGTTGTTCTTTTCTTTGCGGCAGAGCACTTGTATGGTTCGCTCCAACTCCATCTCCCTGCCGATAAGCGGGTTGTGGCCTGCCAGATGGTCGTTGAGGCAGGTCACGTAGTTACGCCACGGTTCTGTTTTCTCTTGTTCATCGGGAGATGGCGTACCGCCTGCTTCTTCTGCCAGCTCCGCTTCTTCGTAGTGGGTGATGAGCAGGCTGAGGAATTCGGGCAGGTCGCCGCCGACTGCTTCCTTCAGGAAATGGCATGCCCAGGAATCTTCCAGTTGCAGCAAGCCTTGTATCAGATGAGGAACATCCAGCTCTTCGGCGCTGGAATACTCTGTCACCGTATAGGCATGTTGCAGGAGTGAGCTGAGCTGGACGGAAAGTCCCAACTCGTATTCCACATTGTCGGGGACAGTGTCCACTTCTTCCGTCAGATAGTTTTCCAGCGAGATGCTGAGCTCCACATAATTGTAGAAGGTATCTTGCAGGGTGTGGATAAAGGGTTCCTGCTCTATAATGGCGCTCAGCAGATGTTCGGGCATGATGAACTCGTGCCGGTAAGACTCGGCCTTTCTTTGTGCGGAAGCGAATGCTTGGTTTACGAATATCGTATTTTTTATATCCATATTGTTTCTTTCTTCTTATTCTTCTTCCTCCGGGGTGACGGTGAGCCGGAGGGGGAAACCTTCATTGCGTGCCATGCGGGTGGCTTTCTGTACTTTGGAGTGGGCGATGTCGTATGAGTAGATGCCCACTACCGCGGAGTTGCTCTTGTGCACCTGCAGCATCAGTGTTTCCGCTTCTACCGATGATTTGTAAAAGACGGTGGTGAGTACCTTTACCACAAACTCCATGGTGGTGAAGTCATCATTGTAGATGGTGACTTTAAAGCGTCGGGGTTCCCGTAGTTCTATGCGTTCTTTTTCTTTGAAAGAAGATTGCTGTTGTTCCATTTCTTTGAAAAACTACTGTTAAGACATTGTTCTACCGTTGTGTGGGCAACGAAAACTCCTGCCAGTCATATTCGTCTCCGTACTCGTCGGCTATGGCTATGCGTATGGTGACGTTACCCGTCTTTATCCGTTCTCCGGCACTGATGTTGGCGGTGTATTTCACACCGTTGCGCGGAGTTATTTGCTCTATCATGACCGACGGCGATATGTAAATACGCTTCATGCCCGTGGTTTCCACCACCACCGGCACTACGTTGTAGGCTGTTTTGTTTCCTTCGTTCATGATTTCAAAAATCACTTTACAGTTTTCGCCCGAATTGATGACGTGGTTGCGGCTGTCGTCAATGAAACGTATATTCCGTATCCTCAAGTGGTCGATGGCCGATGCTTGCGGCTGTCTTCCGGATTGCGGGGGATAGGGCTGTGTCCTTTCTATCCGGTAGCTGTACTCCTCCTGCTTTTGGGGGGCTGTGGCTGCATTGGCAATGGCAGCTCCCGCAATGGTCCCGATGATGGTGCCTATGGCGGAACCCCGGTATCCTCCTCGCCAGCCTCCGTTACTGTCACCTATCAGCCCGCCGATGGCACCGCCTACATTGCTTCCGATGGCAGCTCCTGCAAGCACTGCGTTAGGGTCGCCTGCAGCCATCTGGCTTGTGCCGCATCCGCTGAGGATGATGGTTGCTGCCAGGATTCCTATAAAAGACTTTTTCATGTTCATAAGCCTATCATTATTATGTTGGACAGATTGTTTTATAAAAGGGCTATTCCCGATAAATCATCTTTTTGGTCATGCCTCCGTCAATGGTGATGTTTTCGCCATTGATGAAGTCGTTCTCGTCTTGACATAGGAATAGGCACATACGGGCAATATCTTCCGGTTTGCCAACCCGTCCGGAGGGATGTTGTGAATGGTCTTCTGCCCGTAATTGTTCATAATCGTGTGTCTGAATCCAGCCCGGAGAGATGGAGTTGACCGTGATGTGCCACTCTGCAAGCGATAAAGCCAACGCATGCGTCAATGAATAGATACCTCCTTTGGAAGCTGCATATCCTTCACTGCCCGGTTCACTCATCAGATAGCGGGTAGAACAGAGATTAATGATTCTTCCGTAGGTATTCGTGCTGTTTTGACTTTTGCGGTGTACTGCCAACGCATGTGAAGTAATGAACACCGGACGTAAATTCACAGACAATATTTTATCGAACGTCTCCACACTCGTTTCTGTGATGGGAGAGAATTCACTGATGCCGGCATTGTTTATAATGATGTCAATATCCCCCCATTCCTTGAAAATATTTTGCAGGCAAAGTTCCAATGCTTCTTTGCTGTTTAGGTCGACGGGATAGAATTGTGCTCCGGTGGCTTGGGCGGTTTGTTGTCCTTCCAGTTCATTCTTGTCACAAAAGGCTACTTGGTAATTAAGCTTGCAGAAGGCTTCTACAATGGCTTTGCCAATACCCCCGGCACCTCCGGTCACGAAAACTTTCTTTCCGCCTTTTTTGAGGGGAAGTGTCGGCTTATGTAGCGTTTGTGCCTTACCGGATTTTTTCGCTTTCTCCCAAGCTGCTTTGCGTGCCCGGTATTGCTCGTACTGATTTTCAAGATAATTATCGGCCATATATGTTTCCGGTTTTATTGTTTAACTGTCTTTTCTCCGAATAAGTTCACTATATTGATACAAGCCTTCATCTCTCTTCCTCCTTTTTTCCTTGAATTCTCTTTACTTGTTCCTCTATTTCCTCAATCGAAGGCAGTTGACTTTTAATATCTTCGGGAATCAGCTTAGACAGCTCATACTCTGATATGCCGATAGGCTGATTTGTTGATTCCAGTGCATATTGCGCCATTACTTGGTTTTTTGTCTTGCAGATAAGCAAGCCGATGGTGGGGTTATCGCCAGGTTTACATTTTAGATGGTTTACGGCACTGATATAAGTACCGAGTTGACCTATAAATTCAGGTTTGAACTTCTGCACTTTTAGCTCGATTACGCAATAACAACGCAGTTCCAAGTGGTAAAAAAGCAAGTCGGGATAGATTGTTTCATCGCCTACTTCCAAAGGCATTTGACGTCCTACGAATGCAAATCCTTTACCCAATTCAAGCAGAAAACGAGTGATATTCTGTGTCAAAACCTTTTCTAACTCTAATTCTTGAAAATCTTTGGTAATGGTCAGGAAATCGAAGTTATAGGGGTCTTTGAGTGTCTGTAGAGCTAGGTCACTTTGCGGTTTTGGTAGCAGACGACTGAAATTGTTTACCGCTTTGCCTTGCCGCTCATAGAGATTGGTATCAAGAAAGTTGAGCAAAACGGCACGACTCCAGCCGTTTTCTACAGTTTCATTCAGATAGAATAGAGCCTTATCCACTTCCTTGCATTGGGAGATGATATAGAGATGATGCCCCCAAGGGATGGAGAAAAATTTCTCTTCACCTAATTTGGAAACAACTTGTTGCCAAATTGTATATGGCTCATTATAAAATAGATACCACTGCTTTATACTGCGTATGTTTCTATATGAGAACCCTTTCATATCAGGAAATTCTGCCATCAGCTCATGACTCAACTCTTCGAGAAATCCGCTTCCCCAAGTCATTTCTTTCTGCCGTTCTATAATTTCTGCCCCCAGTTGCCAGTAAAGGTGAAGCAGTTCGCTGTTCACGCGTACAGCCGCTTTAATCTGTGCACTACGAATGTCTTGTTTTAGGTGGTTTACCCAATCCTTGAACGGTTGATTTATAGATAGTGCTGTTTTCATATTTTTATTTTCTTCATCGTCATATTCGATGTTTCTATTTCACAAAGTTAAGAAAAAGAATTTATTTCAACTGTAATCCTTTCCGTCTTTTCTACCTCTCCACTTTTACCACACAATATATCATCTCCCCCTCTCTTTCCTTTACCTCATCCCGTGTTGCTGCAATATCCTCCCGAACACGTTCACCCGTTTTGCAGAGAATAGGTATCGCACTATGTTACTGTATTTCCTCCTATATTTTCGCAGGCGATAATTATTCCCCTTGTAGGGCTTCAAAAGGGAATCCGTCTGTTTCCCTAAGGAGAACGGTTTGTTTCAATATGGAGAACAGTTTGTTTCATTAGTAGGAAACAGTTTGTTCCGTTAAAGAAAACAGTTTGTTTTATTGAGTGTGAACAGTTTGTTTCATAGTATGTGAACACTTTGTTTCTTACTGTTGTAACAAAGTGTTCACCGTTGTAAACTAAAGTGTTATCTATATTTTCAGTGATAAAATGACATGAAAAGGGGGCTGAAGATTACCTTTCTACCATTTGTATTCCTCGCTGTAAGAGTCGAAAGCCGGTTCTCCCGGAATGTTGTATTGGTGGAAAGTTCTGCGGATATAGTTCTGGTCTTCGGGGGAAAGGTAAGATTCTTCCCGGTAGAAGCGGTAGTATTTTCCGCGGCCGAAATGGGCTATCAACTGGCTTTTCAGGGGTTGGAGATTCTTGTAGGGAACTTCATCGAGCAAGTGGCTGATTCCCCACGCAACATGTATCTTTTGTGTCGATTGGAAATAGGCGCATTGACTGCTATCCTCTGGAATGCACAGTGGATTGATGATGCGGATGGACGGGTACTCGGGGGTATCGCGAAGGGCAGCTAAGCGATGCAGGCAGTTGTCGGCTTTCGGGCATTGGTTGTTGAAACAGCGTGAGTAGTTGGCAGGTGCTAAAGGTTTCTCGGAAGAATGTTTCATGTTTATATATACTTTGATGAAGCGACAAAGATAACACTAACTTTTTGATATAGCCTTCTGTTCTCTTGTTTGAAATGCCTCTTCATTGAAAAAACAGTAGCCGGAACCACTGAATCCAGTAATTCCGGCTATACCGTTCTTTCTTATAAGCAAGGATGGACTATTTCACCTGGATGATGTCATAATTCAAGTCACTCACCGCCTCTTGCAGGCTGTCGTTGACAAGGCGCAAGGTAGTGTCGTTCACTACTACGAAGTACACCGGAGTGTCCCCGTCGTTCGGGGTCAGCTTGATGGCTGTTTTCTTCTTGTTGTCGACGTCTTTCTGGATAACTTCTTTCTTTCCTTTGGAAGTAAAGCTCTTGTTCTTTCCGGGGCCTTCGGCATCCAGATAAGTTGTTACCAGCGTGTAGCCGCTTTCTCCGTCGGGACCTACACTGTCTACGCTCAATACATACTGGATGCCCGGACCGTCGGCGGCGGGAAGGATTCCTTCGTATACGGCTACGGCAGACGAGTCATTGCCGGTAACAGCCATTACACTTTCGTCCATGGCGACGGCGTCATTGTTCTGAGTTCCTTTTGATTGGCAGGATACCAATGCAGCGGCAAGGGCTGCAATCATCATTACTTTTTTCATTGCTTTAATGGTTTAAGTTAATTATAAAGACGCAATAGCGTTTGTTATTCATCTTCTTCTTTCTTGATGACGAGCAGCTTGTCCACCCGTCCGCGGTCCATATCCACCACTTCGAAGTCCAGGTTTTTGTAGCTGAACAAGTCTCCGGCTTTCGGCACCCGTCCTATCAAGAACATGGCAAGACCGCTCAAGGTGGTGAAGTCTTCTTCTTTCAGGTCATCATAGTTCATAATGCCCATCGCCTCCATAAAGTCATCCAGATTCATGGAAGCTTCCACCAGCATGGAACCGTCTTGACGAACAACGATTTCCTCTTCTTCCGTTTCATTCTCTTCGAGGATGTCTCCGAAGATACTTTCCGTCAAATCGTGCAGGGTGATGATACCTTCTGTATTTCCATACTCGTCTACAACAACTCCGAACTTGTTTTTGTTCTTCTTAAACAGCTCTAAAACTTTCTTTGCATACAAACTTTCCGGAATAAACAAAGCAGGGCGTGCAATACTACGTAAGTTGAAGGGTTGTTCGCCGCCCATCATCAAGATGATGTCCTTTACGGAAACCACACCGATAATCTCGTCCTTTCCCCGCTCCACCAGGAGATATTTGCTGAAGTGTTCTTCGTGGATGATACGCAGCACCTCTTCCGGTGTGTCTGTGGGATGGAGCACGACGATGTCGCGGCGATAGGTCATCAGGTCATTCGCTCTTTTGTCCGAGAAGCGGAACACGTCACGCAACATTTCCGTTTCGTCTTTGTCGATGACGCCTTGTTCCGAGCTTTGGTGCAGAATCATCTTCAGTTCGTCTTGTGTCATTTGGCGTTCTTCGCCGCTGTTCAGTCCGATGAGTTTGTTCATCAGTTTGGTGGAAGCGCTCAGCAGGCATACAAACGGATAGGAAATCTTGGTCAGCACAATCATGAAGGGGCTGAGCATGGTGGCCCATCGTTCCGGGTTGTTCAAGGCGATGGACTTGGGCACCAGTTCGCCTATGATGAGCGACAGATAGGTGATGATGGCTACTACGGTAATCATGGCGAGAGTCTTGGCATAGGCGGCTACTCCCGGAATGAGGGCGAACAGCGGTTCTACGTCATCAGCGATGGTGGCACCACCATAGGCACCGGATACGATACCGATAAGAGTAATACCGATTTGGATGGTGGAGAGGAATTTTTCGGGTTCTTCCAGTTGTTTCAATACTCCTTTGGCTCTTTTGTTCCCTTTTCCGACAAGAGTTTCAAGGCGTGCTTTACTTGAGGAGACTAAAGCGATTTCATACATGGCAAAAATGCCGTTCAGAATAAGTAAAAGTAGAATGATAATAAACTCCATAGTGGATTTTGAATAGTTTGTGAGGCAAAGATAATGATTTTTCAGTATTTATTGTTAATATTGCCATCCATTAGAAAAAATAAACAATAAATAGATGAAAAAAAGAATTATTGCCTTGGGGCTTTTGTGGTGTCTGTTTGCCGTAATGTTGCAGGCGGCACGTGTAGACACGGTGTTGGTGAGAAGTGCAGCCATGAATAAGGATGTAAAAGTTGTGTATGTATTGCCTGATAAGGCTATCGGCAAGCAGGCTTGTCCGGTGGTTTATCTGTTGCACGGTTATGGCGGCAATGCGCGGAGCTGGGTGCAGCTGAAGCCGGAATTGCCGCAGATGGCGGATGAGAAAGGAATCATATTTGTATGTCCGGACGGCAAGAACAGTTGGTATTGGGACAGTCCGGAGAATCCTGCCTACCGTTATGAGACTTTTGTCACCTCGGAATTGGTGAAGTATACAGACGGGAACTATGCTACCATTCCCGATAGAAAGGCGCGTGCCATCAGTGGATTGAGTATGGGCGGCCACGGTGCTTTGTGGAGTGCTATCCGCCATAAGGATGTGTTCGGTGCGGCGGGCAGTATGAGTGGAGGAGTGGATATACGGCCGTTCCCCCAGAATTGGGAAATGAACAAGCAGTTGGGAGAGTTTGCTGCCAACAAGGCATCTTGGGATGCGCATACGGTGGTCAACCAGCTGGATAAGATTGTAAATGGAGACTTGGCGCTAATCATCGACTGCGGTGAGGCCGATTTCTTTCTTGAAGTGAACAAGGACTTGCACAACCGGCTGCTGGCAAGGAAGATAGACCATGACTTCATCACCCGTCCCGGTGGACATACCGGAACGTATTGGAACAACTCCATAGACTATCACGTCCTTTTCTTCGACAAGTTCTTTAAGAAGTAAGTAGTTTATTATTCGATGGTATAGTTCACGGTGCGTGTGTAGTCCTGCTCGTAGCCGTTCCTTATATGCCTGACGACTGCATGGCAGGAAGTGACGATACCCCGGTTATCTAACGTATAAGTATAGGTGGTGGTCTCTTCACTTTCTCCGTTGCTGTCCGGGATGAGTTGGGTAATCAGATAGTTTGCAGGTTCTCCCAATATCTTCCCGTATATGGCAACCGCATGCATGGAAAGCGGATACATGTCCGTAATGAATAGGCTTGGTATTTCGGAGATATTTGCAATTTCATTGCCTGATGGTGTGGTAGCCGTACTGTTGTGCTCAAAAGTGTCAACCTTTTGCTGTATGCGCAATGCCCGGAAGTTGCTGTAGTCTATTGTAATGAATGAGTATTCTTTTCCGTCGTCCAGCTTTTCTGTGATGTTTTCCAGATAGTATTTGTCTTCGGTGTTGATGAGGTAGGAGAAGGTGTAAGTACGGGTATTTCCTGCCATATCCTGACTGGTACAAGTGGTGGCATAACCTTTGTCATTCAGCGTGTAGGTTGATACTGTACCTGCTTCGTCGGTTATCACGGCTTGATGGTCCTTGTATTCGACAGTAGTGGTATTCTCTATCTCGAAGAGTTCGTCTCCTGCTGTAAAGCTCTGTTTGCCGGTGTAGCTGGTCAGCCTGCCTGCACTGTTGTAAAGGTAGGTGTGGGTGGCAGTAACCGGTTGCGCATCGCTCTCTATCACTTCTTTGAGTTCGATTTTGGAGAAAGGAGTGGTGGGGTAGGTTGACGGCTCCGGTTCTGGCGTATCATTGCCATTGTTATCATCGCTGCAAGCTGCCAGTCCGCCGAGCAACAGCAGGCTGAACATGATTCCCGAAAATCGGGTGATGATTGTAACTCTTCTGTTTAGTTTCATCCTATTGGTCTTTTTATTTGATGCGTACGGCATGGCTTGCCCGACGTTCAATGGAGTTTGCGAGAGTGGTCACTCTTAAAGAACGGGTATCTTCTTGTGCGGGCGGTTGTATGCTTCCGTCGATGGCGCCGAGTGCAGTGCTCAATAAGGCTTCGTTGGTATCTCCAAAGGGCAGGAAACGTGACATGTCGCTCATCTCATTCACTACATATCCCGAGTAGGCCGGTTGGAATCCGGATTCATAATCAGATTTCCCTTCCGAATTGTATATCTTGCAGACGATGGGATTCATCGTTATCATCAGTTCGGGGCTGGAGAAATTCCTGGAACCTACATTCTTGCCTACGGTAGTACCGCCGATGATGACAACATCCATATACGGGGCGAGGCAGTTAATCACCATTTCGGAGGCGGAGGCAGTCTGGCTGCTGGTAAGTACGTAGAGAGTATTCAGGTTTAGGTTTGCTCCGTTTCCGATGAGTCCGGAGTTCAGGGTGAACGGTACTATCTGCGGATTGAAGCGGTTGTTGAATTCCAGGTACCCCAACTCTTGTCCCAAGGCGGAGGAAGGTGCAAGCATGGTACACAGCAATTCTGCGCAACTCAGTAATCCACCGTTGTTGTAGCGCAAGTCAAGGATGAATTCGTTGACTTGCTGTGATGCGAAATATTGGAATGCGCTGCGCAGGTCGTTGTCATATTCATTACTGTTGTCCGTGGGGCCGGAACTGAAGTGGTTGTAGACCAGATAACCTATTTTCTTGCTGCCTGATGTATATACATTCTTATAGTGCACCGGGTTGTCGTTGACGGGACGCGCCGATGCTATCTGTCTGGGTTTGTCGTAAGCAACGATGGCATTTTTCTCCACGTCGTAATAACCTACTGTAAGTTCCATGGCACTACTTCCATACAGTTTCTTATAATTCTGTTCAGTAATAAAGTTCCCGTCCATCTTCATAATCCAGTCACCCCGTTTCAGCCCGATTTCCGAGGCCGGGCTTCCGTCGGCAACGTAAAGAATCTGTGCAACAATGGCATTCTCTTCTCCTTCTACTTCTATCTGGTTGGTAGTGAACTGGAATCCGTAGCTGTAATCCGTATAGGGGATGCTGCGGGTAGTGGTGACGCTGACCAGACTGTCGATGGTGGAGAATTTGTCTTCTTCGGATTTGAGCGAGGCAAAGAAAGTGAAAGGGGCTTGAAAATAGTTCAGGTCGTTGGTATGGGGGATAGCGTCTACCCAATAGTACCACACACGCATGGTATCGTCAATCCAGCGGTCTGTCTGGGTCTGTCCGGCATACTCTTTCCAGCGGTCCACCCCGCAGGAAGTCAGATAAATGGGAAGAATCAGGGTTCCCAATATGAGTATCAGTATATTTCTTGCTTTCATGGGGGCAAAGATAGTGCAAATTGAGTGCAGAACTTTCATGCTTGCATGAAAAAGTTTTGCCGAAATGCAGTCTATCTTATCTAAAGATAGAAAATTGCTTGCTTATCTACCACAATTGTGGTATAAAATTCCCTAATCTGTGTCATTGTCTGCCCCGGCTTATCGCTCTATCTTTGCAACATCCGAATGAGAAACGGTTTATTCACCTAAAATACAAACGACAATGGAAACAAAGAAATTGCACTTTGAGACTCTACAACTTCACGTTGGACAAGAACAACCCGACCCGGCAACTGATGCCCGCGCCGTACCTATCTATCAGACAACTTCGTATGTATTTCGTAATTCGGCCCATGCGGCAGCCCGCTTTGGCTTGCAGGACCCGGGGAATATTTACGGGCGGTTGACGAATTCCACCCAGGATGTGTTCGAGAAACGTGTGGCGGCTCTGGAAGGCGGTGTTGCCGGATTGGCCGTAGCCTCGGGTGCGGCAGCCATCACTTATGCCTTTGAGAATATCACCCGTGCAGGCGACCATATCGTGGCAGCTAAGACCATCTACGGCGGAACGTATAATCTGCTGGCCCACACATTGCCTGCCTACGGGGTTACCACTACTTTTGTGGACCCGGGCAATCTGGACAATTTCGAGAAAGCGATTCAGGAGAATACCAAGGCAGTATTCATTGAAACGCTGGGAAATCCGAATTGCAACATCATTGACATTGATGCCGTTGCTGAAATAGCACACCGTCACCGGATTCCTCTGATTATAGATAACACCTTCGGTACTCCTTACTTGATTCGTCCCATAGAGCATGGGGCAGATATTGTAGTCCATTCGGCAACGAAGTTCATCGGAGGGCATGGTACGTCCTTGGGTGGTGTTATTGTAGATAGCGGCAAGTTCGACTGGGTGGCCTCGGGGAAGTTTCCCCAACTGACGGAACCGGACCCGAGTTATCATGGAGTACGTTTCGTCGACGCTGCCGGTCCTGCTGCCTATGCCATCCGTATCCGTGCCGTATTGTTGCGTGATACCGGTGCCACAATCAGTCCTTTCAATGCTTTCATTCTGTTGCAAGGATTGGAGACGTTGTCGCTTCGCGTGGAACGTCATGTGGAGAATGCCTTGAAAGTGGTTGAATTCTTGAAGAAGCATCCCAAAGTGGTTGCCGTGAACCACCCGTCCCTGCCCGAGCATCCTGACCACGCGCTTTACGGGAAATACTTTCCGAATGGAGGCGGTTCTATCTTTACGTTTGAGGTGCGGGGCGGTGTGAAGGAAGCGCAGACGTTTATTGACAGTTTACAGATATTCTCGTTGCTTGCCAATGTGGCTGATGTGAAATCCCTGGTTATCCATCCTGCCACCACTACCCATTCCCAATTGAGTGCACGGGAATTGGAAGAACAAGGCATCAAACCGGGCACGGTCCGCCTCTCCATCGGGACAGAACATATCGATGATTTGCTGGACGACTTGTCCCAGGCATTTGACAGAATTTAAAAGAATAACAGTATACGATAGAATGAATATTGCTGTATTATTGTCGGGAGGTGTAGACAGCTCCGTGGTGGTACATCTCCTTTGCGAACAAGGTTACCGTCCTTCTCTATTTTATATCAAAATAGGGAGGGACGATGCCGATTATATGGACTGCTCTGCGGAAGAGGATATGGAGATGGCTTCTGCCATTGCCCGGCGTTATGGATTATCGTTGGAAGTAGTGGACCTGCACCGGGAGTATTGGGACCAGGTGGCGGCTTATGCCATTGATAAAATAAGACGTGGCTTGACTCCCAATCCGGATGTGATGTGCAACAAGCTGATAAAGTTCGGGTGCTTTGAGCAACGTGTGGGGAAGGATTTCGATGTCACGGCAACCGGGCACTACGCCACTACGGTGTTGAGGGATGGAAAGACATGGCTCGGTACCGCTGCCGATTCCGTGAAAGACCAGACCGACTTTCTGGCACAGATAGATTATCTGCAAGTTTCCAAACTGATGTTTCCATTGGGCAGACTGATGAAGAATGAGGTTCGTGACATAGCCCTGCGTGCCGGATTGCCCAGCGCCAGACGTCGTGACAGTCAGGGCATCTGCTTTCTGGGAAAGATTGATTATAATGATTTTGTGCGCCGTTTCCTTGGCGAAAGGGAAGGGGATATTGTGGAGTTGGAAACGGGTAGAAAGTTGGGCAAGCATCGGGGCTATTGGTTTCATACCATCGGCCAGCGTAAAGGATTGGGGTTGGGTGGAGGACCGTGGTTTGTTGTCCGCAAGGATGTGGAGGAGAATGTGATTTACGTGTCCCGCGGATGTGATACGGCATTGCAATACGGCTATGAATTCCGTATGTACGATTTTCATTTCATTACGGATAATCCCTGGAAGGGAGCGCAGGAAGAGGTGGAGGTGACTTTCAAGATACGCCATACGCCGGAGTTTGTCAAAGGCAGGTTGCAAAAGGAGGCGGAGGGTTACCGCATTGTTTCGGAAGAAAAGCTGCAAGGCATTGCTCCGGGCCAGTTCGGAGTGGTGTATGATGCTGATGCCCGGCTGTGTGTCGGGAGCGGGGAGATTTATATATAATATTCCACCAAGTCTACGATGCCTGCCTTCATGGCATATTTGGTGGCTTCGTGCGCATTGTTTACACCCAGTTTCCGGAAGATATTCTTCCGGTGGCTGTTTACCGTATGGAAGCTGAGGTTTCGTTCGGCAGCTATTTCTTTGGTTGTTTTCCCCAGGGCTATCTCTTTTAGGATGCTCCGTTCGGCAGTAGTCAGTAAATCATCTTTGATGGTAGGATGAGTGGGGGAGGAGGAACCGTTGCCTGCGAGCAGCAGGTTACTGACGTGATTACAGATGAATCGCTCCTTGCGTGAGGCGCATTGTAGTGCGGTCAGTATCTCTTCTTTGGAATTATCCTTCAGCGCTACGCCGAATGCCATGCTGCTGAACAATACCTGGCGCAGGAACGGTAGGCTCAATTCGTCGGAAAAGAGTAGCCAATCGGCTTCCTTGAAGCGTTCGTGAAGTACCATTAGCTCTTCAGCTCCCGAAAAATCAAAAAGGGTATAGTCCAGAATGACAACGGCGGTGGGATGCAGGCGTAGTTGCTGTATCAGTTCTGCCTTGTTGTCGGCTTCCAGCAGCAGGGAGGTGTCTTTCTGTCTGCCCAATAGGAACATCATGCCTGCTTTGGTGATATCTTGATTGTCTGCAATGATAAATTCTCTCATGACATTGGTATATAAAAACTCCGCTACAAATGTACACTTTTTAGTGTGATTTGTGGCGGAGTGGGAATATATATATTTATATAAGGGTTTTACCAGGAACGTCCCTTGAATATGTTGGATTGTTCCAGCGGAACCAGGTTCCCGCTCAAAGTCATGGTGTTGGAGTTGAAGTTCGGGCTGATGGTTACGGTTGCGTTGTTCCCGCCATCGGTCAGCGTAAGGAATATCTGGGCGGAAATGCCGATACCCTGGATGCTGAAGTTACAATTCACGTTGCCCCGTTTGTCGGTAGTCATTTGGATGTCCGATACGGTTCCGTCTACTGTTACACCGCCAATGCCGTTAGGACCTGGGTATACGGTGTTGAAGGCTACCTGCACGGTGCCACGTCCTTGGTTGACCAATACGAAGTTGGTGTTGGAGTTTACAAATGCGGTCTGTCCGTTGCGGAACATCACTTGGTCTGCCTCCATTACGAACTGGTGAGCTTTCAAGGCCGCCATTGCGTCATCGTACGAAATGGCATCCTGTGCTTGTTCTTCAGCTTTCAGGCGTGCACGTTCTGCGTCTCTTTGGGCTTTACGGTCTGCGCGCTTTTCAGCTCTACTCTCTTGTGCATACATGGTCGTTGTTGCCATGCTTACCAATACTACTGCTGCTAATGCAATAAACTTTTTCATAATCGAATCTTTTTTTGTTTAGGTTTAAATAAATTGTTCGTTATAAGTTTATTGCAAGAACAATGCCTATCCAGGATTGTTCACCGGTTTTTTAATTATTTTATATCCGATAGCAGCAATAAAGATACTCATTACCGGACTGATAAGGTTGAAGAAGCAATAGGGAAGGTAGGTCAGTGTGGGTACACTCAAAATGGTGGCTTGCGTCATGCCGCAGGTATTCCATGGGATAAGCGGGGAGGTGACGGTAACGGCATCTTCCGTGGTACGGCTAAGTAGCCGGCTTTCGTAGCCTTTCTTTGCGTAAACGTTGCTGAACATGTTTCCGGTGAGGATAATGCTGATGTACTGGTCTGCCGTGGCAAGGTTCAGGAACAATCCGGAACATACGGTGGATGCTACCATGCTGGCTGTATTCTTCATGAAGCGGACGAATAGGGAAGTGATGCTTCCTAGCATGCCGCTTGCCGTCATGGCTCCACCGAAACACATGGCGCAGATGATGAGCCAGATGGTATTCATCATTCCTGCCATACCTCGTGTGGCAATCAGTTCTGTCAACATGTCACTGTCAGTTTGTAGACTGGTACTGCCATAGAATGTCATCATTATCCCTTTGAACATATTCCCACCTTCCGCTATCTCATTCAGTAGTCCCGGTTGGAAGATGAAGGCGAATATCCCTGCCAGCAGAGTGGAGAGAAAGAGTGTGATGACGGAAGGCACTCTCCGGGCAATCAGTATTCCCGTAATCACGGGAACAGCCAGTAACCAGGGAGTAATGTTGAATTTGGCGTCCAATGCTGCCGTAAATTCCGCGATCTGTTGTGTATTGTTCGTTTCGTGTGTGAGTCCCATTACTGTAAAGATGACAAGGGTGATGAGGAGAGAGGGGACGGTGGTGATCATCATATAGCGGATATGGCTGAATAACGGTGTTTCCGTTACGGATGAGGCAAGGACTGTGGTATCCGATAACGGTGAAATTTTGTCTCCGAAATAGGCTCCCGAAATGATGGCACCGGCTATCCATCCCTCTTCAAAACCTTGTGCCTTACCTATGCCCAAAAGGGCGATACCGATGGTGGCGATAGTGGTCCATGAACTTCCCGTCATTACTGATACCAATGCACAAATAATGCAGGTAGAAGCAAGGAAAAAATTCGGATGGATAATCTGCATACCATAATATATAAGGGTAGGTACCACCCCACTTATCATCCATGTGCCGCTCAAAGCACCGATAATCAATAGAATAATGATAGCTGTGGCAACACCTGAAATGTTGTTGGTGATGGCAAGTTCATAATCTTTCCAAGGGATGCGGTAGAAAGCCATGCCGATAAAGACACACATACCAGTGGTGGCAAGCAGGGAAATCTGGCTTCCTCCACTCAAGGCGTCACTTCCGAAAGTATGGATGGTGGCGAACAGCATTCCTACGAGAAAAGCGATGGGAAATAGAGAAACGAGTGGAGAGGGTATTTTCTTTGCTGAATTCATAGGGTTGTTTTTGACTATGCCTGGTTGACGAATCTATTATCAATCTGTCGTTTATAGTTTGATGCGACAAAGGTATAACAATTCTGTTCAATATCTTCCTTATCCTTTGCATGATAAAAATTATCAAATCTTTGCGTTTGCTTGGAAAAATGATAGTATCCTTGTTATTTCTTGCTGTAAAGGGTGATGGACAACGATATTATTGTTAAAATAACGCCGGTGCCGACCACGCCACTCCATCCCCAAGTCTGCCAACTGCTTCCTGCAAGGAAGGTACCCAAAGAGCCGCCGATGAAGTAAGTGGTCATGAAAATCGTATTTACCCGATTGGAGGCAGACGGGTAGATGTCGAAAATACTGGTCTGGTTGCTGAGTTGGATACATTGCATGCCTATGTCTATAAGAATGACACCGGTAATGATACCTGCATAGTTGTTTCCGCAGAAAAAGAGCGAGGCCCATGCAAGCAGAATCATTCCGCAACCGATAAAGTTGAAATTGCGTATGCCTACCTTTTTTACATATTTTCCTACAAAAGATGCGGTTAAGGCTCCGGCAATGCCGCAGAGCCCTAGTATGCCGATGACATCGCTGGATGCATGGAACGGGGCTTCTCCCATTTTGAATGCAAGGCAGGACCACATGGCAAGGAATGAGCCAAAGGCCAGTCCTGCACGTATCGAGTAGATTCGTAGAGAGGGGTATTCTCTTACTAATGAGAAAAGAGACTTCATCAGCCCGGAATATTTGCCTTGGAAAGTCGGTTGTATGTCCGGTAGTACCTTTAATACAACGATAGCGCATAGTAACATCATTCCAGCGGCGATGAAGTACATTTCACGCCAGCCAAGCACTTCACCCACAAATCCGCTGACAACACGTGATGCAAGTATTCCAGTCAGTAATCCTGAGATGACGACACCTACATTCCGTCCCTTGTTTTCGGGGCGTGAGAATTGCGAGGCAATCGGTACAAATATTTGGGGTATCATGGAGCAGATGCCGGTAATGAGTGATGCTGCCCAGATGATGTAGATGTTCGGTGCCATGGCAATGGCTAGAAGGGAAAATATGAGTAGGAAGAAATTCGTTAGGATGATATTCTTGCGTCGATAGAGGTCTCCTAATGGGACGATGAACAATAATCCCAGCGCATATCCGATTTGTGTAATCATGGCAATGAGGTTCGTTTTGAATTCAGAAACTTCCAATTCATGCCGCATGATATTAAGCAGGGGTTGATTGTAATACAAGTTGGCTACGGACACGCCAGCTACGATAGCAAGTGTCCAGAGTATATGTGCCGGTAATCCTCCGTTTTCTTTCAGTTCTTGTTTCATGCTGCAAAGATAATGTCTTTCTGTTTCATGCGCAAGATATGTGAGTATGATAAGAATATGTGTGAAGTGGTATCATCTTTTTAGCCTTTCCGTTTGTTATACTATTATTTTGTTTGAGAATAATTGATTGGAGCTATCTTGGATAAGCGGAATGTTGTATTGATATTTAAAGATACGTTGGGCATGGGAAATGAATGGTTTAGAGAGTTGCTGGGTATGAAATGCAGGTGGACGGAATGCAGGCTCTGCTAGCAAACGAGGGTTGGTAAGGTGAATTCGATGATTCAAGGAACCTGCCGTTCCCCCATTAGACCGCCTCCTGATGACATACTTGGGATTATCCTGCTATTGACTGAAAACTCGGGTATATATTAGTACGAATCATTATTACTTAAACTTATAATAGTATGAAACATTTATCGATAATAATAATAGTAGTGTCATTATGCGTTTTCCTGCTATCCATCGGCGTATATCATAAGGTTCCCTGGTCTGTTCTGCCAATAGTGGCTAGTGGAATCTGTATATTATGTTGGCTTTTGTTCCATTTACTCTGTATCAGTGAAGAAAGAGATTTACTGAAAGAGGGAAATCAGTATTTCATTGATACCTTTCAAAACATACGTAATCCCATTTCTTTGATTAAGACACCGTTAGGGGCAGTTTACGAAGGAGACTGTCCGGAAGACATAAAGAAGGAACTGGCTGTTGCACTTCATCATATAGGCGGGCTGGAGCAGCACTTGATAGCGTTGATGGAGTTGAAACGACTATTTGGCAATTCTGGTAGCCTGGTAGTTGCAGAACATGAAATCGGCGCATTTATGAGGAAGAAAGTGTCTTTTTTACAGTCTCATGTGGCCGGGTTGCAGATGAAGCTGGATTTGGTTCCGGATTTTGACTATGCAAGCGCTTGGTTTGATCCGGGAAAGATATCTCCGGTTATCGACCGGTTTGTATTGAGTGCCATCGAGTGTTCTCTGCCGGAAACGCATCTCTCGATGCAGGTTTCGTTGAAGGGAGATTACTGGGCAATCAGGATTAAGGATACAGGCAACAAGCGATTTCTGAAATGTTGCAGATGGTACTCGTCGCGGCTTCCTATTCTGCGACCTCTGCATGGCAAGCAGTATGGCATGGGCGGTGTGTTTTTTGACAAGTTGATGAATATATGTGACGGGAAAATACTGACTTTGGAAAAGGAGGCTCTGCTTCGATTTCCCATAAGATGTTCGTGTGCGGTTTCGGGGGTGTATACATCCTTAAATATTCCGGACACTTTTCAGGTGAATGAATCGGAAATGGCTTTCCATGGTTTCTCGAAGAAAAAAAATATGGATAGACCTTTAGTGATACTTGCTGATAATGACAAGGGATTCAAGGATTATCTTGAGAAACGTTTATCGGAATGTTTTGTAGTGAGGAACTTTGATGACGGTCAGGAAGCATTGGAGGTAATATGTGAAGAGTATCCGGATTTGGTGATTTGTGATATCATGTTGAAAGGTATGAGCGGTGAGGAACTTTCTTCTAAACTGAAGACGTCGAGGGACACCTCCTTTATTCCGGTGATATTGATGGGGTCGCACATTGATGTGAAACGGCGGGAAAAGCGTTGTTCTTCTCAGGCTGATCTCTTTGTATGTAAGCCCTTTAATCTGGAGGACCTTAAAGTGGAAATATCCATATTGATAAATAATAGCCGTTTTCTTCGGAAGACATTTCTTCAGAAAGTTTTTGGAGAAGATTTTTTAACGAAACCTATGGAGCGGGCTCAGCAGGATGCCAATCTGGCATTTTTGAATGAAGTGAAGCTTTACATTATGGAGAATATGGATAAAGAGGATTTGACAGTAGATGATATTGCCTCCAGGATGTGCATGAGCCGGACAACCTTTTATAATAAGTGGAAGTTGTTGACGGGAGAAGCACCCAAATATTTGATTTCGAGAATCAGGATGGAGAAGGCACGGGAACTTTTGGAAAGCGGAAAATTTTCTGTGACTATGGTTGCTGAAATGGTGGGTATGCGAAATCTGAAAAACTTCAGAGGCAGGTATAAGGAGTATTTTGGAAAAACACCGAAGGAGTTTATGAAAAAAGTATGATATTTATCTGAAGAAAACTTTCATAGAAAGGCTGTCACATATTAGATAATGGACAGCCTTAGTTTTGAAATGGGAGATAGGAGAACTGAACATCCTAAGCTAGCTATAAAGAAAAATCTCTCATCGTTTTCGCTTTGGGGATAACTGGGTATATATGATTAGATTTATTTGCCGATGCAGAAAGTGCTATATTTTAATAATTTATTTTATATCAACGATTTATATATGTATATGTGTTTGTTAAGGGACAAACTGGGGACAAAAATTGGGGTAAAAAATGCAAAAAAGAACAAGTATAGACATTGAAATTGGCTCTTCAGTCCTGTTTGATTCAACTGATTTTTTTGTAAAGTTAAAAATCTCTGATATTACTTAAAGCAATTTTGTCCCCCGTTCATTACTAATTTTGTCCCTGGGGACAAAACTTAAATCTGATTGAAAAAAATAGAAGTTTAGTTTGGTTTTTGTATATCTTATCAAGTTCTAAACTAAACGATTTTTGCAGCCAAAAGAAATAAACTCTCTTTTCCCTTTTTATTTTTTCGCTGCACCCCTCTTTTATACGGGAAGCATCTTCCGATACTCCGCACACCGACTTTCGGCCTTCCTGATAAGAATTATGTCGCGAAGGTATATGTCATGCCACATTGTTCACAAGGTCAAGTCTGCCGATTCTTACCAAAATCTCCACCTCGGTTTCACTGAGGTTGTATTTTGCTGCGAAACCTTGCCGGAATGTTCCATGACACCTTTTGTTGCGCCAAAATTTTATCAAGCCCGAAAGTAGCGGATGCTACCAGAGGGAAGACAAAAAACTTAAAATATTGAGATTATGGCAAATTACGCAACAAACAATTTCTTCGCACAGACGGAGAACGAAAAAGACCTTATTACGATTGAACAGTTCATAGAAGAGAATTTCTGTGATAACTACATTGCGAGACATGGACAATGTGTCGAGAGCGAGTTTTACTCCAAATGGGAGTGTCCGGAAAAAGAGATGAATGAACTTATTTCTTTATTGGAAGCTCCAAAGCAAATTTACATTAGCATACATTCTTATGAGCTTTCAAATGAGTATGTGAGTTTTAGGACATTTTCAAACGATGAATGGAAAATCAAGTAAAGACAGTCTTATGTACGAGAATAATGAAGAACAGTCCGACATCATAGGTAAGAGCTGTACCTTGCTTAACCCGTACAAGGGTTATACGGAGGGAACTGTTGTCGGCGATTATGGTGATAGAATCATTGTCTCCCTGACCAGTGGCAAAGAAATATCCGAGTACCGGGATGAAGTAATCATTTATGAATAACCTAAAAATATACTTATGACACCGATAGCAAAAAAATTTGTCCAGTGGGAAGTGCCTGCACTGGAGACATTGCAGAACAGTCGTGCGTACAAACTTCGTGAGAGCCTCAATAATGGCGGCAAGTTGAGCCGTGAAGATAAGAATTGGATTACACGAGAAGTAAGAAATGGAACCTATTTCAATAGAGGTATCGCATTAAGGGGTTATTACTTTAACTTCTCTGATGTGCTCAAACGATATTTCGTCAAACAATACGGCCATATTTTCGAGTGTTATGCCGTCGATAAAACAGCTTTGCGCTCAGCTCTTTACGGCAGAATTGAAACTATTGTAGAATTAAAATAAGACAGGAATAATGGGAAAATATCAATTTTATCAAGACCGTAAGGTTACAAGTTGGGAACGTGATTATTTCACGGTGGAAGCGGCAAGCTACAAAGATGCGGAAGCCATTGTCCGTTCATGGAAGTGTGAGGATGTTTCTAATATCATTGACAGCCGTTTGTGTTACGACGAATGGCGTGCGTTGGCCGACACATCGGAATGTATGTTCCCGGACGAAAATGGCGGCTGTCCGACAATCGAGGTATATAATTCTAAAGGAAAAGCTATTATAAACAATGCTCCTGAAAAGTCTTAATCAAAATAAATAGCCATGAATATAACGATAGAACATATCTTCTGCCCCTATTGCGACGAAGTGATAAACCTGTATTTTATAATTATGAACACGATTCTCTTTTCGTGTAATGAAGCTGAACTTCGCACAAGTATGGAACGTCTAAAGAAAAAGACCAGGTTTGACGAGTATTTCACATACGGCTTTGGGGCACATCATCTTTGGATATGCCAGAGGAAACCGAGCGATAAAAACAAGGTCTTCGAGCATCGCATCATGATTGCCCGTTTCTGACCTTGCTGTATATGTATAGGTAAGGATGGATTGCATTTTCTGGATTATTCAAGGTCATATTCTCAATACGGCGTATTGAGAATATGTACCTTCGATACTTTTTATCATGGCTATTTTCCGGGGGCAGGGATTCCTTTTTTATTTTCTTTTGGCTGCACCACACCCTTTTATAGCACATTCCATTCGCTGCGGAGCGACCCTCATGCTTTTGCCCGCAGGGGGGGTATTCCTGCCCGCTTTCCTGCCTGCCTCCTGCTTCCCATTGCAGCCGGAACAGACGCCTGCCGGCTGCTTTACGCAAAGCCGGCTGTCGAACTTCCGGTCATGACCCTCCACGCAGGGCTTTTTGGCCTGCCATTGGCTCCTTTTTGCCGCTTCAATGTCAAGGGTGTGGCTGGCCTGCCGACTTCATGCCGGCACTACGGGGAGAGTGTGCCTGCTTGTGTCTTGCGGACACGTCCTTCCGAAGCCCGTCGCTTCGTGTTCTACTTTTTCACTACTGCTTTTGGCCGAAGTCACAATCATTTTCCGCCGCAAAGATAGTATGCGGTCGGGAGCGGCTTGACAAGCCTTGACCAATGCACAGCTGTACAAATCTTCCTTTATCGGGCCTGCGGTTTTGGGAGACCAAAAATAAAGAGTATTTGCTGGCAGTCCTTGGTGCATCCCTTTGCGGCACCTACTTTTTGGGGCATCGTAAAATTGATTTGTTTAACTTCTAAAAGCATTGAATTATGAAAAAGATTGAGAACACATTCACAGTGACAGGTTTCGTAGGTAAGGACGCTGAAATCCGCAGTTTCACCAGCGCAAGTGTAGCACGTTTCTCCCTGGCCGTAGGCCGTCAGGAGAAGTCCGGTGATCAGACCAGCCGGATATCCGCTTTCCTGAATTTTGAAGCGTGGCGCAAAAACGAGAACAAAGGGTCTTTCGACTACCTGGCCAAAGGTACCTTGCTTACCGTGGAGGGCTATTTCAAGCCCGAAAGATGGACAGACAAAGACGGCATCGAGCATAATAGCATCACGATGGTAGCTGTCAAGTTCTACCCGGCAGCGGAAAAGGAGGAAGCTCCTGCGGAACCGGCAGCGAAACCGAAACGGGGCAAAAAATAACCTCCTGCTTCCCGGTCAAAAGCGGCCTTCGGGTCGCTTTTCTTATGCTCATTGTTATTCTCTTCGAGCCTGTTCCTTTTATACTGCATCCATGCCGGTCCCGCCGTCCATTGATTTTCCTGTGCAAAGTTAAGCCGGGCTGGAACCGTCAAGGCGCGGCTACATTTGTGGTTAACAACCATCAACTCGCAAGCTCGTCAATACTTCTTGAACACAAATGCAATCGTCATGGACTGTCCGCTTCCTCCTTGCCTTGTTCCCTCCTTTCCGGCTTGTATCCTGCACATAAAATCAAATCCCGTCGGACGAGGCGAAACCTCCGAAGAGAGGGAAGAAAAACAAACAATTAAAATCATATCAAATGGAGACAATTTACAGCTTCAAAGGATGGGTAAAAGCAATCATCGACAATGAAAACGCAGAAGTTCTGTGTCAGTTGGAAGAAAATGGGGTCGGCAATATAGGGAAAAAGACTCTGGTCGAAATGGCGAAAGCGCAATTTGAACACTGGAAAGAGTTTTGTCAACTACTTGACACAGAGAGTAGAATAGCGGTGCATGTTTGTGTATACGGCAATGACATTCTACCCAACGGCTTACTTTGCCGGAAAGAGCACGAATGTGTCTATAGGGACTTCGTTAAAATTGAGCCGCACAGGAAGAATATTAACTTATAAAATTAAAAGACATGAAACAGATTATTTGGTCGAGCGAGGACAGGTTGGATGATAATGCAAGAGAAAGATACCAGGAATTTCAGCGTGAGGTGCAAGATGACAACACTTACATTGTCAGTGAAGAAGAATGGGCGGACGAGGTGTACGGCTATTTGGATGACGAACGGCATAACTTGAACAAGCACATTGACGGCGTTATCATGGTGTTTGCCGATTTAGGGCTGTGGTATGGCCGGAGGCAAGGCTACCAAATACTGGGCAGCAATATCGCCGACATATTGCACTCCCAATGTGATGAAGCCGAGTGGTACGGTGATGGTTACAACATTCGGGGGCGCATGATTCACCATGACGGAACAAACTATGTTTTGTACCGTATAGCCAAAGACAGGGACGAAGCGGAACGCATTGCCGCCAAAATCTACAGTGGGGAAATCGACGAGGAAGGCTTTCGCCGGAGAACCCGCTCCCTCTATCCGTATGTCGCCGATGTTTACGGCTGGAAGACCAGAAACCGTAAAAAGTCCGCGTGAGAATGACAAACATGGCAATGAATGCCGCAGCCGTCTATGGGATGTGTTGCGGCATATTCCTTTCATTCTGCATGAAAGACCCTTTTGCGGGCCGGGCAACCTGTTCTGACTCATCCGGACTAACCTTTATATATCTTTCCCTTTTCTATTATTCTCTGTACACCTACCTCTATAATCCGGACCGTAAGCCGTCTATTGTTTCTGCAAATTTCGATTGCCGCCTGTCAGTCCGCTCAAGGACCTCCTTGTTTGCTGGCGAAAAATCTTCCTCACCGTCTCCGCTGGCGAGCGTATTTTTCGCAGCATCCTTGTTCTTGTACTGGTCGCCAATCCTCGGGCAGAAAAATAAACAGCCTTCCGGTACAGGATTGTATCAGAGGGAAAAAAATCAAACTTAAAATTGAAGCATTATGACATTCAGAGAATTTATGAGCGAGAACGGCTACACGGTACAGACAACCTTTTGGGAAGATTTCACAATAGCCGACCGGTTTGGGCTTTCGGCTATCCGGGACACATACAACCGTGCTTTCAAGGAGTGGAATGAGAACTACAAGTTTCTGACCGAATTGGTATTGGTTCTCAATCACAAGATTTGGCAGCATCACAAGAGCCACCCCGAAGTCGCAGCACTTTACAATGACCTATGGAAGCAGGCAGACCTATACGCGGTCGAAAATCTGAAAGATGACGAGTTGAATTATTTTTTTGAAGTAACGGATTAAACAGATATTAAAATAGAAAAGATATGACAAAAGAAGAAGTTTTACAGCATGACAAGAAGTTTCGCTATATGCTCCTGTCCCGAATGCAGTCAGATTGCGAGTATTATCTGAACTATGGCAACAGGAATCCAAAACGCCTGTGGGCTGGCGATGAACAGCGACAAATCGAGTACATGATACTGTTGCATGACAGTTTCAAGGAGGATGAGAAACCGCAATGGCTGACAATGGATGAAATTATCGACTATCAAAAGAGAATGCTTGAGCCTGTCGCCTGATGCGAAAAGTAGCTGCAGCCGTCCTGATGGTGGCGGCTGCGGCATTTGCTGAGGTCTATCCCAACTCCTTTTTTATCGGCCACCGACATTCACTTCTGACATTTTTATTTTATTCAATGCCATGCGGCATAATAATTTATGAAAAGGTTTTATGAAAAAGAAGTATATCCGTCCCAAAGCATTGTGAAATTTAACGGATGTGCAGATACTGATTGCCTGCTCCGATTTTACCAGCTCGCCACACTCAATCTTGATTTCAAGAAATAGATGCCTGTCGTCTTTTTCAATTTGTATGTGATTGGTGGAGTTTTCCGTTATAAGGTCGTTAAAGCCGTTACTGGCTTTCAGCCCGAACCTTTTTACAATTTTATTCCGGATATTGAAAAGCAACCTTACAAGAGGAGGATAGTCGGAGAAAATCATGTCGTACACCTCCTGTGCCGTAATCTGCTTTTTCGTACATACACTTATCGAATATTTGTCTATGTAATCCATTTTACTGTTTTTTATTGCAACATTGCACGTTTATAATTTGACAATACATTTTCTATTCGGTCAAAAAACATTCCCCATCAATGTCTTTAATACGGATGACAGGAATACCCGTGCCATCCTCGAACTGTAGAACCCCTTTGTCCGGCTCTACACTCTTGACAATCCCGGTCGCCGTATGATAACTTCCACCCTCTTTCTTATCATCAGGCACAAAATAAGTAACACTAATAGTCGGCTTTTCATCCAATGATTGCAGATAAGCCAGCTTCCTGTTCAGCACTTCAGCATCACTTTCGGACAGTTCCTCTTCCGCCTCCGTCAGCCTTGCGGCCTCTGTGATGGCCGAATCATGTCCGGTCAATGCGGCAAAGGGAGCAAACTGGGCAGCACGGTTATACATGGACATCTGCGGATGTCTTTCGGAAACATGGTGCGGCAGGTTGATGATGTCGTCGTATGGGTGATTCATGCTTTGTGCCCTCCTATCTGTTCATTACGTTCCTTGGCAGTGGCGCCCTCTTCATAATTCAGTCCTTTCAGAATGGCGTTCTTACCGAACTGTTTCTTGATGTTCAGAATGGCCGTCTGTATTTGGCGCTCCTTGGCAAGCCTTTCCTTTTCTTCCCTCTGTTTCCTTTCCAGCGCTTCATAGTCTGTGAACAGGTCATACTGCACCGGAGACGGATTCTTGGCTGCCGTTTCTTCATCGACGACATGGTTCGTGGTCAGGTTGATGCGTCTCACCAGCAGCTTGGGATTGACAATCCGGTCGAAAAGTTCCATGACGGCTTCTGATATGAGCCGGGCGGATGATGTCGGGCTTTCAAGGTTGGCCGTGCCATGTGCGTGCTTCGGGACTTTCCGGCCATAGTAGTCGGTCGTTACTTCACCCTTATATGTTGTCCGTGCATCTTCATTGGACAGACTGGCTGTATCATAGCCGATGGTCAGCACGAGCTGGTCTGTAACCATCCTTTTGTCAAGCAGGTCGAGAGCGGCGCTTTCCGCCATTTCCCGGACTACCACACGGGCTTTCCGTACCGTGTATGGCTCCTGGAGCACCTGCCCGCTGCTGAACGAGTTCGTTGCCGGCTTATAGGCTTTTATAAATTCCATCGTGCAAGGCTCCCATCCCCAGGCATGGTCTATCAGCAGCTCTGCATTGACGCCAAACAGCTGATACAGCACCTCCTCGTTCCTGACGGACTGCCTTGCGATGTCTCCCATCGTGTAGATGCCGTATTGCTCCAGTTTGCTGGCTATGCCTTTTCCCACACGCCAGAAATCCGTCAGCGGTCGGTGCGTCCACAGCTTCCTGCGGTATGTCATCTCATCCAGTTCCGCTATGCGCACACCGTCCTTGTCCGCTGGGATATGCTTGGCCTCGATGTCCATTGCTACTTTGCAGAGGTACAGATTGGTGCCAATCCCTGCGGTTGCCGTGATGCCAGTCTGCCGCAGTACATCGCCGATCATTCTTCTTGCCAATTCGTGTGCCGTGACTCCGTAGGTGGACAGATAATCCGTTACGTCCATGAACACTTCGTCTATTGAATATACATGGATGTCCTCCGGGGCAATATAGTTGAGATATATCTTGTAGATGCGCGTGCTGTGCTCGATGTAATAAGCCATGCGGGGCGTAGCGGCGATATAGTCCACCTCCCAGTCCGGATGAGCTTTCAGATCAATGTCCGACACAGATTTTCCTGTCAGCCTGTATCCCCTTGAGTTTCTTCTGCGCCCGGCATTGACTTCCCTTAATTTCTGCTCAACCTCGAACAGCCGGGCCCGGCCGGGAATGCCGTATGCTTTTAGCGAAGGACTGACGGCAAGGCAGATGGTCTTTTCCGTCCGGCTCCTGTCGGCCACGACGAGATTGGTCGTGAGCGGGTCAAGCCCACGTTCCACACACTCGACCGAGGCGTAGAACGACTTCAGGTCAATAGCTATGTATGTCCTGCCTGTGTCCTGCATGTCTGTCTTGCCAACGGGTTATCGGTCTCTCCGGTAATCAGACTTCCTGAATCCGCCCCACAGCCCTTTAAGGATTTTGCCTACTACCCAGAACACGGCTATAATCACCAGAATTTCCATACTCTTCTCTTTTTATATAACCATATAATTATGCACTTATATAATTATGATTTTATATAATTATATATTATAACAATATCAATTCTATAACTCATTGAGGCTCTCCTCATTCTCCTCAATGTAAGTCATTATTATTGCGGCTGCAAGCGACCTCAAAGGAATATTACGGTGTGCATTGAGGCGGATTAGTTCAAGCCGTTTCTTTACCTCTTTGGGAAGCCAGATGGCAAATCCCTGCTCGCTTATGCCGGTATATTTTGCGAGGTTTTCCTCAAAGGCTTTCTTGCCTCTCTTGCGGCGTTTTGTCTCCCTTTCTGCGGCAGGGTCGCCGTTCGCATCCACGACGGGTTCTTTATCCTTGCCTGGTGTCGTTATGCCCCGCACGATGTCGTCCAGTCCCATGTTCGCAAGCGGGTTGTCTATTTCCGGTCTGCTGTTCTTTGCCATAGCCTTTATTTTTTAAGATCAAGTTCCTCGATGATTTTATTGAAAGCCGGTTCAAGCAGTTCCGTCTGGTTTTTCTCCAATGGGTACAGCGTGGAATATCTCTTTATGGCCACGCTCTGCCTCACCATCGGTGTAACGGTGCCGATCAGCCCGAGATACCCGATGGTCTGTTCCCGTTGCCGTATCTCTTCCGCCTTCCTCTCGGCCGCGTTGATTCGGTTGGGGATGAAAATCAGGCCGGCTGATGACACAGACTTCAAAGCCTTGACGAATATGCCTGTGGCGTCCACAGTGTCCGCGTCGAAAGATATGGGTACTATTGCCGTATCCGCTGATTGGTAGATGTATGCCAGGTTGCGGTCGTTCAGGTTTCCCGGACAGTCTATCAGTACGATACCCGGCACTTCTTTCAGTTTGCCCATTACCTGCACGAGCCGCTTATGGTCGGACGTGTCAAGCATCTCCACGTTCCACGGAATCTGCGCGTCCGGTGCGGCGTCCTTTTCACGTTGGCGGTGACGGAACAGCGATGCCTGAAGGTCTGCATCTATCACAAATGAGGGGAAGCCATGCTCTATAAGATGATTTGCGAACAAGGCACAGAGGGTCGTCTTGCCAACGCCTCCTTTGATGTTGCTGAATATGACAATCTTGTTTTTCATGTCCATGCGAATTTATGCTATATAATTCACCTACAAAGATACAAAATTATCGGCTCACAGCAAAGGAAAAACAGTTAATAATTATATATTTATGATTTTATATATTTATATAATTATATAGTTGCATCTATTTCGTATCTATTTGTATATCAAATATGAAGAATGTCATATAGTGAAATTGTACAAGAATGAATATAAGGTGATTGAATTCATTTTATATATAATTATATAATCACACGATAGAAGTCATTTCCGTCTGAAGGCTTTTCAACAAGGTTGTAGTAATTCAGCTCCTACTTACCACCTTGCATTTGAAGCAATCCGTTCACATCACCATTCCCGATATAAGCCAAGCATCTCCGTATCTTCTCGGCAGACCAATTCCACCATTGCAGCGTTTCAAGTTCCTGTATCACTTCTTCATCGAAACGCTTCCTTATCGGTCGGGCAGGAACACCGCCGACTATCGTATAGGGCGGCACGTCTTTCGTAACAACGGCACGGGCGGCTATGATTGCCCCATTGCCGATGTGAACACCAGCCATAATCACCGCTTCATAGCCTATCCACACATCGTTGCCTATCACGATGTCACCTTTGTTGTCCCAAGCCGTTGCCACGTCCGATTTCTCCAAATCCCAGTCTTCATAAAAGAGCGGGAAGGTGTAAGTGGATAGGGATTTTAAGGTATGGTTGGCACAGTTGAACAGGAATTTCGCGCCGCAGGCAATGGAACAGAACTTGCCGATTATCAGCCGCTCGTGGTTGATAGGGTAATGGTAAAGCACATTATTTTGCTCGAAAAGCAACGGGTCGGACACAAAATCATTATAGATGGTATAGTCTCCCACCTCGATAGACGGGTCTTTCACGACGGCATTCAGGTACACGGTCTGCGTGTCGCCTGCGCGTGGATATATCTTTTTCATTATGACGTTCTGTTTTTAATAGTGTTTATATTTCAGATAAATGACAGAAAGCAAGCCGAGTAATATCACATACAGATATTCTGCTGTCCAATAAACGGACAATGACGTGCTGAAACAGCTTATGCTCCACAAATAAATTTGATAAGCCACGATAGTTATCAGTTGGAAGATAAACGTCATGCGTGTCGCCCCCGTACCTGTTACGCTGTTCATATAGACATAGCCGGGCAAGGCAAAGATGTAGTTCAGCAACATGACCACAAACGGCAAATGGGCAATCTGCATCAGAGCTGTGCTTTCCGTATAAATACCGATAATCGGACGATAGAAAATCACGGCAAGGATGACCAGCGGAAAGCCGATGGCATATCCCAAACGGACAACACAGTTACATAGCGGGATGACCTGTCTCTTTTGTCCGGCTCCCAACAAATTGCATACCAGCGAACCGGTAGTAGCCGCCAGCGAATTGACGATGACAAAGAACACCGTCGAGACACTGCGTATGACATTGGTAGCTGCCAGTTCCATTTCTCCCAAATGCTCGACAGCTACGAAGAAAGCAAGCCACGAGGCCACTCCGATAAACGAATGGAACATGCTCCAAACGGACACCCGGCAGACATGTAGCAATACAGCTTTGTCAAAGCTCCAAGACAAGCCATAAAACCGTTTATCCATTTTACGTAAAGCGTGAATTGCCAGTACCGCCAGCGAACACGCTTCGGCAAAAGATGACGCGATGGCTGCACCTGCTATCCCCATGTCCCAATGAAATATGAGCAGCCAGTTGCCCGGAATATTTACCAATACGGCTGTCAGAGCCGCCATGTTCAAGGCTTTTGTACGGGTAATGCCGACCAAGAAAGAGCGCAAGGCAAGGAACGGAAAAGAGAACAACAGTCCCCAAATTCGCCCGTCCAAATAATCAATCACGGCATGATAGACTTCCGCAGAAGTAATCAGCCTACTTAGAATAATCGGAGAAAGCAGTTTGGAAAACAGACATAAAAAGACAGCAAGTCCCGACAGGAAAAACAATCCTTGAAAGAATGTTTTTCCTGTTTCGGAATAATGCCGCTCGCCGTTGCGCCGTGCAATAACAACCTGTAAACCCAAACTGAAACCAAAGCCGAGCATATAGATAGCCAGATACCAAATCCCGGCAAGGGCGGATGCCCCCAATTCTATTTCTCCCACATGCCCTAAGAAAATGGCATCGGTAATATTGATAAGTTGTTCGATAAGGATACTCATCATTACAGGAAAGTTAATGAGCCAAATATGCTTATATGTATAGTTCATTGTTCAACTTGATAGGATGCGGCAAGTCCTGCTGCACAAGGCGGCATGATACATCGCATAATTATGAATTTGGAATAATGGCAAAACAAGATAGGACAAACCTGTTATCAGTCTGTCCGTTACTGAATAGCTATGACAAAATGCTATCCGTTAAGCGCAGCTATATGCACACTTGCCATTTCATACGGGTTGAACAATCTTTGTTTTTAATATCCAAATACAAAGGTAGTAAAAATAGAAATGGTTCGATACATTTCTGTATTTTTATAATCTTCCGTTATCATTCCATTCTCCGTAGAGAAGTCCTTTTCGGGTATTTTCTATGAATTTGTTCAGGCGACTTTCAAAAAGTTCGGGTTGATTCTTCTTGATTTGGATAGTATCAATTCTGATTCGCTTATATAAGTCAGGAAATTGGCAGAAGTTATTCCACACTACCGGATCGGATTGTAGCCTTTGTAATATTTCCTCGTCTATGATGAAACCATCAGGCGACATATCCGGTAAAACGGCTCTTCCGGCATCAGTCATCAATCCTAACCGCTCCATTCTACGGCATCTTTCCTTGTTAAGCTCGGACCAATTGCTCTTCGGTTTTCTGGGACAAAGTTTCTGGGCTGTTACATCATCTGATATTTTCTTAGTTGTGCTGTCAATCCAGCCGAAGCATAGGGCTTCTTCTACAGCATCAATATACCAGAAAGTATTGTCATCTGTAGGTCTGCCACGTTTCACGACTACCCAGCATTCTTTTTCCGTTTTATGGTTCTGTATTAGCCATTCACGCAGCTCTGTTCTTGATTTGGCATCCAATAAATTATGAATTTCCATTGTCGTTTATTGCTTCAATTTGCATTTTGCAATGTTGGCCTCCCTGTAATATGGATTCGCAAATAGTTACCCGAAATGCCTTGTCTTTCCATAATGAATGCAGGACGTAAAGAATGCTTTGCCGGGAGCATTCACAGAGCATAGGTGTAGAAACATAGCCTTGATTGTGCAGGCCGCAGGTACATTCCAGAAAATACAGGTTATAAACAGAACCTTTCTCTATCGTTTCGCATCTTACACCGGGCAATTTATTGGCTTTAGAGAAAAACAGGTCAAGGTCTCCAGCCGCCTGTTCATACAAGTCTTTATAAATTTGAAGCGTGCCACATTGTACACAGTTTTTACCACACTCATGGAAGAACGTTTCCCTTTGCCCTTCCGTCAGTTTGGCGATGCCTTTCTCAAATCCTTTGAACCAATCGGATAATTCCATATAATTTGGTATTATATTACTCACCCTGCATCTTCTGTCCCCTTTTTCCGTCTCGGCCCTTTGGTCCGGCCTCTGTTCAAATCGACGTTGTATTTGTTAAGAATGCGAAATATCGAACTTCTGCTGCTGAATCCGCTGACATTGGCAATGTCGTCCATAGAATAACCGGCATTGTACATATCTACGATGGTTCTTTCCCGTTCAGTCCGGGATAAAGTCTTCACCGTCTTGGCCGGAGATTTGATGTTCTTTTGGAGCAGCATGATATGGCTGGAAGATTTCCGCAATGCGGCTATTTCTTCCGGAAGGGCTCCAATCATTTCAAGAACCTCCGCTGCCGTAGTTTCCTTGAACAGTTCATTACGGCTGTCAATTCGGTCATGGATGGAAATCAGACGCACGACCTTGATCCTGCACATCTCTATGCAGACGGCAAGTTCCCGCACCCCACGAACCGCGTTACTGAACTTCGATACCACAAGCTCGTCGCCCCGGTCAAGGGCATTCATGAGCTGTTTCCATTGCGGACGCATCAGTTCATGGTCTGTCTCTTCCTCAATCACCTGTACACAGCCGAATTTCAACATCCATTCCTTATCGGCCTCGTATGAGTCATAGTGATTAGCCTTGAATATGTATCCAACTTTTGCCATTGTCTTATGCTGAAAATAATAACCGATGCAAAGATAATGTTTTTTGTTTGTCTGAAATCATACTCCGACATATTTATTCTAAAAATCGTATTCTGAACTTACTTTTTCTTTCACTTGTTTTCATTGGAAATCATACTGTTGAATATGAATAAAAATAATTATCAAAATGCGGTTTTATATCGCGTTTTATGGCAAATATTGTATAGTTTTGTGTCGTTTTTAGTCTGAAATTGCAAGATGATAGATACAAAATCATATTCAAAATCAAGGTCTCTTTTGGCCGGGTTGGTTGCCGCATCGGTAGCCATGTTCCTGTCCGTATCTTGTAGTAACGGAAATGGCAGTGCCGAATCGTCAATGAAAGAAGATCCTGCCGGAACATACGGAAAGTTCCTAAGTGAAATCAGAAACATGGACAGCCTCTCGACGGAAGAGCTGGCAATTAGTATCAACCGGTGGCAGTCCCTCAAGGATTCCGTCTTTTTCTATGCGACACAGAACACTTCCGGCAATCCCCATTCCGACCTGTACGGTAAATGCAACGAGGTTCACGATTCTCTCCACACGGAGTTCACCCGTCTGGCAGGGTCAGCACCGCGTTCCTATCAGGACGTGTTTGTGCTCAAGGAAAGGACTTCTCCCTATTGCGACGACAAAGAACTGGCAGACGCGGCAGACAGTATAAGGCCTTTTTTTGTTTCTCTTGACAGTATTCCGCCCCTTGCCATTGATGGCAACGGCATTCGTTCAGCGTACCGCCGGTTGCTTGCCGGGACATTGCAGGGCGGAATACATAATCTTACCGACTTGAAAACATTCATCAGGGACGAGGATGTCATGTTCCGCACCTTTCTTGCGCACCTTGACGGTCAGACCGAAGAGGATGTGTCGGATTTGACAAAAGACACGGAACGGTGCTGTTCGTTGGTTTTCCTCGCTGCGGAGAAAAAGGAAATATCCTACCGGGATGCGATGATATACATGGCCATGCGTACCAACCGCCGGATTATACAGAATGCGGTTGCCTGCCTTGATGACATCCGCGAGGACAAAGTAAAATCCAAGGCGCAGGCATTCGGATATGCGTGCATGATACTGCAGCCCTACATCTCGATGGACGGCATTTGTATGGCCTTGCTTTCCGGATACGAAAAAGAGAAGTTGCGCCACATTGCGGAACAGACGCCTGCGGCTTTTACCCGGCTGGGAGATGTTCTGCAGTCGGACAATAACGGACTGGCGGAACTGCCCGGCACGCTGATGGGGATATACATCCGGACATTATGAACGAAACACAAACAGACATGAATATGCTACGACATTTTCTGAACGATTTCCTTTCTTTCGTCCCGTTGCAGTTGCCGCAGCTTCTCGATGTGACGACAATGGAGGAACCGCAGTTCTACGGAGACTATGTACTGCTTACATTTCCTCTACGCGACACCTACGAGTTGGAAGAGGTAATGGACATGTTCGAGGACGACATGGAACTGATTACGCTGTACCACCATATCCCGATGCCGACGGAGCAGTACGGGCACAGTACCTGTGCGTACTCCAATCCCGCATTCGGGCAGATGTTCAAGATGAACGCTAAGACCGATGCCGATGGCAGGGTCAGCTGCGTTTTCGCCACTATTTACGATTCGCTCGATCTGATGTACGGCGACCTTTGCCTTGATCTCAAACTGCATTCGAAAAGTGGCACATTGAAATACAGGAGGAACAAGGAAGACTTATTGATGGATTTTATATGAGAAATACATTGTACCGACAGATGGTGTACTGGATCAATGCACACAGGACATGGATTGAGGTGGCCGATGCCAGCCTTTACAGGGAGCACGTCATCGCAAGGAGCGACAGGACAGACTACCTCGTTTCCCGCACGCTGGTCCTACGGGCATTCAAGCCGAACGGAGGCTGTGCCGAAGGCACCGTGTGGAACATTCCCGAACACGATTTGGACAGGGCGTTGGCCACATTGCGCAAGCAGGACAGGCAGTTCCGTCAGCGAATCAAGAAAGCCGCCATGTATCTCACGGCTCCAGATGCAGAAGCCATCATACTGTTGGCCACACACGGCATTGTACGTTTGGAGCTGCTTGAACAGCCCATACATTTGACATCAAAGCCATCCTACCTATGACCAGCCTTCTATTACAATTTGTATTCATAGTACTGCTTGTCATTCTGCCGATGGCGTTGTACAGGAGCCGCCGTTCCTTCATGGCAGTATTCTACCGTGCCATGACAGACAATGCCCAGGCCCGCAAATTCTACACGCAGGTGCTTGTGGTCCTGTTGCTCCTTTTCCATTATGTCTATACGACCGGACATCCCGGACAGTTCGGCACGGTATTGTCTGCCATCGTATGTGCCGCCATGTTCTCCGCCAGGAGGACGGACAGATGGCTCCGCAAGCTGCTCGACCGTCCGAAGGCATTTGTCGCCTGCGGCGTCTTCGCACTGGCTGTATGTATCGTGCCGCAGTTGTTCACCCTGTCCGCTACCGTCTCATATATCCTTCTGGCAGCCCTGTTCTATCCCTCCGGCAGAGTTCTGGCCGAATGGGAGGACCGGGACAGGAGACTTTACCTGTCGGAACATCCGGATGAGATGTCCGACATCTACCATTGCAATCATCACGCGAGGCTGCCATGATAATGCGGACAGAAGCGGCCTTATTTTATCCGCACAATAGTCAATCACAAAAAACAGAATGAAGATGAAGAATAAAGAAGAAATGACCGCAACCATATCGACATGTATCGGTCTGTTCGACTTCCTCAAGGAAAAGGTCGGTGAACGCAAGACAAGGACGGAAGCCTATTGCGACCTGTTGGACAAGTCACTGGCAGGCTTTGTTTCCCCTTTTTTAAGAAATCAGGATTTCGAGCTCAGGCCGAGGCAGTGCCATGTGACCGTTTCAGACCTCGCAACCGAATGGCGGTGGCACAGGGCCACTGTCCGTTCCTTTCTGGATACGCTGGAATCATTCGGACAGCTGGAAAGGACGAAACTGCCGAAAAGCATGGTCCTCACCATGCACCTGCATGATGGCAGCCATGCCGTACCCGATATTGTACAGGGAACCGCAGGCATTGTCCGACAGTTGAACGGAATCCTGTCCGAATGGATAAACGGCAGCATCACTTCCGATGACGCCGGTATTGCGTGTGGTCAGATTGTACACCAGGCCATCACCGATGCCGGACTCAAGTATGAACTGCCGGAAGACGACTGCCGTGTCACCTTGCAGAAGTTGCCGGAGAGAATGAACGCGCGAGTGCTGGAAATCCACACCGCCGCTGTGGAGTGCATCGTCCTTGCTGCCCTGCGGAAAGTGTTGCGCCGGTCGAAGCCGGAAGAAAGCATGAAGCTCATGCAACACTTCTGTTTTGATCTGGGAGCAAGCTGGCCGTCATTCATTGACCTGTCAAAGACCCTTGCAGAGCAAATTCTGAACTCAGGGAAAGAAAAGGACATCGACCACGACGACGACCGTCAGCTGCTCCTTGACGACCTTCACGACCCGTTCCTGTCGGCTGCGGCGAAAGCCCTGGAGAAATCCGCAGGTGCGGACTGTCGAACCCCATTGTATAACCACGGATAATCCGTCCTTCAGCCGGCGTAGCCGTCCTGCCGTTTATAGCAGGCATCCGGGCTTGCCCGTCTGCCACCAAACAAAGGGATGGGGAGCCTAATACCCCAATGACAGGAGCCATTGGGAGAGATGTCCAGGCAGGCAGCAAGCTGGGACATGAAAGATTATCCAATGCAACAGAAGAAGCAGTATGACAAATGCAAAACAGGTTCTCGACGTTCAGGTCTCCAAAGGCATCACCACCGCCCAAAGTAACGAACATCTGCGTAACCGCAGTGAGAAGGCGGCGGAATATGCCATGAAGAAAGGTAACTACGACCCGACAAGGGAACATCTGAACTTTGAGATAGTAAACGGCAAGGTGCGTCCTGTGGACAAAAGCCGGAGTATTCCGGATAGGATGGCCGACAGTCTCCGTCAGCGGGGTATTAAGGACCCGAACGAAGGACTGGTGGAACCCAAGTACAGGACGGTGGTCAACATTATCCTCGGCGGCTCCCGCGAACTGATGCGGCAGCTTGCCTTTGGAAAGCAGGATGTGGATTTCGAGCAAGGAGCGGATAACAGCCGAATCGTCAGAAAGCCGGAAATTGAACAGTGGGCAAAGGATGCCTATAGATTCATCTGTGACAAGTATGGCGAACAGAATATAGCGGCGTTTGTTGCGCATCTCGATGAACAGAATCCCCATATACATTGTACACTTCTGCCAATTAGGGACGGCAAGTTTGCATACAAGGAGATATTTGCCGGAAAGGACAAATACGAGTACAGCGCAAGAATGAAACAACTGCACAGCGACTTTGCAGAAGTAAACAGGAAGTGGGGACTTTCCAGAGGCAGCAGTGTCTCAGAAACAGGTGCTCGTCACAGAACAACCGAGGAATACCGTCGTATGCTGTCGGAGGAATGTACGACCATTGAGGAACAGATAGCCCGACACAAGGAAGTCCTTTCGGATCTCCAATCGGACATCCGGCTGGCAGAGCGCAGGGTTAAGGGTCTGACCTCTATGGTGGAAAATCTTTTGAAGAAGCAAGCGGAGAAAGAGGCAAGGCTCGCCGTTCTTGAGGACGAATTGAAAGAGCACAAGGGCGATGCCGCTGCCATATCAGCTGAGACGGACAAGCTGAAAAAGGAGCTTGCCTATATCCAGCTTAAACTGGCAGACAAACAGGATAAGCTGAAGCTGGCTGACCGACAGCTGTCCGACCTCAAAGAGAACATGGATGCCATTCAGGAGAGGACAGAACATCTCAAGGAAGAAGCCTACAAATACTCCCGTGATGTCCATTCCAAAGTGGACAGTCTGCTCAAGGATGCGATGCTGGAAAATATGGTGAATGAGTTCCGTGACCTTTCGGCACGGATGACCGGCCCGGAACGGCAGATGTTTGACGGCACTCTTGTACAGTCCATAGCGGAACAAGGGAAAGAGGTCATGCACTGCGCCACCTTGCTATTCCTGGGCATGGTCGATGATGCCACCACCTTTGCCGAAACACATGGCGGAGGCGGAAGCAAGAGCGACCTCAAATGGGGACGGGACGAAGACGAGGACAACCGTGCATGGGCTCTCCGCTGCATGAGGATGGCAAGTCGCATGATGAAGCCTGCAATCGGCAGGAAGCCCAAGCGTTGACCGGCATCCCTGACCCATAAATCAAAAGAATCAACCAATAAAGTATCAGATTATGACGAAACATATCATTTTGTTCTTTGCGGCACTTTGTTCGCTGCACAACCATGCGAATGCTGCACCGTCGGACAGCGATACTGTCCGATATGAAAGTTTCAGTAACGGCATTGAAATGCTACGTCCGATGCAGCCCTCTTATCTTGACGGAGTGGTAGTCCCGACACGCAAAAGCGGCAACTGGTTTGTCAGCCTGTCCGGAGGGGCATCGGCGTTTCTCGGCACGCCGCTCGGCTGTGAAGACCTTTTCGGGAGACTCAAGCCTTCGTACACTATAGGTGTGGGCAAATGGTTCACACCGTCGGTCGGCGTCCGTGTCAATTACAGCGGGCTGCATTTCAAGGACAGTCAACTGTCCACACAGGAATATCATCATGTCCATGCGGATCTGATGTGGAATCTGCTCGGAAACAGGTATGCAAAACAAGACGAGGTTCGCTGGGGGCTTTCCCCGTATGCGGGTCTCGGACTGCTGCACAATGCGGACAACGGACACAACCCTCTTGCCATATCATACGGCATACAGGGCCAGTACCGCATATCCAGGAGAGTAAGCGTCCTGATGGAACTTTCCGGGACGACCACATTCCAGGACTTCGACGGATACGGGAAAGCGAACCGTCTCGGAGACCACATGCTCTCGCTGACGGCGGGATTCTCTTTCAGCATCGGCAAGGTCGGCTGGAAACGCGCTGTTGACCATCGCCCGTATGAAAGGCGCAACGAGTGGCTGACCGGCTATGCGAACACCCTGACAGAACGGAACAGGCAATATGCCGGAAAGCTGGACAAGGAAAGAAGGACTTTGGACGAGCTGAAGAAGATTCTCGAAATAGAAGGGCTGCTTGACACTTACGGACATCTGTTTGAAGACATGGAAGCCGATGACAGGAGGTTTCCCGTAAACAATTACAGCGGACTGAACTCCCTCCGAGCCCGGTTGAAGAACCGTCATTGGGACGGCAACTCGCCCCTTGTAACAGAAACGGGTACAGACAGTCTTCAGGGCATGAATACGGACAGCATCTGCAAAGTGGGAACGGACAGCCTGCCCGGAAAACGGAATGCGGCAATCAACCGCCCGGACACTGTTTCCGCAGCCGGTTATTTCGCCCTCATGCAGCATGGAGACGAATGTATAGGCTCTCCGGTCTATTTCTTCTTTGACCTTAACACCGCCCACCTTACGGACTCTCTGCAAAAGGTCAATCTTGACGCGCTCGCTCATGTAGCCAAGAAGTATGGACTGTCTGTGAAAGTTGCGGGAGCGGCAGATAGCGCAACCGGCACAGCTTCCATCAACAATGCGTTGAGCACAGCCAGAGCCGATTACATTGCCGGTGAACTCATCAAGCGTGGCTTATCGGCAGAAAGCATTACCAGAATGTACGAGGGCGGCATATCGTATTATGTACCGAACGAAGCCAACAGACACACGAAAGTAGAACTTTATTTCAGATAAGTAGTCTTTTTGTTCATAAGTGAAAACAACTTTTTCATTTTTTGAGAGCCTGTCCGTGACGGATCGGCTCTCATTTTCGCTAATATATTTCTATGAATTTGTTTGGGTTGAAGGCCAAATGTTCATTATAGAATACATAGCCGAGTTGGTTTGTGACACATTTTGTCCCGCCGATAATTTTATCAATATTACGATGTGAATGACCGTATATCCAATAATCTATAGGATTGTTTGTAATATAATCGGTAAGATCGACTGTAAAAGCTCCGTTTAACGGACTTCCCGTGAACTCTGGCGCAAGCAATTCAAGTGACGGTACATGGTGCGTAACTACAATGATATGTTCCTTATTGCTTTTGAATATGCTTTCTTTGAGAAATCTAAAGCATTTGTCGTGCTCCATATTGAAGCGCGTCCAGTTAAGAGAATCGTTGTCCCCACATTTGATACGCCGGAAATCCGATATAGCCAGTTCTGTCCGGAATGCATCCTGCCGTTCTATATGAGACCATAGTGTGGTCGCTATTATTTCAGTATGTTCGGACAAAGGAATAACAGCATTATAATAACAAATGACATTAGTCCGTATTCTTGATGTCCAACCGTTATATAAAGAGTCAAGATTGAACATTTTGTAAAACTCATGATTTCCTGGAACAACAATTACTTGCTTGTAATTGTCGGAAGCCCAATCCCAAAACGGATGGCGGCTGTAGTTCTCATCTCCGAAATACCCTATGTCACCTGCCAATACAAGAATATCTCCTGCAACTTTCAGCGGATTATGCTTGATATAACTGGCATTCTCCGCAAATTCCAGATGAAGGTCGGATGCGTATTGTAATCGAGTCATTTTACAAAAAGCTGGTTTTCAGTTGCTCCAACATCTGCTCTCCGGTAATGTTTCGCAAACCGGCCGATTTGAAGAAATCCTGGTTGGGAAGTTCGTCCTTAACTTCATCACAGAAATGTGACACATCATCTTTTAATGTTTGTGGTACATCCTCGAAACTGTCGGAAGGAGCAAGCATGGCTGCAAGCCTGAACACATCCTTTTTGTGTTTCTGTATATGCTTGCTGTCCACTTGTTCCCCTTTCGCCTTTCTATCGGACATTTCAAGAAATGCTTTGCATTTCAGGCAGATAAGGCTCTCTACATTTGCAATGTGAACACCATCTTCAACATAGCTGTGTTTTATCGTGAAATTGTAATAGCCATCATCCATAAGTATGGCAGAAAGGCTTGACAAATCATCATCTGTCGGGATGGGGGTTATGTGGGCGTCTTCCGGAAAGTCCAACAGTCCTATATTGCGTGAGAAAAGCTCTATCTGATAGGGAAACTCCATACTTGCCGGTTTCATAAACCGATAATACTCGTGTTTATGCTGATTGCCTTCACTTGTTCCTATATTGCGCTGCTCATATCCTGCGGCTTTTACCAGTTCCCAAAACCGGGAGACAAATTCGTGGGACAGGGCTTCTACTACGAGAATGATGTCTATGTCTTTGGTTGCCCTTGGAGTCTGCGCATATAGTTCCTCGTGAATTTCACATGCCGTGCCTCCAATTATAACATAGGAATCTTCAAATCCCTTGAAGAACTCCTTGAACTTCTCAATACCTTTTACCATTGTATGTCGTTTAATAGATTATCTAATTCAATTTGAACTCGCTCGTCGTCATTGTCTTTGAGAGACAAATACAATGACAGTTTGTCAACTGTTCCCGTATGGCTCAACAGTTTCGGGTCATATTTCCAGATTTCAATACGGAATAATCCATATTCTTTATTGATTGGAATATCGGACTGATGCATATCAGTCCTGTTGATGGCATACATATCCGAATTTTCCTCATTGATTAGTGTATATTCTGATAGAGCATTTATACCGCATTTCAGGCTTCCGCTCGGAAGGAAATCGGAAAAAGCAATTTTTTCAACCGGAGACACGAGGAAAGGCATGGCTTTCTCCCATAGTTCCTTTCCGTAGTAAATCAATCTTACTTCTTTTGTCTTTTTCCCTTCAAGTGAAACCAAACCGTTTTCGCTCAGCCACCGTAATGAACGATTGATGGTCGCGTATGAGACTTGAAAGATTTCCATCAAATCTTTTGTCTCACATCTATCAATGGACTTTATTTCCAGATTGTAAAGTAGTAAGCACTGTGCCATAGGAGGTATGGTCTCCTTTATATCTATTCCTGTTGCTTTTGCCTTTTTAAGGTCAATCAGCAGAGATGGAATGAACATCTGTTTTTTCGGAATGATGAAATTTGACCTTTGTGAGGTCAGTCTTCCCACATTATAGGATGCTATGTTGTCTGTAACAAGTACGACCGGGCATTCACATTTATGCTCTATTAGATTAAATGTCCGTTTCAGCTGTGCAGGAGATATTTCATTCCCATCATGAGTTAAGGCAAATACAACAGCGTGACCGAGCAATTCAACTTTATAAAGATTGAAGCTCTGTGTTACTGCAATGGGAATAGTATCGGATATGCATTTTTCTAATGGGACAAGAGTTACTTTCTCATCCAAGACGGAGAGAACATAGTCTGTCACCAATTTTATAAATTCATCGTTATTGCACATAATCATATTGATGTGATTTTGTGCAAAAATAGTGATTTTATATTGATAGGCAAAGGTATAGCATCTTTTTTACAGATAATATCCATCTTTTTACTCATTCTCGTACTCATCGGCTGCCTGTCAGCCCTGTTTTTCCGTGCAAAGGTACTGCGGAGGGCGAATGTCAAGTACCGCCATGCTGACAGGCCTGCGTACCGGATGACAGCTTTCCGCAAATCACAGATTTGGGTATTTCATCAGCTACTTTGCCGTCCACTTGCCTTATTGCCCCTGACCCGCAGTCTTTTCACGCACGAAAATCATTCCCGACCGGAAGCCGTAAGGCTCCGAGAAAAGGGAAAGATAAAGAAAAAGTTTAACGGATTAAATTTAAGAGTTATGCCTAATTGGTGTTCAAGTGCGTATGTAATAGAGGGCGACGCAAAAGAAATCAAGAGCCTCTATGAGTTAATGAAAAGACTGGAAGACATGGAAAAACCTTCAGTGAAAAACGGCTTCGGGACTACATGGCTGGGATGCCTTGTGGATGCCTTGGGCAAGGATTGGAACGATGTATATTGTCGTGGTGAGTGGAGCAGCCTTGAAGTGGACGGCGAAGTGATAAGATTATACACCGAGACGGCATGGTCTCCCTGCAATGAGGTGTTTGACCTTGTGAGGGAAAAATATCCGTCACTTTACTATTATTTTCAGGCGGAAGAGCCGGGCATGGGAATTTATGAAACGAACGACAGTTCGGGTGTCTATTTCCCCGACAGGTATTTTTTTGATGCCTGTACGCCCGAAGAAGAGTACATCAGCGAATACTTCGAGAATCAGGAAGATGCGTTCAAGTGGATTGAGAAAGAGACTGGGAAACCAATAAGGTCGGCAAAGGATGTCGAAGCTCTTGATGCAGAATGGAGTGAGAAGTGCGAAGATGCTTTCTGCTACCTGCATGAGTTTGAGGTGATAAGTTGACTCGGGTAAAGGGGCATATCTCCCGGGCTGCAAGTCAGTTCGGGGGATTTTTCATGTCATCACAATCCTTTTTCCAGTTCCTGCTCCCTGTTTTAGCTGGATGCCTTGAAAGGCACTGCAACCTTTTGTATGTCCCTTCCGTCCTGCCTTTTTATTTCGCAACTTCTGTCCACTTTTATCATGGGTCATAGTCTGTTCCTCCACTTCCGGCATTCCCCGCCGGAGTGATTTTCTCATGCAAAAGTACAGCGTTGGTACGGATGTCAAGCACCGCTATACTGACATGTTCAGAATTTGGCGGCAGCCTTCCGCAAATCCCAGATTTGGGTATTCCGCTAAATTCCTCCATGTCCTGCTTGTCTTTCCGTCCCTTTTCCCGCTGTGACGCTTGCATGTAAAATCTTTCCCGACAAGGAAGCCGAAGAAGGCTTTCGAGAAAAGGGAAGAAAAAAGAATGTTCAACAAATTAAATTTCAAGATTATGCACAGCAAAATTTTTCAAATCACAACGACAAAGGTGGACAAGGAATGCTATCTGAACGAGGACACGCTTATGCAGGGCGATAACAGTTATTTTGACTATTGCGATAAAATTGACGAGGAGGAGCGCAAGTACCACATTGACGTATTGGTAAACCATATCCTGCCCAAAGGGATGTTCGAGCTTGTCGATGAAGATACAATCCGCTACATCGGTGGGGTGGAAAAGTGGAAGGAAGAATTTGTCGCAGGTTTGCGTAACAAGGTGGAAGCCGTTACTCCCGACACTGTACAGGATTGGATTGGCCCGGTCTATCAGCTTGAAAAATACTTGAAGAACCCGCTTGAAACAGCTTATTGGTTTTACACGGATACGGAGGGTGCGCAATCCTATGCCGAACAGTCTTACGAGTTTATGCGCGAGGTTTGTGGGTATGAACCCGGCACGCTGCTCTACATCGGAGGCGTCATTGATTATCATTTCTGACTCTAAATTAAAAGATTATGAACGAACAGGAAAGAATTGATTTAAAACGGAAATTACGGGAGGGACTTGCAGAATTGAGACTGACTTTTGACGAACTGCATAAGACCCTCGAATGGGCGGAATTGACGGAATGCTATCCTGAAGCATCCGCCGTATATAGGCGGATTGAATATCTGGAGGACATTGTAAATAAGATATGATTTGAATGACAAGACAGCCATCATCGGCAGAGGAGGTATCCCAGCCGGTGGTGGCTGCCTCACAACGGGACTGGCCGAGCCTGTTATAACATGCCCATAGGTCATGGGCTCCCTCCTTTTAATAATGGATAAAGCTCATTTCCATGTACCGCCAACACCCCCACAGGCTGTTTTTATGCGGCAAAGGTACGGCGAACGGATAGCCGGTCAAGGACCGCATTGCCTATCAGGATAAAATTTGACGGAAACTTTCCGTAATCACAGATAGCGGCTTTTCATAAAATTTCACCGCTGATTCCTTGCCTGCCATCCTTGTCTTCGCCGTGGAAACCGCACATAAAAACAATCCCTGCGGCGGGTCGGAAGACTCGGAACAAAGGGAAAATAAAAAACAAAGCTATGACAACAGTAGAACTAATCAAAAGCATCGCCTTCGATTTCGGCTGGACAGTAAGCACAGACGAGGAAGAAGACACTGTAGTATTCGATTTCCGCTATTACACAAAGCACGGGCTGGATTACGGATTTTGCGCCGAACTGACAGGAAACAACTTTGACGGGTTTCTTGGGGAGGTGGAGCGGAATTGCGAGGACTTTGACCCCGACTATGAAGCCTACCGGTGGATTGGCTATGACGGGCACGGAAAGTGTGGCGCACCTTACCATATCAAGGACATTGTGGATGAGATGGAAGAGGCGAAAAAACTTTTCACGGATTTTTATAACTCATTAAAAACAGCATTGACATGAGAACAAAGACACTTTACAGGCGGGATGGTGAAAGAATAGGCATCAGCCGTTTCCCTAATTTCCACAAGTCCGGTAGCATTGCCGGAATGAAAAGGCTGTACTACGGTAAGAATGCACTTCTGGTGCGGTGCGGCAGGTGGATTTACAATGTATCAAGCGAACCCGAAATTTATTATAACTTGGCTCATTAGATTATTATGGAAAGAAATTGCAAGAAAGACTTTCAAGGTTGGAAAGGTATAATGGCTCTGAAGTTACTTTGCTGCAATATTGCGGCAGGCCGTTTCGACTGGCGGAAATACTGTACGCCGCAGCCTTATTATGGCCACGAGATTTGTGTTATACCCTTGCACAGTTCTTACGGTCAGATAGGCTATACCGTGTATTTCCCTTATGCTAATATGCCGGAAGTAGAATACGATTGGGAAAAGGGCAGACTGACTGTTGATGAAGAAAATTGGCAGGAGTATTTTCAACAAAGCTGACAAAGACACGGGGCTGGCATCCACACCGGCCCCGTGTTCCTTTTTGTCTATCGCCGCATTCCGCCGCCATATTCCGCCTCTTGTAGCTCCTCCCTGTATTCGTCGAGTTCGTTCAGCTTCTCGTTTACGGCCTGCAGGTTGGCATCGAGCGTCGAATTGTAGTCGTATGGGAAGCTGTGCCGCACGGCAAGACCCGCATTGCATACACCTCCCACATCGAGCGCATCCTTCTCCCTGTTGTACGCTGCATACAGAATATCCCCGTTCGGCATTTCGAATACCGGCATTCTCTGATGCGTCAGTTTGGCAAACTGTTCAACGACCATATCCTTGGCAAGCTCTTTCACATCCACGCTCGCACGGTCAATGCCGTAGCGGTTGATGTGGTCGCGTACCTCCTGCTCCGAGTATTTCAGCATCACCTCATAGGTGCCGCCCACGCTCCCGTTATACACCACGGCAAAATCCTTATCCTCGACAAGCAGGTCATCGCCCCTGTGCTGCAAGGGAGTCTGGTAGGTGTATTGTTCATCCATGCCGTTCCCGTCATAATATTCCTTGGCGCAGGCCAGCAGTCCTTCGTAGTCTCCTTTTTCCCTCAGTTCGTCAAGTTGGCTCCTGTCATCGGTGGTTTGCAGGTAAGCCACGGACGCATAGAATGTCTTTCCCTTTGGAGAGGTCCCGTTTGCTATCCGTTCCGTATTGTCTTCGTCCAGTCCCTTTGCAATCCTGTCCACCTTCTGCGTGATTATAGAGGATGCCTTTTTTACATCCATCAGGGTTGTCTTGATGAACTGCGGGGACTCTTTCAATGAGTCGAGCCATGATTTGAGGTAGGCGCAGCAGTCTTCCTTGATGTGTTTGGTCATGCCGTAACGCTGTGAGACCAATGCGCTGCCGAGTTCGGCCACCAGTTCCTCCCTGGCATATTCCTTTGAACCGAAGGCTGTCGGTTCGAGGCGGTCGAGCACGCCTTTCGCACCGGTGGAATGGGTCATCTCGTGGAACAGGGTGCCGTAGAACGCTTCCCCGTCCTTGAACTGCCTCTTTTCCGGCACTACGATTTCATTCTTCGTAATGGAATAGTACGCACTATCCTGATGCATGGGCCGTATGGGACAGATCCACAGGTTCTCGCTTATCATCCGGTCCACCGGCTCGAAGTCGAACTGTTCGCCTGCTTTGACTTCAGGACGGCCGTTTTCCTTTTCCAGCTTTTCCCACAATTCCGGACGCGCTTCCCGCAGGTTGGTCTGCTGTACGTTGAACACCCTGAAAACCTGCATCCTCGGATAGACATTGTACTCCTTCTTCTCATCCTCGGAGAGATTCTTGTAGTCGTCATACTTGATTTTCTCCTTCGTCTCCTTGTGTATGCAGGTGAAAGTGGTGAGCATCACCGGGAAGGATTTCTCGCCGCGCAGCACGGAGACCCTCGGCAGTTCCTGTCCGTCCTTTCCCGGCTTGTTCATCCGCTGCACGCAGTCGAAGGTACAGAAGCGGGGTATCTTGTATCCCTCTTTCTCGCAGTGCAGCATCAGCATGAAGGCGTTCATGCCGTTGTATTCGCGTCCGGACAGGTTGCGCGGCCACTGCAATGCGCCTTCCGTGAACCAGGGCTTGCGCCAGTCCTCATTGATGCTTTCTATCTTTTCAATCATCATCTCGGCGAACAGGTCGAGAGCCTTTTCCTCGCTGTTCGGCCCGTCCGCGTTCTGTCGTCTGTAACCGGCCATATCCGTCATCTGTTATCGTTGCCGGCCTCCGGCACATACTGGTTGAGTTCTTCCACACGGCAGGAGATGTCCGGCTTGCCGTCGTATAGGGAGAGGGACATTTCTCCTTTCGCGTCCACCTTGACACCCGGCTGCAGCCACTCCTCCTTTTCCTTGCCGAAACAGAAGAAGCGCACCCATTGGTACTCGAACCCGTCATTGACCTTCTCCGTGCTGAACGCGGAGAACATCAGGTACGGCTTGCCGGTCTTGTCCTTGCGTTCCTCTATGTGCTTGCCGGTCTTTCCACGGAAGACCATCTGCCCCTTGACGGAATCCGTGTTCCCGGCATCGGAAAGATCCACGGAATCTGCCGACAGGTTGAAATAGAGCTTCTCGCCCCTGCGTTTCAGCAAAAGGGTGCCCGTGACCTTGGCACGGGAGCCGTACCGGTATTCATGGACGGTGTCCTGTCCTCCGTCTTTGCTGACACTGACTTCCATGTTCCCGTCATTCCCGTTCTTTCCGGGGATGGAGACCTGGAGAGGAAAACTTACGAACTCCTTGCCGTCCTTGCCTGTGCGGACGGAGGCGTCGCGGCTGATCGTGCCGCATAGGGTAACATTGCATTTTATCATCGCTTGTCTTTTTTTGATGTGTGACATTTCCACCGGAAAGCGGAAACGGCCTTGTTGAAGTTGAACCGGAAATTCCCTTTGCTAATCGGGCGCCCTGATACGGATGTAGATTATCCATGCGGCAAGCAGCACCTGTATCCCGATGATGACAAGCGCCGCCACCCATCCGAACAGCTTAAGGTACATGACGGTATGCAGCACGCACGAGGACAATCCGAGTACATAAACACATAATTGCATCATCACGCTTTTCATATTTTCATTGCTATCTTTTCAGTCCTTCTGTCTGTCCCTGCAGTTGTTCCATTCCCATCTCGAAGTTGCGGGAAGCCGTCTCGGAGAGGATGACCGTGTTGAGCAGTCCGCTCACGCGCATACGCCTGGTCTCTTCGGAGAGAGAACGGTTGTTCAGCGTGGCCGACAGGCGGCTGAGTTCGGCAGAGGAAAGCTCCCTCGACATCTGCATGTTTCCGTTGTCGGCATGAAGCACGGCCTTGCCGTTTTCGTTGATGGTCAGGGTGCAGCTTTTCATACCCGGCAACAGGGATTTGAGGTCGATTCTCCCGCTGTCCATCGCAGCGGACACTTCCGCTTTCTGCCTTTCTTCCTCCTTGTTGTCAATCTGCACGGCCAGCAGCATCAGGGAGGTGAAGGCGGTCATGGCCATCTCCACGACAGGATCGCTGCATCCGGACAGGCCCACGCCGCTGTCCTCCGAGGAGAGCAGCTTTTTCATCCATCCTTCGGTGGTGAGCGGTTTTCCGTCCCTGGTGCTTTCCGTACTCCTGTATCTGGCGAGCAAGTCGTTGCCGTTGTGCAGCACCTGCTGCCGGATGCTGCCTTTCTGGGCGATCTCTGCGAGGTACGCCGCCGGGTCGATGTCCCGCTGCGTGCCGTCCGCATAGATGTTTTTTACCCCGAAATGCAGATGTTCGCCGCCCGTCTTTCCGAGCTGCTGCCCGGACTTGACAGTATCCCCGGCCTTGACGGAGACTTCGCCGAGGTGCATATAGGTACACTGCACCTTGCTGCCGTCTTTCCGGCTGTATTCCACGGTCACGGACTGCCCGCTACCGCTTCCTTTCACGGAGACGACCTTGCCTCCGTTTTCCGTGGCGAGGACAGCATCCCCGTCACACCGGATATCCATGCCTTTGTGGACTTTCTCGCCACCGTTGGCCATGCGGCCGTCCACACCGAACGGGGTGGTGACAAAAAGGAAATCCTTCCTTTCGACCGGAAAGGAATAGGCCGTGCTTTCAGATTCTCCCAAAGGGTTTTCCTCCACGCCGAAATGCCGTCCCTGTGCCGCCATCTCCTGCATGACCTGACGGTCATATCTGTCAAGGCCGTTCTGCTCGATGATTTTCTGCAGGTTGGCGGCATAGCCGCTTCCCGTGGCATATCCGGCCCGGGCGATGCCTTCCGTCCACCCCTTGTAGTCGTCTGGCGACAGATTGAAGCAGGTGGCATAGCGGCTGTTTTCTTTCAGGAAACGGGAGTGGTGCTCGTAGGAGTCGCCCACGGAGTCATAGCTGCAGAACTTCTCGTCCGGTCTGTCATCCGAATACAGGGCGTACCGTCCGCCTTCGTCAATCCATGACGGCGTGGCCTTGATGCCGAAATGGTTGTTCTCGTTCTGTGCCAGTTGGCTCTGGCCGTTGCTGCTTTCCAGTATGCCTTGTGCCAGCGTCACGGAGGCGGGAATCCCGTACCGCCGCATCTGTTCCATCGCATATCCGGCATATTTCTCTGCGTATTCTTGATTTTTGCTCATTTCTTATAAATCTTCATCGTTTCATTCCTGTTTTCTGTTCTTCCTGTTCACTCTGTTCCGGCTTCCTTTCGGCTGATGCCGCTGTTTCCACGGAATTGTCCCGTGCCTGTCCTTTGCGCAGCACATCGGCAAAGAGAGCGGCCGCCAGGTTCAGCTTGTAATCGTCCCTGTCCTCGGCAAGCCACATCCGCTGCCATTGCTGTTGCGTGACGCTTCTCGGTTCCGGCCTTCGCCCGTCGATGGTCGCCGCGCACAGGATGCCGTCCTGCTTCGTCTTGAACACACTGACGCGCTGGATCCGGCTCATGTCTATATCCTTCTCCCCGCAACTGAACAGGTCAACCTTCAGGTCGGGTTTTGTTTCCGCAAGGGCGTAATACTTGTGTGCCAGTTCCATGCGCACTTTGTCAATGTTGTTCATCGCCTGTTTGAGGGTGGAGAAAAAACGGTTCACGTCCTCCTTGTCCGGATAGACGCTGTAACCGTTCTCGTTCTCCGGCTTGATGTAGAGTGCCCAGCGGTTCTTGTCGTCCTGTATCATCTGCACCCGGTCGAAACTTACCTCGCAGGCCTGCTTCACCGCAGGAGCTACATCCAACGTGGACAGTTCCTGTATCTCCCAGTTTTTCAGCCGGGCCAGAGATACCTCCTTGCCGGAGAAATAGCTGTCGTCGGGCCTGAATCCCAATGCCCCGTCCGGATTGAAAAACCGTATCTGCTCGAAGCCCTCTTTACGCAAGGCTCTTTCGATGCGGCTCTTGTTCATTCCCGGCACCTCGTTGTCCACTTCCGTCGAAGCACCGGCCGGCAGAACCACATCCGCCGTTTTCGCGGCGTTGTCCCTGACCACAATGATGGTTTTCTTGTCCTTGTCCGGATGTCGGGCTATTTCGTCCGCTATGGCATGGTGTTTCGGAAGTTCCGCCCTCATGTCTGATGTCTGTCTCCGGTTGCGGATGGTGGCGTATTCAATCTTCTCGCCGCGTTCCGCCTTGCGTATCACTTCAAGGGCGTTATTCACGTCGCTTTCGATGGCGGCCATCATGAGCGGATTCTCCTGAAGTTCCCTGTTCCAGTATTCCACCGTCTTCAGACTCTCTTCCGACAGTCTTGCCGGCAGGCCGAGTTCCAGCATCTTGATGCCGGAAGCCACTTCCACAATCAGCCGTTCCTGTTTCAATGCGTCCTCCGAGGGTGCCATGCCGTTTTTCATCACCATGCCTTCACGTGCCAGACGCTGCTGGTGACCGGTGGCGCTGACAATCTGCCGAAGGGTTTCCTGTATATAATCGTGATAGTGGTCGAAATTCCGCTGCCGGGGCATATAGACGGCATCCTTGTCCGTTTCGTAATGGGGCATTCCGCTGCCGTCGTAACGGACGGGGACAAGGCTGTCTTTCATCTTCAGCAGAAAATCATTGAAGCGGATATGCAGCTTCCGGTTGTCCGCTTCCGTATAGCCCCTTTCCGCCACACCGCCGTATTGCCTCAGTGCGGCTTCATAGGATGGTCTGTCCACATCCTGCAGGGTGGTCTGGTCTATGTTGAAGAGGGTGCGCACTTCCCGGTTATGCACGCCTTTGTAATGTTTCCTGTCCTGTTCGTCCAGTCCGAGATAGGCTGTGCGGCTGATGATCTCTTCCGGATTGTTCCGGTTGACATATCTGTTCCAGTTGTAGAAAAGGAAAGGCACGCCCCGCTCATGCTCCCGGACGGACATACCCATCGCTTTGGCTTCATTATAGTGAATGAAAAGATTTGACCCGCAGCCGTTCTTGTCCGAGTGCAAAGCCATGAAAAGGGCATTGAACGGACTGACGGACACGCCGCGCGGATGGAACTTGGGATAGCCTTTGCCGGATGCGTTCAGCCAATACCCGTTTGCGTTCGAGGCTCCGTTCAAGGCTTCGGAAAGCAAGTCTATCTGCTTCCTCTCTGCATTTTTCTCTATGGGTGATTTTTCTTTCATACTCCGTATGCTGTTTTAATGGTCGGTTATTGGATGCCCCGCGTCCGAACGATGGTTTCAGGACGGTTGTTGTCGTAATTCTGGGAAGCCATCTGATTCATCCGGTCACTTTGGGCAAGCACGGCGTTGGCCAGCGTGTTCAGCGGCAGGGCACCTTTCCTGTAGGCATCGGCCACCACCGGACTGAGCTGGACGGTGCACGGCACATGGTCTATCGTGGCCACCAGCGTACAGCCTTGCAGCACCGGATTGACGATGCGGGGATTGAGCGGCTCGTCAGGATAACGCTTGTATTCGGTTTCCCTGTTTCCGGCGGTCAGCCCTTCCGACTGCTTGCGTTCCAATGCCTCATGTCCGGCTTTGTTCAGCAGGTTTGCCCCGCCCAGGCCGATAAGGAGCATCTTCAACAGCGGATTACGGACAAACAGGCCCGCCACGATGCTTGCCATCGGCAGCAGGTTGTCTTTCAGTCGCAAGGATTGTGTCTTTCCCGTGAATGCTCCCAACAGGATGTCCGGAAGCATGGCCATGATGTAACCGAGGTTGCCGGTGATTTCACCCAGCCCGTCCAGTCCCACTGACCGTAACAGCCCGTTCCAGCCGTTTTCGTTGCTTTGGATGGCTGATGCAGATGGATTCTCCTGCCCGACAGTCGCAGTTTCTTCGTCGCCGTGAATTTGGGTTTGTGATTCTGTCCTGTTTTCTTCCCTCTGCTCCTCTTGCACTACAGCCTGCCCGTTCTTGTCCTCCGCTTTCTGCCTTTCCAGATCCCGCAGGTAGGCTTCTTCCTGGCCGGGAGCTACAATCAACGGAACATCCTTGTATTTTTCCTTCCGGTCATGTTCTGTTGCCCCGAAATCGGGCCACCACTGTGTGTTTCCCACTTGCATCCATTTCGTGAAGTCAAATTCGCATACAGGTATTTTCTTGCGCAGCACATTGTTTGCAGCGGCAAGGGTGACGTTTTCTTGGGGAGAAATGGCTGCGGCTTCCTTCCGGAACGTGGTGAAAACATTGCCGTCAATGCCGAACACGCCCTTGCTGATGCACGTTTCCACCGTAGGGCCTTCCGGCTTGTCCTTATCGAGATGTCCGGCAACGGCGGAAACGGCGGCATCCGCTCCAATGAACTTGGCGAATGTCGTCCACGACCCAGCGCCGCCCAGCATGAGAGTGTCCACAGAAACCCCCAATGCCCAGGCTGCACCTTTCTCTACCTTGCCCGGACGGTAGGCTGCCTCTCCTCGGGCTTCTATCTCTTCGGCAAGCGGCGATCGACCCAACACCTGCGGCAGTCCCAGCAGGCTCGACTCCGCCGCCTTGCGGATGATGTATTCTGCGGACGATTTGGGCATCCGTTCCTTGACCAGCCTGTCTACCATCAGCTGCTCCACGCGGTAGTCCACATAGGCATAGGCAAGGTCACAGCCCAGTTCCTTCGACAGTTCGTCGTACCGCTCCCTGCCGATTTCCTGCACGACGGCATGACGCCATTGTCCGGCGATACAGGCAAGGTCATGCTGCATCTCGTCGGACGAGACGATTTTCTCCCGGCACATCGCGATGTAGTCCTCGGTGGTTTTCGAGTTCCATTCTCCCGTGACCTTGAGGGTCTGGTAAGGGTCGCCGAGCGGCTGACCCGCCGTCGCCATCATGCTGAGTATGCCGCCGATGGAGGTGGAGTATTCCTTCATCTCCTCGCCCTGTTTCTCGTTCAGGTACGCCTGCGTCTGTTTCATGACGGGAACTATGTGGCAGACGAAATAGTTGTCCATAAGGGATTCCGTCTCCGCAAACTGTCTGCTATGTTTTATTCCTTCCATTATGTTGTCATATCATATCAAGTTCACCTGTTTCAGTAACTGTTCCTTTGTCTGTTCGATGGCGTTGCGGTACACCTCCATCTGCTTGGGGAAGAACGCTTCGAGCCATGCGTCCTTTCTGATGCGGTCGTGGATGAAGTCCACGGCCTGTGTCCGCTCGATTTCCACCGATGCCTCGCCTTCCTCCCGGTTGTTGAACCAGGCTTTGGTCCACCACCGGATGCCGGCACGGTCGGGATAGACGGTGACCGCCCTCGGTATGTCGAAACTCTGGATGTCGATGTCCAGTTCCGCCAGCGGGTCGATGATGCCGCTGGAGGCTACTGCTTCGGCACGAAGTTTTTTTTTAAGTTCCCGCCGCCCATTGTCGAAAGGTACACCTCATGCCGCAGGGCGAGGTAGTTCAGGAAGTCCGCTATCAGCAGGTTCTGTACCTTGCACACCAGAGGCAACGCTTTCTGTCCCAGACCGAGCGGGTTTGCCATGCTCGGCATCCGCTCATAAAAATATGCTTTCATCGCACCGGTCGTGAAGATGTTGCGAAGCGATTGCTCCGTATGTTCCGGCACCGTGTATCTTCCCAGCCGAAGGTCATCCATGTAGAGCGGCAGGAAACGGAACATCAGCCGTTCTATTTCCTCCCTGTCCCGTTCATAGTCGGTTTCCGGTGCGCCATCGTAGAAGCCGTCAGCACTGTCGCCGCCCGCTTCCTGCATGGCCTTGATGTTGCCGTACAGCATGGCGAGGAACTCCAGCGGATCCATTTCCTCGCCTTTGAACTTGACCCCGACATGCAACAGGTCGCCGCTCATCGCTACCGTCTGCCCGGCTTTCACTTGCCTGCCGAATTGGGCGAACACATTGGACAGGTGTCCGTATGTCACTTCATATTGTCCGTAGCGGATGGTCTGGCAGATGCCGTGTGTGGGGTCGTTGCCTACACCCGACACGACACCGCTGGCCACGGCGGACAGCAGGTAACGCCGCACGTCGAAGTCGATGCCGTGGTGGAAAAACTTCTCGCCGCTCTCCGGATGGTTCTGCTCGCCGTAGCCGAGCGACAGGCTCACATCCCTGCCGTCAGGTTCTGCGAACGGCATGCAGTAGCCGCTGTCGGAGTGCAGTATCATTTCTTCGGTATATTTCATTTTCTTATTTGTTTGATGTCCTATCTTCTCATGCCTCCGCCTTGCGCCTGTCCCTCTTCTGTGGAAAGGCCCTGTGCGGAATTTCTCTGTGCGCTCTCCGGAACTTCCGTGCGGACAAGCCCGGCATTGTTGCCGATGAGCATCATGCCCAGAAACAGCCCGGCTATCTTGCCGAGCCAGCCGGTGCGCCCGAAGACCAGGAATGCGGCGGCGATAAGTCCCGCTATGCTCAGCCCGGACACGTTACCGCGTCCGAGGTTGCTGAAAAAACCGCCGATCATGTTCCCAAGTCCGCCTCCGGTGGCCTGGCCTATGAAGTTCGACACTCCATTCAGGCTGGAGCTGATGCTTGCCGCCGCACCGCCCACCGCCTCGGCTGCTTCTCCGGCCTTTCCTTTCAGTTCTTGTATATCCTCCGTCGTACCGGCAAGGGCATTCGTGGCCGATTCGCCGATGACGGTATCGCCCACAATCCTCGCCACGCTTTTGTCCGTGGTCAGCTTTTCCCACGCCACATAACCGGCCGCACTGCCTATGGCGGCGGTCTTCATCGCCTGACCCGCTCCGCGCAGGGTCTGCGAGGGATGCAACACGGCTTGTCCCGCACTCCTCCCTGTGGCTGCGGCGGCCTTGCCCATGTTCTTGGCGGCCTTGCCGCCTGCTTTCAATAATGCGTCCCAGAATCCCATATCTGTTCTATATATTTAAGGTCTTACTTTCCTTCCGTTCTGCTTCCATCTGCGTCGGGCGGCTTCCACGATGTCGCGCTTGTCCGCAACGGGAAGCGAACCGCCGTCAATCTCTATCCAGATGTCGCCCATCGTGGTGTATTTCACCGCTATGGTCAGGCGTTGCAGTTTCTTGTTCATCAATTTGAGTTTCGGACGGATGCCGAACACAACTTCCATCCGTTCTTTCTCCGTCATCTTGTTGTCCGACAGGCAGGCGGTACGGATGTCGTTCACGATTTCCACGCTGCCGAGTATCAGTTCCCGGTATATTTTGTTCCGGCGTGACGAGAGGGCGACGGCAAGGGCGTTGGACGGATGTCTCGCAAGCTGCTGCGAGAAGTCGCCTAAATTGTCCGTCAGCCGGCTTATCTCATGGTAGAAGCCGTAGGTCTGGGCAGCATAGCAGACAATCGAGCGGAACGAGTCCAGATAATTGTTGAACTCCCGCTGCAGGTCGGTGGTACCCTCTATCTCCTCCTTTGTCCAAATGTGACCGGTAGTCTGCAATAGCATCACCTTTTCCTGGCTTTTCAGTTCTTTCTGCGCCTTGTCGGTATAGAGCAGGATCATGCCTGCCAGTACCGGGTCGTTCTGTGCCCGGACTTTCGGAGAAGCGGCACACAGCAGTAGAATACAGGTCAATGTCATCGTCAGCTTCTTCATCTTTTCATCCTTTTTAATGTGCGAGTGCGGCTGCCCTGCGCCATCGGGTCATGGCCAGCCGTGCCACCTCTCCATTATCACGGTCCAACATCCCGGCTGTCACATTGTTCCATACGTCGTTCAGCGTATAGTACCGTATGCTCAGGTAGAGCAGGTGCAGTTTCCGGCTGAAAGCCGACAGTTTGTCGTTCAACGCCCACAAGGTCTTGCTGCGTTCTGCGCCTGTCAGCATGTTTTCCGTGCCTCCTTTCGCCACGGCATCGTTCAGCAGCGTGAACACGGAGACCAGTTCCGTGGCCGTCTCGATATAGAGGTTGTTCATGCTTATGCTGGCGATGATGCCCTGCGGGTTGTTTTTGATGGCCTTGCCCAGTTTGCCGAGGGTGAGGAATATCCTCACGCCGTCGTTGTACAGGTGCGTGCAGGCTTTCAGTGACGAAGCGAAGCCGCTGGCCGTCTTAAGGTAGTTGTTGTATTCTTTCTCCCATTGATGTATCCGGTTGAACTCCGCAGCAATGCTGTTCTGCAGTACCGCCGTCTGGGTTTGTCCCTTTATCTGTTTGTCAATCTGGCCGTTTATCAGCTCGTTCCCTTCGGCAAGAGCCACCCATTCCAACGGGTTGGAGGCCGCTATCTGCGCCTGCGCAAGCTGCGGCAGCAGGAATGCGAGCACGGCGGCAAGGATGATGCTAATGGTTCGTGATTTCATATATTCCCTTTTTTCGTTTGTTGTATTCCACCCGTCCCCGGATGAGCGGAACGATGTCGTCCTTCCGTCTCATGCCTGTAAGGTCGAGCCGGGGCGTGTTCCGGTCCGTAGAGAAAATGCGCACCGTCTTCAGTCCGCAGAGCTGCTGCATCAGGCTCTGATGTTCCTGGAAGTCCACGATACGGTACAATTCCATATAGTCCACCTTTCGGACGAACACACCCTGTTCACAGACAAGCTGCTCGATGCCGATGTGGTAGTGTATCCTGCACAGGTAGATGAAGCGGTACAGCAGGACAAGCGACAGGAAAAAGAAGACAGCAACCCCGGCAACCGGGTATGGCACGCCTTCCATGCCGCCGTAGATGCCACCGGCACAGCACACGGCAAGGGACGGCAGCTCGTCGATGACGAACTGCATCTTGTGTGGTCTCAATACGAGACTTTCCGGCTGTGATATGGATGGTGTCGTTCTCATCGGTGGAAGCCTGTTTTTCGTTCCTGTTCCGTATCTTCTTCTCTGGGACGGTTCTCTCGGGCGGATGTTTCCTGTCTTATGCCTGCCAGCAGCTCGTCGTTCCAGTCCTTGCAGGGAGCTTTCGGCTCTTCCCGCACGAACCGGGTGTCATCCTTTTCGTCCAGACCGAGAAAATCCCGCAGCCCATTCCGGAAATCCCTGTATTGTCTGTTCATCAGGCTTTCCTGTTCCTTTATGTCATCCGGATGGCACAGCCCGCTTGAGCGCATGGACATGACCTCTTCCCATGCGGCTTCGTATTTCCCGTAACATGACCGCAGGGTGTCAGGCAACAGGTCGGCATTGCCTCCGTCAATACCGCCTCCGGCAGGTATGGTTTCGAGATAGGCTTTTCGCTCCGGCGTGGACTCGATGCCAGACTTGACTATCCGGTGAATCTCTTTCTTGAGATTGTCGGTAAATTCCCGGCCTGCCGCATCGGTGTCGAAACAGATATGCTGCCGGGCGGAACGGGTACGGGAGATTACCCCACGCATCTGCTCCACGGTAGGAGTTCCACCGGTGGAGACGAACACGGCTTTTCTCAAATCCTTGTTTTCTTTCTGGTATAGCTGGTAGTAGGACATGGCATCATAGCCGCTCTCGAACCAGTAAATGTGGGTGGCATCACCCAGGGCTGTCCCGGCAGGACTGCCAATCCACAGACCCGCACTCGAATTGCTTCCTTCGGCCTTGCCTTTGTAGCTGCCGCTGCCGTCCATCCTTGCCCGGCCCCGTTCCTCGAATCCCACGACCTTTTCCGGCTCTTTGGGCAGGCGGAGCGGGAATGCAAGGTTGGTATAGGACGACCCGTCCGGCCTTTTCCGCGTGGCCAGACAGAAATCTCTATGAAAGGCATATTGGGTGTACAGGTCTATGCCCCTATGTTTGAAGAAAAAGTAGAATTTCTTCTGTGTCTCTTTGTCCTGGGGGTTGAACTTGTGGATGTCGTAGTCGTCTATATTGAAGGGCCTGATGTCCCGTCTGGGCTGTATGATGCGTGTCTCCCTCTCGGGGATGGGCTGGTTCAGCAGGCGGTTGCAAACGAGGTTCACCAGCCTGTCGCCGGATATGCCCGCCCGGTATTCAGCAAAGAACTGCGGATGTTCCTTGATGAAGGAGATGATGTTGTACAACTTTTGCTGGGGCGGCTGGAAACAGCACTGGCCGTTGGCCGTGACGATGAATTTGTCACCGCGCACACGCCTGCCGTCGCTGTCTGTCCGGACGTATGACGGATAACGCAGGCCGTCCCGCCTGTTCAGCCGGTAGCCCGCGTCAATGAGCACGTCCTGTATGGTCAAGCGCCGCAGAAAGTCATCGTATGTCAATTCGTTTCCGTTCATAGGCCTACCTCCCCATACGCAAGTCACTTATCTCCCGGTTCATCTCGGCCTCGAAATTGCGTATCGCCACATCCCTTGGCGTGTCCACACCCGGTTTGAAATAAGGTCTGGGCGGACCGCCGAACCGTTCGCCGTAGAACTCCGGCGCATGATGACTGTGCTTTATCCCGTGTACGACACCGGTCGTGACGACGGCTCCGGCTGTCAGGGCGGCGAATATCTTCACACCGAGGTCTTTCCGGGCTTCGGGGCGCATCTTCATGTCCACTTCGCTGAATATCTTCGAAAAGAGCTTCATGCGGTGGTAGTCATCGACCGCCAGGAATTTGTCATAGTCCTTCTGGCTGATTTCGTGGCTGACGACCTGCCCGTCGATGACGGCGGTCATCCTGTACTTGCCCTCAGCCTCTGCCGGATAGACGGCTATCTCGCTTACTTCCACTTCGCGCCCATGACGTCCTTCCTTATACCAGCCCCGGTTCTCGTTGAGATAGTAGAGATCCCTGCCGTCAATCACGGCTCCTTCGGACATCTGTTCCTCGGCAAGTCCCTGTTGCGGTTGTTCTTCAAAAAGCGTTTGTTCCTGCTGTTGGTGCCGTGCCAGGTCTTCCTGCACTTCCGGATGCAGGCCGATACTGATGCGCCGGTCGCTGTCCAGGGCTTCCATCGTCACCTTGTCCCGGTAGTCCGCTGCGATGATGTTATTGAGAAGCTCGATGCGTTTCTCTACCGGATGTTCTTCAATGGAGTTGGAGGTCAGCACCGCCGTCTCTTCCGCTGTCAGGTCATAGACGAAATCGGCGGAAACCGACTCCGACTGCACGGTCAGCGTCCGCTGCTCCGCATCCACGATAAGGCCGTGCGAGGACAGGCACTCCTGCCATTTCTCGTTGGAGAAGTACACGGGCGAGCTGACCAGTTCCTTGTAGGGCTTGGCCGGCTCGCTGCTCCGTTCCCGGGTGACAAGCGGCGTGATAACGCTTTGCAGGTTCTGTAAGACATCCGCAGGTTGCGCCGCAATCTCCCTTTGGTCACCTTTATAATAGAATCCGTAACCGCCGGATTGCAGCTCTCCGGGCTTCATCCGTCCGTCCCAGCGTTCGGCGACAACGGGGCCGGGATAAAACAACTGCCCACCGACCCTGCGCAGGTGAAAGCCCCATTGCTGGCGGGGCGTCCATCCGAGGAACGGGGGTGGCAGCCCCCTCCACCCGGTGCGTCCGTATTCGCCGATACCGATGCGGTATCCGTGAAGTCCCATCGCGACACGGCCGTTGGCGTTCCGGGCATGGACGAAATCTTTGGGCATATAAAAGTCATTGCCGACAATGCTGGTAAACACATTGTAGGCTTTCTTGTTGGCCGTATTCGTACCCCAGTCGGTCAGTGCCAGCATCTGCCGCTCCGTGATGGGATAGGCAAGCAAAGGCGAGTCATGCCCCTGCACGACCAGGCTGTAGCCTGCGCCGTCAGGCACGATATGGGCCTGCATACCGTTGCGCATCAGGATGTCGCGCATCTCCGGCTGCAGATCCATCGCCCGTGGGTTGGTATTCTTTCGTATCGCCATTGTCTGATGATTTGGATTGTCTGTGATAGATTAAGCGTCTCCGTTTTCGAGGGCATATTCAAGTTCCCTGTCCTTGAAATGGACAAACTCTTCCGCCGACGGGTCTCCGACTAAGAAGTCGTTTTCCTTGCAGTAAAGAAGATACTCTTCCTGCCATTCGGCCGAGTGGTGATTGACAAAATCGAGCCAGCCGTATTCGCCGCTCTCCAGCTTCTCTATAAGGATGTCCTCCGGATAATACTGTTCTTTGTGCATGGTCGTGACGGTTATAAGGGTTATTTGTGAAGGGCTGCGGCACGGTTGCGCTCGGCGCTTTTCTTCTGTTCGTTCCACATTTCTTCAGTATAGTCGTCTTCGGAGACATAATTGAGGTTGCCGTCATCGTCCATGACCCAGCACCCGTAGCAGCCGAAGGTGTATTTATCCCATTCCCGTCTGGTCTGCTCGTGCCATTTCTCTCCATCGCCGTGGCAGAAGCGGATACCCGTCCTTGTATTGAGGTCGATGCCCACGGTGACAGGCTCGTCATCAACGACAATGGTCAGCGGTTCTCCGTGTTGCAGGCTGTTGACCTCTGCCGTGCCGAGGTGAAGTTCCTCTGCGGCCACCTGCAGATTGCGCCCGATGATGGGGGTAGGCACGGAAAGCACCTGCTTCGTCTCCGGGTCTATCTGCACGAATGCCTTGCTGTGGCGTCCGTCGGAGGTCTCCACGTCAACGATGACAGCCTTGCCGTCGAGTAGCTGTTTCTGTTGCGCCTCGCTGTATTTCTCCAGCGGGGAGGATTTCAGCACCGGATAGAATACCACGTCCGCCTGACCGTCGTCCCTGCGGATAAAGGCGATGCGTGTGCGACTTTCAAAAGTCTCACCGTTCTCACCGGTCACCCGGACAGGAAGCACAGGCGAATGCTTTCCTTGGCAAATGTCCTCAAGGACATACATGGGGAGATCCTCTATCATTTCTTGTGTAAGCCCGAATTTGGACAGTGTTCCAAACGGCAGTTCCGTCAAATCAAATCGTACTTGCTTCATATTATAAAATCAAATTCTAAATCATACTTTGCAAAGATAGATTGAATTTATTGTGACAGGCAAATATATGGAATAATAAGTAGTTGAAATATACTATTTTTATGATTAGAATATGATTTCGGCTTAAAAATCATATTCTAAACAGTTAAATAATCATATTCTGATAAGAAATGGATTAGGATATTTGCACAGGGTGGATACGCCTTGTTACCTTTGCAGCATGAAAACAAAAAAATGGATGATGCTGGCTGCCGGTGTCATTATGACCACGACACCGCTTTTTGCACAGTTCAATACGGTCATGCCCGGTAGGACGACAGGTGTATCGGAATCTGTATCGCTGAAAGACGACGATATGGGGAACCGGCAGGGAAAGGCTTTTATGGAAGGATGCCTGTCTGAGGAAAAAAGCGCACCGGCATCGTCAGGCGAAGCCGGAAAGGAGAAATGGGTGCAACGCTATCTGAGCGTGTGCTATCCGCTCCGTAAGATGAAGGTCAATTCGCCATACGGGTACCGGACGGATCCATTTACCGGAAAGAGGAAGTTCCACAACGGCATAGACCTGCACGCGCGGGGTGACAAGGTGCTGGCCATGATGGAGGGCACGGTGATCAAGGTCGGACAGGACAGGGCTTCGGGAAAATATGTGGTGTTGCGGCACGGTGAGTTCACCGTCAGCTACTGCCATCTCTCGCGGATACTGGTCGGCAAAGGGGCTGTTGTCCGTCCGAGGGATGCGGTCGGCATTACGGGAAACACGGGACGCAGCACCGGCGAGCATCTGCACATCACTTGCAGGCGCAACGGGAAGAGTGTGAATCCGGCTAAGATTTTCAATTACATCAAAACCACACGGGAGAAATGCCTGGCGGCATTGGCAGAAATGTCATAAGACCTATGGCTCGTGCGTGATGGCGCGGACGATATGTCCGCCCCATACATGGGCCTTTATCAGGAACAGCGGCGGAACCGTAACGGTCTTTCCGTAGAAGATGGCGGCCACCACTTCGCCGCCGCACCGCTCTATCTCTTCCTTGTAGTCGGTAAGGCTCTGGCCGCTCGTGAACACATCGTCCACGATGATGATTCTTTTTCCCTTGATGTCGCCTGTAATATTGTAGTTTCTTTCAAGGATGCGTTCGCTGCCCTTGCACTCGTGCAGGCTCTCGCGTTCACTGTGTACATCGACATCATACAGTCCGGAGGTGAGTTCCTTCCGGTGGGTCGTGATGTACCAGTCGAGCCGCTTGAACCGCTGGCCGTATTTTATCCAGTTGCTGCATGGCATGAACATGACATGACAGGAAGCGGTGTCCACCGGCAGGGCGGCCATACAAGCCTTGAAGAAGTCGATGCCGTGGTTCTCTCCCTCTTTGAAGGCATAGAGAGTACGGCAGAACCCACGCTGTTCTTCGTCAAGCAGCCTTTTGTAGCGTGACGGATAATAATGGCCGTAGAACGTCACGCTTATGCCACGGAAACGGAAAGGCTTGAGCGGATGCCTGTCCTCGTAAAAATCGGGATGGGCGAAGCAGAACATACGGCAGGCATCCCTGTGTCCGGCCATCACAGCCAGACGGCAGTGGCGGTCACGGTCCTCGGCTTTATCGGCGAGCAGGGCAGCGGCAAAAGCGGCTTCCCCGGCTTTCTTCCGCCAGTACCCGGCCAGACAGGACAAGCCTATCGCTATGCCGACCAGTATCAGGAAGAGCAGCCTCGGTTCCATTACAATTCAAGTGAATTGTCCTTCAGCAGGAAATCATAAATACTGATGGTTGTAATACCTACTTCATCTCTTGTTACAGGACTTTCTTCACCGATGACAATAATTTTCTTGAACGAATCGTCCACTTTCAGTAGGGATGCCCGTTCCTGTTTTATCTTCTCATCAGACTCCATTCGGTAAGCCGACTGTATGTAGTACCGCCTGCTTCCCAAGTTGCAGACGAAATCGACTTCAAGGCTGGAACGCTGCTGCCTGCCGTTTTCATCAGTCACAACAACCGGAACGGTACCTACATCCACATTGAACCCACGTATCCGTAATTCATTGTAAACCATATTCTCCATCAGATGACTCCTTTCTGATTGACGGAAATTGATGCGGGCGTTGCGCAATCCCAAATCCATGAAGTAATATTTGTAAGGGGAGTTGATATATCGCTTTCCTTTGATGTCATAGCGGGTGGACTTTTCAACCAAAAACGAATCGATCAGGTAATCGATATATTCTTTGACCGTATCATAAGAGATGCTTGACTTCTTCTCGCTCCGGAAAGTGTTCGCCAGTTTGTTCGGGTTTGTCAACGCTCCGATACCGGAAGCCATGATGTTGATAAGTTCCTCCAGGTCATCGTCCTTGCGTATCTCATAGCGGTCTTTGATGTCTTTGATATAGGTCTCGTCGAACAAGGATTTCAGGAATTTCGCTTTCTGTTCTTCCGTATTATATGACAATATCTGCGGAAGACCGCCATATAGCATATATTCATTGAAGCCGGCCTGGATACTGCCCGGATAAACAGACATGTATTCACCGAAACTCAAAGGGTACATTTTCACTTCAAAACCACGCCCCCTGAACTCTGTGGCTATATCCTTGGAGAGAAACTTTGCATTACTGCCTGTTACATACACATCTACATTCCGCATCCTTAAAAAGCCATTCAGGACATCCTCAAACTTATCGAGCATCTGTACCTCGTCAAGCAGAAGATAATACATGGCGTCATCCGCAATGTGGCTTTCCATGTATGCGTACAGATTATCGGGATTTCTCATTTCCCGATTCTTATAGTCTTCCAGATCCACTTTTATGATATGGTCTGAAGCAATGCCCTCATTTTCAAGCCATGAAGCGAATATCTCAAAAAGAAGATAGGACTTGCCGCATCTGCGCATACCCGTTATGACCTTGATCATACCGTTATGTCGCAGGGAAACAAGTTCATCCAAATATTTATTCCTTTCTATATGTGCCATGCTAATCGAATTTTATGTCAGTTTATGACCGGTTTTTCGACTACAAAAATAACTGTTTTCATTCGCACGGCAAAATCCTAATCGGAAAAACTGTCATTGATGACACATTTTTTGGTTAGAATATTTTTTTGAGAAAGCTTCTTGCCTAATTATACTCTTTTACCACGTGTTGCACCCATTCAGCCCTGCAACCTTCAGGGACTTATTTTGCTGCGAAAGTATCCGGCCGTCACAATCCTGCCAATGCCGGCATACCGCTGGGGCGTGAAAATCTTCCTCTCCGTTGTCGAGCGTATTTTCCCGTCCGGGCCTTGTCCGGTTGCTTCTTGCCGCCTTTCCGATGCAGAAAAATAACCCCGACGGTCGCACATAGGGCGAGCAGAGGGAAAGAAACAAACTGATGTTGAACATTAAAATTGAAAGATTATGACGGAAGAAATCAGGCAGAACGGCTGCACGGTGCTGGCAAGTTGCAGCGAACACGCAATCCCTATGATTTTCAACAATCTGTGCGGGAAGAACTTTTCGGGCAAGGAATACCGGGACTATATCCGGTATATAGCACTCGGTGAGATGGGCTTCAAGCCCGGACGTATCGAACTTTACAGGGATGGAGAACTATTGAAGACTGGCTACATCCCCAAATTCTGACCCATGTTTTTAATAACGAATGACCATTAAATCATAAACAAATAACTTTATAAAAATGGAATTGACTAATATTCATCCGGCAGAAGCCTATCTCCGTAACGAACAGAACCCATCGTTTTTGTATATCAGGATTTACGGGGAGCGTAGGAAATTGTTTATCAACCGGGGTGGTGAAAATGCCATCGGTATCATTGCCAAGGGAAAACGCAAGCGTGGCTACATCTTTACAGACTGGGACAACATCGAAAAAATCTACACCCCCTCACAGGATAATGAAAAGGATAGGAACAGGAAACTACTCCTTAAATACCAGCGGCTCGCACGCCTTGCCACGCATACCAACAACTGGCTCCGGAAAATTGCCGTAGCCGACCCGGAAAAGTCCCTGTATGAGAACCATATTACGACAGGAACAGTAATTGACGGAATGTGCATCAGTCTGGCAAGAATTGAAAAGTATTGCGGCAGCACGAGCATGGCCCTTTTCAGAAAGGCATTGAAAGATGGCAAAATTTTCTCTACCAGTCGTTTTGATTTTTGCGGTTATGACGGTACGCTTTGGTGCGAACCGGATGGTGAGGGAGGCATGAAGGCCGGCTTCAGCAAGGAATACCGGGATTGTGGAAACGGTTATTACTATTTGCTTATCAATGACAAGTTCATGATTGGGTACGACATCGACTAATCCATCGGAACAATGTTAAGCCGTGTCGGGCAAAAAGGCTCGGTACGGCTTTTTATTTTTCCGGTCTGCCGACGGCAATGGCCTTTATACTTTTCCATTCCCTTTTCTACCTGCCGGGCATCCTCCCTTTTCTATTCCGGCGTTTCCGCCCCATTCAGCCGTGCGACCTCCTGGGGAACTATTTTGCTGCAAAAGTAACCGACAGTCCCAGCCTTTGCCAATGCCGGCAAGCCGCCGCAGGGGTGAGCCGGGAAAATCTTCCTCTCCGCTGTCGAGCGTATTTTCCCGTCCAGCCTTGGCCGGTGTTCCTGCCGACTTTTCGGAGCAGAAAAATAATTCCCGGCGGCCGCAAACAGGCCGAACAGAGGGAAAAAAATAAAAGGTTAAGCTATGAGTTACAACAGATTGAAATCACTGGCGGCAAATGTGGCCGCCATAGAAACAGCGGTGACTGTCCACAAACAACACAGGAAAGCCACACAAGAAGAGAAACAGGTATTGGCGCAGTATTCGGGCTTTGGAGGTGTCAAGGAAGTGCTGGCCATCGGAACGCAAATCCCCATGCCCGAAGAACTGGCGGAGCAGACAAACCGCTTGCAGGAGGTTTTGAGAACTCTTGCAGGAGGGAGCGAGGGGGATTACGACTTGCTGATGAACAGTATAAAGGCTTCCGTGCTGACAGCTTTCTATACGCCGAAATTCATCATTGACATCGTGGCAAATCAGATACACACCAGATTCAGGGAGAACGGACTGCAGATGCGCAGCTTCCTCGAACCGAGCGCAGGCATCGGAGGTTTCCTGCCTGTGGCTATGGGCGGCACACACAGCTACGCCATTGAAAAGGACATCATTACCGGGCTTGTGCTTTCTCTTTTGCATGATGAAGCAACCACCATGACAGGAGGGTTTGAAGCAATAGACAGGCAGGAGCTGGAGCATCGGAAATTCGATGTCATTGCATCCAACATTCCATTCGGCAATTTCCGTGTGTTCGATACGGATTTTTGGAAGAAAGGCGGTATTTACGAACAGGCCACCAAGACCATACACAACTACTTTTTCGTCAAGGCGATGGAACTGCTTAACGAGGGCGGACTGCTGGCTTTCGTCACTTCAAGGGGCGTAGCCGACACGCCGGGCAACAAGTTCGTGCGAGAATACCTTGTCAGCCATGCTGACCTTATCAGTGCGGTAAGGCTTCCCGACACGCTTTTCATGCAGACGAGCGGTATCGAGGTGGGCAGCGACCTGCTCATATTCCAGAAGCACACGCACAAGGCATCCCTCTCGCTCCGGGAGAAATATTTCCTGCAAGTCACAAAGGAAAATGTAAATGCGGACGGTGCGATGACGGAATTTGCCAACAAACTGTTTTCCATGCCGAAAACCGTGCTGACAACAGACAGCCGCATCGTGAAGAACCAATACGGCAAATATGTACGCAAACATCACTGGCTCGGCTCTGATACGGCAATGGCACAATACCTTTCCGCTTTGGTTAAATATGACTTTGACAGATATTTCCACAAGAGCCTTTTCATCGGACAGGACGATGCGCCTGTGCAGATATCGCTTTTCGGTGGGGCGGTTGCCGCCGTGCCGGACAAAGGCAGGAGGGCATACACCGGGGATATGCCCGGATGGATGAAAGAGGGGGCGATAGTGCTGTTCGAGGGACAGGTAGGAACGCTCCGGTTCCGCAGGTCAAGCCACTACGAGGAAACGGCGGTGGATTTCGTGCCGTTGGACGAGGGCAAGGTCAATGTGGAGAGGGCGGCGGACTACTTGCCGCTCCGTGAGGCGTATTTCGAACTTTCAACGAAAGAGAGGGAGCAAGAAAAGGAACAGGCGGCTTTGCGTGAAAGGCTGAACACCCTGTATGATGCCTTTGTCACCAAGTGGGGATATTTCCACGAGAACGACAACAGGGATTTCATCATGCAGGACAGTCTGGGCATGGAGGTCTATACCATTGAAATGCAGGTCGGCGACAACATCTTCAAGTCAGACATCATGCGTGAGCCTGTGGCTTTCAAAAAGATAGACACAGGTGTAAGACTGGCACCGTTCGAGGCATTGGCAAGCAGCCTCAATTTCTACGGCAGGGTGGATATGGGCTACATTATGCAGTCCACAGGCACGGATTGGGAAGAGGTCATGGAAGCTCTCAAAGGGGAGATTTTCTACAATCCCGTTGCCGGATGTTGGGAGCATAAAGGAAAGTTTCTTGCCGGGAATGTCGTAGCCAAGCACAAGGAAATGGCTTCATATATTCCCTCTTTATGCAACACCGAAAAGGAATGGACGGAGGCATCCGTGAGGGCGTTGGAGGAAGCCATACCCGAAACGATACCTTACGAGGAGCTTGACATCAACATGGGCGAGCGGTGGATTGACACAAAGATATACGCCGATTTTGCGGCGGAGCTGTTCGGCGTGGAAGCCGAGGTGATGTATTTCGATGTGAACGACACCTACCTTGTGAGGCTGAAAGGCTATTCTCCGGCGGCGTACAACACCTATTCCGTGCGGAATTACAACGGTGAAGACCTGTTCGTCCATGCCTTGCACGATACCGTGCCGGAGATAACGAAAGAGATTGATCGCAACGGCGACAAGGTGCGTGTGCCGGACGAGGAAGCCATACAGGAAGCCGCCACCAAGATACAGGAGATTAGGGAGCGGTTCAACGAATGGCTCGACAGGCAGCCGTTGGAGGTCAGGGATGAACTGGTAAGGGTCTATAACGAGCGTTTCAACTGTTTTGTAAGGCCGCACTATGACGGTTCGGCGCAGACCTTTCCGGGGCTTTCATTCGAGCACTTCGCCTACAAGGAGCTTTACCCCTCGCAGAAAGATGCTATCTGGATGATTAAGCAGAATGGCGGCGGTATCTGCTGGCACGAGGTGGGCACGGGCAAGACGATGATAATGTGCGTGGCGGCTTACGAAATGAAGCGTCTCGGACTAATTAGGAAACCGCTTATTGTCGGATTGAAAGCCAACGTGCACGAGATAGCCGACACGTTCCGCAAGGCTTATCCGTCTGCCAAACTACTCTATCCGGGCAAGGAAGACTTCACGCCTGCCAACCGGAAAGAGGTGTTTGCTAAAATCAAAAACAATAACTGGGACTGCATCATCCTGACACACGACCAGTTCGCAAAGATACCGCAGTCGGAAATAACCATGATGGAGATTTTCTCCGAAGAACTTGCCGATGTGGAGCGCAGCCTTGAGGTATTGGAGAACTCCACCATGCGCTACCGCAGCAGGCAGATGCAGAAAGGACTGGAGAAGCGGCAGGAGAATCTGAAAGCGAAACTCGCCGAATTGCGGATGAAAATCAATGAGCGGAAAGATGATACCGTGGATTTCCATTCGATGGGCATAGACCATATTTTTGTGGACGAATCGCACATGTTCAAGAACCTCATGTTTCAGACACGGCACACGAGGGTAGCGGGCATCGGCAACACCAAAGGCTCGCAAAGGGCGATGAATTTGCTTTTTGCCATCCGTGACATACAGCACCGTACAGGCCATGACCTCGGTGCGACATTCCTCTCCGGCACGGTGGTCGTCAATGCGCTGACCGAACTTTATGTGATGTTCAAGTACCTGCGTCCTCATGAGTTGAGACGGCAGTCCATCAGTTGTTTTGATGCGTGGGCGGCGATATTCACGAAGAAAACCGCTGATTACGAGCTGAACGTGACAGGCTCAATCAAGCGCAAAGAGCGTTTCCGTACCTATATCAAGGTGCCGGAACTGGCGATGTTCCTGCGTGAGATTACCGACTACCGCACCGCCGACATGATTAACCTCGATGTGCCGCAAAAGAATGTGCGTTTCCTGTCATACGCCCCGACCATCGAGCAGGAGGAAATGATTGGGCGGCTGGTCTCCTTTGCGCATGGCGGACAATGGGAGGATTTGGGACTTGACATCCCCGAACCGGACAACCTCGACAAAGCGAAGATGCTCGTTGCTACCAATGTGGCACGCAAGATGGCTCTCGACATGAGACTGCTCGGAGACAAGTTCCATGACGATGCGGACAACAAGGCTTCTGTCTGTGCAAGGACGGTATATGACTATTATGTACGTTCCAATGCCAACCGGGGTACACAGTTCATATTCAGCGACCTTTCCACCTACAAGCCGAATGAGTGGAACATCTACACCGACATCAAGGACAAACTGGTGCGGCTCGGTATTCCGGCGGACGAGATACAGTTTATCCAGTGCGCCCAGACCGAGAGGGCGAGAAAGAAACTCTTTGCGGACATGAACAGCGGCAGGGTGCGTGTGCTGTTCGGCTCGACTTCCATGCTCGGCACAGGTGTGAACGCCCAGCAACGGGCGGTGGCGGTGCATCATCTTGAGGTTCCCTGGAGGCCTGCTGACTTGGAACAGCGCAACGGCAGGGCGGTACGCAAGGGAAACACCGTCAAGCTCTGGGGCGGCAACGTGGTGGATATAGTCATCTACGGTACGGAAAAGACTTTGGATGCCTACAAGTTCAACCTACTGAAAAATAAGCAGATGTTCATCAATCAGATTAACAACGGCACGATTGCCGTGCGCCGCATCGACGAGGACAGCATGGACGAGGACAACGGCATGAACTTCGCAGAGTTCGTGGCCATCCTTTCCGGGAATACCGACCTGTTGAACAAGGCGAAACTCGACAACAGGATTATGCAGTTGGAAAAGGAACAGGCGATTTTCAAGAAAGAGCGCATCCGTGCCGAGCACAAGATTTCCGCCAACAGGCAGGACATCGAAAAGGCGGAACGGTTCATCGCCCAGGTCAATGCCGATAGGAAATACATCACGGCTTACACCGGAGAGCGGACGACCCTGCTGTTGAACCTGCCGCAAGCCACGGCAGAAGAAACCGGGCGTGAACTGCACCGCATGGCGAAAACATACCGCAGCGAGGCATACGCCACCATTGGCAGCTATATGGGGCTGAACCTGCTGGTGCGCAGCGAATACGACTTTTCCGGGACATTTGACCGCAACACGTTCTATGTCGAGGGCAGAAGCGGATTGAAATACCGTTGCGGCGTGTCGGGTGCGTTGCCGTTGGGGTTTGTCGAGTCGGCGCAATATCCCAAAACCACTTTAGACAAGCTACCGGGCATCATTGACACCCAGCGGAAGAAAATAGTGAAACTGCAAAGCGAGTTTCCCACCTTGCAGGAAATCGTCAGCCGCAGGTGGAGCAAGGCGGACGAACTGGCACGGCTCAAGCAGGAGTGCCGGGATCTTCAGCAGCGGATAGACGAGAGCCTGAAAGAGGCGGAGCGTGCGCCGCTTTCAAGTCAGGAAGACATCGACAAAGCCGCTTGACCCTAATTCATATTTTAACCTTTTCCCTCTGTTGGGTCGGGATGACCGGACAGAGGGATTTTCATGTCATGTCTTGAACGGCTGTCTGCGCCGTTCCCCTTTCTACGCTGCATGACTTTTATAACCGATGCTTTCCACCCTTTACATCCGGCTTCTCCCGCCCATATATCAAGGTAGGATGTCTGTACCGCAAGTCCGCTCTCCAATCCAAGGTACGGAAGGCTGTGCCGGAGCAACGGCAGTCCGCTTCACGCCGCTCCATGCCGGAGCTTCGGCCTGTCAGCCGAAACAACACGGTATTCCGCTTTATGAGGCATCCTGCTTGTCGTTGCTCTGGCACATACCGCCTTTTATCCGTATCTTTCCTTTCCGGGCCGACAGCGGCATGGGCAAACGGGAACACATCCCGCTTTGCGCCGGCCTGCATATATTCCGGCAGATCGCAAGGCGGAAAGAGTCCCCTTGCTGTTTGCCCGGCAGACCAATATTTTTCACCCGCCCAAGCCGTTGCTCCCGTTATATCATCCTTTCCCTCTGCTTTTATCCCCGGCAGGGCCGTCCGTACAGTTATAATCGGTGCGACTTTATGCTTTCTCCGGATGCTTTCTGGCAGTCACCGGTCTGGTTTTACCGCTGCAAATATAGGCCGTCGCGCCTGTCCCTTACGTTTTGAAGTGCATTTCTTGCAAATTCTTCCTTGACAGCCGGGGCTGCCAAGAGTAATTGGCAAGAAAAAACGACGTGTGCGGCTTTGCCGACAGCCTTTGGTTGCAGCATAAAATCCCGACAGCGGTTCAGACAGAAAGGAACCGAAAAGAGGGAAAATAAAAAAAAGTAACGGCAGGACCAACCACCTTGCCACAAAACATTTTTTATTATGTTACATGTACACACTATCGGACGCATCGGCAAAGACTGCCAGGTGATTGCAGGAGCCCACGGCTCATTCATGGCTATGAACATAGCCGTTGACGATTATGCAAAGGGACAGAACGTCACCACATGGGTAAAGGTAAGAAGCAACAAGGAGAACCACATCCGGTTGGCTGAATACCTCACCAAAGGACGGCTGGTACTTGTTGAAGGCACGCTCTCATCTTCCCTGTGGACGGACAAAAACGGGGAGAGCCAGATTCAGCTTTCCATTACGGCGGAGAGCATCGCATTCATCAATACAGGCAAGAAGGACAGCTCGGCTAGCAGCCCGGACAACATGGCGGCCACAACGGACAGCACACCCGTACCCCCTGCCGATATGCCGCAGGACGACAAGGACGACCTGCCGTTCTGACAAAGGCATCACCGGTGACGGTATGGACTGGACTATGGTATATGCCGTATCCGGCAGTCAGGGAAATCGACCCGCTGCCGGTATGGTGTATGCCGGTTTCAGTTTACACCACAGGCAGAAATAAGAACGACCCGAAATGATAGAGATATGAGTAATTACGATTTTATAAAGGCTGGAAGCAAGGTTTTCTGGCATGACCCGGACGGCGGTTTGTCGGACGGTGTGTATCAGGTGGTGGATGTCCCGGAGGAAATCGAAGAGGACAGTATCATTTTGATAGCCTCGGACTATTCAGAAGCGGAAGTATTCGCAGCGGAACTGTCGCCGCTGTGATTTTCTTCAGGTGGCATATCGGAGTTGCCCGATATGCTGCCTGTTCCGCCAATCCTTTTATACGATTTGTGGAAAATTTACCTTTTGTATTTGTCAAATATCACATTCTTTTATACCCATTTATAGCGTTCATCCACACCGTTTCTATCTCCGGCAAACCCGTTTCCCTTTTCTATACGGCCGGGCCTTTATCCTCTCCTGGTCATTCCTGCTGTCACCGGCCATTGGTTTTATCAGATGCAAAGGTCGGCAGTCGCGCTTGATCCGTCGGCTTGAAGTGCATTTCTTGCAAAATTCTTCCTTTCTGCGAAAGAGTAATTTGGCAAGAAAAACCGCCGTATGAAGCTGTTCCGACGGCCGGAACCTGCATCCATAAAACCCCAAAGGCGGTTCGGCAGAAAAGAACCGACAAGAGGGAAAATAAAAAAACAAGTTATTAACAAATTAAATTTTTTGAATTATGGAAGCAACAGACATGAAGTCAGTAGAAAAGAACATCGTATCAGTAGCATTGGCAGACATTCAGCCGAGTAATTACAACCCACGCAAGACCTTTGACGAGGCGAGCCTTGCCGAACTTGCCGAGAGCATACGGCAACAGGGTGTCTTGCAGCCCATAGGTGTACGCCCCATTGGTGAAAATCGCTTTGAAGTTGTCTTTGGCGAACGCAGATACCGTGCATCGCTCATGGCAGGACTGGAAACCGTCCCGGCAGTCATATACGAAGTGTCGGACGAGGTAGCCGAGGAAATGGCGGTCACGGAAAACCTGCAGCGCAAGGACGTTACCCCCATAGAGGAAGCGAACGCATATCAAAAACTGATAGAGAGCGGACGGCACGATGTGCATTCATTGTCTGTTCAGTTCGGCAAGTCGGAAGACTATATCCGCACACGCCTTAAGTTTGCTACTTTGATACCCGAAATCGCAGCCCTTTTAGAAACGGACGAAATCACAATCAGTGTGGCAAGTGAAATCTGCCGATATGGTGAGGACATACAGAGTGAGGTGTACGACAGGCATCTGAAAGAGGGAGTCATATACGGCAGTTGGCGTGGCATGAAAGCCGTAGATGTGGCGAAACGTATAGAAAGTGATTATACAACTGACCTTGACCGCTATTCCTTTGACAAGACCCTCTGCAAGTCCTGCCCGCACAACACCAACAACATGATGTTGTTTTGCGAGGGCAGTTGCGGAAAGTGTGCCAACAGGAAATGCCTTGAGGACATGAATGCAGCCTATCTTGTGGAAAAGGCCATGCAGATGTTGGCAGACCATCCTACCGCTTCGCTTGCTTATTCTATCTTTTACACCTACAACGACACGACTGTCAAGCGGCTTGAGGAACTTGGCTACGAGGTGGAGAGATTATCATGCCGCCATGAGGACTATCCCGAACTGCCCGAAGCACCCGAAGCGGCAGATTACGAGACCACGGAAGAATACGAAGAAGCCCAAAGGGACTTCGAGCAGGAGCAGGAAGATTACAAGGCTGAATGCGAGGACATATTACGCCGAAGTGAAGAGGGGGAAATATCGCTCTATGTTCTTATCGGTAACAAAGACCTCTTTCTCGGTCATGTGAAGAACTCCGCAACGAATACGTCAAACGGCACATTATCGACAAAGGAGAAAGAACTTACTCCGCTTGAGAAACTGGAAAAGCAGGACAAGCGCAATAAGGAAATCGCCCTTGAAAAGACCGTTGCAGACACCAAGAAGCGGATTTTAGAGGTGGATGCCACAGATACCAAGTTCGGAGCTGACGAGGACAAGATGATTTATTACTTCCTCCTTTCATATCTCCGCAGGGAGCATTACGCAGCCGTAGGCATTGAGGACGAGAATGTGTACTACCTTTCCGACACGGACAAGTTGCGTATCATTGAAAACCTGAATGGCAAGGCGAAAGCCGTTATCCGCAGGGACTTCTTGATTTCCGAGTTCCAAGACGCACCGGCCAGCGATGCCGCAGCCACTCTCTTGCTCCGATTTGCGGAGAAGCACATGCCCGAAACGCTTGCCGAAATCCGAAAGGGTTATGATGAAGTCTATGAGAAACGCCACCAGCGCATCGAGGAAAAGAAAGCAGTCCTCATGGTGCAGGACAAGGCCAGGCAGGAAGCGGAGCAGCAAGAAGAACCGCAACCCGATGAAACGCCACAAGCCGAAGATGTAGCGGCTTGACCTTTCCATAATTCAGTTCAGAAGCAGGGCGGAGAAATCCGTCCTGCATACTGTTGTGTTATGTGGTGCGTCGGTCATGCCTTTTTTAGTGAAAGCCACAAGGTGCGACGGAGGCACCATGCCGCTGCTATCCCTTTCTAACCGCCTGCCGACCTTTTCCAAAGCCTTGCCTCACAAGGCTCGTTCCCTTTATATCGTTTTGAGTCTTTCCATGTTTCAACCTCCATGCCGTCACCGCACGGGTTTTCTACGGTGCGAATGTAGGCTACCGCGCCTGTTCCCTCCGTTTTGAAATGGATTTCCTGCAAATTCTTCCTTGCCGGGGCAAGAGTAATTGGCAGGAAAAAACATCGGGAATGGCTTATCCGGCGGCCTCTCCCTGCACCGTAAAACCCGAAGCGGCTCCGGTTGCAGGATGCCGAACAGAGGGAAGAAAAAACTTAAATTCAAAAAGATGAAAACATTGGAAGAATTGTTACAAGGGCTTGGATGTGTCGGTGACGCATTCGACAGTACAGGAGAATTTACAGAAGCTGGAGACAAGGCATATCGTTTTCTGTTGGATTTGCTGTATGACATTGAAGGATTGACAGGAGAAAGTGTATCAAGCATAGTCAAGGAACTTGATGGGATATGTAATGAGAATTATTAAAAATCAAAACTATGGACAGAAATATTCAGGAATCGAAAGAGTACAGACTCGCAAAGGAGTGGGAGATGGCGGTGAACAGCTACAGTTTCGACCCCAGAAAATTCGCTGCGGCTATCCCGGGCATGCACCCGACAAATCAGCAGAGCCTTTACCGGCTTATCCGGGAGTGCATCAAGGTCATGGCAGACGACAGCCGCCGTTACGATGACCGCAACAGGGCATCGCATGAGGAGGCGAAGTGCATCATGGAATATCTCAATGAACACGGAAAGTATATACCATTAAAATAAATCGAATATGAGAACAAAAGAATTGGAATTTGACGGCAAGACATACATCTGCCGTATCGTCGATTCAATCGACGGAGAAGAATTGTTGATTGGTTCAACCGAACTGCTTGACGCCTTACAGCCGGGCAGTTTCGAGGATGTGAACGAAGGTTTTGCCAGCAAGGAAGCGGAAGACCTCTACGACGAGGTGTTCTATTTCACGGAGCCGCAGAATCTTCTACTGCCGGACAAGGAACTGATTGAAGTCTTGAAGGAAAGCAATCCGGACTGGTTTGAGTAAAATGGACAAAAGAGGTTATCTTAAACTTAAACTTAGGTAAGATAACCTCTTTGCTACAATCAACTGGATTCATGCTTATGGTCAGTACAGGCTTCATCAAAACAACCAATAATATCCCTTATGTTTTGAGGTAAATATTCCGTGACAACGTATTTGACTATCCATGCCGGAATACCATAATAAGCTGCGGAAATGCCTCCTGTCATACAGGCAATCGTGTCACTGTCTCCACCAAGCGATACCGCCAGTCGTATTGCCGATTCATAGTCGTGACTGTCCAAGAAAGCGATTATCGCTTCGGGGCAAGAGCCCTGGCAGGTTTCGTCAAATCTGTATGCCAGTCGGATCTCATCGCAAGTCCGGTGGAGGTTGTAATTAAAAGTCCGTTCAATATGTTCTCGGATTTCATCCTTGGACTTATGTTGCCGCGCTAAAAATATCGCGGCTGCTATAGCCTGGGCACCCTTGATACCCTCAGGATGATTGTGGGTCACTTCGGCTGATTGTTTGGCGAGGTCAAGGGCTTCTTCAAGTGAATTAGCGAAATACCCACATGGGCTTACGCGCATACCTGCACCATTTCCAAAACTATTGTAAGGTTCTTTATTTTTGCTATAAAAAGGCCATTCATAGAACATTCCCCATATCCTCTGTTCGGGTATTCTATGCTCCAATCAGGCATGGTCTTTTGCAACGGCACACCGCTCAAAAGCCAGTCTGCAACTGCGATGGTCATCACCGTATCATCCGTAAATGTAGTACCACTTGTGAATAAGGCAATGTTAGTTGACTTGCAATTATAGAATTCATAAAAAGAACCGACAACATCTCCGATTATAGCCCCTATGATACCTCCATCTACAAATTGTTCACTGTTGTCGGCTTTCAGCATCTCCAATGTGCGCTCATCTTTTTACCGTCGTAAAATTTATGCAATGCTTCCGCAAATATGTTATCCGGAAAGACAGCATTGAATAGAGTCATCGATGAGCGAAATTTCAAGGCATTTATTCCACCCAAAATTTCATCAGCCGATTTCTCATCAATCGCCAGCATTGCCATTGTGATCTCCCAAAGTTTTTTACCAAGGACAGGATGATGCAGGAACATTATTGCCTTGTCTCTGTCAATGATACCATAGTAATTAGAATTGCTGCTGTGCCCCAGTCCATGCAGTTGTGGGAAAATATACCACATCCAATGTGACTGCTTCTTTCCTGCTTGAATTTCTTTAAGGGCTGAAGCATATACGTTGCGATGAGCATTCACAAATCGTTTTAAATTATACTTTGTAACGTATTCTTTGTATTTTGTGAGAATCATATTATTGGTTCAATATTATTCATTTATAGAATGTAGTAGATCTTTTGTATCTACTTCTAGACATTTTGCAATAGCAACTAAATCACTCAGACTGGGTTGTGTTGAATTTGTACACCATTTCGATATGGTTGCCTCATTTTTCCCTAATTGAGCAGCTAACCAGCGATTTGTTCTGTTCTTTTCTGCAAGAACAACTTTTAACCTATTGATATTCTTTCTCATTGTTCGACTTCTTCTTTATACGTTATCCTTAAAATTCCCCTGACATTATCGATTTCAATATTACCTAAACGGCTTAAAACGGATTGTCCAAGTAAAAGTGGCGCAGACTGATTGTGGACAACGCTTGCACGAATATCATTTAAATTCAAACCACCGAAATTGACATTTCTAAGATTTATGACAGTTCCTTCGCTAATTTCGCCATTGGCGTTTAGGTAATTTTGTTTACCAATGATATCAGTTGGTTTAATATAGTCATTTTTCATCATGAATGTAGCTTCAACTGATGATATAGAAACTACTGATGCGCCCGTATCAAAAATGAAGTATAAAGGTAAGTTGTTGATTGAACATTTAACTTTATATACTCCATTTTCTTTAGTGAATGGTATTTCTGCTTTTTTATCAATATATAGAATTTTGTCATTCTCTTCTGAATGTTCAGAATCAGACTTAGCCTCATATTTTTTGATTAAAGACTTAAATTCATTTGTATTTCTGATGTTATCTAAATCCCTATCGCGGCTTATATGTACGAATCTCCTAAATCCGGCTTCCAATGATTTCTGAAGGTATTCTATAGCTTTATCTTTTTCTCCCATCACAGAGTAAAGACAGGCAGCATCATAATAGTTTCCCTTATTACTATTTTTCAAAACAGAATCAAGGACTTCAATAGCCTTTTCTTTCTGTCCTAAATAATAATAGGCATAAAATGAGCATTCAGCTTTTTCTGGAATAGAATCAAGTTCAACAACCTTCTCAAAATCTTTTTTTGCATTATCAGTTTCTCCCTTTAATCTCCATAGCACACCACGGTTCATGTATGCGTAGGCGTAATCAGGTGAAAGCGTTGTTGCCATAGTATAATCCTCGATTGCACCATCAATGTCACCACTATGGTCTTTTATCCATCCTCTTTGATAATAAGCAAAATCATAATCAGGATAAGAGGAAATAATGTTATTTAGTAGACTTATTCCTTCATCACTATGGCCAGAATTGTCCATCAGGCTTGCTAACATCATTGGATATCTGTAATCTGTAGAATCCAATCTTATAGCCTGTTCGCAATAGTTTATAGCCTGATCATAATTACCAACTTCAGAATAGCATGAGGCAATACGGAAAGCAGTGATAGGAGAGGCTTCTTTTTCCATTGCTTCTTTATAAAAATCTATGGCCTTTTGATATTTTTCTGTATATTCATTGACTACACCTAAGTTATATGGCCAGGCATTATTGTTTGGCTCTTTAAGTTTTTCTACTTTAAGTTTTGATACCAAAATGGTATATGCCGAATCTGCGACTTGCTGCATTAAGAAAAAAGCCTTGTTGTCCCCATTTATGCTTAAAGCATGGATAATATCGTCAATGGCTTTATAATACTGTCCTTGTCCTATATAACTTTCTGCTCTAAATGAGTATCCTGACGAATAGTCACTTGCCAACTTCGTTACATAGTCGAACTGTTTGATGGCATCATCGTATCTTTTTTCTGCATTTGCGTTGCGTCCAATTCCCATATATCCCATCACGCTACCAGGATCAATAGATATGATTTTCTGGTAGTCTTTGTCTGCTAAGCTATATTCACCTCGCTCATAATATAGCTGGGCTCTATTTTCATACGCATCTGCGCAATCAGGTTGTTCTTTTAATAGTTGATTGTAGTCATCGAGGGCTTTTTCATCTCTTCCCAACTTCCGGTAGGTATCAGCTCTTGTTAAAAAAGCAAAGGACCTGTATTCCTTGTCTTTCTTAGGAATGAACTTTACTGCTTGGTCTGATGCTGTTAAGGAACGCCCATATTCCGCTTGGTAATTGTAAAGTAATGATAACCAAGAAAAAGCATATCCATTTTTGGGGAAATCATGTATTTCCTTATTTAGATAATCTAATGCTTCTTCGTATTTTTCGTTTTGCAATGCTTCGACTCCACGAATGTAATTATAGGAATCCGGACGTTTTATATCCTGTGCAATGGTCGTATTGCCGCAAAGGCATACAATAAAAAATATAAAGAAAACTTTTCTCATACTTGTTAGTCTTGAAATATGTCGGTTGGAGTTATTTTTATTTTTGCAATCTCAGTTCCATTGTTATCTTTGTATACATATATAATATTTATGTGCTTTCTTGTCATCTCATTTTTATAGGACAGAAGTGATGGTGTTTCTCTTAAACTGGCAACAAGTTCCTTTTTCATTTCGGATAATACACTGTAATTAAAAGCAGACGGATCCAATTCTTCTTCAATGGTGACCTCATAATAGACACAATTCCCATTGATATATGCATCTGTCAGCCAAATTCCATCTTCCATAATGCATGGAATATCGTATTTCCTTATTTCCATTTCGAATAGTTCCAATAATGAGTAAGGACTTATTTCACCATTATCCAACTTCATTTTTATCTCCTTCAATCGTTGAGGACCGATCGATATGGACATTAATATCTGTTTGGTCTCTTTGTCTGTATACACATACTTGAAACCTAAATTGTTTTTCTCAAGCAGATGGCCTATTTGTGGGTCAACAGTTTTTATGATTCGTGCAATATTCCTATCAGAATTAGCTTCTTTTTCAGGCATTGAATAAATGTTCCAATCGTCCTTATTCATTTCACATGTACAAGTAAGCAAACTATCTTCCAATTCCAAACCTGTCATCCATATATCTGTAGTAGAGATTCTAAAAGGTAATGACGATTTCAAGTTTGCAAGTTCATTCTGTATTTCTTTTAATGCGTATTCCCTTTCCCTATCTTTTGAGGCGGGGTTATTGCAGCCTGTTATCAAAAGGAAGGTAAGTACTAATATTCCGATAAAATATTGTTTCTTATTCATATAGTCTATTTAAAAATAGTATGCCAAAGAGGTCCCAATATATTTACTTTCATCTGTATAAGAATATCTTGTATTCTCTTCTAAATCCTGTTTATAATATACCATCCAATCCCAATGGCGCCATCCGATACCTAAGCCGCCACCAACTGCAAATCGTCCCTCGATATCTTCATTGCGGACTGCCTTGTAGCTACCGAATGCACTTGCATACAATTTTGACTTGTTCCCAATGCTGCACAGATTAACTTTAAGCTTGGCATATATCGGTAAATGAAAAGCTGTTTTGTAATCATAATCATCATAGTAATAATCATCATATTCAGACATTGCATAAAATATCACACCGGGCTTTACACCTATTTCAAACTGTACAGGAGCTCTGAAATTGCCTATACGCATACTGATACCTGCATTATAGTAGCCAATATTCAGCATTCTGTCAGACATGAACATATTCATGCCAAAGTCTAAAAATTCTAATCCATAGTTGATATACCCTCCGTTGGCTCTTACTCGCGCTTTACGTTGGTTACGTTTATACTCTGAATAATTTTTCTTTGCCTGTTTTGCGTATGATTTTACTATATTCTTTGTGTAATCATCTTTTGCGTATGACAAAGCTTGATTGACAGTATAATCTCCTACATACATTGAAAAATTTTTAGCCATTGAAACGGCGAGCATATCTGACACGGTATTATAATACTCGCTATTAGGATATTTCCGTAAGAATGCCTGCAGTTCTTCCTGTTTAGAAGAACTAGTAAGGGAAGTATAATCGTGAAACTCCAAACATTTGTCATAAAGAGACTGATTTGAATTTTGCAAATAATTCCTACCACCAGCACTATTAAACTCATCGTATGCTTTGGCTAAATCTCCATTTTTGTAGTGATTAACAGCCCTAATTTCATGAATACGTTTTTGGGCGGCTTCTATACATGATGATTTCGGGAATTTTTGCATGAAATATTCAACATCCTCTTCCTTATCGCTATTCTTAACAATTTGCCATACAGAAACAGACTGCAACTCTGCAATGGCTTCATTTGCTTGTTTTACATAGCTCTTGTATTTTGAATTATTGATATATTCATTATAACCGTCAATGGTATTGGCTGATTTCGCTTTCTTCCATAAATCATAATCTGATATACGATTGTTTATTTCTTGGACATATTTTCCATGAGGATACATTTTGAGATATTCGTTGTATGCCTCAATCGTTCCTTTTTGACATGCCTTTTCATAATTGATTTTCTCTATACGTTGCCTTTCTTCTAGTTCTTTTTGATGCTGTTTAGCATATTCTTTAAGAGTTTGTGCTTGACAATTTATTCCGCATGACAACGCAAAAAGCATTAATATAGTAAAGAGTATTGTTCTCATAGACTGTCTTCTGTTTTAATGCATCTATTTAATTCGTCAATTTTTGCCTTTATTTTTTGAGGAGTTGTTTCCTTGTTAAAAGCTTTCAAATAATTAACCACCTCAGTCAGCATATAGCCCAAATATGTATTTCTCCAATCATCATATTGTTTGTATTGGGCATAAACGCGGCTTTGAGTTATCTTGCTTATCAATTCATTGCTTTGACCGCCGCTAGCGAAAGGAGCATTACATTCTTGAAAGATGTCGTTAAGTAACTTGACTGTTTCACTGACATCTTCTTTATAATTTTTCAGCAATTGATATCTTATTTCATACTGTCGTTTTAATATCAAATCTTGTACAGATTCATAGGCAGGTATTGCAATACTATCTACACTATATGCTTCGTATGGTATATATATGAAATTGGATGCCATGCTGATAAGTGCCTTATCGCTTTTTATTGTTTTGTCCATTAAAGATTTGTTTTGTCTTTGAGCATCATCACATTGGATTTTGTACATGCGAAGACTATCTTCTATGGATTGTTGTTGCCATATCAATTTGTTATAAACCTTCTCCAAGTTCAAGTATCTATCTTTCAATACTTTGAATGAATCTCTGTACGCAATCAATTCTTGATAATAAGTTGCTTGGATTTTAACGTCTTCTTCAATAGTCTCGTGTACAACTTGAGATACGGTATCTTTCGGTGAATTCAAGTCTTGTGCTTCTTCCTCAATGTTTTGTGCCAACATTAAAGAAGCAGGCATTAACGATATGAACAATATGAAAATAATATGTTTCATTGCTTATTTTATTGGTTATAATTGTTGTAATATGAGCTTGCTTGATTATAGTAACTACGAGCACGAGCCCATAATGGTTCAACACTTTGTTTCTTGCCATATAAAGCTGCTGCCTTGTTATCATATTCAGTCACTGCTGCATCCACTTGAGGTACTAAGGTATTGTCGTAATATGATTGACTAAAATATCGATATTGGGACAATTTTTCGACTTGCGCACTTATATATCTATAATGCGATTGAGCAATTTCGTTCCTTACAGAGTTTAGTGCATTTTTTAAGTCTGTGCAATTTGAAAGGTATTTATCATTAGCAAATTGCCTTGCCTGACTTATTACAGATTGTGCATTCGATACACTTGTAAAACTTGTGCTTCTGCCTATTCTGCGAGCTTGTTTATACCGGTCAATAGTCTGAACTATAACATTCAAAGAATCCATTGTGGAGTTATTAATGACATCTGTATTATCGCTATGTTTTATTTTCCGCAAATCTGCAATTTCTTTCAACATTCGCGCATGATCTGAATCATACCATACTGATTGTTCAAACTTCTCAAAACACCTCCTTAGATACATTGGCATATAAATACTGATGACATTGTCTAACTCTTTGTCGGCTTCTGCATCACGTATTTTGTCTTCCTGGCTGTATATTTTAATACGGTCAATAGTAGTAAGGAATGCCGAATCAACGGATTCCTTATCAGATGCGTTCTTCAGACTTGTTTTACATTGAGCCAAGTCTGAACTATAAACATCAATTTGTTTTGGTGTCATAGGTGGATTCACCTTCGTTTTGGCATAAATCATTATACCACCGACTGCTAGTATTAAAGCTACTAGCAATATGCCTATTTTTAATGTTGTTTTCATCTTTATCTTATTATGTTTCAATTATAAACCGCCTCTTGTCTTCTTAGTAGGAGCTGTCTCTGTTGACGCAGAACCTTGAGAACTCTTTATAGATTGATCAATTTTCTGACTTTTTTGGGGCGTCTTTGTTGGATTCTTCTCTGTTTTTATTTCATGTGGAGCATTTTGTAACCATTGAATATAATCATCTACAGTTATTTTATTATCTGTTGATTTATTGTTATAATGCCCTTTACTTGTTCCTTTTTTTACATCAATATTTTGTTCAAGACACTCTTGAGCAGCATAGAAAATCCTTGAGAATCTTTCACTTTGCATAAGCATTGAATATTTTTCACTTGTAAGAGACTCTAATTCAAAAGCATTCATCGCATCAAACAAGCCTTGTGTAATTTTATAATTTTCAAGACTGTCCTTAATCCAAGCTTCTTGCTTATTCAGATATTCGATGGCTTTGTCATCTAAATTTGTGGCTTCTGGCTGTTCTGCCTCTGCTTTATCGGTGATTATTACGTCATCCGTAGTTGTTTTGATATGCTTTTCCACAATAAAAGGCAGACCAAGTTGAAACTCGTGATTGTCAAAGAACTCATCTATTGCGACATAGCCTTGATATAAAGCTCCAATTACGAATAGAGATATAAATCCGATGAAAAACCATTTTATTTTTAATACTATATTATTGTTATAACACAAAAATTTGTCTCCCTCCACTGTATATCCTTTAAGGGGCATTGATTGGAAGTTCTTTTTGGTCTTTATAATGATTGTTGCATTTGCATCAAGTCCGTTGCCATCCTGTTTAGGAAGTATAAACGTCTCTTCGTATTCTTTTGCATTTAGAGCAATAGCAGGAATATTATCATTGATTTCAATATTATCTTTGTAGGGTTCATATCCATTGCACTGAATTTCAACATTATGGTGGTTGTCCAATTTTTCAGCAACATAAAGAACTCCATCATTAAAATACTGTCCATCAACTTTAATAGATATTTTTGAAGTTAATGATTCTTTGTTCTCACTATCATAAGCATGAAACCATGCTTTTTGTATGCAACGACGGTACTCTTTAGGCTCTATGCTGATATTTGGATTTGAAACAGATATTTCTTTTTTAATGTCAGCATATCCGTTTTTCTTCAAGACAACTGATACTTTGGCATCTTCAGGAATTTCAATCGGTGAAGAAAAAGGCTTATTTCCTATATAAACCTTAAAGCCATTATTCACGTTAGGGATATTTAAAGCACAGATTTTTTTTATAGGGGTACGAATTTCCTGCTTATCAATTGTTATACCAGATGAATGATCTATGAAAAATATTCCCTTATATCCCTTATATCCTATTTGACCAATGGAATCTCCTAAATATTCATATAGTTGATAGTCGCATCTTTCTCCAAAATAACGATAACCTATATTACCGTCTTTATTCGAAGTAATGAATTCGACAGCAGTAAAGAGAGTATTCTTTGAATCATATTGTTTATTGAAAGCTTCTTCCAACCTTAATCGATTGATACTTTTCCTTGCCGAGAGCTCCTCAACGACCAATTGTATAATACTACATACTTCTTTTGCAGAAATTTTAATTTTTGCAGGAAAATGAATCCATGCCGCAGTATTGTCGTTTTCTCTACCACTTCCATCTGGTCGAGCTTTAATTATGGAAATCATATATCCATCACTGCCATGGAAACGAACTAAAATAACAGTTTTGCTTGTCCCATCAAAATTATGAAGCTCTTTGATGTATGAACGTACTTCAGTTGCATATTTTGCCCAACTTTCTTCCTTGTTGATGGAAAAGGCCTCTCCATCTCCACTGTTTGTGGTTTTTAAAATAAAGCCTAATTTCATATGTTTTATCCTTTTAATTTTCTTTCAAACCAACCGCGTTTGCCACCTCTGAAACTCGCAGAACGTTGTAAAATAAGATTTACTACGTTCTCAGCTGGACGGGCATCAAATTTGCAAAAATTTTGAAAGCAAACATCTCCTAATGAAAATGCCAATTTTTCCACGTGTCCCTTGTTTATTTCATTGTCTTTGCAAATCTGCTCAAGGCCGTTAAAAAATCCTAAATACTTATCATTTATATATTGGTTAAAAAATGATGGACTATTATTCTTAGCTTTATCAGCTTTTGTTATCATTATGTATATAGCATCCGTATCTTTCTTGAAGATACCTGTATCTTTTATATACGATACAGCACCTTCTAAATAGACTTTCTGGGGTAACCCTTCATATTTTCTATCTTCTGCTCCATATTCAATGACGAAAACGTGCATTTTTCTATTTGTTGAGCGATTATCTATCAACACCTTGGTCATTGTATCAAGCATTTCAATATCTGAATCGGACATTGGATCACCTGCATTTTCTTTATACATACATCGCATCAATTCACCAGCCATATCAATACATGTTATTGGATGAATTCTATTTTCTTTATCAACAAGATCAAATCCCATTTCATAAAAAGAATCTACAGGCGTTCCTTCTAATAGTGTTCCAATCTCACCATTTTGAAAAAGATCTATCAACTTTGTCATATATCCATAACCTTGTGAACTTGTATCAGGATCCATAGATTTCGCAATTCGCCCACTTGCAGCAACACTTAATATTGCTCCTAATGCACAACTTTTTCCAGAAGATGGAATTCCCCAAAAGTAGATTTCTGTCGATTGCTTGTGTATCCGGTCTAACTTTTCTGGTGTGCGAAATGTTATTGCACTATCACCTTTGAACATACGTTGGATAAAAGCTTTTTCAATACCAAGATTTAATAGATCACTTGTAAGAATTATACCTTGATTGATTAATCTCTTTACCACACCTGAACTTAATAGATTATGATCGTCGGACAATTTTACAAGAAAATCATTTTTTGTAATCTTATTGCCTTTTATGTAATCCTCTATCGCATCTATAATATTATTGTCTTTTTGCTCAATAGTCAGATTTTTATCTGTTTGAAAGTTATGAATTTGACTGACAAGCGTGTCTGCGTTGACACCCATTATTTCATCGTATAAAAGCTGATTAATGAGTTTATTAGCTTCTTCAACGTGATTGCTATTCGGGAAATTTTTGACAAACTCTCTTAATGATTCGCTGCTATTTTTGTCAACTAATATCCATGCATCATCAGTTGTTGTTTGAATATATTCATCTTCTTTTTGCTTTTCTATTTCAGCTTTTATAGAACGAGCCTGACTACGATATGCTCCATTGGGGAACGTGTCTAAATACCACTGTGCCGTCTCAATGGTATGTTCATTCTGCACTCTTTCCCATGCAAGTTCATCTGCATGATCAAGCAGTTCTTTTACTTTTTTACGTTTAACTGCATCAAACTCGCCATCTGTGTCTTTAACAAGTTCGTCAAAGTTTACGATACCTTGTTGAATATACTCAACAAGTTGTTCTGCTGAATACTCAGCAACATTATCCAATATATTTTGCTTACTTACCATACTGTGATATTCTGTTTATTTAGGACATTCGCCATATTCATTAGTCTCTTTCTCTCCGTCAGCAAATAGCATCCAAAATCCATAGAACGGTATGATTTGATACCATCCTGAATTTCCTCTGTCATGACAACGCTTTGCTCCTTGGGCAAGCGAGAACCAACAATAGGGGATCAGGAGTATGAAGTATAGGATAATCAAGCCTTCGGAACCATTTGAACTTCCAGCCACATTGAGTATGCCTTGCATGATTGTGTTCACTATTACCATAATAATGAATGAAATTCCATATTCCAATCGTCGAATCCTCCCTTTGAATGAGAATGGATTTCTGAACATGCCAGGCTTGCTTTTGTTTTCTGTGTAAATCGTATTCGTTTCCTTGTTATCATTGTTGCTTTCTTGTTCCTGTGAAGGCATTACAAATGGTGTGTTTACCTCACCATTCTCCTCGAAAGATGGTTCTTTGGCAGCATTCATAACTGACTGCTTATTAGTTGTTTCTTCTGTAGTATTCTGAGATGTAGACACAGACACAACATGAGGCGTAACTGGTCGTGCCAATATGTCCTTTACTTGTTTTTTCAATAAGGGAGTAAATTGCCCCTCTGTATCATGTCCAAGTTCATATAATGTTACAATTCCTGCACGAATAGCATCCGCTATTTCCTCCGGACTGTAACTTTGAATATTCTTTAATAACTCCTTTCTACTTACCATAATATTTTTGTTTAGAAAGTTCCACTATAAATATCACCGTTTGATTCATTTTGCGTTGCATCGCTTTTGTTTGTCTCATCGTATTCCACTTTATCATTTCTTTCCTTCTTTCTTTCAGTATGGGAAGACAAAGAAAACGGTAATAAGCTGTAAACGCCATTTGCTTTGGTATTTCTGCTTTGTAATAGGTATGGGAATAATAGCATGATAAATAATATTATGCCTGTCCAGATTGTTTGGATATTAATACCTTTTTTGGGGGTCATATATATCTGTCTTAAATCTGTAAGGTCTTGTATCGCATCCCTAATGGCGCTATTATTATCGCCGAAAGCAGTTATCTCTTCTTGGGCATTGGCTTCGTTGCTTAGGACAGGTTTAGAATAAGAGGTAAGTGTCTTATTCCAACCTGTAATGGCTCTCGATATTTCTTTTATGTTTCCCACAAGGAAAGCATTCCAGACGCTTGCGCCCTGATTCGCATCATCAATCCATTTATTTGCTACATATTCAAGACTATCTGTGTTTTGCGATAAAAGTTGAAGTTGTAGCGTCCTTACATAATCTTGCTTTTGCATCTGGTCGTCAACTCCCGAAAAGCCAATTCGGTGATAAGTTGCAACATCTTTATTTTTGTTGTGTATGACAGAGGTAAGAAACTGATCATATTTTTCGATACGATTATTTGCGTAGGTGTTGTACTCAGTAAATAATTGCTTGGATTTGTTGATTGCTTGATTGAATTTAGTTTCAATTCCTTCATGCTGTCCCAATACTGTCCAAAAGTGGTTATAAGTCAACATCATCCAGCAGAATGCTATTGGACAAAAGCAAATCAATATACGTTCTATTATTATTGAACGCTTGAACTTTTCATCAGTTCCCTTATATATTTGGGCACCAATAAAAGTACAGAGCAATAATATGTCGATAATCAACACCTTAATTGCCGCTTTACCAAAATCACCTCCATTTTGGTAAAAGTCACCCATATAGGTTACATAGCTTATGAAGATCAGTGCTATAAAAGCAATGATATGCCCCCAAGAGAACTTTAATGTCTTGTTCCAAGAATAATTGTTTACGTTTTCCATTATATGTTACTTTATTTTTTGTTCTAATTCGTTTATCTTTTTATCTATAGCATCCCGTTGTGCCTTTAGCTGTTCAATCATTTGTTTGATGGCACTGTATCCATCTTCTGTACGTTGAGATGTTTTGTCTGAGTATTGCGATTCGTTATCGACATTATCAGACAAAACCCCACTGGCAATATTCCCGTTTTTTACAGCTTCAAGGAATTTGTCTAAAATCAATATCGGAGGAACGTATCTGTCGGACTTTTTCCCTGTTTGCTGCATTGTTCCTATAATTTGTTCTACTTTAATATCAGGTTTTACGCTTAGGGCTAAGGCGACAGCACCGCTGACAATAGGAGCTGCCATACTAGTTCCGTCCAACATGGCAAATGTCTTTTTAGGGAAGCTACTATATATACTCACGCCGGGTGCTGAAACATTGCTTCCAATAGAATAATTGGTAAAATCTGCTGCCTTTAGCTCAGGTGTTACAGCCGAAACATTGATCGTATTATTCGTTTCCCTGCAATTAGGTAGGATGGCTGTCATTACATTGTCATTGCCCGCCGCAAAAACAATTACTGTGTTTTTGTCATTAGCGACCTTAATGATATGGCGGAAGACACGTTCCTCATTTTTGAAATAACTTTTTGCTATCTTCTGCTGTTCTTCCAATGGTAATTGATCCAAACCATTAAAACTTGGTCCGATGGAAACATTTACAACATTGGCTCCGTTATGAATGGCATACATAATACCACTAGCAAGAGATGAGAATGTACACATGCCATTGTCAAAAACTTGTACGGGCATAATTTTGCAATCCGGTGCTATTCCAGCTACTCCGTCCGACAAGAACTGTAAATTTCCGGCTGCAAGCCCAGCCACATGCGTTCCATGCCCTTGGCCACAACTTAACTCCCTGTTCTGTGTAAATACATTATATCCATTGTAGAATTTACCGCTAAACATTGGATGCTCCGTATCTATTCCATCATCTACAATGGCAATAACGATGTCAGGACTTCCTTTAGAAATAGACCACGATTCTTGTGCGTGGATGGCCTTTAGGTGCCAGCCTCTCAATTCGTCATTTTGTACCGAAGAGACATTTCCTTGTAATTGTATGATTGATTCGTCAACTACAAAGAATGAGGAGGATTTAATACGCTCCGGCAATTCATTCCTGATTTTGTCCCGTTCTGATTCCGGTATCATGATTTGAATCATAGGCACATTTCTGTCACATCCAATAATTTGATATTGGTCGCCAGGGTATTGTTCCTTAAAGTCTTGTGCCCATTTATCCAAATCTGGATTGTCGGTATCAAAATATATGTTCAAACGATTAGCTATAACATCAGGAGCTCCTTGATTGTCTACAATGGGAGGCTCTATGCCATCGTCACCTACTATCGGAGAGACAACATTTTCATTTGGGAGATGGCCGTCTTCATAAATGTTTCTGATTTTGCCATTCTTGTCTCTGACTACTCCATCGGCATCACGTACCGTTTCAACAGGAATAACGGTGTCGTTATCCAGAACTTCATTGCCATATATATCTTTATGATATTCTGAAGAACAGCTTTTACATCCTCTCAGCAAGAATAGCAGCAGTAATATAGCCAATAATCCAAGGATGAGCCACAACAACCATTTCAAGCAACCTTTTCCTGTGAACCATAACCATAGACGTTTATACCAAGGCAATATTCGTTCATACTGTGCATTGAAAACATAATCATGGTTTAAGATACAATTAGTAGATTGACTCCAACCCATAAATTTGTATCCTTTCTTGGGTTTTATGGTAGGTATTTCTGATTGTGATAATGTTGTTCCTTTAGGTTTTGTCAGGATAGATTTTCCTTCTATGTCTCCTTGTTCACCAGGAATGAAACGACATTGTACAGTTTCTCGTTCGAGACGCGCAACGTATGTCATATCGCTGTATAAAGGTGAAAAAACAAGCGTCGGTTGCCACCCTATGAAGCGATATCCTTCATTAGGTTGTATATTTGGTACCATGTCTTGTTTTAAGACTTCACCCTTGTTTATGCTGATAATTTCATTGCCTTCAATATGGCCATATTCTCCACATTCAAACCTGATTACAATTTGTTCATCAGGTTGTTTTTGTGTTTCGCTTTTTTCTGCCTTCTCATATTGCGCGATAAAAGTTATATTTCCTGTTACTTCATAACCGATAGGGTCTGTTGACCATCTTGTAAAGATATACCCATCATTGGGAATTATTTCTGGAATGTCTTTTGTAGTTAGACGAGCCCCCTTTTCCCTATGAATATTCTTGCCAAAGTGCCCTTTGATTTTTCCTTGTGTACCACAATCAAAGGTGATAGTACATTTTTCTTCATTTTTTAAGCCTTTAACCCATTGCCCCGATACCTTATGTTTATTTGTGTCAGGACGCATACCCCATGCTATCAAAACTACTTTATTATCGTAGCAATAAATGAAATCGTCATTTACATACTTTAGCGCGGAAGATAATATATTGTGTTCTTCAGCGTTCAGTTGAGATAACGCTTTGTTATATTGCTTTAACGTTTCTTCCTTAATTTGTTTGTAATGCTCTTTTTTACTACCGTTCAATTCTGATAGTTGTACCGGGGTTTCTATCCACTCCGCTACATACCAATAAATCAGACCATCTTCATAAAATGGACGGGCCAAGAAGTCACGGTATTCTTCGGCAATATGGTTTTGCACAATACTATAAACACTATCATAACGAAGATACATCGGGTCGGCCCCAATTCCTTGATAGTCGGTGAAATCTGTGTCGTCTATATAGCACAGCAACCGTTTATTATAGAATGTAACTTTCATCATGGCAGATTTTAGTTATGATTATATAATGATTCGCATTCTATGATGATTTCCTTCATTGCTGCGTTCGCTTTAGGATTCTGTTTCGAAACGTCGGCGGAATAGAGGAGTCCTATTGCTAAAAAATTTTTCCATCTTTGATAGTTGTCCCAAAAAGGAAGCTTCATGAGTACGTTAATTGGAACAGTCGTAGGATCTGAGGCATCATCAAAAGCTTTTAATGCTTCTATCAATGTCGTTTTCTGGTATTCCTTATTAACATATTCTGTAGATGTTTCCACTTGTATGTGGCAAGTGTCAGCTTTTACCGATACCATTTGCATATCATTAGCATTCATATATTCCCTGCCTACGGAACTGACAAAATTATTTAGAGTTAAGGACGAAAAGTCTGCTATCGCATTTGGTAAATCCGTTTCAGGGAATACGCGTGAGTATATATCGATTTTCTTTGAGATGATTTTTTCGACCCCCAATCGTTTACACAACATTTGAAGCATTCGGGCAATCTCGTCACTGTAAGGAAGGTATTGCGATATTTCCTTGACCTGTTTATTGATGAAAGTTGCCCAATATTCAAGTATTTCTTTTGATACGACATCTGCTACCGTTGCAGCTATGCTACATTCGTTGGTAACTATGTCATCAATAGTAAATCCTTTCTTTTTGTATTCTTCTTCCAAAGCATTGGCATCACAGGCATAGTAATCACACAGACGCTTAATATTTGTTTCACGACCGTCTTTCAAGTCAACTCCGGCCATTGTCCGTATAAGTATAATCTCATTAAAGTCTTTTGGGGTTTTCGTCTTGAGTACGACTATATCGTATGCTATTTTACGGATGTCTTCAACAGGTATCATTAACCGGTCTATGATATTCCCGAAAATTTCAGGACGTGTTCCGATGTTCATATCCAGTTGATGGCGTATTTTCCCGATTATCGTCCTGACTCGTTTGTTATTTTGCTCTTTATCCTCTGGTTCATAATAGGCTTGTAGCTTAGACAATATGTCTTCTTTGATTTTATTCAATTCTTTTTGATATCGTTCTTTTCTGGCGTTGTCCAAATTCCATGATATATTATCCAAGTCTCGAATGATTGCTTTTGACCCGTCACAGTTTATGCTGGCAACGCTCTCCCAGGCTTGAGCCGGATTTTGAAAATGTCTTTGAACAAAAGCATTCCTAACAAAGCTGTCCCGCAAATTATCGAAATAATCAGGGTAATCCGGAAATTGGTGGATGCCTGTTTCGAGACTACTATTTTCTATGTAGCCATCAAATACCTGATTCTTGGAGGACCAATAGAAATCGCGCAAAAGATATATGCTTTGAAACGCTTCCGAGCGGAATATGCCAGATGGTTTTACCCATTTTTCAAACCAAGTGGCAGGTTTGATAATTTCTGGTATTACTGTCTTGAATCGTTTCCAATGTTCCTCAAGTGTTTCTCTATTGGTAGGAGTATCAAGCTTGTTGCGCTCTAACTCAATATTGAATTTCGTTGCAATAAAGAATAACGGAGATACTCCATTAGTACGCATGAGACATTCCGACCGTTCTTCCGGGGTTTTCCCTATGTTATGTTCTATCCATTCATTTATGGTATCTCCAAGTGTTGGTTCGTTTTTTTGGTCATTGTGATGACAAAATAACACACAGCTAATGCGAAGCGAGTTTGAATATTTGTTGAACAGGTAAGCCACTTTACCTCTTCTGAATATCGATGACAAAACTTTTTTAATATCCTGTTCCTTAAATTTTTCCCGTGAACGTGCGCCGGGAAAATCCAACAAATCTATCCGTTTAAGAAAAGTTCTATTCTCGGTGATGCTTTGAGGCAAAATGAATGTAAGTTCAGCTATCAATGCAGACAATGATGACTTACTAAAAGATGTAGCAAGCAGATTACCATCCTTATCATAGACATCGGTATCATAGATATCGGTCGTATTTGTTGTAACGGGAGCATTCAGATACTCCAGCCATTCTATTTTAAGCAACGTGCCATGTTCTCTTAATACGGCATCGAAAGGAACGTAAACTTCTGTTTGGAAATCCAACTTTCGGTATTCATTGATAAGGAAAGCAAATAGTCTGCTGATTTCCGGGTTGTTATTCCATATCAAAGAAAAGATGTTTACCCATTGGTCTGGCATAACATATTGAATATGGCTTGATACTATTTTACGGAAGTCAGACTGGGCAATCCCCGCAGCATTGCTTCCCAAGGTGTCGGAAATGTAGTCACAAATGTCCTTGACATCATCCTCTGTCAAATAGTTTTGCTGTATGTCCGACTTGACATTCAATGAATTCAGTCTTGCATTGATGTCATCATATCTCAGTATTGAATCCGGATTTATCTTCAAATCGTTGTAGTACGAATCGGCCAACAGCATGATTATGTCAGCCACAGAAAGATTTTTTACTCTCACAAAATCTTTCATTTTTTCATTATCGTTATTCACGGTGAACCGTGTAACAACACCTGTCGATTCCGTTTTAGAGGTGTTGCCGCCACTGGGATTAATATTGTCTATAAAGTTATATTCATGTCCTTTATTAGTTATGACAAATGGTTTGTCTGGTGTAGAAAGCAAACTGCTCATCAGATAGGACTTTCCCACCTGACTCTCGCCGTATGCAGCGGCAGAGCAATTCTCTTCCAATGCACCGGCTATTTTTTTTATCTGACGGCGATATTCCCTTAATTCTTCTCTTGGAAATGTGTCTTTGTTATATGTGTCGGCCCAGTCTATAGCACGATTTATTATGTCGAGTTGTTGTCTAATATCTTTCATCATAATCAACCAATTTATTGTATCTCGAAAGCTCCGGTATCAAGCCAATACTGATTATTAACTCCTAAACTTTGAATATTAATTTCGATATATCCGTCTCCTATATCTATTCCATTACGATCAGTAATGCCTGTAACAGAGAGCAGTTCTTTATTGTCAGGATCTTGTTCTATAGTGACATAATACGGCATTCGTCGGCGCATATCGTCTATCACGTCTTTTGCCTTTGCCTGCACTTCCAAATCCGTCATGGATATTCCCTCTTTGGAGGCTTTTGCCCGTAATCGTTCTCCTATTTTGTTTTCATTAAAATCTATCACATACAGTTCACGTGACGGATAGGAGTCTATGCCAAGCTGGCGGATATTAAGTTTGAGTGGGAGGGAACTTACCATTAATTCGCCTACATGTTTTTGGGGCGTTATAAAATATTCAATTGGCAGACCTTCACGTGAGGCTTCTATATAATTGATTACAGGCTTTAACTTCTCATCGAGTTTGCTCTTGTCGAGGACAAAGCGGTCTAAGTTACCCAACGATGTGGCATAATAGCCAATTAATGCCCCCATAGCAACAATCGTCTTAGGATTTGTAATATGGCCGGTGTTTTCGCTGAACGGATACCAGTATCCAACAAAATAATTATTAAGCAAAATAAGCCGATTAGGCGAAACAGGATAATATTTCAAAAATATATTCCTGATTGGAGCTAACGATGATGGCCTTCCGGAAAGCAAGACAATATTGCAATTATAAGAAAACATAATTGTCGCAATCTTTTTAAGCAATGGCTCGAATGCTTTTCTCACCACTTCCGACACGTATTCATTGTCGTATTTCCATTCCAAATCTTCGAGTGGGAAACCAAAGAAATCTTCAAATCCCTTTTTTATACGCCAGTTGGGTTCATTATCTTCGAATATATCCTTATAACGTATAATACAATTTTGTGCCTGTTTGGACAATAAGTCAAGGAACTTGTACATCAATGGGATTGAATATTGCATATTAAAATCGCGTCTCAACCTGCGGTCTGCAATAGTCTGTCCTGTATGATCTGGTCCGAAAAAGTTACGTAATATTTGCCTGTATTCTTGTTCTGTCTTTCCTTGCAGATGTTCACGCAGTGCGCTTGATTGTGAAAAGAACATGACATGTTTAACAAGCTCGTTTAACATATCATCCCCAGCATAATAATAGCTATCATAAAATAGAGGATCAGGTTGAATAGTTGTCACGTCCCCAGAAGTGTAAGTGTATCGGCTAATCATCAAATCGGAAGTACCTGCACCAATGTCAAGAGAGCCGATTGTCAAATGTGGTTGCTTTTCATCTCCGTCTTTCTCACCGTAAAGATTAAAGAACTCTTGACAATTACCTTTATATTTGTAGCCCACTTCACCATAAATATAAACAAGTTGTGAACAAGTGGCTTCATCATAATACCATTTGCTCTCTTGGTCCTTTACTGAAGGCACTGACGGAATAATGTCCACTCTGTTTTCTGTGCGGCCATTGAACTTGTTGAGTAATTTAACTGCATCGGAGGCGCATTTAACCAAAGCTTCACGTTCCAATTTGGACATGGCTGTGGGGCAAGTGATAATGATACGTCTTATACGCCGTGGCATATTCTTATCACCTCTGTCTATTCTATATTTATCACTATTTATTTGCATTTCAGCTTGTGACAACATCTCTAAAAAGGCAAATGTCATCATGGAACGGCGTGAATAGTGGTAAGATTGCCCACCGGTTCCCATTGTGGCAAGACAACCGTTACTCTGCAATTGCTCGCTAATGCCTGGTATATTTAATATGTGCTTGTCCTTTTCTCCTTCAAGTGTTATGAATTGCCATTCTTCCTTACTTCTTTTACCATCCCACAAATAACGTTTTGGACTTGACATGGTGGAATACTTCTCTTGATTGGCATCTGTTTCAGAGGCTTTATGAATTAATGAAATGGCTTCCTTACCAAGTCGTACAAAACTCGGATATACAAACTGACGGCTTCCCTGAATACCAAATTCGCCAAATTCGACTTTTCTCATAGCCAAACGCATGTCAAAAGGTTCTTGATAGGTTACAATTTCTCCCTTATTGTTATCATTTAGCTGCGAAAAATCAATCAATTGCAATTGGCTGACTTGGTTGAAATTAGAATTGTCTTCTACCAATAAAGCGGCAGTTCTTGAATTTCCAATGTCAACCACCATATCAACATCTTTTACAACCGTTCCTTTGTCGCGATAAAGGATGATCTGTGGAAACAATTTTTTTTGTGCGATATAGTCAATCAATAAGAAATATGTCGCTATATATGTTAATTTGTGTCCTTGCTTGATTTTGCCTACACTTGACAGCTCCGGATGTACCAGTTTGAATAGATAATCGTTTATGTATTCCCATTCAGGATTGGGAGAACAAAAATCCATCAATTGAAATTCTTGTGGACAAACGTCAAACCTCAGTTCTGTTGCAAATTGGTCTGGGAAAACGGGACATTCTTCATATTTGTCCGTTTTCTCTTTAGTCCTTGTATCCAAGGCAAGTAAGACTTTATATTTTTTAATTCCCTCGCTATCTGATGTTGGCAATAGCTTAAAACGGCTCCAATTAAGTGAGCCGAATTTGAATTTTGTTTCACTACGATGGTAAAAATAGGGAATTGGCAACCACTTATTCTCAAACTTCGACAACACATTTGATTTATCGACAAAGCTAAGTTTGAAAATATTTCCAGTTGCTTGCATCTCATCATTTATCATTATCGGTTTAATGCCTTCATCATATAAGTCTTGTACATTAACCCCTTCTTCGGATTTAAGAATCTGCAAATAACCATTCTCAAAGAGTGTCTTTTTATTGTAAAAATATTGGTTCGTTTCATCATTGATTTCTTGAACCAACCCCAATGTCCACTCTCCATTCTCGGTATTGTACCATTCGTGAAACCATAATTGGAACTTCTCCTTTGTGTTAATCTCAAAGGGGAAAGATGTTATGTGAATGCCTGTATTTGCAACAACTGTATATATCATAATCTACACTTTAGTGTACTTACTCTTATGTAGAGTGAGTAGGTCGTTGTATCTACTTGATTTTGATGGACAGACGTAAAAAGTTTGATGTCTATCGCCAAACTTTTTATCAACACAGCCTAATTTTTTGCAAAGAAAAGCGCAATATCTGTAAGAATAATCGTAACTTTGCACGCAAATGATGTACTCTACATAAGAGTAAGTAGGAATTGCTAAACAGTCAATAGAAGGCATTCTATTTCTTATCTAAGAGGCTTAGTATTTTGCTATTAGCTTTGTCTACTATATTGCTTTGGATTGATGAAAGATAAATTCGTGTTGTTTCTTCGTTGTCATGCCCCATACCTAAACTAATTGTACGTAAAGGTACATTCTTCGCTTGAGCTATGCTGGCCCAAGAATGGCGGGCAACATACAAACTTAGCGGTGTGGAAACTCCTGCTAATTGGGCTATCTTCTTCAGTTTTCGATTAATTATGAGCATTTTGTTTAAATATTGTCTCCTTTCTGTGCCATCATTCCTCTCAATAATAGGAAACAGATATGTATTACTTTTGTCGGTGTATTTATTAATAATCTCTTCCATTTCTTTTTCCCATTTAATTGTTATTTGTTGTCCTGTTTTCTTTCTATTATATGTGACATATCCATCAGATAAATTTGTCTTTTTCAAATACGCTATATCTATAAAAGACATGCCACGCATATAAAAAGAAAACAAAAATAGGTCTCTTGCAAAATCAAGTTTGGGTTCATCTCTTAGATTCAAATTTTTTATTTTACGGATTTCATTAAGGCTTATTGCACGCTTGGATGTCTTGTCAACGCCAGTATATACATGTTTAAATGGAGCTGACTGTTTAGATAAGCCCTCTTCTACTGCTTGATTGTAAACACTTCTAAGAGTCCTCATGTAAAATGATGTCGTGTTTCTGCATAGATTTGACGCTTTTAGATAACTCTCATATTGACAAATCAATTTATCATCAATCATATCAAAATATAAGTCCTTATTATTCCTGAACTTCATGAAGCTCAATAACATTTGTCTATATGTTTCACTGGTACGTTCTCTTTTTGCATCTTTAAGAAAGTAAATCCTAGATCTAATATATTCAAAAACAGATGTCTTGCTTTCCAATGAATTACGATATGCATCAATTATATCATCGACAGAAAATATTCTATTATTATTCTTTATATTTTCAATGATGCTTTTAATCCGGTTTTTCTCCCATATTACATTTTCTCGTATTGATTTTATAATTTCTATACGATCTAATGATACTTTGGTGAGATTAATGATGTCTTCAGAATCCTTATCCCATTCCCATTCATAGATATGATATGGAGTTGAGACTTGTTTAACCTTTCGCTTATAAATAAATTGAAAATATAAAGTGCCCTCATTTTTAATAAGAGAGGACACTCTAAATTTTAGCTTTACTGAAATCATATGCTTGTTTTTAATTAACTTTATTATATTATTTTGCATTTCGCTTATTCATGACATCCTTTATCATCTCTTTTACATCCTGGCCCACTTGCACGAAGTTCTTGTACAGGATGCGCTCCCGTTCCTCCCTCGACGGGAAGGTGTAGAACTTCGGCAGCGGCACATACCCGGCTTCCTCATTCTTTATCTCCCTCATGTCGAAGTCGGTCTTGCAGAAGAATTTCGTGGTCTTAAACTCCTCCGCTTCCTGGATGTTCATCGAACCGCCTGCGCCGGTCTTGGTCTTGGTGAAGTCCCTCGCCGTCTGGCCGCAGATCCAGCCGGTTGCCATGTCGGAGATTTTCGAGGCGGGCACCAGGCTGTCCATGTTCTCGTTCAGGTTGATGGAGGTCTTGTCGCGGTCTATGGTTACGCCCTTCTTTATCTGTACCACCTTGCCGAAGATGTCGTTGCTCAGCCATTCCAGGGTCTCCTTGCTTCGGGCAGAACCGCTCACCACGTTGCCTACGGTGGTGATGATTTTCTCCATGCCCACCTTGCCGTAGTCGGCTTCCAGCTGCGGCAGTTCCTGAAAGCCCAATGCCACGCTCACCTTGTTGCTTCGGGCCGTTCCTATCAGGCGGTCTATCTTGTGGAAGTACAGGGTCGGAAGCTCGTCCACGATGATGCTCACGGGGATGTTCTTGCCTTGTCCGGTGTTCACACGGGTTACAAGGCGGTTCAGAATAAGGGCGTTCAGGGCGCCGATGATGCTCTCCATTTCCGGGTCGTTGGCGATGAGCAGGTAGCTCGGATTCTTCGGGTCGCTCACTTTCAGGTCGAAGTCGTCACCGTCCTTGTGGAATATCCAGTACGATTCCTTGGTCGCCAGGCGCGAGGTATAGACACGCAACGTTCCAATCATACCTTCCAACTGTTCCATCGCTTTGTTCTTGAAGGCGGTCTGGAACGGACCGAGCAGCGGTGCCACCTCGTTGTCGGTCTCCAATACTTCGAAGATGGTCTGGTAGCTCTCATTCAGGAACGACAGGATGTGCGGCATGTCGCTGTACTTGCCCAACCAGTAGGCGGGTTCCACAATGTTCCCGTCCTTGCGGTCGCGCACTACGCCCGTCGGCTTCCAGAACTTCGTCTCCGGGTCCTGCCGCTTCTCCGCATACAGCTTGTTTCCGTCCTTGTCGTAAGGCTCTTTCTCGTAGTTCACGAAGAAGTAGATACACGCGGCGAGGAAGTTCACCGCCGAAGTCTGGAAGAACTGGTCGCTGCCGCCGCCTCCCTCTTTCTTGCCTTTCTGCAGGGATTCCAGCAGGGTTTCCGCCGTCTCGCTCGCCGCTGCAAGGTTGTTGATGTACTTCGACTGGATGGGGTTCACCCTCCGGCTGTATTCCACATCCACGAAGTTGATGATGTTGAACTTGCAGCCTTGTGGCAGCTTGCCCAGCTTCTGGTTCTTCCTGTAATGATAGTACAGCTTGGTCGCCAAAGTGGGGAACTTATAGTCATACACGACCATCACGAAGCCCTTGGCGGAATGTTGCCTGATGAACGGCTCGATGATGGAGAAGGTCTTTCCGCTTCCCGGCGTGCCGACCACCCATGTACCTCTGAAAGGGTTGCTGATGTTCACCCAACCCTTACGGAACTTGCCCTTGTAGTAATAGCGCATCGGAATGTTCACGCTGTAGTTGTTCTCCACTTTTTCCTCACATTGTTCGAAGCTCTCGTTCTCGAAGTTGAAGCGGTCTTTCATCAGCCCGTCCTTGATGTATTTCGAGATATTGTCAAGTGCCACATGAACCAGTATCACGCCTGCAAGGGAGGCTGCCATATAGAGGATGATGTGTACGGGCAGCGTGTACAGCTGCATCCCCATCGGGTGGCCGAACAGCCATACGGAGAGGACGAGCAGCGCAAGGCCCGCCGTCAGGGGCAGGACGACCTGACGCTTGGCGTTGAACTCCAGATGTTTCTTGTTCCGCGTGCCGATACAGGTGATGCAGATCAGCAGGACGGTCGCCAGCTTGCTGTACACGAGATGCCCGTCGCTGTATATCGCCCACCGCTTGATACGTCCGTGCAGGTCGGCGAGGATGCCGCCCCAGTCCCCGAATACGGAGGGGTCGAAGGCATACTCGAAAAACTCCAGCAGCACGGACACATAGACCGCCGCGCGGAATATCCGGTAAAATCCCTGTAACTCCTTGCTTTCTTCCATAAGCCTGTCTGTCTTTTAGTCCGTTTTTCTGCGATACCAGCGGTTATCCACCCGGATAACGTCCATGTCAAGATATGCGCCGTTCTCGTTCAGTTTGGTCTTTATCCGCTCGACGGTTGCCGGGCCGATTCCCCATATTTCCATGAGGTACTGCTCGTCACGACGCACCAGGTCGCCTACATATCTTAACCCGTATGCGGCGAGGTGGTTCTGCGCCGATGGCTGGATGCCCAAGCTGAATAGCGGCTGCGAGAGGTAAGGTATTTCTTCCGCCGGTTTGTTCTCCACGGCAATCTCCAAGCCTTCCTTGATTCTTCTCAGGGTGTCGATGCGCTGCTCCAGTTCGACGACAGCCTGTCCGTCCTGCACTATGGCATCCCGCAGGCGGGCTGCCTTCTCCGTCAGGTCGGTATTGCTCCGCATCAGTTCGTCGTGGGTCCTCGCCAGGGACAGGTTCTCCCGGTCAAGCTCGTCCCGTCTGTATTCCAGCGAATCGACGGTATCCTGCAGTTGCCCTGCCCGGTATTGCAGGGCGGAACATTTTTCATTGTCGGAGGCTATTTCACCCGACAGGGTTTCCAATCTCCTGACCTGAAGCTCAAGGCTGTCGTGGATAGAAAGAAGTGTATCCGCAAGTTCGTTCATCCGCTGGCGGCGGGATTTTCCCCGTGCGCATCGGTAAAGGATGACCAGTGCCGATACCATCAGCACCAGTCCGATAAGCATAGTAATATCCAATGTTTCCATATTGTTGTTATTTTTAGTTGTTCAAGGTAATGATGGGCCTTATCCGGTGTGCCTGTGTCTTCGGGGTCTCCTGCATGGCTCCGCTGCCTATCGAGTAGAGCCACGCTTTGGCGGTCTGTTGCCCCTCTACTTCCGTCGAGGTCCAGTACCAGCAGTCGCCTGTGCTGTCTGTGGGCAAGATGTCTCCGCCGCATTTTTCCAGTACGGGATTGACGACCTCCCGTGCCGCATACAGCAGGCGCATCTCCGCCACCGAGGGGATGTATGCGCTCTGTCCGTAGCACCACAGGTCGAATACCGCTTCCGCCATCGGCGAGGCGGTCTCCCGGGTGTCATATAGGGCAAAGGTGTTCGTGTTCCCGTCGAACGCTTCCGTGTCGGCGGATGTTCCTTGCTCCACGCCCAGAGTGTCCGCAAAGGCTTTGGGAGCGATGTCCCACAGATAGACGGCACGACCGTTCTCTTCTGTGTCGCCGTGCTTGCCGGTGTCGAATACGATGGCCACGGCCCGCTTGCCGGAAGTTTGGTACAACTCGTAGGAAAGGACCGTGCCGTCGTCGCAGAGGACATGTCCGGGCCGTACCGTCATGTCCGGAGTCTCGATGTGTGCGTCGCAGGCGGCCAGAGTTAAGACTGCCGCCACCGCAATGATGATATGTATCTTGTTTATTGTCATCTGTTCATATTTTTATTTTCCCTCATTTCATCAGTTATTTTACCGGCAGTTTCACGCCGAGCACGACACCTGCCCGCAGCAGGTCGGCTCCCTTTATCATCACGTCGCCCTTCGCCTGCCAGAAGAACACCCATCCCGACCGCAGCACATAGTTGTGTTCGTAGCCGAGGTGGATGCCGCCGAGGAATCTCTTCGTGTCACTGCCGCCCGATGCCCCGATGCGCAGGTTGCCGTAGTGGTTCCTGCCGCGTACCACGCAGGGCTTGTAGGCCACGCCGAAGCCGTAGGTGCGGTAGTTCCGCCAGAACGATTCCGGGCAGATATGCCCGCACGTCTCACAGTCTTTCCATTGCAGGTAGCCGTTAGCGAAGAACTCCCAGGCATTGTTGTAGTTCGTCTCATGTTCGTAGGCAAGGGTCAGATCCATGCCGTTCCGGTACAGCAGCCCGGCTCCGAGCGAGAGCCGTCCGGTGTTCCGCTGTGCCGAAGCTGTTACAGACAAGGTGAACACGGCCACCGCCAAGGCAAGCAGTCTGTTTCTTGTCCTTCCCTTATTTTTCAATGCTTCACTCATCATTTCCAATTCTTAATTCGTCACTCTTAATTCTTCATTGACATCATTCCTCCTCCAATAGCGATTGGTCAAACGAATCGGCGGCAAGCACGTCCTCGTAGTCGATGTGCAGGCTGATGTTGCGCCCGCTGATCTGTTTCTCCGTCATCTCGATGGTCAGCACCTTGTCGTTGGGGAAGGTCATCTTCTTGACGACTATCACATTGCGGTAGCCCCGCTTGAATGATTTTCCCGGTTCCAGCACCATTGCCGGAGTCAGCTCAATGACCTGCGAATTGGTTGCTTTCGACACCTTCTTGTCAGCGAGCTTCACACGGATTTCATCGATGTCAAACCGGATATGGGTCTTGTTCTCTATCGAGAAGTCGATGAAGAAGTAGTCGCCGGCCGCATAGATGTTGTTCAGCCGCATGGTCAGGCGGTGTGCCTTGCTCGCCACGTTCCGTATCTTGGCCGGGGAGTTCCAGATGCGTCTGGCCAGTCCGGTCATCTCCGCTGTGGACATGGAGACGGTGGGATTGTGGTAGGCTTCCCGTTCCGCAGGCAGTATCTCCTTGTCGGTCACGGCTTCCTTCAGCCGGGTAGTATAGAGTAGCGCGTACTGCGTGCGGTAGCGTTCCGTCACGATGGTGACGATGGCGAGCACTTCGCCGTCCTCGTGTCCGGCCTCCTTGGGCTTCAGGCGGATAATGTTGTCCAATGGCTGGTCACCCGCCACCTTGTCGGTGGAGATGTCCACCAGTCGGACGGGTTCCGATGCCGTGATGACGGTCGTCACCTGCTCGTTCACGGTGAGCAGCTCCATTTCCTCGTAGGTTTTCTGGGCTTTTGCCTCGTATGCGGCGCACAGTCCGGCCGCAAGGAGAAACAGGCCCGTCATTCGATGTCTGTTCATGTCTATGCTTTTTTATTGTTTATTCCCGTTGTTCATTCTTTCCCTCTGTTCGCCTTCCTCCCGTATTCGCTGCTCGGCAATTTCGCAATAACTCTTGTCGATTTCGAAGCCGATGTAGTGCCGGCCTGTCCGCAGGGCGGCGATGGCGGTCGTCCCGGAGCCGATGCAGTTGTCCAACACGAGGTCGCCCTCGTCTGTGTAGGTCCGTATCAGGTATTCTATCAGGGCTACTGGCTTCTGTGTGGGGTGGTAGAAGGCTCCCTTGCAGTGTTCCTTGGGTACGGATACTACCGATGTCGGGTATTTGTCATCGGCTATGCGCACTGGGGCGAGCTTCATGCCACCGTAGCAGCGGTTGGTGAAACCTTCCGTCTTGCGGCGGTCATGGTTCCGTTTTTCGGGCGGGCACGGGGTCATCTGTGGGTGGTACACCGGCAGTTTCCGGTAGAACACCACGATGTCCTCATGCTGGCGCATGGGCATCCGGTTGGCGTTCAGGTGGCCGCTCACCCTGTCCTTGTGCCAGACGAGGTTGTATCTCCACAGCTTGGGCTGTGACAATACCAGTTCCGCCGTGAACATGCCTTGTGCGAACAGGATGATGGGGCTGTCCGGCTTGGTGATTCTCAGGTACTGCTCCCATAAGGGTGCAAGCGGGATTTTTTGGTCCCACCGGGCAGCCCCGTTCTGCCGGTTCAGCACGCCGTAAGGCAGATCCGCAATCACGGCATCGACGCTTCGGTCGGCTATCTGCTTCATCCCTTCCAGGCAGTCCATGTGGTATATCTTGTCTTGCTCCATTTTCGTCTTGTCTATTGTTTCTGGTTTCCGTTTACTAAATACACGAAGGTGCCGTACTTCAGTTTGACCTTGTTCTTCTTGATGGCCTTGCTGATGGCGTTGCTCGTTTTCTGGTAGGCGTTCTGCACGGCCTGCATTCCCCATTGGGCGAGGTTGTTGCCATAGCCGCCGGTGTTCATGCTCAGGTTGCCCGACATGGCGCTGCTGGCCACGTCCTTGCTCGTCTCCCGGAACTGGCTTTCCGGCACATACAGTCCTTCCAGCCCGTCGGTGTCGTACAGCGAGAGGCTGACCTTGACCAGCTTGTCACCCACGAGGATGCTGCTGATGCTGCCTTTCACCCTTCCGGAGGAAAAGCCGCTGACCGTGGCATACAGGTAGGTGCCCTTTCGGAGGGTGCTTCCGTCTATCTCCACATCGTCCAGCAGGCGCAGCCGCACACGCGAGCCGTCCACGGCCTTGATGTCCTCGTCGATGATGGCCTGGATGAGCTTCGGCTCATCGCTGCTGCGGTCGAGCGTGTGGAAGTAGTCCGAGGATGCCTTGGCTTTCTTCACCACCTCGCTGGCCTTGTCATTCTCACCGGGAGTTTTCACGGCACGGCTGTCCTCGTCGATGCGGCCCTCTGCCTGCGGTTCCACTGGTGGTACCTCTGTTTGGGCCGTGTCCTCTTTTGCCGGCGGGGTCACTTCCTGCTGTCCGCGCAGCCTGGCTTCGGCAAGGGCTTTCTCCAGTTCCGCGAGGGCTTCTTCTTCCCGTTTCTTGGCGTCGGCAGCTTCCGCCGCCATACTCTTTTCCTGTTCGACTTCTCCGAGCAGGGCGATGTCGTCATCGGTGTATTTCGATTCATATTCTTCCTTGTTTTCATCGGGTTCGTCCCTTTCAATGTTGTCCACGGCGGTATAGTCCTGTATCCGGCCCCATGATTTTGTCATGTTCTCGTACTTGCTGCCTATGCCGTCCCCGTTCTTAAGGGTGGCTTCCGGAAGTTCCGGGTTCAGGAACTCGGTGGTCTGCAGCGTGGTGTCCTGCACTTCGGCCTTTTCGGTGCGGAACAGGTCGAAGATGAAGTACGACGCGCCGAGCAGCGGCAGGTAGAGGATGGCCGGAAGCATGTACTTCGGTTGCCTGAAATTGATTTTCTCCAATATGCTCATCGTCATTGTTCTTTTGGTGGTTGTACATACAGCTCGGATGACCGGTGCCTTTCCCGCAGGATGCTGTCCTGCATCTCGGTGGCTGTCCGCTTTACGGGTTGACGGTGGTACACGACGGTCAGCCGGTAGATGTTCCATGCCAGCCCTGCGGCGACGAAGGCAAATACGATGACAAGGAACAGGGTGCGGTGCACGTTGGCAAAGCCCTGCACCTTGGCGGCCGCCTTGTCTATCCGGGTCGCCTTGGCGAACCTGCGCCCGGCATTCACCTCCCGCTCGTAGCGTTCCTTGTATTTCGGGTCGTTCCTGTCCGGCATCTTCTCGCCGAGCAGCATGCGTCTGAATCCTTTGATGTTCATGGTCGTTCCTCCTTTAATAGTTGTTCTTTGTCTTCTGCTCGATGTCCTTGTTCAGCAGCGTGCGCCAGTTCACGATGAGCAGCCCGTGCGGGTTGTTCTCCGTGCGCGGCACCCGTTTGAGCTGTCCGGCTGTGACCAGTTCGCGCATCAGGATGTTGCTCCGGCGTTCGATGCGCTGCCGTCCGTAGTAGGTGAACTCCATTTTGGCTGCATCGAATCGGATGCTGTCGCAGAAGATGGAGAACACCGCGCTCGTTCCGAGAATGTTGCTGTAGAAACCTTTCTCTTTGAGCGTATTATATTGTGCCAGTCCGGTCTCGTCCACCAGGTACATGGCCTTCTCCATCGTGTAACGGATGTACTTGTCATCCGGCGCAAGGGTGAAAAAGTAATGGTGGAACATTTCGACATGGCTCTTGGCCTCGACATCGAGCGTTTCGTCCATCGTGGTCTGGCTGACTAATATCGGCACGTTGCCGTCCAGCACATAGACTTTCTTGTGCGCGTCCGCGACCATTGTCCGGGCAGTCCAGATGCTCGACACGCTGATGATGACGCATCCCACAAGGAAAGCCGTGCAGACGATGCCTGTCAGCCTGATTTTGTTCTCCAGATTCTTTATGACCATTGCCTGCCTCTTTTTTCGCTGTTCAACCTACGTACATATTCGTCATGCAGCATGGGGATGATGCAGTCCTGCAGCTCGTCCAGCAGAGGGTCGAAATGTTCGGAGAAGACATGGGTGTAATGCCCCTGCATGAACACATGCACGAACACCCACCAGATGCCGCGTCTGCGCTTGTGCGGGTTCCTGCAAAGCCTTGCCAGATGCAGGCGGTAGGCGAGGTATTCCACAAGGGGCGAGATGTACCGGTCGTCACACTCGAAACCTTCGTCGAGTTCCTCGTACTTCCGGTCAAGCGTATGGTTCTCCGGCACTTCCGTAATCTCTTCCTGCATCCGTTTCTCGGCATACCGGCGGAAATTCTCGTCCGCCAGCCATTTCTCGATTCTTTTCTTGGTTTTCATATCCTTTTTGTTTTATGATTGATGATAGTTCTTAATGGGTCAGAGTTTCCTTATCGCGTCATGGTTCCGATGGCGCCCGTGGCTGTCATCTTCGCCTGTTGTGCCACGCCCTCACCGAAGTTACGGGTCGAGAAGGCGGTGTCTCCCTCCGGTATCATCCATGCGGCCAAATCCGGCACAAGGTTCAGGCATTTCAATGCCACGATGCTCGCCGCCATCAGGTAGCCGGCGGAGAAGAACGAGTTCTGCAGGTAGGCGGCCATCGTCTGCTCGCTCGCCGTTATCGCCGTCAGGTTCTCCACCTGGATGCACAGCACGATGTCGAACAGGAGCAATACGTAGAAGCCCACGAAGTAGAGCATCGCCCCGTAGAAGTGTACCGTCAGATACCTCGTGAGCCACTTCGCCCACGCGCCTTCCCATTTGGGCAGCAGGCTGAAAGCCCACTGTATTGGCCCGAATATCGTCAGCATCCCCAGCAGGATCTGCTGGCAGTATATCGTCGCCCACCACCCGATACGGAACACCACAAGGGCGATGAGCATGATGATTTTGTCGATGCCCACGACGATGCCGGAGGTCAGCGAGGTGAACCACAGCTTGGCCGCGTCTTTCTCCATGCTGGTCACTTCGTCCACGCCGGTCTGTTCCATCGTGGCCTCTATCAGGTTCGGGTCGGATGTTCCGGTATGGGCCACGTCCGCCTGCGCCTGTAGGCTGGTGTACATCGTGTCCCTGACAAAGATGAGTTCCTGCGCTTCCTCGAACTTGTCGCTGATTTGCGCGGCTTCCGCCTGATAGAGGTCGTGGGTGTACGAGCCGATGCAGTTCGGGATGTAGGACAGGAAGTCCAGGAAGCACCAGTTGCTGCCGCTGCCTGCCATGCCCGTATCTGCCGGAGGATACCACCAGCACAGCACAAGCGACACAGCCAGCGGTCTGAACAGTTTCATTATGTCCAGAGGCTCGTGCTTGACCATCATCTTGTAGGCCATGCCCGCCGTCATGATGATGGCGAACAGGGCGGCGAGTGCCATGCACATCTGCAGGATCCACCAGAACGGGCCTTGTGCACCGGTAAACGTGGCGTCGGTCAGAAACTCGTTGGTCTGAAAGATGACATCATCTATTTCCTCTTCCAGAAGGTCTATGCCGAAATTCGATAGGATATTTCCGTCTGCCATTTCCGTTTCTTTTTTAGTTCCTGTTCACGGTTTCTTCTCCGTCGCTTCCTCCGCTGCCGCCACCCGTCTGCGAGCCACGCACGGCAAACCGGGATTCGTTCCACCGCTCCACGGCATCGCGCAGGATGCTTCCTTTGTCGATAGGCTGTGCTTCTTCTGCGTTCAGCAGTCCCTCCGTCACGGTGGCGTTCTGTTTCCGTGCGAGGTAGAGGATGAGCGTCCCGTTCTGCCGGGCCACATCCTCGCTGATGCGCAGGTACTCTTTCTTCCGCTGGGCGTTGGGCATGTAGGCATCCTTGGTGGCGTTGATGGCGCACTGGTACACCTGATAATATTCTTCCCAGCGTTCCCGTTCGTCCGGCGTGCCGCCACACAGGAGAATGCGGTCGATGTTGCGCCGGAAGCGTTCCATCTGTCCGTTCACCTTGTCGCCCTCGGCAAGCCAGGCCAGGTCCACCTGCCTGTCGGCCACGTTCAATGCCTCGACAGCGGCCCGTTTGACCAGTGCCGAGTCGATGGCTTCCGCCTCGTCCGTCTGGTTGTAGAGGTTCACTCCGGCCAGCGTCCGGAACGACAGCTTGTTCTTCGCCGCCGCCGTCTTCTTGTACTTGTTGTGCAGCAGCGTGTAGTAGATTTCCGGGGTGAATGCCCCGGTGCCGGTTTCCATCACGGTAATCTGGTTCTGCTTGGGCGAGTCGTGGTTGTAGGTCACATACTGCGCATGGGCGGCATGTGCCGTCAGGACTGCCGCCGCAAGAAGTGTCATTGTTCGTTTCATGTGCATATCCTTTTCCTTTTTTCGTTAATAATCCAGTCTTCCGGCACCGCGCCAGCGGCCAAAGGCTCCGTCGATGATTTCCTGACGGCTGCGTGCCTGGTATATCTTTTCTTTCCAGTAGCCGATGCGTACCTGTATGTATCGCCATGTCTCCATATAGGCACGGTTCAGGTGCCGCTCGATGTCGTCGAGAGAGCCGTTGATGGCTTCCATGACCATCAGCAGGTCGGAAGTCGAGCAGGCAGCCGCTCCGGTGGCGTACAGCACAAGGTCGTTGAGCGACTTGTACAACTGTTCCCCGTCATTGGCGATGTCTTCTATCGCTTTCTTGTTTATCGTGAGTATCAGGAGGTCTTCCGGCTCGGCCTTTCCGCGCTTCAGCACCTTGTCGTTGAACTCGGTCAGCATCTCCTTGTAATCGCCGATGCGGTCGCTCACAGTCGTATAGGTGTCCTTGGCGTTCAGCACCGTCCGCAGGGACTGGTACATCACGTCGATGACATCAAAGGCGCGTGTGTACCGGTCAAGGTCCACGTTCAGCTCCTTGTATTCCACGGTAGCGTCCTTGCTGTACTCGTGCAGCAGCTTGTTGCTGTATTCCAGGGTGGAACGTGCCAGCAGCAGGCTGCGCTGTTTCTTGTGGTCGTTGATGTAGGCTTCCACCGATACGATGTCGAAAGTCCATTGGGCTTTGGCGACATACGGCAGAAGAGCCAGCAGCAGGAAGGTCAAAGTCAGTCTCTGTCTCATCTTACGTCCTCCTTTCTGCCGTTCCCGTTGCGCAGGTTACGGGCATTTTCCACCCACCGCTCATGGCATTCTTCCACAAGCGTGAGCCTGCGTCCTTCATCCGTGTCCAGTTCGGGCAGCACATCCTTCAACAGGTCGATGATGCTGTACTTGTAGTGCATCATCTTCTCCAGCGACACGAGGTCGGCGTAGATTCTCGTGAGGCGGGTGTCCACCTCACGGGCGATTTCAAGGCGGTCGCTCGACCATAGCAGGTGGTACACATCGCCCGTAGGCGTGTCTTCCATCGGCGGCGTGCTGGCATATTCGGTAGTAATCTTGCAGGAGGGGTATTCCCTCGCTATCTCCGCGATACGGTCGTTCACTTGCTTGGCCTTTTCCGCGTCCGACAGGTTCGGGTCGAGCGTCAGAACATCGGCCACATGGGTGTCGGTGTATTCCGTGGTCAGTTCCCATGCTATCTGCAGGATGGCACGGTGTATCTTGATGCCGAGGAAGTATTTGGGCTTCCTCGCGATCGAAAGGGTCGCCTTGAAGGTGATGACGCCGTTGATGTCCGTCATGGTGGCCTTGCGCACGAAGGTGTAACCGTTCCATGCTCCGCCGTCATGCCACGTCAGGTTGTAGGCGGTCTTGCAGTCCTGCATGATGGCCGGGATGCGGTAGTAGTCGTCCGTCGCCACGGCATTGTCGCCGGCAGCCTCCGATTTTGCGTTTTCGTAGTCTGCCAGTTTTTGCTGCCACTCGGCCAATTCGTTCTTCAGTTCCTGTAGCCGGGTCTGGTTCGCATTATACTGCTGGCGGTAAGCGGCGGCATCTTCCACGCTCGATTCGGAGATTTTCTTCAATAGGGCGGCATTCTCATCCTCCAGAGCCTTTATCTGCGACTGGAGGGCGGCGACCTGGTTCTCGGCTTCCTGCACCATCCCGTCCAGTTCCGAGGTGTCCAGTTCATTGTCCGTCACGGTGGTCTGCATGGCGCACTCCTTCGAATGCCCGTCCAGCGAACTGCCGCACTTGCGGCATTTGTATTGGGTGCTTCCTTGTCCGAGGGTCGCGCCGTCAGAACAGGTCACGCTAATGGTCACGCTCTCGCAGCCCTGCAGCTTGGCGGCGTCCGTCGCCTGATAGTAGTTCCGGGCATCGGAAGCGATATAGTAGGTGTACCCCTCCTCGTTTTCGTTGATTTCCGACAGGCGGGCGTTGAGCTGCGCCTTGAAGGTGTTCAGGTCCATCGAATAAGAGTCAAATACATCCTCATAGACGACTTCCTCCCGGTTCCAGCTCTGGGTCACATGGATTTCGTAGGCGTATGCCTTCTTAGTCTGTTTCCCGCCACGGCTGATGACGTAGGCCTTCTGGCTGTAACGGATGGAGTAAGTGAAACCGTCGTTTTGGTTGTTCAACTGCTGCACCCGGTCGCGCGACCATCCGGCATACCGCTCCGAGTTGGAGAGGGCCTGCTCACGCTGCGAGGCGTTGGGATAGAACCCGGCGTCGGTGGTCTCGAAACGGGTCCATTCGCCGCCGTTCAGTATGCTGTTGTCGTCGGTGGGCGGATAGTAGTCGCACAGCGACACGCTGCCTTGTTCTCGGCGGGCGATGTACCACCGCTGGGTGTAGTAATTCCCGGCGGCTTCGTCCATGTAGTCGGTAATCCACGAGGTCAGGTCGTAGTTGCTGAAGTTGAACAGCCCGGCCACATTTTCCGGGCCGCCCACCATGTCGAGCAGGAGTCGTCCGGCATCCTGTTCCGCAGCTTCGTACAGGTGGCTGTAATGGTCGTACAGGTGGAATATCTCTTCCACCTTGCCGTTCATCAGGTCATGGAACGAGCTGGTCTGCAGCAGGGCGTCGCCGATATTCCCGATGCCAGCCGTGGCCAGCCCCACACCCATGTTGTACAAATTGTCGAGGTCGCTCTGCAGGTTTTCTTTCGTGAAGTTGCCCGGTATGCGGGCCAGGTCGTCCAGCATCCGCTGCCAGTCAATGTTTCCCAGTTCGCTGAGCCGCAGCAGGGAGGCGAACTCTTCCTTGATTTCGAGAAAAGCCACATCGGAAAAAGTCAACGTGCTGTTGGTCACGATGCTCTCGAACTGCATGCACAGGCTCTTGGTGTCGTCGCACACTTTCATCAGGTAGCTGCCCCAGTAGAGGGCTGTCTGCGGGGATTGCAGCATCATCTTGGCCACCACCCAGATCTTCGGTATGATTTTCCGGGCAACCATGTTGTAGATGCGGCGATAATAGTAGTTCTCCGTGCTGCTGCTCCATATACCCAGCTCGGACAGGGCCTTGTGCTCAAGGAATTTCGACGAGAAGATGCCGGCGGCGGCGACCTCTGCGGCCGTATAGTGTTTGAGAATGTCATCCACTTGTTCACGGTAATAGCTCTCGGCGACCGTCTCCGTACCGAAGGCGGCGGCCATCGCCGCCACGGTGCGTGTGTCGTAGTTCACGCTGTAATACTGGGCGTGGACATGCTGCACGGTGGCGAGCGACAAGAACATTAGTATGAACGACAGCCGTTTCATGGTCATTTATTGCTGATTGTTTTTATCCCTCTTTTTCAGATTCAACACATGCCCCGCCGCATTCACCTTCTGGGCGAAAGGCAGGGACTTGCTTATGCCGCTGGCATCCCAGTCGCGGCAGTAGGCTTCGATGGCTTCCTGGTGGCTGCAACGGAGTTCTTTCTTGTACAGTTTCAACGCTTCCTTCTCCGCGCGTTCGGTGGTGTAGGTCATATAGCATTCGTGCGGCTCTTCCACGCCGTACACGCCGCTGGTCGAACCACGCCGGATGAATACCTCGCGGAAGAAGCTGCGCCCTTCCTTGTTTTCCAACCTGTTGATGGTGAATATCTTCTTGCAGTCCACATCAGTCAGTCCGAGAATGGCCTTGATGCTGTCGAACCGCTCCTTGAACTTGCTCTGGTCGAGCAGCATCACCACATCGGAGTTGTTGATGATGGCTTCCTTTACTATCTCGCTGCCGATGATGTCCTGTATCTCCTGCGTCACCACGCCCACCGAGGCCCAGAACTTTCTTGCGGTCTTGTGTAGGCTAAGCACCCAGCGCCTTATCATATTTCTATGACAGGTTTCCAAATGCTCGCCCCCGAACCGGACTTACACCTCTCAGCGTATCCGGCTCTCCACTAATTTCAGTCTATCTTTCCGTCATGTATCTTCTTGTGACAACTCCTGCACACGGCAATCGTCTTGCGTTTGCGGGCAATCATGTGTCGTTCCCAGCTTTCCTTTCCCTGCAAGTTTTTTAGTTTCCTTACATGGTGCATAACAAGGTCGTCTGTCGCTCCACATAATTCACACTCATGGGCTTTCAGCCTTTCAACAAGACTTGTCCGCCCCGCAGTATAAATTGTTCGTGGCATGGTGTCACATTCCGATTTATAGGTGGGCTTCTTTCGTTTGAAGCCACCATCGTAAAAATATCTTTCCTTTACACCTGCTTTAGTCATGTGTTTTACGATAAACTTACCGTTCTTACGATATTTCTTGTTTATCTTGCGTGTGCGGCATTTATATTTGCCTGCAAACGTTTTGTACATGCTGTATTCCATGATGTAACTGAAATTGTTCAAGGCATGGGCACAGTTGTTGGCTATGGAATAATAGTTGTAGAAGCCTACGATTTCCCGATTATAGCTGTCAAGGATTTCAAGGTCATCATTGAAAATCAGTCCCGATTTGCATTTCGGTTTCCATATTTCCTTCCCGTTGCGGTTTGTCAGTTCCAAAACACCCCAATCGAAAAGTTTTTTACGGACAGTTTCCGTACTGACATTCAAGCAAACCCTTTTACCATAGGTTCTTCTCAATCTACCCCGTTTATCCCGTCTTTGGTCGTTGGATTTTCTTACAGTAATTTCATATCCAAGAAATTTGGCAGCTCTTTCCGTGTGGGTGACAAGTGTTTTTCATCAGATAGTTCCAATGCCAGTTTATCAGCAAGAAAGTTTTTTATATCTTCCTTTATCTGTTTTGCATCCTGCTTGCTTCCGATAACCCCTACGATAGAATCATCTGCATATCTTGCATATTTCATTCTTCTGTAATCGGCATCCATTTCTTCGCCATTGGGATATTTAGCCCGTCCTTGTTCTATTGCTTTCAGTTCAAGGATTAGCTTTACCCTTTGCCTTTCGTCTTTTACGGACTTCAATCTTCGCACAATACGTTTTCTTGCATTGCCAAAGTCCAAACTTTCTCTACTGAATTTTCGTTTCTTCCCCTTATCGAATCTGGCTATGTATTCCTTTATATACTTATCCAGCTTGTCAAGGTATATATTAGCCAATATCGGGCTGATGATACCCCCTTGCGGTGTGCCACTGTAAGTATTGTGGAATTGCCATTCTTCGATATATCCCGCTTTCAAGAACTTGCGTACTAAGCGTATGAAGCGTTCGTCCGCAATGCGCTCCTTGAGTATGTTTATTAATACATCATGGCTTATATTATCAAAGAAACCTTTTATATCTCCCTCTACAAACCACTTTGCACCGCTAAACTCCTTTTGGATGTGAGTTAATGCAGTATGGCAGCTTCGATTGGGTCGAAACCCATGCGAGGTGTATTCAAAATTTCCCTCGTATATGGCTTCCAATACCATTCTTACTACTTCTTGTATTAACTTGTCATTGAAAGTCGGTACGCCAAGAGGTCTTTTCTTACCGTTTTTCTTCGGTATGTACACCCTCTTTGACGGTTGGGGCTGGTACGTTTCATCTTTTAACGTATCAATCAACTTGTCAATTCGTTTCAGGCTCATGTTGTCAATGGTCTGACCGTCAGAGCCTTTAGTCATGTTTCCCTCTTTGGCGTATATACGCTGATAGGCAACATAGAACATTTCCTCATTGAACAAAATTCTGTAAAGACGTTCAAACTTGTAGCTTGCATCCTTACTGTGTTCTGATAGACTGTTTAATACTCTTTCTGGACTTCTCATAATGTCTCTCACATTTTCCGTTAATTGTATTAATAATTAGCTGCTTCCCTTCGCCATGTGCAAGGCGTTACCTTGCTCGGACTACTATGGAAGCTCCGTTACCACTCCGAATTTTCATAGGTCGAACCTAATAGCCTTTCGGCACTTCGGGATAGGTAATCCCCGTTTATCACATCGTAACTATTGGCATGATAGATTGTCGGATACGACTTCCGTCCTTTACTCGCTTATTGCGGTTGTGTCGTGATAAGTTCTTGCTACGTTCATACATGTACACTGAAGTAGTATCACGATATGGCGATTGATAGTTACCTTACGCCATAGCCTCAAGGGGGACCACTCGGACTATCGTTCAATCAATTCGGACTTTATCCTCATATCTATCTTTTCATCTCGCTATTCAGTCGCAGTTTGGTAACTAACTGACTTATAACTTTTCCGACATGCTACACTCCCTGCTCGGTTAAGTTTTCCCGAAAACAGATAAGTCGGCTGATGATAGGTTATTTTTTCAAAGAACACTTTCCTAATCTCTTGCCAAAGAGATGTTTACGATGCAACCTTTACGGGCGCACACATGAACTTGATGTATTCGGCCATGAGCGGCGATGCGATGGCCTTCCACGCTTCCTCTATCACAAGGACTTTCCGGTTCTTCTTGATGCGCATCTTCTGCAGGAACACGTCCATGATGATAAGCGTTACGATGGGAAACAGTTTCTTATTTTCCTTGATGGCATCTACTTCGAAGACAATGAACGTTTCCGAGAACAGGGTAGTGTCCACGTTCTCGTTCAATATTTTGTCGTAGTTTCCGCCCTTGTAGAACGGCTGTATCATGTAGGTATATTTGTCGTAGTCTATCTCCGTGATGTTGTTTTCCAGACAGATAAGTTCCAACCGTTCACAGGAGTATTCATAGAAGGTATTGAACGACAGCGAGTTTACTTTCAAGGCTTTCCGCCGTTCCTCCAGCAGGCGTATCTTGCTGTCCACCTTTTGTTCCAGTTCCGGCAGGTTCTCTGCATTCCATCTGCCTTTCCGCTTCTCGGCGGCTATCAAGGTCTTGTGCAGGTTCTCGCGCTGCACGGGGTCGTAACCGTCGAAGCCGTAGAAGTAAGCGTCGTAATAGTCCGTCACCATCTGCTCTACGATGCGGAACTCCAGTTCCGTGATTTTCGTGTCCGACCCTTTCCATATCAGTAAAATCAAGTTTTTCAGGAAGTCTATCTTTTCGATATTCAGTTCTGCCTGGGTGATGTTGAAAGGGTTCATGGTGATGGGCTTTTCCTCTGTATAGCTGATGTACTTGCCGCCCAGATACTCGCATAATCCCTCGTATGAATTACCCGTATCAACCATCACCACGTCCGTGCCCTGCTCATGGAGCTGGCGCACCACGCTGTTCATGTGGAACGACTTGCCGCTGCCCGAAGGCCCCAGGCAAAAGAAGTTCGAGTTGTCCGTCAGCTTGTTCTTTCCCTCCTTTCCGGTGATGTCGATGGCCACCGGCACGCCTTGGCGGTCGGTGTAGTAGATTTTCAGCGGCGTTTCCTCGCTGTGCTGGATATGTTCCTTATACATCAGGCACATGGCTGCGTCGCTCAGGGTCAGGAAACGGTCGTAGTCCTCGTTCAGGGCATAGCAGTTGCCGGGAAAAGAGGCGACGAACAGTTCCAGTTGGTTATAGGCGTGCTTGCTGATGTGGATGCCCATGCGACCGAAGGCATTCTCCAGATAATTGGTGCATTTCTGTATGTCTGTGTCGGCAGATACCCCTACAACAAGATTGAAATGGCTGTACACGAGCATCTTGCTCTCCCTGGCAACTATCTCCTGCACACGCTTGATGTCCTCCACGGCCATCTGGTTGCCGGGATTGGGGATACTTGCGTGACGGTTCTTCTTTTTGTCAAGCGCCGCCAGTTCCCGCTTTTGGTTGGGCAGGAAGATGATCTGGTTATAGATCACCGTCTCGGCTTCCGGTATGCTGTCGATGACGGACAGCAGGTCAACGGGCATCTCCGCATTGTTCACCTCTATATTGGTATAGGGCCTGACGAGCGAAGGCAGCGCGGCACAGTCCACATCCACGAGGCTGTACACTTTGCAACGCTTGCCGCCCATCGAGACCGTCTCATCGTCCACCTTGAAGTTGGTCATCGAGACAATCCTGTCCTTGAAGTTCATGGCGAAGTAGCGGTCAACGAACGCATTCGCCTGGGGCTTATCCAGGAACTCCGCCTGTATGCCTGCATCGTGCAGTTGGTCATGCACCTTGCGTATCTTCACGAGGAAGTCGCGCCACTTCTTGCCGTCGAAAGAGAATAGGCTGCTTTTCTTTGATTCCTGCGTAATGGTCAGGTAGCATACGCTGTCCGTGTACATCCGGCCTTTGAAGTACCGGAAATAGGCGGAGGATAGGAACTCGTGCCGGTCGCCCGTCACATCCTCGAACTGCTTGCGCACGAACACGTCCTGCTTGTGTATCGCATAGCCTTCGCCCAGCGTCTGTGCGACGGCGGTGAGCAGGCTTGTGAACTCGTAGTAGCTGTCGATGTTGGCCGAATACTTCTGCACGGGGTTCTCCATCCGCAGGACGGCCGAGTATTCCCCGGTCTTGGTGTACAGCACCCCGATGCCGTTCACGTCCTCCACGGTGAAATAGATGTCCTGGAAGATGCGCTTGCGCTTGCCGCCCGTGCCAAAAGCATGGACCGAAATGGCCATGCCCGCACAGAGGGCGATGAAAATCAGTATGATGTACAGTGTCATTGTCGGTTGCTTTCTGCTTAAGTAAGGGCAGACTCGCCTGTTCCAAAGCGGGCCTGCCCGGGTTCAACATTCAATAGGCCACGCGCTCTCCGTCATGGCTTTTTCTTTTTTCATATCTTCTTCGAGCGGGCATAGACATACACTCCTTTCCGGTTCTTCTTGGTGTGAAGGCCTTTCCTTTGCTTGAGGATGATGAGCGAGATGCCCGCAGACAGGATGACGGCCAATACCACCAGTCCGGCCACGAAACCGGCAAGGCAGTAGGCAATGACGAAACCGACAATGGCTCCGCCTGCCGAACCCGCCGCCCAGTAGATATACCGTCCTTGTATGCCCATGAACTCAAGGGGCCGCTGAAGCCCCTTGAACAACGGGTAGTCCGGATAGCGTTCGTCCCTGCCTTTCATCGCGTCTCCTTTTTAGCCGCCGATACCGAAAAACAGCGGAAGTGCCTGTGCCGCCGCAATCAGGAAGATGCAGGCGCCCACGACCATCATGATTTTCTTCTTGACATCCTGCTCTTCGTTGTTCATCGCGATATAGACGCTGATGGCGCCCACGATGGCCACGACTCCGGCGATAGCATAGCACAGCTTCACCATGATGGGTACATACTTGGCGATTTCCTCCGCCACGGTGGTCAGGGCGTTGGTTCCGGCCGTGTAGTCGCCTGCGGTGTTCTGCGCCATCAGTGCGGCAGGCCCCGACACTAACAGAATGGCGAGCATCGCAACCTTGTACAATACTGCGCCTACGATTCTTTTCATTGCATTCTTTAACTTCTTCATTCTCGTTACTTTTAGTGATTACTATCATTGATATTCTGAATCTCTTTTCTATATGCGGTAGCCGAAAAAGGCCGGGAATACGATGGAGGCGCCTATGATGAACATGCATGCCCCGAACAGCATCAGGATGGATTTCACGATGCCGTCCTCTCCCGTGTTCCATTTGATATAGATCTGGAGCGCGGATATGACGGCCAGCACGGAGGCGACCGCATAACAGATGTAAAGGACGTACATCATCATCGTCACCACGAAGTCGTGCATGGTGGCAAGCGCATCCGCTCCCCATGAATAGTTTACGGCTCCGCTCTTGGCGAAGGCGAAGCAGGGAACCGTGAGCATCAGCAAGGCGCATACTGTCTTCTTCGTTTTCATCGCTAAATTTTGTCCATCGGTTTCCACGCCATTGCGGGACGGTTCTCCAGACGGCCGCCGGAAACTATCGCCTTGTACATATCGTCCGCTGTGAATGCCTCTGACAGGTAAGGGGTACTGTCCTCCATTTTCGCCTCGGCTTCGGCCTTCATACGGGCAAACCGCTCTTCGGCCGATTCCTTGTCTGTGTCTGCCGCGCCGTCCTGTATGGAAGTGCCGGAATTATCAAATGCGGTCTCGTACTTCTCCGTCCCGACGTTGAATCCGGTCTCGCTTTCCGTCACCGCCACGCTGTCCTGCCCGTTATCGGGGTCGATTTCAAAGACTTCCTCGTCCGTCCTGCCCTGGCTTCTCTTTCGGTACAGGTCCCTGGCGATGTTGGCCGCATAGTAAACGACGTAGATTGCCGTCAGAATGATTGCGAATATAAAGTATGATTTCATATCCTAATATGAATTTTATTTTGTATTCAAAATTTGATTTGCAAAGAAAATCCATCTGTTCTATATTAAGAAATAATTGAAATACAAATTGCTGCTTCCTTAATAAGATTTATGGTATTTCTAAAAATCATACTCTAAAATCATATTCTGACAGCTGTTTCATACTTGAAAATGCGCATTGGCAGACAAAAAAAAGAAGCCCTCCGTCAGGAGAGCTTCATAAATTCTGACACGCTGGCCGGGTCAGCGTCTTTTGCCTCTTAAATAGTCGTTCAGGTCTTTGTAGCCGTCGTACCGGTAGGCTTCGTTGTTGACTTTCCCGGTGAACAGCATGGCGATGGTTTCCACAGTTTTCTGTCCGGCAAGGTCATTGTCGAGGTAGCAATGGATGAACGGATATTCTTGCAAGTGTCCCAATGCCTTTTTAAGGTTGTTTACGGAGTTCATCACGAGATGGTCGCAAGGAACTTCAAGGCATATCTCCCTGTCTCCGGCCTGCCGCAGGGTCATATAGGAGAGAAAGTCCATGAATCCTTCGAAGACGCACACGTGGCCCTGCGTCTCGCCGTGCGTATGGCTTATCAGCGAAACATCCTTATTCTTCAGGCAGCCCTTGTAGTAAGGGTTGCGCACTTCATAGCCTCCTGACAGATTACAGAATGCCAGTCCGAAATAGTGTCGCTTGCGCAACTTATAATGCACTTCCTTGCAGAATATCTTTCCGATGTCGGCATCGATCATCCGGGAATGGAGGTACGACAGCAGCGCATGGTGTCGTAGCGGCACCACCCTTATATCCTTCATTTCCGCTTCCACCGGCCGGAGCATCACCGCCGGAAGCCGAACCCTCGGCAGTTCATTGGTTCCGGTGTGCCGTTCGATGCAGGCCAGCACCTCGCTTACACTGTCCGTTCCGTACAGGTGCTTGCCCAGTTCCACGAGGTCGCCCCCGGTAGCCGCCCCGAAGTCATACCATTCATTGAGCCGGTCGTTCACCTTGAACGACGGCGTCTTTTCTTCCCTGAAAGGGGAAAGATACCAGTATTGTCCCCCGCGCGCATTCTTCGGCTCATGGCCGAGAAGTCGCAGGTAGTCCACAATCCGTATTTGTTTCGCTTCCGATATGTTCATGTGCATCCTGTGTTTAGTATGGTTTCTTTATATATACCCGCAAACTAAACCGATACGGCTCAGATGCTGAAATTCTCGTTGTAACGGTATTCCCGGCCATTCTTTTGTATCGCGTTATGTTGAATCAGGAACTTACACAGATTGACCAGGGTATTTCTTCCTCTGGTGTAACCGATGCTGTCATATCCCTTTTTTAGTGCGTCAAGCAATGCCTGATAGCCAAATGAGGTGTTGTCGGAAAAGGCGACTTCCAAAGCAGAACGGTGTAGCTGTTCTGTCATGTCAAGGTATGAAGACAGCCTGTCTTTCTTGTTCATCTTAAATTGATAGTCTTTTACCAAATGGGGAAGCGAGTCTTCTCCGATTTCAAAGGCAAATGGTACAAACTCTTTATCCCTGATATGCATAGCTCTTACTTCACTGATTCTTCCGTTTTCTATATTTTTGGAGATTTGCAAGATGGTTTCAGCTTTATTATTCAATTCGGTACCGATATGCCCCCTGGTATTGTCATCTCCTTTATTCAGGTGGAGTACCGTATGGATGTGAAGCTCGTAATAGCTTGACCATCTCATCAGCTCATTAATAATATCAAGTGACTCGCTTGGACTGTTGATGTCATGGATTAAGTCGCGTATTCCATCTATGATAACCAGCCCGATATTTTTTTCTTCATGGAGGGCCCATTTGATGATGTCCCTGCGTTGGTCGGGAGTGTATTCGCGGAGAACAAAAAACTCAATGCGGTCATTCTCCTGGTCTATGGGCATACCTGCCAGTTTCAGTATTCTTTGAAGTACCTTATGACAGTGGCATTTGCTCTGTTCCGTATCAATATAAAGGATACGGTTCTTGCACGGAGGCAAGTCAGCTTTGTATTTCAATACCTCTCTTCCGGAAAGCGCCGATGCGACTATGGCGCTTACATTGAAGGTCTTTTTGCTTTTAGGTTTCCCCGTGGATGCACTGAAATTGCCTAATGTGGCTATGGTCACACCGTCAATCTGGACAATCTCTTGAGGGAAATCGTATTGTTCTGTGACATTGAGCCGGATATATTTCAGCAGCGACTTGTATTTCGCCTCGTCTATTCTGTGCGTATCCGGAAACATAAAATTAGATCTTTCCGTTTCCATCTCTTCTTGTTCTGCGTTTACGTTTGTTGTTGTTTTCAAGGCGATACGACATAACATTGGCCTGTTTGTCGATTTCTTCGTAGGAGAAACATGGATTACGTCTTATCCAGTCGTTCAGGTCGTCCCGGAGTACGAATATGTTCTTGCCGTTGGGCTTGTAAACGGTAAGTTCCTTGGTGGATGTCAGCTTATAGACAAAGCTCTTGGATACTTGCAGATACGCTGCAACTTCGTCTATGTTCAGAAAATCCTTTGCCGCATATGCTATCTTTTCCACGTTTTTCAGATGAGCCAGCAGTTCGTCCAGCTTGGCGAAACGTTGCAGGTAGTTCTCTACTCTTAATATTTCCCTCTGAAAGCCCTCCAATGTATTTCCCTCAATGAAGACACTTAGCCTTTCAATGCGGGATAGTATGATGTCCATGTCATTCTTTTTCATAATACGTTGTTTTTAATTGCCATTTCCTGATGGGGTTTCACTTGATTTCTCAAAGCCCAGTCGCACAACTCTTTCCTGTTGAAATAGACGAGTTTGCCGTTGGGCTTGTAATGGGGGATTTGTTTGGAGGCGGTCAGCTTGTAGATGTAGCTCTCTGACAGCCCCAGATAGGCGGATGCCTCGGAAATGGTCAGCACTTCTTTGGTAATCCACATGCGCTCCTTTATCTGACGGACAAAATTCTCTATATTGGGAATTTTATCGACTTCGCCGATTCGCTGCTCCAAGGATTGGATACGTTCGATGGGTTTCTCGGATGTCATTTTGGAAACCATGTTTTCCATCTGTCTGATATATCGGAAAACTGGACTGCTTCCACTGTTTGTTCTTCGTTGTTTCATTTATTGCTAAAATTAAATTTGACAATAGAAGGTTTGCCCTCCGCAGTTATTGATTACGGAGGGCAAAGTTATGGACAGCTTCCTGATGAGCATGTTGATAGTGTTGAGTGTCAACGTTTCTATCAACACGACTCTCAACAAATTTGCTTTCTTTTAGTCTATTTCTTTGTCTTTGATTAGCTTTATGTACCGGTCTATTGTCGCGAAGAATTTCTTTTCAGAGATACTCGGTTGTATGTCCTTTATCCTGTTAAGGGTAGAGGATAGGTCATGCTGATTGAGAAATTTCTTACCGGAAGAACTTCTGACAAGCTGCTTTTTGGCAATGACCGATTGCCAGTCATACGGTATGATGTCGTGCATGGCGAGTTTGTCAAGTAGCAACACCAACCGTGTGTTGTTTTTCGATGTGACCGGATTTAACATGGCTCTCTCATATCGGGTGATGACATCGTTCACATCCAGTTGTTCTATAAACAGGCCGACCTCATTGACAAGCTGTACAATGAGGCCGATTGTGTCTTTGTCAATCAATGGCTCATAGGAATCTGGCAAAGGGGGCTGTTCTGATTGACGGCTGTTTTGGAAACTTTGTATCCGGGATTTTGTTTGGAGATGTTCGGATGTATTGAATGTATCGAGCAATTTTTTAATTTGGGTTTCGTCTAAGGTGGACTGACTGAAGTATTGGCATACCAGCTTTTCATGGTTTTCCAATAGCTCTGAAACAATGCAATAATTCTTCTGATGTTCATTCTTGCTCCAAGCGTCAGTAGCATCGTGGTATTGCGTCGAATGAATAAAGTCAAGCATGAAGCGCCTGTAACATTTTCTGTGAGTTAGGACTTCAGCTTTATAAACTTCATGGGCTTGATAGACCAACCGGAATAACCCTTGTTCACCGGTTTGCGCAGGAGTCTTTCCGGCTCCGCGCATCGCTCTTTTCAAAAAGAGAGAGGAGCAAAGTTAAATTCTTTGTCATTGCTTGATTGAATTTGATGTTAGGTAATATATGCTTTAGCCTTTCTATCGGAGGCTGTTGCTTCCTTTTTTATTGTACAACTATTATACTCATCAGCAATTCTTTTCAATTCTATGTCATAGGTATCCAGTTTCCCTTTACTTATGATCGACCGGAAATTGCATCTTAGGCTTTCCCGGTTTATGGGCTTGCCTTCTCGAATTTGAAAGCAGTTGGCGCATTTTGTCCAAAAGTCAAAAGGATTATCTGCTCTGAATGACAAATAAACGAAGTACATGAGTGATACCTGACTTTTTATCCATAATACAGGCCGGGTAAATACCGTTTCATCAAAAATTCCCATGAATATATCAATTGAAGTGGTTGGCGAAATATATCCGCCATTGATGAGCCCTGAAAATACCGCTTGTTTCTTTTCTTCGCTTTTGTCTGAATAGAACACCTCTTTGCCAATGTGGATAATCCGCCCTTTATTTTCCACTTTTTCTTTTGCGGTTTCTTCAATATGGTTAAATTCTTCACAGATGGCTTTTAGTCTGGTGTCAAATCTATCCATCCACCCTAAGCGTTTAATCGAGCTGTAACCTGACTTAAAACATGCTATATGGGGAGCTTTTCCGTTGATTAGAAAACATTTTCCGCCTTTTACCCATAAATTCTTCTTGTTCCATTTGCCAAAAGCCAAATATAAAAAATATGCCAGCAAGCGTTGCTCCTTAATCCATTCGACAGGTTTTACAAACTTCGCTTTGTCAAAAATCCCATTAAAGACATCGAGCGTTGTATCAGGAGCAATATACTTGTATTTTATCAGCTCGTTGTACATCTTGGTTATATCTTCTGGACTTTGTGGGGTATAGAAGGTCTCAATCCCACACGATGACTCTAAGGGCGAAAAGTCCACTTCTGGATAAAGGGATTTCGCGTATTCGTAGAATTTGGTCCTGTATTTAGGGATACTGCATGTGCTGATTCTATACGAGGTAGTATGGCTCCATTGTTTCTCGAAATCTACATAAATTCGTGGAAATTTGCATATAGAAGATACTGCAAATGCAATGACTCTCAGTTGTAGTGTTTTTGTATCTGGAGTTGGCTGGAAATGATTGTCCAACAGTCCGGCATCAACGGCTCTTTGCAAAAGGGTTGCTACTTGCTCATTGGCCAGCGTCTCTACCAAATCCTTGTATTGGCCTTTTTCTTCACGCTGATACTGCCTGCATATTTCAAATAATGACTGTAACCTTTTAATAGAATCAATAAGTAGTGTCACGCAAGCAGTAGGAGTTATGTCTTCCTTGTGTTTTGCCAGATACTTTTTTATTTCGTCTGTATATCCTATGCTTGTAATTTGCCGTGCAAGGGAAGGGGATGGCTCTTGGCTTATATATTGCTGTATGTCTGCCGTCCATTCCGCTAACATTAATAACTGAGGTGTAAGAAAAGAAAAATCCAGAATAGTGTCTATGTCTATCCCATATTTTAATTCTCCCAGAATCTTGTTTATCTTGGCTACTTTTATAACGAAATCTTGTCTTGTCATAAATCAAATGCTGTTAACCGATTTCCGGAATAAGTGATACTGCGTTCTGCTTGTTCTTATCAAGAACCTTGGCATATATTTGTGTCGTGGAAAGTTCTTTGTGCCCGAGCAGTTTTGATACAGTATAGATGTCCGTGCCCAAGTCGAGCATCAGGACTGCGAAGGTATGGCGCCCGCAATGGAATGTTAAATTTTTCTTTATTCCTGCAGTCATGCTCCATCGTTGCAACTCTACGGATGTCCAGGAGCCGTATGTGAATCCGGTAAAAACAGGATCTTCTGGATTTCCTCTTTCTCCAAGATATTTTTCCGCTTGAGGTGAAATATCCAAATATTCCTGGCCGCCGGTCTTTTTCTGTTTGAAGATAATTCTTGTGAACTCACCAAATTTTTGCACGTCTCCCCACAAGAGTTTTTGGATGTCGGATTTACGCAATCCAGTCAGGCAGGAAAAGAGGAACGCACGTTTAAGTACGGGATAGCGGCACGGCGTTTCCGCTAATTTTCTGACTTCCTCTAATGTCAGATAATCACGCTTGACCTCTGCATCTTTGAACCCTTCAATTCCGCGTAATGGATTGACGGCAATAATCCTTTCATCATAAGCATGGTTGATACAGGCGCTAAGTTTTCTGAAATAGGACGCTTTCGAATTTTGAGACAGACCTTGAAACACATCACGTTCTCTGCGCGGCCCCCTGCGTTTGTGTGTGTCCTTTTCAACACTTTCTAAGAAATCTTTGAACCCCAAAATAAATTCTGGTGTAACATCTCTGAAAGTTGTTTTCTCATCGCAGTACAGCTCCAGATAACGCAAGCAACTTTGCCAGTTGCCATAGTTGCCTCTTGTATCTGGAGTATTCCGTTCTTTAACCATGTTACGGTAATATTCCAGGAATGGAGTATCCTCCTTGAATTGATGAGTGAATGTATATTCCCCGTTTTGAATCTCAATTAAACGCTTTGATTTAATTGCTTGAGCCGTTGCTAAAGTCTGTCGGTTCTGTTCCCGCTCGATAGGTGTTTTTGCTTCTATCAAGTATAATTTCAGGTATTCTTTGTGACGCTTCCCGTTTCTATATATGTCAAGATACAGGCTGATGTTTCCATTGCTCAGCTTCTTCTCACGGAGCTTGACCGGTTCCTTTTGTGCGATAGTTTTCTTTGCCATGACTGTTTCCTGCTTTATTGGTTATTAAATTTTCCCTTTGTCGGGGGACAGTTTTTTGTCCCTCATTAATGGTCTGGGGGACAAACTGGGGACAAAAATAAGGAAAAAATATGTAATAACGCAGAAAACATGAAGAAAAAGAGAAAATACATATATCTTGAAAAGTGCCTGATAATACGCATTTTACAGATATATATTTTCTCTTTTTATGATTTTCTTTTCTTTATATCACTTTCCGATGCAGAAATGTTCAAAAATATTCCCAAGTACCATATCGTTCGTAACTTCCCCCGCAATATCGCTTAGATGGAAAATACATTCGCGGATATCTTGTGAAACAAAATCTCCGGATAGATTTTCTGCTAGCCCTTGTTGGACCCGGTGGATGGCTTCCAAGGCATGGGTCAAAGCCTCGTAATGGCGTATATTCGTGACAATGACATCGTTTTGGGTAACTGTGGGCAGGTTAGCGGCAGAGATTAGCATTTGCTGAAGCTTGTCAAGGTTGGTACGCCCTTTGGCAGAGATGGAGATGCATTGCACATTAGTAGCGGCCACGGTGAAACTGGGGTTGGGGATGGTTGAGGCATCCTGCACCAGATCGGCCTTGTTGAATACGAGAATGAGCCGTTTCCCTTCGCAACGGGGAAGTATCTGGGCAGTTAGTTGTGGTATCCGTGAGACGGCGTTCGTGGCATCAACTATCCAGAGCACGATTTCCGCCTGCTCCAATTTCTGGAAGGTTCGCTCAATTCCTAGGTTCTCGATGGTGTCGTTCGTTTCGCGTATGCCTGCCGTATCAATAAATCGGAAAGTTATCCCACCAAGATTGACTGTGTCTTCTATCACATCGCGGGTTGTCCCGTGTATGTCGCTTACAATGGCTCGTTCCTCGTTTAGTAGTGCATTCAACAGGGTGGATTTACCAGCGTTCGTTTCGCCGATGATGGCTACGGGCACGCCGTTCTTGATGGCATTGCCTACACTGAAGGATTGTACTAAACGGGAAATTACCTGCTCTATGCCGTCTGCTAGGAGACATAGCTCGGAGCGGTCGGCAAATTCCAGTTCTTCGTGGTCGCTGAAGTCCAGCTCCAGTTCTATGAGTGATGTGAAGTGCAGCAATTGGTCGCGTAGTGAGGCCAGCTCTTTACTGAACCCACCGCGCATTTGGCTCATGGCGAGGCGGTGAGTGGCGGCAGAGGTGGAGGCGATGAGGTCGGCCACGGCTTCGGCCTGGCTTAGGTCCATTTTGCCGCCCAAGAAGGCCCGTTGCGTGTACTCACCGGGAGCTGCCAGGCGGCAACCATTACCGATGAGCAGTTGCAACACCTTCTGAAGAATATAGCTCGAACCGTGGCACATGATTTCCGTGCTATCCTCGCCCGTGTACGAGTGGGGGGCACGGAATAAGCTTACAAGTACTTCGTCTATGATGTTTTCTTCTTCATGGATATGACCGAAGGTAAGTGTGTATGGCTTGGCATCCTTCAGCTTCTTCCCCTTCCGGGCAGGGGTAAATATGCGGGATGTTATCTCTATGGCATCCGGTCCGGAGACACGGATGCATCCTATGGCTCCCCCTTGGGCGGTGGCTATGGCACAAATGGTATCTTGGTTCATTTTATCCGGCTTATTTTTATTCAGCAAAGATAATGGTTTCTTTACAAAAAAGAGAGATGGTGATTCAACTTATGGGCTTTTATCGTAACTTTGTGCAAATCGATAATGGATAGATGCTTATAAAGCCTAATCCGCCTCTGTGCCCATTGTGGGTATAGCAGGACATTGCTACACTATACAGACCAGCAACGGGCACGTCAAGCAGGATGTGATGAAGTCATTACTAAACCCTACTCCTAGGATTGGCTGAAGGAAAGGGAGGAGCATTTCTTGAAGGATACTTAGATACGGTCGAGTACTGTTTTGATAAGAGTATCTATCGTATTCTTGTATCCCGTGTTAGCTTCTTTTATCAGGCGGTTGGCAATGACCATGCATACCGTCATGGCCTTGTGCCCCATCAGACGGCTCAAGCCTGCCAGGGCAGAACTTTCCATCTCGAAGTTGGTGATACGGTAGCCGTTGTATTCAAATTTTTCAATCTTCTCATTCTGATGTGGGTCGGCAAGCGGCACGCGTAACTCGCGTCCTTGAGGTCCGAAGAAGCCCCCGGCGGCAATCGTTACGCCACGTACCATGTCGTTTTGTGCGATGCGGTCTATCAGTTCAGTGCTTGCGTCAATGACGTAGGGGGCAGGGGCACACATGTTGCCGGACCATCCCATATGGTTGAGGAAGGCACGCTCCATGGGCAGGTCGCACACGGAGTTGCGTCCGGCATAGAAGTTGAGCAGCCCATCGAAACCAATGGACTTTTCAGAACATACGAATGTGCCTACCGGAGTGTAGGGTTGCAAGCCGCCGCAGGTGCCGATACGTACCAGCTCAAGGCTACGCAGACGGGGCTTTTCTTCGCGCGTCTCGAAATCGATGTTTGCCAGGGCATCCAGTTCGTTCATCACGATATCGATGTTGTCACATCCGATACCGGTGGAAACCACCGTAATACGTTTCCCCTGGTAAGTACCGGTGATAGTCTTGAACTCGCGGCTTTCCACTTCACATTCCTTGTTCTCGAAATGGGAGGCAACCAGTGCCACCCGTCCGGGGTCGCCTACCAAGATGACTTTGTCTGCCAGCCATTCGGGCTTTACGTGAAGATGAAATACAGAACCGTCTTCATTGATGATCAGTTCGGAAGAGGCGAAATATTTCTTCATATGCTTGAGGCTTTAATCTTTTGTTTATAAATAGAAACGCCGGGAACCGATTCTTGTTCACCGGTTCCGGCGTTTCGTCAGTTACTTTTCGGGTTATTTACTCAACGGCTGGCTGGTATTGCCCGTCGTCGGTTTAGCAATGTTTTCGCGCATGGAAGTGTCGGCTTCTATATTCTTCATCCGGTAATAGTCCATGATACCCAGATTGCCGTTGCGGAATGCTTCGGCCATGGCCTTGGGTACTTCCGCTTCTGCCTCGATAACTTTGGCACGGGCTTCCTGGGCTTTTGCCTTCATTTCCTGCTCTGTGGCTACGGCCATGGCGCGGCGTTCCTCTGCCTTGGCTTGAGCAATGTTCTTGTCGGCATTGGCTTGGTCTATCTGCAGGGCGGCACCGATATTCTTACCTATGTCAATATCAGCAATGTCAATGGACAGAATTTCGAATGCTGTTCCGGCATCCAACCCCTTGCGCAATACCAGTTTGGAGATAGAATCCGGATTCTCTAATACAGACTTATGATTCTCTGACGAACCGATGGAAGACACAATACCCTCGCCTACACGGGCCAGAATCGTGTCTTCTCCGGCACCTCCCACCAATTGGCGGATATTGGCGCGCACCGTTACACGGGCCTTGGCAATCAGCTGGATACCGTCTTTGGCAACAGCTGTCACGGGAGGGGTGTCAATTACTTTGGGGTTAACGGACATCTGTACGGCTTCGAACACGTCACGGCCGGCAAGGTCGATGGCGGTTGCCATCTGGAACGGCAGCTCGATATTGGCTTTAGAGGCGGATACCAGTGCGTGTACCACCCGCTCTACGTGACCTCCGGCAAGGTAGTGCGCTTCCAGTTCGTCGCGCGTGATGTTTTGCAATCCTGCTTTATGAGCTTCAATCATGCCGGGCACAATGATATAAGGAGGAACATTACGGATACGCATCAGGAAAAGTTGTACCAGCGAGATGTTTACTCCCGATACTTTGGCAGACAGCCACAAGAAGAACGGTACATAATGGAAGAAAAGTACCAGGAAGATAATGCCTCCTATAATGAGGAAGGCGGTTAAATACATTGTGCTTGGATCCATGAGATTAAATATTAATTGTTAGTTATAAATAGGTTGATTCCTGAAATTTCACTGCTTGAGCCGTTCCACTAAGAGGACTCCGTCGGCAATACGGTCTACGATAATCGGAGTCTTTTCGTTCAGGAAGCCGTCTGATGACTTTACTTCCACGATGTCTCCGTTGATTTCGGCATAGCCGATAAGAGCCAGGCGAGTAGTGGTTACGCCTATATCACCTACCTTGACTTTTTCCTCGGCACTACGGTCTACTTTGGAGGTGATGTTTTTTTTCAATGCAATTTTGTCGAGTGTCTTGGAGCGCATGAACCATACCAACGAGCCGATACAAGCCAGGGCAGATATGATAAGCGTAATGACACCTGCCGTGGTGCCCATATAGGCAAAGGCATAGTAGTTGGCAAAGATGATGCAACCTCCTGCCAGAAAACCGGCAACGCTGATGCCCGGAATTACGAATAATTCCACTAAGAACAAGATTACTGCTCCTATAATCAATGAGGCGATAATGAGTATATCCATAGTTGTCTTTATTTGGTGGCTTGTTTTTCCAGGTTGCGCACTTGAATGGCAGTCTGCTCCATCTCAGTGGACAATTGCCGTACACGTTGCTCCAGGTCGAGGATGGCGGCGGACATCTTGTCCTTTTCCTGCTTGTTGGCTCGGGAGTATTCCGAACGCATATCTTCCAGTTTCTCCTGCAGTTGTTTGTAGCTCTGCTCCAGCTGATTGTATTTGCCATACAAGGCTTTGGCCTGCGGGGAACGGAAATCGTCCAGCTGGTAATAGGTGGAGTGGTCATCAATGACGAATTGGAAATCGTGCTTCTTGGTGGTCCGCGGCTTTGCGTTGGCAGCGGTCCGAAGCCTTTCTCGGGCGGCCTTTACCGCATCGGTGTCCGTCCATGTGTCCTTGATAGAGTGAAGTTGCGCCAATGATATCATCTTGTCCGGGTCCATCCCTTCGTAGTTGTACACTTGCTTGGATGAGTTGGGAATGAATACATAGATGCACACTTTGCCTTCCGGCTGGTAGCGGTCGGAGGCAAACCATCCCAAGTCGTTGAATTCGTCAATGACGTACATATAGTCGTTGTAGGGCGAATTGAACGGCATGCCCACATTTTCCGGCATCAGATAAGAGTCGGTATTCGTATTGTAACGGGTGACGAAAATGTCATATCCTCCCATCGAGCCAGGGCCATCCGAGGCATAGTAGATAGTGATACCGTCCGTAAGTACATAAGGGTAGTCTGCATTCATGGCCTCGTTGATGCTTCCGGGCAACAAGCTGCCATCACTCCATTTGTCCAGCAACTTGTTGCGCGAAAGGATACTGAGGGTGCTGTCCGGTTGCATTTCGCTATAATATAGCTTATTGCCCAGCTCCGTTTCGTATACCGTTCCGCCTTCCTTACCGGAATCATTGAAGTAGGTGTCGTACATGAACAGTTTGCCCGATTCGGGGCTGATTTTGTATGCATCCAGGAATTTTTCCTTGTCTACCACAAAGCTGTCGATGAAGCAGACCTCTTCCACGCCTTTCAGCATGCGCAAGTTGGATTTGCTTTTTTCCAATAATTGTTCGGCCTCTTCGGTGGAGCGTTTTCTCTTTCTCAGGTCGGAAATGTAGGTCTCATAAGTCTCGATGGCATCTTCGAACTGATATAAATCATTGTATGCCCGGGCCAAATAGAGTTGCCCGCTGGGGACGCGTCTCTTGACGGCGCTTTCCAGGTGTTTCAAGGCTTCTGCGGGTTCGCCGGTTTCCAGGCAACATACACCGTACCATAGGTTGTAATTTCCATTGCCAGGTTGTGTCTTGACGAGTTTTTTGAAGGCGGGCTTGGCTTCTTCGTATTCTCCCTTCTCGTACAAGGCTTTGGCTTCTGCCAGGCTTTGTGCGGAAATTGTTATGCTCAAAAGGCCGAATAGAAAGAAAAGGATATATTTTTTATTCATATTGATACATGCTGATTTGTTCAGAAGGTCAAAAATACAAATTTATCGTGAATAAAGCTGGTTTCCGTAATTCTATTTTGTTAATTCTTCTTTAAATCGTTCTTTTGCCTTACTTTTGCAGCCGGAAGAGCTATAACTTATAACTCATAACTCGTATCAATGGCACAATTTACTGAAGAAGAAAAGATGTTGCGCCGCATAGACAAGCGGTTTAGCAAAGGTGTGGTGGAATATGGACTGATAGAGGACGGCGATAAGATTCTTATCGGGCTTTCGGGAGGCAAGGACTCTTTGGCGCTGGTGGAGTTGTTGGCACGGCGTGTCCGTGTCTATAAACCCCGTTTTTCCGTTGTCGCCGTACATGTAGTGATGAAGAATATACCTTATCAAAGCGATGTGGACTATCTGAGGGAGTACGTAGAGTCGTGGGGAGTGCCTTTTGTTCTCTTTGAAACGGAGTTTGATGCCACGACAGATACCCGCAAGTCTCCTTGTTTTCTTTGCTCTTGGAATAGGCGGAAGGCATTGTTTACCGTAGCCAAGGAGCAGGGATGCAATAAAATCGCGTTAGGCCATCACATGGATGATATTCTAGAGACCTTGCTGATGAATATCACCTATCAGGGAGCGTTCAGCTCCATGCCTCCTCGGCTGGTAATGAAGAAGTTTGATATGACGATTATCCGTCCGATGTGTCTGGTACATGAGGCGGATTTGATGGAGTTGGCGCAAGTGAGGGGGTATCGTAAGCAGGTGAAGAATTGTCCGTATGAGTCACAATCCAGCCGTAGTGCAATGAAAGGCATTCTGAAACAGTTGGAGGAAATGAATCCTGAGGCACGCTATAGTCTATGGGGGAGTATGACGAATGTGCAAGAGGAATTGCTGCCTGCAATCATTAATCATTAATCACTAATCACTAATCATTAATCACTATATGAAAGCATTTTATACCATTTTGCTATTGATTGTATCTAATATTTTCATGACGTTTGCCTGGTATGGGCATCTGAAGCTACAAGAGACAAAAGTCATCTCCAACTGGCCGTTGTATGCCGTGGTGCTGTTTTCTTGGGTAATAGCTCTGGCTGAGTATTCTTGTCAGGTTCCGGCCAATCGGATAGGCTTTTTAGGCAATGGAGGCCCGTTCTCATTGATGCAACTCAAAGTGATTCAGGAAGTAATCACTTTGATAATCTTTACGGTGTTCACAACAGTTCTTTTCAAGGGAGAAACGCTGCATTGGAATCATTTTGCCGCTTTTGTATGTCTGGTACTGGCGGTATATTTTGTATTTTATAAATGATGGGTTAATCGCATTTGCGCATTATTTCATATACTTCTCCATCCCTTTTGTTAAGAACGTTTGAAGCTTTCCTTCTTCATCCGTATAAATGAAGCAGGCGTCGATATCCGGATGTGCATCCGCCACGCGTTCTGCTTCTTCCAGCCCCATCACCATGAATGCCGTGGCATAGGCGTCTGCACTCATGCAATCTTTGGCAATGACGGTGGCTGACAAGATGCTGTGCTGTACCGGATAGCCGGTACGCGGGTCGATGGTATGCGCATATTTCTTTCCGTCTTTATAGTAGTAGTTGCGATAATTGCCCGATGTAGCCATGCCTAAATCCGTAACTTGCAGCACTGCTTGCAGTTCCTGGTTCACTGCCAGTGAGTCGTCTATCGGCTTGTTCAAACCGATGCGCCAAGGTCCATTTTGAGGGTTTTGCCCGTGAACAACCACTTCTCCGCCTATATCGACCATAAAGTTGCGGATACCCTTTTTCTTCAGAAGTTGGGCTATGACATCTACTGCATATCCTTTTGCCACAGCGCTGCACGAGAGCATTATACGTGGGTCTGTTTTCACCACTTTCCCTTCATCGGACAATTTTACTTTTTCGTATCCTGTCATCTCCAGCAGGCTGTCTATCATGGCAGAGTCGGGGAAATTACCCTTCTTGAACCCAAATCCCCAGGCATTGGCAAGAGGGGCAACGGTGATATCGAAGGCACCATCGGTCTCCCGGGAGATTTCCATGCTACGTCGGAAGACGTTGGTAAAGAATGTGTCGGGCACAATGTCCTCGTTGCGGTTGATGCGCGTAATGGTCGCCGTGTCATTGAAAGGGGACAAGGAACCGTCGAAACGTTTGAGTTCCGCTTCTATCTCTGCCTTCAGATTTTGGTCACATTGATAAGTCACTTTATATACCGTACCGAATATCAGTCCGTTATCCGTCTGATAAGGAGTGACTTGGTTGTGGCGGGCAAGTATCCAGATGGTTCCCAGTACCAGTAGGGCAATCCATAAAAAATTCCGTTGTACTTTCTTTTCCATATCCTATCTGAGTTTTTACTTTTTAATTAAAAGAAGAGATGCTCTACCAATATCTTGGTACCGATGATGACGAGGATAATCCCTCCCCAAAGTTCGGCGCGCAGTCTGCGGGCTATGCCACATCCGAAACGGATGCCGAACATCAGGCCGACCATCGACAAGGCGAATGATACAAAACCGATAATGCCGATGGGGGAAAGAATAGCCGAGAATTGCTTGATACCGAGGAATGCAAACGAAACACCTACCGCCAATGCATCGATGCTGGTTGCCACGGCCAGAGCGAGCACCACCTTCAGGCTGGTAGGGTCATACTCGTGCTTGCAATCTTCGTCCTTGAAGGATTCCATTATCATGCGTCCGCCCAGGAAGGCAAGGATACCGAATGCAATCCAATGGTCAATACTTTCTATCAGGTGGCTGAAAAAACTGGCGCCTATCCATCCCAGCAGAGGCATCAAAGCCTGGAAAAAGCCGAAGCTGATGGCCATCACCAGCATAGGGCGCAGCCGGGCGCGTTTCAATATAATTCCGCTGGCTATAGAAACGGCGAAACAATCCATCGCAAGTCCTACGGCCAGTAGCCAAATCTCTAACCCTGTCATAAGTCGCTTAAAGAGGTAGTTTATAAGTTATCGTATAGGTTACTCCCATCGTGTTGGAGCCATATTTCCCGAAACCGGGCACATACCACGGGTCACCGTATTCATCGGCCGAGGCAGACAATTTGAACTTGAAGCGTAGTGACCAGCCCATGTACAATGCCTTCCAGACGTGCGCCCGGATACCGACACAAAATTCCGCCCATTGCATGGAGCCTTTCATTCCTTTATGGTTATAGGGCAGGCTGCCTCCCCATATTTCGTCGTCCAGATTCGGATTGCCTACGATGCCACCGTATATCGGGTCGTCCAGTCCCAAGGCGTCTACATCGTACTTGAAGCTACTTACACCGTAACGCAAGCCTACGAGTAGCATGTGTCCGTGCTGCTTCTTGTATAGCGTGTTATAGTCCATTCCTATGCGGAAGTAGGGGGCGTTGCTTTTGTAGTGTATGCCTTTGTCACTCCAGGTGTCCGTGGAGCCATATCCCAGTTCGGCAATAGGGAAGAAGCGGTTCTTGAGGTTTACATCCACGGCCACTTCGGAACTCAGGAAATCTCCTCCAAATACGGAACTTCCGATTCCCCACAAGTCCAAGCCGACGGACATGCCGTTGTATAACGGATAGTGCACTTCTTCTTTCGCGTCCTTCTTCTCCTTCTTGGGAGGTGCTCCCTGGGGGGGGACGGTAGGATTCCCGTTCTGCGCCCGTAGGGGGAGGAACATCAGCAGGCAGAGTGCCAGACTAATAGAATAACTTAAGATTTTCCTTTCCATAGATGCCTGCTTCATTGTCTTTGATGTATATCGAGTCCAGAGAGATGCGGGTGCACGTTACGTCTGTGATGGCCTGCTTCATCTGATAGCCGCAATCCATCGATAGGAAATAGGGGGTGTTGGTGTGGCGTATCACCATCGTGTCACTCTTGGTCCGGCTATACTTGAATATCAGCTTGGTGGAATCCTCCGTATAGCGCAGTGGCAGGGAGATGTCGTGTACCTTCTTCTGGTTGTTGATGATGATGGAGTCGGTGCCGTATGCTGTGACGGTGAGCGAGTCGAGCGTGTCGTTCTCCACGTATTGGGTTTCGGGGTCTACTCTATAAAGAATGCAATTCACCATGGGGCGTGCCGTCATGGAGCAATCTGCCTCCTCCGAGCAGGAGATAGCTATGCTTATTATCGGGCAAAGGATAGCTCCGAGTATGACAAGTCTGACTAATTTTTTCATCGTTAAATGGTTTTCTCTATTTGATATTTGTTTCGTTCCGGGGCATTACGTGAAATCAGCTCTCCGAGGAATCCTGCCACGAATAGTTGTGTGCCGATAATCATGGAGGTCAACGAGAGGTAGAAGTAGGGAGAGTCCGTCACAAGGCGGTAGGGCATGCCATGGTGCATGTAGTACAACTTGCTGACACCCACTATGACCACGGCTATGAAGCCGAAGATGAACATCAGCGAACCCAGCAATCCGAAAAAGTGCATGGGCTTGATGCCGAACCGGGAAAGGAACCAAAGGGAAAGCAAATCCAGATACCCGTTTACAAAACGGTTCAGCCCGAACTTGGTCTTTCCGTATTTGCGTGCCTGATGGTGCACCACTTTCTCGCCGATTTTCTTGAAGCCGGCGTTCTTGGCCAGGTAAGGGATGTAGCGGTGCATTTCGCCGTATACTTCTATATTCTTGACCACCTCTTTGCGATACGCCTTCAGTCCGCAATTAAAGTCGTGCAGGTTTTTGATGCCCGATACTTTGCGGGCGGTGGCATTGAACAATTTGGTGGGGAGGGTCTTCGACAACGGGTCGTAACGTTTCTGCTTCCAGCCCGATACGAGGTCATAGCCGTCTTGGGTAATCATGCGGTAGAGTTCGGGTATTTCGTCGGGGCTGTCCTGCAGGTCGGCGTCCATGGTTATCACGACGTCTCCTTGTGCTTGTTCGAAACCACAGAACAATGCCGGCGACTTCCCGTAGTTGCGGCGGAACTTAATGCCCCGTACCTTGTCCGGAGCTTGTGCCTGCAATTGCTCGATTACCTGCCAGGAACGGTCGGTACTTCCGTCGTTCACGAAAATCACTTCGTATGAAAAGCCGTTGGCATTCATCACCCGCTCAATCCATGCGAACAGTTCGGGGAGTGATTCTTCTTCATTATATAGTGGTACGACAACTGAAATATCCATTGATGTATGATTTTTCTATTTACAATTGAAATAACATTTCTTTTTACTGTTCCGTCACTTTGCCGGAGCGTTGTCTTTCTTGCGTCTCATCACGAACAAGGCGGTGGGGAAAGCCAGTATCGAACCCCAAAACACATTGGACGATATCATCTGTAGCGTAATGTCGATAGGACTGAGCAGTCGGGCTGTCTCCAGAGCTTCCTGATAGGTGGCGATGTACGAATCCATTCCCGGCATGTTGCTTTGGGCAAGCGTGTCTACCATCGTTTCGCACGTGTTTATCACATATCCGTGGTCTATGAACCTGAAGTAGATGTAGTGTGCCACAGCGGCAAGCAGCGCGGCAAACATATACATGAAAACGGTGAATATCCATGCATGCAGAAAGCTGATGCCGCCTCCGCATACCTGATTACGATACATCCGTGCATAATAATATCCCATAAAAGGTACGCATAGCGTGAGTCCCATGAAAAGGAAAAGTAAAAAAGGAACCGACAGTCCCACCGGAAAGAGTATGAACTTCAATATCCAAAAACCTCCCATATAGGTACCGAACAGCATTGCGTATCGTTGCGTGTAACCTCTATTTTCTGTCATCTTTCTTAGAAATAATGTGCAAAGGTACAAATATAGTTGGATTCAAGGGCAAGCCGATGTGCAGATTTTAATTTTTAATTCTTTAATTTTTCATTATTAATTAAAAAAGAAAAGGTGATACATTTCGTATCACCTTTTCTTTTTCTGAGCCTCTTGTCGGATTCGAACCAACGACCCCGAGATTACAAATCACGTGCTCTGGCCAACTGAGCTAAAGAGGCGGGTGGGTAAGCTATCTATATCGCGCCGCTACAACCAACTACCTTTGCTGCGATCAAGCCCTGGAGGATTCGAAGGGAGCTGGCCGTATAGGACTTACCCGTTTTTGTTTTGCGGTTGCAAAGGTAGACATTATTTTGAAATCTGCAATAGCTTGTGGCGATTTTTTTATTTGTTTTTTTAGATTCTCTGTTCTATTCCTCTTCATGGCCTTCTTATATAGACACTTTGGAGGGGAGGTACGGATTCTTTCCGGCATTACGATGGACAAATATTCCTCTTACTAGAAAGTATTCGTCCGACATATGTAACCTTATCGTCCGACGGCTGTTGAATTATCGTCCGACGGCTGTTGAATTATCGTCCGACAGCTGTCGGACGATAATTCAACAGCCGTC